>Ga0315904_10001199_pt1 | contig 40898 bp, 38 predicted proteins | sample LakEriMetagenome_6_FD_203529 | JGI IMG/M metagenome (GOLD analysis project Ga0315904, IMG submission 203529) | Freshwater fungal communities from buoy surface, Lake Erie, Ohio, United States - Buoy 12 MA120 | ecosystem: Environmental > Aquatic > Freshwater > Lake | place: USA: Lake Erie, Ohio... | reverse complement strand
TTCACTCCGCCCGGCCTGACCAGAGCGAGCGAAAGCGAAGCGAGTCGCGAGCGCTCAAACAACCCGTCCCCCAGGCCGAGGCGGATTCACTCCGCCCGGCCTGACCAAAGCGAGCAAAGGCGAGCGCCGCGCGGCTTCGCCGCGCCCGCTCGCCAGTTGCGAGCGCTAAAAATTCGGCGTTGGCGCCCTGAACCGGCTGATGTCGATCGACTTGAAGTATGCGATCGTGCGCGCAAGACCTTCGCGCAGCGGGATCTTCGGTTCCCAGCCAAGCTTCGTGCGCGCGAGCGTGATGTCCGGCTTGCGCTGCAGCGGGTCGTCCGTGGGGAGCGGCCTGTCCTTCACGATGGTCGACTTGCTCCCGCTCAGTTCAACCGTCATCTCGGCGAGTTCGCGAATGGTGAACTCCCCGGGATTTCCGAGGTTCACGGGACCCGGCAGCCCATCCGGCGCATCCATCAGCGCAAGGAATCCGTCGAGCAGATCGTCGACGTAGCAGAACGAACGCGTCTGCGTGCCTTCGCCGTAGATCGTGATCGGCTGGCCCGCCAGAGCCTGGCGGATGAAGTTCGACACCACCCGGCCATCGAATGGATGCATCCGCGGCCCATAGGTGTTGAAGATGCGGACGACGCGGATGTTCACCCTGTTCTGCCGGTGATAGTCGAAGAACAGCGTCTCCGCGGCACGCTTGCCCTCGTCATAGCAGGCGCGCGGCCCGATCGGGTTCACATTGCCGCGATAGCTCTCGGGCTGCGGATGAACCTCGGGGTCGCCGTACACCTCGCTCGTCGACGCATGGAAGATCTTTGCGCCGACGCGCTTCGCGAGGCCGAGCATGTTCATGGCGCCCAGAACGCTCGTCTTCATCGTCTTGATCGGGTTGTACTGGTAGTGCCCGGGCGCCGCCGGGCACGCGAGGTTGAAGATCTCGTCGACCTCGAGCATGATCGGCTCTGTCACGTCGTGACGGATGAACTCGAAGTTCTTGTGGTCGAGCAGATGCTCGATGTTCGACTTCTGGCTCGTGAACAGATTGTCGAGGCAGATCACGTCGTGACCGAGCGCCACGAGGCGGTCGCAGAGGTGCGAGCCCAGGAATCCGGCTCCGCCGGTGACGAGAATGCGCTTGACCATCGGACGAGCAGTCTACCCGGAACGCGCGCCATGCACGGCTGCGACGTACGTCCTGTCCCGCCGTCGGGCGACAATTCCGGCGGCTTGCGAATTCACGCGGGAAGACCGACCATGACACCGTGCCTTCCCGACGTGTCCAACATGAATCCACGCCGCGCTTCGTCGTCGGCACGATGACGGGCACGAGCATCGACGGCGATCTTGACGCGGCGATCATCGCCGTGCACGGCCACGGCCTCGACATGCACGCGCCACTGGTGCATGGGCAGTCGTTTTCGCTCGGAGCGCTGACGGACGACCTGCGTCGCGCGGCCTCGGGCGCGGCCATGACGGCGCGCGAGTTCACTCGTCTCTCGCACGCGTTCGGACTGCTGCACGCCGAGGCGATCGAACTGCTGTGCGAGGCGGCCAGCGTCCGACCCGACCTCGTCGTGCTGCATGGACAGACCGTTGTGCACGCGCCGCCGCTCTCGTGGCAGCTCGTGAATCCCTGGCCTGTCGCGGTGCGCCTCGGGTGCCCCGTGCGCTACGACCTGCGCGCGTCGAACCTCGGTTCCGGCGGTCAGGGCGCGCCCATCACGCCGCTCGCGGACTTCATTCTCTACGGCGAGGATGCACGCGCGAAGACCATCCTCAACCTCGGAGGATTCGCGAATGCGACGCTGTTGCCCGCGCGAGGCGAAGGCCCCGATGCGATCCGCGGCCTCGACCTCTGCCCCTGCAACCATCTCCTCGACCGCGTGGCGCGCACGCGCCTCGGCCGCGCGTTCGACGAGGACGGGCGTGCGGCCAGGCAAGGTCGTCCGGATGAGCCGATCGCCGCCGCGATCGCCGAGATGGCGATGGAGCCACTGCGGGCACTGGCCGCGCACGGGCATCGGTCGCTTGGTTCCGGCGACGAGGCAGCCCAGGCGATCGAACGCACCGATGACCTCTCGCCCGAGGACGCCTGCGCCACCGTGGTGGAAGCCGTCGCGCGCATGCTCGCGGACGGGCTCGCGGCCGCAGGCCACGCTCCCAGCGCGTCCATCGTCGTCGCCGGCGGCTCGGCTCGACACCGCATCCTCTGCGATCGCCTTGCGCAACTCTCGGGTTCGCCCGTCGAAACGAGCGATGTGCACGCGGGAATTCCGTGCCATATGCGCGAAGCCGCCGCGATCGCGGTGCTCGGCGCCCTCGCCGACGACGGCGTGCGCTTCTCGCTTCGGCAGGTGACGGGCGTCGAGTCCGCGGTGCCCGAGTCGGCGGTGATCGGACGGTGACGTTGCACGATTCCGGGCCGTTCCGACCCTCTCTGAATCGACTCTTCACCCTTTCTTGACAGCCGGCGCGCTTCGATCCGTACCCTACAGGGCATGGCAACCGCGAAGGCACAAGTACTCATCGTCGAGGACGAACCCGAGATCGCGGAACTCATCGAGTTTCACGCCGAGCGTGCAGGCCTGCGCGCGCGGACGATCCACAGCGGCCGCCTCGCGCTCGAGCTGATGCGGCGCGAGAAGCCCGACCTCATCGTGCTCGATCTCATGCTGCCGGACCTCGATGGCCTCGAGGTCTGCCGCCGGCTCAAGCAGAACGACGAAACCCGCTCGATTCCGATCGTGATGGTGACGGCGAAGGGCGAGGAGGCCGACATCGTCACCGGCATCGAACTAGGCGCAGACGACTACGTCACCAAGCCGTTTAGCCCGCGCGTGCTCATGGCCCGCCTCCGCAACGTGCTGCGGCGCAACGGTCCGGTCGAGGAAGTGCCGACGCGCTCCGACCGGCTGGTGCTCCTTGGCGGCAAACTCGTCATTGACATCGACCGCCACGAGGTACTCGTCGAGTCGAAGAAGATCGACCTGACCCTGACCGAGTTCGGGATCCTCCACTACCTCGCGAGCCGTCCGGGCTTCGTGCGCACCCGCGACCAGATCATTGCCGCGGTCCACGGAAAGAGCACGGTTCTCTCGAGCCGCACCGTCGACGTCCACGTGACGGCGCTGCGCCGGAAGCTCGACGCGCTGTCCGACTGCGTCGAGACCGTGCGCGGGGTTGGATACCGATTCTCCGAAGGAACCGACGAAGACGAGAAGTGAGCGAGCCTCGCGAGCATGTCGAGCGCAACGCACGATCCCGACGTCGCGCGCCGAGCCTGAGCCTGAGGCACCTTCCCGGGACTACCATGTCCTCGGTGACACGACGAAGCAGCCCGACCCTCGAGGACCACGAGCACCACGAGCACCGCGAAGCCACGTGCGACGTCGCGTGGAACCCGGTGCTCGCAAGCATCGCGCCGATGGGCGCGGCGCCGGCCGGCGGCGGCATCGACCAGGACTCGCTCCTTCCGTGGCTCATCGCCGGCGCGCTGGGGCTCGGGTGGCTCGTGACCACGGTGGTCCGGAGGCGCAGCGCCCATCGACTTCGCCGGACGCTCGGCGAAGAGGATGGATCGTCCCGCGGCGAGGAACGCTTCCCGCTGCTCGACGACGTCGCCAGCGGCGCACTCCGCCGCATCCGCGCCGAGCGAGAGCGCAACCAGCGCGTCGAGGACCGCTTCCGCGAGATCGAGCGCGTCCTGCGCGCCACGCCGATCGCGGTGATCGCGCTCGATCATCTCCAGCGGATCGCCAGCTCGAACCCCGCCGCCGAGCGGCTGCTCCTCTTCGATGCGCGCACAGCGCGCGGCCGCCTGCTGCAGGAAGTGGTGCGCCAGCCTGCGCTGAACCGGGCCGTCGCGCGCGCCTTCGCCGCGGATGGCCGCCTCCACGACGAACTCCATCTCGAGCTCGATGCGCCGCTCGAGCTGCAGATTTCCTGCGAACCGCTGCACCATGACTCGCAGCCGCCCGGGCTCGTCGTGAGCCTCGTCGACGTGACGCGCATGCGCCGGCTCGAGTCGATGCGCAGCGAATTCGCGGCGAACGTCTCGCACGAGCTGCGCACGCCGATCACGAACATCAAGGGCTACGTCGAGACGCTGCTTCAGGTCGAGCTCGACGATCCCACGCGCCTGCGCAAGTTCCTCGAGATCGTGCACCGGAACACGGTGCGCCTCTCGGGCATCGTCGAGGACATCCTGACCCTCGCGTTCCTCGAGGAGCCCGAGGCGCGCCACACGATCACGTTCGAGCGCGTCGCCCTCCGCGATGTCGCGCGCAACGTGGTTGAGGCGCTCGAGTCGGCCGCCGCCGCGCGCGCGATCCGCATCGCGATCGACATCCCCGACGACGCGGAGATCGACGGGTGCCGATCGCTCATCGAGCAGGCACTCGCGAACTTCGTCTCAAACGCCATCCGCTACTCGGGAGAGGGAACCGAGGTCAGGATCACCTGCGAGCTCGCCGGCGAGCACGCCCGCATCTCGGTCCACGACCATGGTCCCGGCATCGCCTCGAAGCACCTGCCGCGCCTCTTCGAGCGCTTCTACCGGGTTGACAAGGCGAGGGCTCGGACGCAGGGCGGAACAGGGCTCGGCCTCGCGATCGTGAAGCACATCGCGACGATCCACGGCGGCAGCGTCGATGTCGCAAGCCAAGTCGGGAGCGGGAGTTGCTTCTCGCTGATCCTCCCGCGCCGTACCGGGCAGACCCAGATCCCGTCGGATTCTGGCGGATCAAACATTTCCTTGACCAAATCCACATAAACCGCCGCGAATCTACCGCCGTCCGACCGTGGACGGGGTCTCGCGACGCCCGCCGACTGTCGGACGACGACGCGCCCCGAAGGCGCTCGGCGACGCAGGAATGCGCGGATTGTCCGCACCGTCGACGGCCGAGCTCCATCGTGGCGATCGCTCCGAACCCACCCGCCCGAGGCACAACGTTCCGACCGCACCGCACGCACGATCCATCGCGCACGCAAACCAGAGGACCACATGATGAACCGCTTCCTTTCCGCCAGCGCACTCGTCGCCACCGCAGGCCTGTTGCTCGCAGCAGCGCCGCAAGACGCAAACCTCAAGGACCTGAAGGGCGTCGTCAAGATCGACGGCTCCTCGACCGTCTATCCGATCACCGAAGCCGTCGCCGAAGAGTTCAACGCCGCCGCCCCCAAGGTGCGCGTCACCGTCGGCGTCAGCGGCACGGGCGGCGGCTTCAAGCGCTTCATCGCCGGTGAGATCGACATCGCCGACGCGTCGCGCCCGATCAAGAAGAGCGAGTTCGATCTCGCCGCGAAGGCGAAGATCGAGTTCATCGAGGTTCCCATCGCCTTCGACGGCCTGACCATCGTGGTCAACCCGAAGAACACGTGGGCAACCTCGCTCACCGTTGCGCAGGTGAAGAAGATCTACAGTGCCTCCGGCAGCGCGAAGACCTGGAAGGACGTCGATCCATCCTGGCCGGCGACTCCGATCAAGGTCTACTCGCCCGGCACCGACTCGGGAACCTTCGATTACTTCAAGGAAGTCGTCGTCGGCAAGGACGGTGCGATCCGCAGCGACATGAGCGTCTCCGAGGACGACAACGTCCTGGTGCGCGGCGTGACCGGCGACGAGGGCGCGATCGGCTTCTTCGGCTGCGCCTACTACTTCGAGAACAAGGACAAGGTCCGCGCCGTCGCGATCGATGGCGGCAAGGGCGCCGTGATGCCGACGGTCGAGTCGATCGAGGACGGCTCGTACGCGCCGTTCAGCCGCCCGCTCTTCATCTACGTCAGCAAGGCCAGCGCCGGCAAGCCCGAGGTGAAGGCCTTCGTCGACTTCTACCTGACCAACGTCGCGAAGCTCGCCGGCGAGGTCGGCTACGTGAAGCTGCCCGACGCCGTCCATTCGCGCGTCCGCGCAAACTGGACGAACGGCCGCACCGGCTCGCAGTTCATCGACGAGAAGGGCGACCACGTCACCGGCTCGCTCGCCGAGTTCTACAAGTAATCCAGCACCCCCCGCACCGCGGCGGCGAGAGCCGCCGCGGTGTCTTTCCCGCAGTCCTCACAAAGCCCGAACCGAAGCCAAGCAGACGGGCGCGCTTCGCGGGTAGATTGCCGCTCCGACCCTGCCGGACCCGACGCCCCCTCCCCCATCCACCCCGTGACGACCGCGCCGTCCAACCTCCCCACGATGGTCGACCTCTCCAAGATCGGTCGCCCTAAGTCGGTCGCCGCCCGCAGGATGCGCGAGCGCGTCATCGTCGGCTCGCTTGCCGTCGCGGCCACCTTCTCGATCTTCGTCACGCTTTCGATCCTCGTGGTCCTCGCCCGCGAGACGCTCATTTTCTTCAGCTTTCCCGACGTCTCGATCGGCGAGTTCTTCGGAAGCCTCGAGTGGAACCCGCTCCTCGGCGCCGAGAAGCACTTCGGCATCTGGCCGCTTGTCTCGGGAACCCTTCTCGTCACGATGATCGCGGCCTCGATCGCGCTTCCGATCGGGCTCATCACGGCGATCTACCTGAGCGAGTATGCGAGCCCGCGCGTGCGCGCCGTGTTGAAGCCCGCGCTCGAGATCCTCGCCGGCATCCCAACCGTCGTCTACGGCTTCTTCGCGCTGATGTTCATCACGCCGACGCTCCAAAGGCTGAACCCGCTGCTCGAAGGCCTCGGTACGACGGAATCGCCGGTGAGTTTCGGCGGCTACAACGCGCTCGCGGCCGGCATCGCGATGGGAATCATGATCCTCCCGATCGTCTGCTCGCTCTCGGAGGATGCGCTGCGCGCCGTGCCGAGGAGCCTGCGTGACGGCGCGTTCGCGCTCGGAGGCACGCGCTTCGACGTCTCGGTGAAGGTGGTGCTGCCCGCCGCGCTCTCCGGCATCGTCGCGGCGTTCCTGCTCGCCCTTTCGCGCGCGATCGGCGAGACGATGATCGTGGCGCTGGCGGCCGGCAACCTCGCCCGCCTCACCTTCAACCCGGCTTCAGAGACGCAGACGATGACCGGCTACATGGCGCAGATCTTCGGCGGCGACGCGCCGGCGGGTAGCGTCGAGTACCAGTCGAGCTACGCCGTGGGCGCCACGCTCTTCTGCATCACGTTCATCCTCACCATGCTCGGCCAGTACATCCTGCGCCGGTTCCGCGAGGAGTACGACTGATGGCCGCGCCTCGCTCGGCGGCAAGCCGCCTCTTCCAGAACCGCGCGTTCCTCTGGCTCTGCCTCATCGCAACCAATCTCGCCGTCCTCGCGCTGGCGATTCTCCTCATTTCGATCGTCTGGCAGGGCTGGTCGACGCTCGACGCGGACTTCGTCACGCAGCGCGCGTCGCGCAAACCCGACAACGCCGGCATCCTGGTTCCCCTCTGGGGCTCCGTGTGGGTGTGCGCCATCTGCGGCCTCGTGGCGCTTCCGCTTGGCGTCGGCACTGCGATCTACCTCGAGGAGTTTGCGCGCCGGACGCGGTTCACGCGCTTCATCCAGACCAACATCCTGAATCTCGCGGGCGTGCCCAGCATCGTCTACGGAATCTTGGGCCTGACCGCGTTCGCGCGCATGTTCGGCGCATTCGGCACCGGCGCGGACGCCGGCGTCGAGTTCGGCAACCCCGACGGCCTCTTCTACTTTCGGCTCCCATTCGGCTCGAGCGTGCTGGCCGGCGGCCTGACCCTGATGCTCGTGATCCTGCCGATCGTGATCATCTCGACGCAGGAGGCGCTGCGCGCGATTCCTCCGTCGCTCCGCTCGGGCGCGCTCGCACTCGGCGCGACGACCTGGCAGACGGTCTGGGGCATGACGCTTCCCGCCGCTGTCCCTGGCATCATGACCGGCGCGATCCTCGCCATGAGCCGTGCGATCGGCGAGAGTGCCCCGCTTCTCGTCGTCGGGAGCGCGCTCTTCCTGATGGCGACGCCGAACAACCTGATGAGCGACTTCTCCGTGCTCCCGCTCCAGATCTTCAACTGGGCGCAGCGACCGCAGGCCGGATTCCACGACCTCGCCGCGAGCGCCATCATCGTGCAGCTCATCGTGCTCCTCGCCTTCAACGGCGTGGCCGTCTTCATCCGTCAAAAACTGCAGAAGCCGCTCCTGTGAGCGCTATCATGCATGTTGCTCCCCCAAGGTCAGGCCACATGAACCCTGAGACCGGAACCACAACCACGACGGGCTCAAAGCCGGCCTCGCACGGCCTCGGCGGGCTGCCTGCGCCGACGATCGGCCACAGCGCGCCCACGACGCCGACCACCACGGCGATCACCGTGCGCGGCTTCTCGAGCTGGTATGGGTCGTTCCAGGCGCTCAGGAGTCTTGCCCTCGACATCCCGGCCCAGCGCGTGACCGCCTTCATCGGCCCCTCCGGCTGCGGCAAGAGCACGTTCCTGCGGTGGATCAACCGTATGAACGACACGATTCCCTCGGCGCGCGCCGAGGGAACGCTCGAGCTGCACGGCACCGACCTGCTTTCGAAGTCGCTCGACGTCGTCGAACTGCGCCGCAACGTCGGCATGGTGTTCCAGAAGCCGAACCCTTTCCCGAAGTCGATCTACGACAACGTCGCGTTCGGCCCCCGGCTCCACAAGAAGTACTCGCGCTCCGAACTCGACCAGCTTGTTGAGCAGAGCCTTCGCCAGGCGTCGATCTGGAACGAGGTCAAGGACCGGCTCCACGCCTCCGCGCTGAGCCTCTCGGGCGGCCAGCAGCAGCGCCTCTGCATCGCGCGCGCGATCGCCGTCGGGCCGGAAGTCCTGCTGATGGACGAGCCGTGCTCGGCGCTCGACCCGAAGTCGACGCTGGCGATCGAGGAGCTCATCGAGACGCTCGCCGACCGCTATACGATCGTGATCGTCACCCACAACATGCAGCAAGCCGCCCGCGTGAGCGACCAGACGGCCTTCTTCTACGAGGGCGCGCTCATCGAGGTGGGCGACACCGAGAAGATCTTCACGACGCCAAGGAACAAGCAGACCGAGGACTACGTGACCGGCCGCTTCGGCTGAGAAGAGAGCGAGGGAACGCCATGGCAGTCAACCTTCAGTCCAGGGTCATCGATCTCCGCCGCAACCTGCTCGCCCTCGGCGCGCTCGTCGAGCAGCGTGTGGCCAGCGTCATCGACGTCATCCGCGACGGCGACGTCGAGCTTGCGCGCCAGATCCGCGCGGGCGACGCCGAGATCGACGAGATGCAGCTCGCGCTCGAGAACGAGTGCACGCGCCTGCTTGCGCTCGGAAGTCCGGTCGCGAGCGACCTCCGCCTCATCCTTACGACGATGCGCGTCTCGAACGAGCTCGAGCGCATCGCCGACATGTGCAAGGGCGTCTCCAAGCGCGTGATCCGGCTCGTCGAGTCGGGCAACTACCGCTACCCCGCCACGCTCGTGCGCATGGCTGAGGGCGCGCTCGCGATGCTGCGCGACGTTCTGGTCGCCTTCTCGAACAGCGATAGCAAGCTCTGCCTCGAGATCCGCCGCGCCGACAACTTCATCGACAGCCTCAACCGGGAAGTGGTCGCCTGGGCGCGGGACTGGATCGAGAACGAGGTCGAGAAGACGGCCGCCGCCATCGAACTCATCTCGATCGGGCAGCGCGTCGAGCGCCTGGCCGACATCGTGACGGCGATCGCGGAGGACACCTTCTTCCTCGTCGAGGGCCGGCTCGTGCGTCACGGCGCAGAGTAAGTGCGTCACGGCGCCGAGTACGTGCGTCACGGCGCCGAGTAAGCGCGTCACGGCGCCGAGTACGTGCGTCACGGCGCCGAGTACGTGCGTCACGGCGCCAAGTACGTGCTCGCATGACTTGTAACCTGCGGCAGTTCTTGCCCGATTCCGTCTTTGCGGGCAGGTCCATCTGCGTTTCTCGCGAAAATATTCAAGTCCACTCGCACTTCCGTGGGGTAGGCGTAGACTCGGCGTCAGAGGCGTTGCGGACGGAATATCCGTCGCAATCGCCCTCGTTACGACAGTCGAACACGCTGCATCCGAAAGCCTCGCAGTGGCCACCAATCGCAACCCGAAACTCACGCGGAGAGAGCCGATGCCCACAGGGCAGCGCGGCCCACGCGTTCGTTCGGTTGTGAACGAAGCCGCGCGCGGCCGCCCCGTCGCCGACGCCGCTTCGCGGCGCGCCGTATCCGAGGAAATGCTCCGCGCGCGCGACAGCGTGCGCCGCGACGTGCTCGATCCGGCAGATCCCCGCTGGATGCTGGCGAAGGCGACGCAGGATGCGCTCCAGGGCGCCGTGCTCGCGTTCGAGGACCGCAAGCGAGTCCTCGCGCTCGCGCAGCGGATCGGCATCCGCGCGTTCGATGCGAATCTGATCGTGGCGATCGTGCAGGATCGCGCCCGCCGGGGCGAGACGCTCGAGGCGGCAGCCGAGGCGATCGCCGTGGTTCCTCGTCCCTCGCCGAGTGGCTCTCGTGCCGCTGTCGCGTGGACGTGGGCAGCGGCGATCATCGTGGCGGTCGTCGCCGACGCGCTGCTGATCGGTTGGATCATCCTTCGCTAGCGGGCGTCCGCTCCGCGTCGGGAAGCACGCGAATCTCGCCGGCCTCGTTGCGCTCGACGATTCCGAGTTCGACCAAGGCCTCGAGCGCGGCCGCCTGTTCGGCCGCCTTCTTGCTTGTCGCCCAGCAGCCCGGGAACCGCCGTTCACCCAATTCGACGCAGATCTCGAAGCTCTTCGCGTGGTCGGGGCCCCTCTCGTCGAGCACTGCGTAGACGGGCGTCCCGAGCTCCCGCCGCTGGAGGGTCTGCTGGAGCACGCTCTTGAAGTTCTGCTGGTGTCCAAAACGCGCGGATTCATCGATGCAGCGGTCGAGAAGACGTAGCACGAGCATGCGTGCGGGCTCGATGCCGCCGTCGAGGTACATGGCGCCGATCACCGATTCGAACAGCGCGGCAAGCAGCGACTGCGGCAGCTGCGTGCGGCCACCCATCCCCTTCCCGAGTTGAACCGCATCGGCGAGTCCAAGCTCGACGGCGAGTTCGGCGCAGACGCGTCGGCTCACGGCGTTCGACTTGATCTTGGTGAGCTCGCCCTCGAGCTCCTCGGGAAAGCGCCGGTAGAGATGCTCGCAGACGATCGCGCCGAGCACGGCGTCGCCGAGGAACTCGAGCCGCTCGTTGCTGGCGGTGCGGACCGATGCAATGGATGCGTGTACAAGCGCCTGCGCCAGAAGGGCGCGGTCGTTGAACCGATAACCGATTCGCTGCTCGATGACCTCGAGCGGAACTGCGTCGTCCATGTTCTGCGCCGGGAAACCCGGCCCTCGCCTTTAGAGCGCGGACGATGCTGGCGCTCCAGGCGTCGCGACCGTCGCGGCGACTGGAGGACTGGCATCATTCGCGTGCGTCGTGACACCGTACGGCCCGAACGATCGTCTGAGGTCGGATCGGGCAACCCAGTAGGCCAACCCAGTAGGCATTGATCGACATTTCCTTGCAGGATGCGCGGATATTTCGGCGAAATCCCCCCGCTGTCCGCGCGCGCGGCGAGGCCGCGGCACGGCGGCATCCGTGTTCCCGGCCCGTCGGCGGCACCCGGACGGCCAACTGACCCGCGCCCCCCGCCGACGCCGGATCCGAGGGACGGTCTGCGAACGACAACCCCTTGCGGCGGGCCGCTCGCTCTGCTATCGTCATCGACCCGACAGAAGAGGCCGCTATGCATTACCCGCACAAGATCAGCCGCATCAAGAAGGTCCGAGCCACTGGCTTCCGCAAGCGCATGTCCACGCGCAAGGGCCGCAAGATCATCAACTCGAAGCGCCGCCACGGTCGCAAGATTCGCGTCCGCTGATCGGGCCTCCCCGACAGGTATCCTGTCGTTGACCCCATCGTGAACTCCGGCACCGCGCCACAGTGCGGTGCTGTCCTTTTTGGCGGTGCCACCCTTTGGGGCCCCGCTACCCTGCCCGCCATGCGGCAGCATCTCCTTCTGATCGGCCTGCGTGCATCGGGCAAGACCACGCTCGGCGCGGCACTTGCTTCCGCCCTTGGGGCCGAGTTTGTCGATCTCGACGACGGGACCGCCCGCGAACTCGGGTTCGCGTCTGCGGGCGATGCCTTCCGCGCAGCGGGCGAAGCAGTGTTCCGCGAGGCGGAGTCGCGCGCGTTTCGTATCGCAGTCGATGCAGCGCCCCGCGTGATCGCGCTCGGTGGCGGGACGCCGACCGCGCCCGGTGTCGCCGCGATGATCGATGCGCTTCGGCAATCAGGCCGTGCCGTTGTCGTGTTCCTCGACCCCCCGTTGTCGACGCTCGAATCGCGCCTTCGTGCGAACGTGGGCAATCGTCCGAGCCTGACCGCGGCCGGAGTCGTCGATGAAGTCGAGGAAGTGGCGCGGCGACGGCGGCCGCTTTACGCGGCGCTCGCCGACTTCGCCTTCGCGGAGACGGTCGATGCGGAGGCCGTGCTCGGCGCCGTTGCCGGCGCGGTTGGCTGACTGTCCGCACGCTTCAGCCACTTCTGCGAGAGGTAGCGCTTCAGCGCATCCTCGGCGCCTTCCTTGAAGCTCTCGAACTCGACCACCATCCGGCGCGGGCCTGGGTCGTCGGAGACGTCGAATACCTCGACCACGCGCCCGCGGGCGGCGATCGATTCGGTGCAGCCGGGAAGATTGATCTCGAGTTCGACGGGCGCGCGCTTCGGGAGCGCTTCGTCGAGTTCAAGGCGCACGCCCTCAAGCCCGACCTCGTAGACGTGACCGTCGCCGGCTTCACGCCCCTTGTGGACGACCGAGACCGACGAGTACATCGGTTCGACGGTGAAGCGCTCGGATCGGCTGCGAGGAGTTCGGCTTGGCATCGGAGGGAACGGGCCGCGAATGCACCCCGTTCTTCCCCCATCGGTGATCGGCTCTCGGAACTTCAGGAAAACCAAACTCGACCGCTGCAAACCAACCCATTGCCACGGCGGCATACCCGAATGTGGCACGCCGCCGCGCTACGCTGTCGCTCATGCCAGCAGGCGGCACCAATCCCAAGGCAGAGGGTGCGATTCTCCGCAGCGCAGACGTCTCGATCGACGCGCTCCGCGGCCGGACCATCGCCGTGCTTGGCTACGGGAACCAGGGCCGCGCCCACGCCCTGAATCTCCGGGACTCGGGGCTTTCGGTCGTCGTAGGCGGGCGCCCGGGTTCGGAGAAGGTCGCCTTGGCGAAGCGAGAGGGCTTCGAGGCGGGCACGCTTGCCGAAGCCGCTGCGCGGGCGGACCTTGCGATCGTGGCGCTGCCCGACCAAGCCCAGCCCGCCGCGTGGGGCAAGTGGATCGAGGACGCGCTTCCGAAGGGCGCCGTGGTCGGGTTCGTGCACGGGTTTGCCATTCGCTTCGGGTTCATCGCGCCGCGGGCGGACCTCGGCGTCGCGCTCGTCGCGCCGAAGGGCCCGGGCGCCACGCTGCGGGCGCGGTTCGAGGAAGGGCTCGGTATTCCGGCGCTCGTCGCGGTCGAGCGCGAGAACGCGGCGCACACCGCGCGGTCGTTCGCGCTGGCGTGGGGCGCGGGAATCGGCTGCGCGCGCAGCGGGCTGATCGCGACAACGTTTGCGGCCGAGGCCGAAAGCGACCTCTTCGGCGAGCAGGCCGTCCTCTGCGGCGGCCTCCTTGCACTTGTGCATGAGTCGTACGCGCTGCTCATCGAGGCGGGATACTCCCCCGAAGTCGCCTACATCGAATGCTGCCACGAGGTGAAGCAGGTCGCCGATCTCCTCTACGCCCGCGGCCCCGACGGCATGCGGCGCGCGATCTCCGATACGGCCGAGTTCGGCGCGTTTGTCGCCGAGCAGAGCCTCGTCGACGAGCACCTGCGCGCGAAACTGCGGGCGCTGCTTGCCGATGTCCGAAGCGGCGCCTTCGCCCGGCGCTTCATGGCCGACTATGAGCGTGGGCACCCGGAGTTCAACGCGTGGCGCCGCGCCGCGAGCGCACACGAGATCGAGGCGGCGAGCGCACGGGTGCGGGCGCTCATGCCGTGGCTGCGCGATGCGTGATGCAACCGGGGCCTGATGCACCCGGCCCCCGAGCGCCGATAGAGACTCGGTGACCATCCTGCAAGCGATCATCCTCGGCGTCGTCGAAGGCATCACCGAGTACCTTCCGGTCAGCTCGACCGGGCACCTCATCATCACGAGCTGGCTGCTTGGACTGCTTGACGACCCCGCGCGCAAGCCTGCGATCGACAGCTTCAACGTCATCATTCAAGGTGGCGCCATCCTGGCAGTGGTCGGGCTCTACTGGAAGCGCGTGCAGGGCATGGCCCGAGGGCTTCTCGGCAAGGACAAGAACGGCCTCGCGCTCTTCTTCAAGATCGTGGTCGCGTTCCTCCCCGCCGCCGTGCTCGGGGTTCTCTTCGACGACTGGATCGAGGCGAGGCTCTTTCAGCCGATTCCCGTCCTGATGGCGCTCGGCGGCGGCGGCGTGATCCTGCTCATTCTCTCGCCGTGGATCAAGACGCTCGTCAAGCGTGAAGACGGCGAGCGCGACGACTTCGCGCAGCTCACCATGCTGCAGGCGTTCGCGATCGGCTGCATGCAGGTGATCGCCATGTGGCCGGGCACGTCGCGCTCGATGATGACGATTCTCGGCGGGATCATCTTTGGCCTCTCGCCGCGGCGCGCCGCCGAGTTCAGCTTCCTCCTCGGGCTGCCGACCTTGGGCGGTGCGTGCCTCTACAAGCTTGCGAAGGCCGGACGCGACGATCCGGCCGCGTTCATCGCATCGCTCGGCGGGCCGATTCCCCCGGCGGTCGGCATCGTGGTGGCCGCCTTCTCCGCGGCGCTTGCCATCAAGTGGCTGGTCGGCTACCTCTCGAAGGGCGGCATGGCCATCTTCGGCTGGTGGCGCGTGGCGCTCGCGGCCGCGTTCGCGGTTGCGGTGTTCGCCTTCGGCGTCGAGCTGTAAGCCGAGGGCCAAGCGCCAGCCGAGGGCCAAGCGCCAGCCGAGGGCCAAGCGCCAGCCGAGGGCCAAGCGCCAGCCGAGGGCCAAGCGCCAGCCGAGGGCGGCGGCGGTAAAACCGACACGGCTCCGCGGACTTGCGCCCAACGGAGCCGTGCTTTCCGACTGTGTCCTGCCTCCGCGAAAGAAGGCGCAAACCGACGGCTGGGCCTGTCAGGTGGGCGGCTCGATTTGCGAAAACTCGCCAGCTGAAGGGGAAACGCCCTACATATCGGCATACGACCCGCACACCGCCTCGCCGAGCACCGGGCGGAAGTGGCCGATGAGCTCCTCGACCGTCTCGCGGACGCGGGTGGGATCGCCGGACATGTCGACCACGCCCTCGAACTCGAGGAAGTTGCCGAGGCCGGCCACGCTGTCGAGGTGGATGCGGACGCCGTCGTAATCCCAAAGCTCGCGGCGCTTCTTGATGAGCCGCTCAACCCGTCGCCCGAGGTTCGGCCAGCGCACCTCGATCTGCCGGTCGTCGAGCCGCGTCCACAGCGACGGGCGCGTCTGCGTCCGGTCGCCGCGGGCGTACCAGATCCACTCGCACCGCTGGGTGCCCTGCGAAGGATTGCGCTCGGTGCGGCGCTTGAGCCGCCCCTCGTCGACGGGGAAATACTCGTCGGTCTGCTCGAGGTACGCGACCTCGCGAGCGCCGATCGCGCGGGCGATGCCGCGCGCCGTCTCGAGGTTCCGAAGCTCCGCCTTGTACTCGATGTTCTTCAAGTGATTCGCCTTTGCGAATTCCTCACGGCGCGTCCCCTGCCTTGAGCACGGCCTCGCGCGCTTCGGCGGCGGTTTCCGCCTTCTGCAGCGGCAATCCCGCCTTCACGCGCGCGAGCTGTCGCTCTGCCTCGAGACGATCCGCGACTTCGAGCATCGTTTCGGGTCCTGGCGAGTACGGCCCCACGCGGTAGATGCGCCAAACGCCCGACGCGCCGCCGCCGTCCTTCAACGGTTCGCCCGCGAACCAGACAGCGCGGTCCGTCCCGCCGGGGGCGACCTCGATCAACGGCGAGCACTGCGCGAATCGTTCGGCATGCTCACCTGGCTTCGCTCCATAGCGCAATCCATCGTCGACGGCGACGCGGTAGAACAGCGCATCGCTCGGAAGCGAGGCCTTCGGTGGTATGACCTGCTCGAGGCTGACAAACATCTGGCCATCTCCCGGGCCGGTGGTGGCGCTTCCGATCGGGATCACGGTGCTCCGCGCGAAGAGGTTGCCGCCGAGCAACCACACGAGAATCGCCGCCAGCATCACGAAGATCGCGATGCGGAAGGCGAGGTTGCGGAAGCCGAGAAGGACCTGCGACACGGGCCGCGCAGTCTACGCGAGACCGGCCTTTGCGAGTTCGTCGACGAGCCGCGCCTCGTCCCATACCTCGACGCCGAGTTCGTTCGCCTTCGCGAGTTTGCTTCCCGCTTCCGCGCCCGCAACGACGACGGACGTCTTCTTGGAGACGCTTCCCGAGACCTTTGCTCCCGCGCGCTCGAGGATCTCGGTCACGGCGCCGCGGTCGAACTTCTCGAGCGTGCCCGTGACGACGAACGTCCTGCCGGCGAAGGCGTTCGCCCCCGCTTCGACCGGCTTCGGCTCGTGGCTCGTGAGGTCGACGCCGGCCTTGGCGAGCGCTGCGAAGACGTGCTTCGCGCCGCTCGAGTGAAGCCACGTCGCGACCGACTTGGCGGTGACCTCGCCGAAGTCGTCGAGGGCGAGGAGGTCTTCCTCGGTCGCTGCGAGGAGTTCATCGGCGCTGCGGAAGCGGCGCGCGAGCGTCTTTGCGGCGCTTGCTCCGACATGCTTGATGCCGAGGCCCGCGAGCGCGCGCGTGAGACCGCGGTGCCTCGCGGCATCGGCGGCACTCTCGATGATGCCGAGCGCGCGCTTGCCGGGGCCCTTCTTGTCGATCTCGGCAAGCGCCTTGTCGCCCTTCGCAAGCGCGCGCGCGACCGCGACTGCGTCGAGCGTGAACACGTCGGCGAAGTCCTTCACGAGCCCTGCGTCGACGAGCGCGTCGACGATTTCCTCGCCGAGGCCGTCCACGTTCATCTGGTCGCGGCCCACGAACCACTTCAACCGCTCGCGGAAGCGCGCCGAGCACATCGGGTTCGCACAGAAGAGTTTCGGCCCCTCGCGCTCGACCTCGCCCTGGCAGACGGGGCACGCGGCCGGCGCCTCGATCGGCTTCTCGTCGCCCGTGCGCTTCTCAACGACCGCGCGCACCACCTGCGGGATGATCTCGCCGGCCTTCTCGACGATGACATGGTCGCCGATCCTGAGGTCGCGGCGCTGGATTTCCTCGATGTTGTGAAGCGTCGCGTGCTTCACCGTCGAACCCGCGACGAACACGGCCTTCATCGTCGCGCGCGGCGTGATGGTGCCGCCCTTCCCGACCTGCCACTCGACCTTCTCAAGCACGGTTTCCTTCTGCTCGGCGGGATACTTGAAGGCGACGGCCCAGCGCGGGCTCTTCGAGGTGAAGCCGAGCTTCTCCTGCTCGTCGAAGCGGTCGATGCGCACGACCATGCCGTCGACGGCGAAGTCGAGCGTGTCACGCTTTCCCGCGAAATCCTCGATCGTGCGCGCGGCCTCGTCGACCGACACGAGCTTGCCGCCGATCAACGAGACGGGGATGCCGAGTTCCTTGAGATAGGCGACGAACTCCGAGTGCGACGCGAGCGCGGGCAGTCCCTCGCCTTCGCCGCGGCCGTGCGCGACGAACGAGAGCCGCCGCGAGGCGACGATCTTCGGGTCCTTGTTCTTGAGCGTGCCCACGCACGAGTTGCGGGCGTTCGCGAAGAGCTGCTCGCCGTGCTTCTCGCGCTCGGCGTTGATGCGCTCGAACTCCTTGATCGGCATGAAGATCTCGCCGCGTACCTCGAGGACGGGCGGGACGGCGCCCCACTTCGCGGTCTTCGGCGACCGCAGCGCCAGTGGAACCGCGCGGATCGCGCGGACATTGTTGGTGACGAGGTCGCCCTTCTCGCCGTCGCCGCGCGTGACCGCCTCGACGAGCGCGCCGTTCTCGTAGCGGAGCGAGATCGCGAGGCCGTCGACCTTCGGATCGGCGAAGAGCGCGGGACCTGCGGGCGCTGCGAAGAGCCCTCCGATCTCGCCCGCGCCGCCGCCCGCGCCGAGTGCGTCGGCGCAGCGCTGGTACCACGCGCGCATCTCCTCGATCGAATAGGTGTTGTCGACCGAGAGCATCGGCACGCGGTGCTTGCGCGTCTCGAACTCGCCTTCGAGCGCGGCGCCGCCGACCCGCTGCGTGGGCGAGTTCGGGTCTTGGTGCTCGGGGTGCGCCGCCTCGAGCGAGGCAAGTTCCGCGAGGAGCGCGTCGAACTCCTGGTCGCTCATGAACGGCGCCGCATCGACGTAATACGCCGTGTTCGCGCGCGTCAGGAGATCGCGAAGCTCGTGCATGCGCGCGAGACTGCCTGGGCTCGTGTTCGGTTTTGTGGTCGCCACTCGCGTCTCCGTGATGGGCGTTCTACCATGCCCACATGCCTACGTACGTGTACGCGGTCGTGAAGCCGGATGGTTCTCTCGGCGAGCACTTCGAGCTGATGCAGCGGATGAGCGATCCCGCGCTCACCTCGCACCCCAAGACCGGCGAACCCGTGCGGCGCGTGCCGCAGATGCCCATGATCGGCGGCCAGCACTCGACCGCGGCCGACAAGCGCAAGGTCAGCGACTCGAATCTCGACCGGCTCGGCTTCACCAAGTACCAGAAGACCGGCGACGGCCGCTACGAGAAGACCGCGGGCAAGGGGCCGAAGGAGATCCGGAAGGGTTGAGGCGAGCGCGAAGGCGAAGCCTGAGCTGAGAGCACCCGATTGGGACAGCCCAGATGGGTGCCACTACTTCTAGTCGTGCGAAGTCGGAGTGGCCGGGATCGGAGCGGTTGCCGATACGCGTGCGGAACCACCACTGGAAGTGGTGGCACCCGTTTTGGCTGTCGACTCGGACGGGGCTGTGCTCGGGCTTCGCCCTCGACGAGCGCGCAGCGCGAGCAGTTCACCGTCGGGGTCGGTTGTCCTTTCTGGGTGCCACTACTTCTAGTCGTGCAAAGTCGGAGTGGCCGGGATCGGAGCGGTTGCCGATACGCGTGCGGAACCACCACTGGAAGTGGTGGCATCCATGTGGGCTGTCGACTCGGGCGGCTTGCGCTCGCGCTGCGCGCTCGTCAACCTTCACGCCACGCTGTGGCGCGCGAGCAGTTCGATCGCCGCGCGGATGTCGCCCACGCGGTCGTCGCCTGCCTCGCGTTCGACGGCGAGCCGCACGGTGGCGGGCACGCGGCCGATCGCCGCGAGGAATGCACTCCAGTCGACAGAGCCCGTGCCGACGCGCACTTCGCTGCCCCAGGTGCCCGCGGTCGCGGTCGGGAGCGCGTCCTTGACGTGCACCTGCGCGATGCGTGGCGCAAGGCGCGCGACGGCAGCGACCGGGTCGCCCATCCCGTAGAGGATCATGTTGGCGGGGTCGAAGTTCACGCCGATCGTGTCGTCACCGAGAAGGTCGAGCGCGTGGGCGAGCGTGTCGGCCGATTCCTGCCCCGTCTCGAAGGCGATGCGCGCGCCGTGGTCGCGATAGATGCGCGCGATCTCGCGAAGCCGCGCGAAGAGCTTGTCGCGCTCTGCCCCGCTCTCATGGGGGATGAACCCCGCGTGGAAGGTGACGAGCCGGACGCCGTGCGCCCCCGCGATGCGCGCGACCTCGACCGCGCGCGCCTGCGTCGCCGGCCACGTTGCGTCGGGAACGACGCCGCCCGTCGCGCGGATCGTGTCGAGGGTGGAGTAGTCTTCGCCGACCGTCTCGAGCATGCCGCTTGCGACCTCGACGCCAGCGTCGGCCAGGCGGGCGAAGGTCTCGGACCACACCGCCGGGTTCTCCGCAACTCCCGTCAGCGCCAGTTGGACGGCGCGGGCGCCGGTTGCGCGTACGCACTCGACAAGTTGCGCGGGATTTTCCGCGCGGAGGCTCCAGGAACAGACTGCAACCGGGGCGCGGGCAATGGGCATCACCGCACTCTACACCGTTCCAAGAGGGGCGCTGCTGGACTACCATGCCCGACCCGTTTCCGAGCCCGAGCCCGATCCTGACTCGATGGACACCGTGCCGCTCAACCCCGATCCGCCCGAATCGCCGCTGCCCGCGGCGGTCGACGCGCTTCGGCCGCCGGCGCCCGCGCGTCGCCCCATGCGCCCCCCCACGCGGCTTGAGCGGCTCGAGGCGTGGGCGTCGCGGCTCTCGATCAAGAACAACTTCTTCCACAAGATCTTCTCGCTCGTGTGGCTGCCCTACGCGGCGCGCTCGGGAATCAAGATGTACGGGAAGAAGGCGCTGAGCGCCGAGCGCTTCGCGGCGATTCTCCCGTTCCGCCGCTTCAACCGGAACTTCTACGACGCCATGGCGGGCGCGGCGCTCCTCGGGAACTCCGAGGTCGCGGCCGGCATGTACCTCTTCTCGATCTGTGGCGGCGACTACACCGTCGTTTGCAAGGAGATGAAGTACCGGTTCCTGCGTCCATGCCTCGGCCCTGCCGTCTACCGCGTCGTGAAGAGCCAGGATGTCGAAGAGAAGGTCGCGGCGGGCGGCGAGTTCAACGTCTCGCTCGAGATGGAGATCTACCAGCAGCAGCTGGTGCGCAAGGACAGCGAGATCCTCGTGGGCCGCTGCGACATCACCTTCCACTGCACGCCGAAGTCGATGGTGCGCGATCGCGAGGAGCGCCGCCGGGCCGTGCGCGAGAAGCGCAAGGCCCTTGACAGCGCGACGCCCGGGTCGAGCGAGGGTGCGCCGGGCCGATGACGCGCAGCGTCCAGACCGTGCTCTCTGGCCTCGGCCTCGCAACCAGCTGGACCTGGTGCATCGGCATGTTCGCGCCGATCGTGATCGGCCAGATGTTCGGTTGGCCGGGCATCCTCGCCTTCGCAATCCCGAACGTGCTCGGCTGCGCGCTCTTCGGCTACCTGCGCTCGCGTCGGCGCTCGATGGCCGAGACGCACGACCACGCCTTCGCGATGGCCTGCTTCTCGGCGGCGACGGTTGCGTACCAACTGTTCTTCGTCGGTTGGCTCGGCGGCCCCGTGCTGGCAGAAGCCATGGCGACCGAGCGGAGCGACGGCGCGCTGCTTGGAGTCTTCGTGGTGTTCGGTGCGGCGCTTGCCCTCGCGCATCTCCCGCGGCCCATGCTTTGGGCGCTGGCGGCGCTTGGCTTCGTCGCAAGCCTCGCGACCTTCGCGTTCCTGCCCTGGGGACGGATGAATCCGCTTCCCGCGACGGGCGAGTTCACGCTCGCGCAACTCGGCTTCGTGCTGCCGACGATCGTCTTCGGCTTCATGCTGTCGCCGAACCTCGACCTCACGTTCCATCGCGCGCGGCAAGAGGTTCCCGAGGGCGCGCGGCCGACGAACTTCCTCGTGTTCGGGTTCGCGTTCGCCACCATGCTGCTGCTGACCGTGTGCTACCTGAAGTCGCCGCAGGGGCTCACGAATCCGGCGGTGCGCGCGCACATCGTGCTGCAGTTGATCCTGACCTCCGCACTCCACCTCTCGGAGATCCGGGCGACAGCGCTCGGCGGCCGCACCCGCGGCGTGCTGATCTTCCTGGCCCTCGTGGTCGGCCTCGGCGCTGCGGTGCTCGCGCCGCTCGAGGACACGTACCTCCGCTTCCTCGGCCTCTACGGGCTGGTGTTCCCGGCGTATGCGGCGCTCGCGCTCCGTACGGTTGGCCGTCCGAGCCTGTGGGCGATCCTCGGCCTCGGCGTCGTGGTGGCGGCGGTCGTGCCCATCATCGACGACGCCTTCCTGAACGGCCCAGGGCCGGCGGCCCCGCTTGCGGTCATCCTGCCGCTTGCGGCCGTGGCGCTGATCGGCCGCCGGGCGAAATCCACCTGACTTTCGGGAATCCACCGCGGAAACCGCCTTGCTGCTTTGGCCTCAGCGCGTAGTTTTCCGATAGTGACATCCGTCGGAACGGTGCGCATCGACCCCGCGTTCTCATGACAGGTCTCCCCATGGCGAACCCGATCCAGCCGCTTGCCAAGAAGGACTTCGACTACGCGGCGGCGCAGCACCTGCTGAATCGCGCGGGTTTCGGCGGCACGCCTGCGCAAGTGCGCGCGCTCGTCGAGATGGGGCTCAACGACGCGGTCGACTACCTCGTCGACTTCAAGGGCGACGAGGCGGCTGGCGCGATCGACGCACGCGCAAGCGACTTCAAGCCGGACGTCATGCGCCCCGAGACGCCAGAAGAACGCGAGACGCTGCGCCGCGCGCGCGCCGCTGGCGACGAGGAGACGATTCTCCGCCTCCAGCGCGAGCGGCAGATGCGCGAGCGCGACGACCGCGAGCAGCTCGCGGCCATGCAGCGCTGGTGGCTCGCGCGCATGATCTCGACCGGCCGACCGCTCGAGGAGAAGCTGACGCTCTTCTGGCACGGCCACTTCGCCACCGGCTACCGGACAATCGAGAACAGCTGGCACATGAAGCGCCAGAACGCATTCCTCCGCGCAAACGCCGCCGGCAACTTCGGCGACCTCGTGCGCGGCATCATCCGCGACCCGGCGATGCTGAAGTACCTCGACAACGACGAGAATCGCCGCCGGAGCCCGAACGAGAACCTCGCGCGGGAACTCATGGAGCTCTTCACGCTCGGCGAAGGCAACGGCTACGGCGAGCGCGACATCAAGGAAGGCGCCCGCGCGCTGACGGGCATGACCTTCCGTGCAAACGAGTTCTACTTCAACCAGCAGGAGCACGATCCGACGCCCAAGACGATCCTCGGCCGCACCGGCAACTTCGCCGGCGACGAGCTCGTCTCGATCCTGCTCGAGCAGCAGGCGTGCGCTCGCTTCATCTGCGGGAAGCTCTACCGCTTCCTCGTGAACGATTCGCCGACGCCGCCGAAGGACGCCGGCGCAGCGGTCGAGCGGCTGGCGCGCGAGTTGCGCTCGCGGCGCTACGAGATCCGCCCGATCCTGCGGCTTCTGTTCCGCTCGCAGCACTTCTATGCGGCGGAGAACAGGCTCTCGATCGTGAAGAGCCCGGTGCAGCTGATCGTGCAGTCGATCCGCAGCCTCGGCACGCCGACGCGCGAGATCCGCGCGCTGGTGCAGGCGGGCGACCTGATGGGCCAGCAGCTCTTCCAGCCGCCGAGCGTGAAGGGCTGGGACGGCGGACGTTCGTGGATCAACACCGCGACGATGTTCGTCCGGCAGAACCTCGTGGTCTACCTCGTCACCGGACGCCGCCCCGCCGCCTTCGACTGGGATCCGTCGGAGATGGCCTACGACTGCTCGGCGCTCCTCGCGCACCTCCGCGACTCGGGCGGCGGGATCGATCCGCACGAGGCGGTGCGCGGACTGGCCACATTCGCGCTCGGCGGTCCCCCGGCGCGGGAGCGGCTCGCCCAGCTCGACGAGTTCCTCGGATCGCTCGGCGGCACCGTGACCGACGACCGGGTGAAGGCCCTCCTCTGCCTGATCGGCGCCATGCCCGAATTCCAACTCTGCTGAGTGCAACGAACGCGCGAACCGATGGAACACGACGCGAACCGGAAGCCCACCATGTCACACGATGCATTCACCCGACGTCTGTTTCTCGAGCGGAGCCTCACCCTCGCGTCGCTCGCGGCGACGGTTCCCTGCTTCATCGAGCGAAGCGCGCTCGGGATGTTGGGAAACCCGCTGCTCTCATCGCAGCCGGGCGTTCCCGACGACCGCATCCTCGTGATCGTGCAGCTTGGCGGCGGCAACGACGGCCTCAACACCGTCGTCCCCTACGGTTCGCCCGACTACTTCAACGCCCGGCCGCAGATCGCGCTGCGTGCGCCAGGAAGCGCGGCGCAGAACGGCCAGCAGCCGGCGCTTGAACTCGCGAACGCGCAAGGCATCGGCCTCCATCCGAACCTCACAGGCTTCAAGGAGCTCTACGACGGCGGGCTCCTGTCGATCGTGCAGGGCGTCGGCTACCCGAACCCGAACCGCTCGCACTTCACCTCGATGGACGTCTGGCACACCGGGCGCCTCGACGCGAAGGGCTCGGGGTGGATCGGTCGCTACTTCGACAACATCTGCAATGGGACACCGGTGCCCGAGGGTGCGGTGGCGATCGGCCGCACTGCGCCGCTTGCGATGCAGGGCGACATCCAGAAGCCGATCGCGTTCGAGAACCCGTCGCTCTTCCGGTGGCTTGGCGAGGATCTGCACGGCGCGATGAAGGACCCCTACGACGCGATCAACCGCGCGGGCGCCGTGGGCGGCGCGGCGGCGGGCACGCAGCGCGAGTTCCTCATGCGCACGGCGCTCGATGCACAGGTGGCGAGCGAGCGGATCCGCGCTGCCGTGGCGAAGCAGCCGCTTGTCCCGTATCCGCAGCATGGCCTCGCGAACCAGCTGAAGACGATCGGCGCGATGATCCGCGCCGAGATGCCGACGCGCGTCTACTACGCGTCGATCGGCGGCTTCGACACCCACGGCGGCCAGCTGGGTCCGCACGGCAACCTCATGCGGCAGCTCGGCGATTCGGTGCTCGCCTTCCAGAACGACCTCAAGGCCCAGGGCAACGACGGCCGCGTGGTCACGATGGTGTTCAGCGAGTTCGGCCGCCGCGTGCGGCAGAATGCCTCGGGCGGAACCGACCATGGAACGGCCGCACCGGTGTTCCTCGTGGGTCCGGCGCTCAAGGGCGGCGTGTTCGGCAACCACCCATCGCTCACCGATCTCGACCAAGGCGACCTCAAGTACGGCGTCGACTTCCGCTCGGTGTATGCGTCGCTGCTCGAGGATTGGATGAAGGCGCCCTCGGAGAAGATCCTGCGCGGACGCTTCGAGAAGCCGGAACTGATCGTCGCGCGCTCGAAGGCTTAAAGGCTTGAGGAATTGAAGGCTTGAAGGCTTGAAGGCTTGAGGGCTTGAACCGACGCGAGGGCTTGAACCGACGCGAGCACTGAACCTAGGATCCCGCCATGACTCGTGTCCCCCTCCTCTGCGCTCTTGCCGTATCCGCCTCGATCGCGATCGCGCCCCTCGGCTGCGAGCGGAAGCCGTCGGCTCCGGCTGCGGAGACCGTGAAACTGGGCGCCCCCGTCGAAATGAGCATTCCCGTGAAGGGCATGCACTGCGAGGGCTGCGAAGGCGCGGTGTGCGGCAAGATCGAGAAGATCGAAGGCGTGACCGCCGTGAAGGCGAGCCACGTCGATGAGAACGTTGTGGTGACGGCGCCGCCCGAGCAGCGCGAGGCGATCGAGGCGGTGATCAAGAAGCTCGGCTACACCGTCAACTGAGGCCTCACGCCTCGACAGCCGCGCGCACGCGGGCGACGACTTCCTCAAGCGTGCCCTTCTGCTTCGCTCCGGCCGCATGCACATGACCGCCGCCGCCAAAGCGCGCCGCGAGTTCGTTCACATCGACGAACGCACCGTCGGGACCAGCCGGCTTCGAGCGGAAACTCAGCTTGATCACATTGTTGCCCGCGTCCTCGACCGCAAGCACCGACGCGCGCACTGCGGCGACCTCCATCGGCATGTTGACGACGCCCGACGACTCCTCCATCTCGGCGCCGGTTTCGGTGAAGTCGACCGCGCGCAGACGCATGATCGAGATGGCGCCCTTCGCAGCGAACTCGAGGCTCGAGAGCGCCCGGCCCTGGAGGCGTACGCGCCCGGCGCGGCTTGACTGCTCGATCTGCTGGTACATCGCATCCTTGTCGACGCCGGCCGCCACCAGCCGCGCGGCCAACGCGAACTCGGCGGCTCGCGCATTGGGAAACCGGAACCAACCGGTGTCGGTCGCGAGCCCGAGGCAGAGCGCCTCCGCGATCGAGTAGCGGCCGCGCGCGTCGCCGTTGAAGGCAAGGTCGACGTTCAACGCGTCGACGAGCCGGACGAGCAGCGCCGTGCACGACCCGCACGACACGTCGACCACGCGCCGCGCCGCCACAGCGTCGCCGCGCGCGTGGTGGTCGAAGCCGACGACGCGGTCGGCCATCGCCCGCAGCCAGGGCGCGAGGATCTCCAGTTGCGTCCACGCACCGGTGTCGACGACAACCGCGAGATCAAAGTCGCCGTCCGGAAGCGTGGGATTGCGCGGATCGACGATCGCAACCGGATCGTCGCCCTGGAAGAGCCGGAGGTTGCCCTCGCACGGCCCCACCATCCAGCCTTCGGCGCGCACGCCGATCGCGCGACACGCGCGCACAACGGCGAGCACGGAGCCCATCGCGTCGCCATCGGGCTTCTGGTGCGTGGTCACGAGAACGCGCCGCGCTCCCCGGAGGAGTTCGGCCAGCGCTTCGATCGAGCTGTTCGTCTCGTACGCCATCGCAACCCGCTCGTCAGACCGACGCGGGGCCGGGAGTCTACACCGCCCCGGCATCGCCGATCGCTCGAAGCACGGCGGCCCGATCGATCTCCATGCGCGCAAGAAGTGCGTCGAGCCCGGAAAAACGTTCTTGCCCGCGCAGAAACGCGTGGAAGCGCAGGCGAAGCTCGAAGCCGTACCAGTCGAGTGGAAGCGCACACGGGCGCCCGTCGCGCTCAAGCAGCGTCGCCTCGCACGTGCGCGGGCTTTCTCCGAAGGTCGGCTTGGTGCCGACGGAGATCGCGGCGATTGCGCGCCTCCCATCGGGAAGCGTCGCCTCGCCCGCATAGACGCCATCGGCGGGCAGAATGCGGCCGCGCGCGTCGAGATTCATGGTGGGCCATCCGATGGTGCGACCGCGCTGGTCGCCGCGTGCGGTCGGACAACGCAACTCGTACGGGCGCCCGAACACGCGCGCAGCGTCGGCCACTCGGCCTTCTGCCAGCAGCCCCCTGGCGACGGAACTGCGTGCCTCGACCCACGTCCCATCGGCAAGCTCGATCGCGTGCGCGCCGGCTTCGACGACGCGGAACCCGTGCAGCGCACCCTGCGCGCGCAGCGTGTCGAGCGTACCGGCGCGCCCCTTGCCGAAGCGGAAGTCGGGCCCCTCGACCACGACGTCGAAGTGCAGTCGAGCGTGCAGCCCGTGAATGAAGGCCTCCGGAGAGAGTCCGAGAACTTGCAGCGTCGGCTCGATCTCCACGACCTCGTCTACCCCGCACCGGGTCCGCAGCAGTTCCGCTCGCTCCGCGCCCGGGGTCAGGCGCCCCATGGGCACGTCGGGCCGCAGCACCGCCGCCGGCAGCGGTTCAAACGTCACGGCGGTCACCCGACCTCCCCCGGCCGCCTCGCGGGCAAGCCGAAACAGATGCTGGTGTCCCACATGGACGCCGTCGAAGTTGCCGATGACGATGACCTGACGAGACATCGGTGACTCTCAGCGCGCCAGCCCTTCGGCGTACGCGCAGGCCTTGGCTATCCTGTCCCTCCCCCTACGGACTATTCCGCGGGGCCCATGCTTCGGAACATACACGAAATGACCACCGCGCCCTCTTCGAACGCCGTCACCCCGGATGCATCTGCCATCGTCGATGAACTCGCGAGCACGTTCCGTGAGACGGCGGGAAGCGTCGTTCCCTGGTTCGTAGGCCAGATGCCGCCGAGCTACTTCCAGGACACCGACCGGGCCAGCCAGCTTGCGCACCTGCGGGCGATCATCGCCGCGCGCGCGTCGGGCCGGCCGATCGACCTGACGCTCAAGAGCGAGGACGGGCGGCAACTCACGCTGATTCGAAGCCAGAACTACCCGGGCATCCTCGCGGAGCTCGTGGCCCAGCTTCCGCTCGACCGATCGCTGCGCGCCGCCAAGATCCACTCGAGCTTCGACGGAAGCCTCGTGCTCGACACCTTCGTGTTCGGCGAACCGGAGCCCTTCGACAGCCGCGACACGCGCCAGGCCGCGAAGCTGACAGAGACGATCAAGTACGCGAAGGAGCACAACCTCGACTGGACGCCGGATCAGATCTCCGCGTACTTCGCCGGCTGCTCGGCCGAATACGTGCTCACCTGCACGCCGCTGCGCGTCGCCGCGCACTGGAAGCTCTTCAGCCGTGTGAGCGGCACCGACGGCACCGTCATCGAGCTCGAGCCCGAGTCGCATCCGACGATGAGCCGCATCGTCGTCGTCGTCGAGAACGCGCGCACGCGCACCATGCTCGAGCGCACGGCGGCGATCCTCGCGCGGCACAAGGTGTCGATCCACCGCGCCTACCTCGACATCGTGAAGGACGGCAAGGGCGGCTCCGTCACCTTCGTCGGCTTTGTCGTGCAGGGTGGCGATGGCAAGGCTCTCTCGGCGACAGGCGACAACTGGAGGGCCGTGGTCGCCGACCTCCGCCGCATCAAGTGGATCGACGACAAGGCGATCGAGATCGCGGGCCGCCAGCAGGGAATCGCGCTTGACCGTGCCGAGGCGATGGTCGCGCTCTGCAACCTCGCGCATCAGGTGCTTTCGCCGCAGAACCGCTATCTCTGGACGCGCGAGCGCATCCAGGGCTTCGCGGAGGAGGCGATCCAGATCTCGATGGCGATCGTCGATCTGCTCGTGAAGCGATTCGACCCGGCCAAGCCGGCGTCAGACGCGGATTTCACGGCGACGCGCGCGAAGATCGAGGCCGACATCGCGCGCCATCCGAGCGAGATGCACCGCGCCGCGCTCACGAAGATGCTCGAAGGCGTGGCCGCAACGCTGCGCACGAACTTCTTCCTTCCCGATCGCTTCGCGCTTTGCCTGCGCATCGATCCGGCCTACCTCGCCAACGGCGACCGCCCGGAGAAGCCGTACGCGACGTTCTTCGTGCATGGCCGCCAGTTCGACGGCTTCCACAACCGCTTCCAGGACATCGCCCGCGGCGGCCTGCGCGTGATCCGCACCCAGAACGCGTCGCAGCACACCCGCGAGAGCGAGCGTCTCTTCGACGAGGTCTACGGCCTCTCGTGGGCGCAGCAACTGAAGAACAAGGACATTCCCGAGGGCGGCGCCAAGGCCGCGATCCTGCTCGAGCCGCACGCGACCGTCGACCGCTGCGTCAAGGCGTTCGTCGATTCGGTCCTCGATCTGATCGTGCAGACGCCCGACGTGAAGAAGCTCGTCGTCGACCGCTTCGGCCGCGAGGAGCTCATCTACCTCGGACCGGATGAGAACATCACGCCGGCGCACATCGTGTGGATCGTCGAGCGCGCGCGCCTGCGCGGCTACTCGATGCCGACCGCGTTCATGAGCTCGAAGCCCGGCGCCGGCATCAACCACAAGGTCTACGGCGTCACGAGCGAAGGCGTGAACGTGTTCCTCGACGTGGCGCTGCGCTCGCGCGGCATCGACCCGCGCAAGCAGAGGTTCACCGTGAAGATCACGGGTGGTCCCGACGGCGACGTCGCGGGCAACATGATGCGCATCCTCGACCGCGACTACGGCAAGAACGCCGTGATCGTCGGGGTGGGCGACGGCTCGGGGTCCGGCGAGGACCCCGAGGGCCTCGACCACGCCGAGCTCCTGCGTCTCTTCCAGGAAGGTCTGCCGATCGCGAGCTTCGACAAGAAGAAGCTCTCGCCGAAGGGCCGCGTCGTCTCGGTCGACGAGCCGGATGGCGCGCAGCTGCGCAACACGCTGCACAACCGCCTCGTCACCGATGCGTTCGTGCCGGGCGGCGGCCGCCCTGCCACCATCCACGAAGGCAACTGGCAGGACTTCCTCACCGCGGACGGCAAGCCGAGCTCGATGGTGATCTCGGAGGGCGCGAACCTCTTCATCACGCCTGCGGCACGCGAGGAGATCTCGAAGCGCGGCGCGACCGTCATCAAGGACTCGTCGGCGAACAAGTGCGGCGTGATCTGCTCGAGCTACGAGATCAGCGCGTGCATGGTGCTCTCCGATGCGGAGTTCCTCTCCATCAAGGATGCCTACGTCGCGCAGGTCCTCGAGCGGCTGCGCGAACTTGCGCGCGTCGAGGCCGAGTTCCTCATGCGCGCGGCGAAGTCGCATCCGAATCTCTCGCTTCCGAAGATCTCGGTCGAACTCTCGAAGGTCATCAACACGAGCGCCGCTGCGATCGCGGCGGGCGTATCGAATTGGCCCGCCGAGGACCGCGAGCTCGCGAAGCAGATGATCCGCGACCACCTGCCCAAGATCCTCTTTGACTTCGCGGGCGACCGTGTGTGGAAGAGCCTGCCGCAGTCGTACCAGACGTGGATCATCGCGAACCGACTGGCGAGCTCGATCTCCTACCGCGAAGGCCTCGACTTCTTCGACGGCTACACGCCGGCGGAAGTGGCCGACCTCGCGCGGCGCTACATGAAGAGCGACCTCGCGAACCGCGACATCGTGGCCAAGGTGCGCGCATCGAACCTTGCGGATAAGGATCACATCGCGACGCTCCTCGAGCGCGGCGGCGCACGCGCGGGGATCTGATCGGCGCGAACGACGCCCGACTTCTCCATGCTCCCGGCAGCGGGCTGGGTGCCAGCGGACCGAAGTCCTCCGGAACCCGTGCCGCCTCACTTCTTCAGTCGCGCGCGCAGCATCGCGCGCGTCGTCTCGACTTCCTTCGCAAGCACGGTTTCGACGCCGTACACGCGCGCATCCTCCGAAAGCTGCGGCTGGTCGAGCATGGCGAGCGCCGCGTCTGGCGAACCAAGCCGGTCGAGCGCGCGCCCAAGCCAGAGCGACGCCTCGAGACGCTCGCGGAAGCGCGACTGGTCCTGCGTGAAGTAGCGCGCGGCTTGCGAGAGGAGTTCAAGCCCAAGCGGCGCGCGATCGAGCTGCACCAGCACCCGCCCAAGCGCGATGCGCTCCTCCATCGCGGCGCGTTCGTCGGAGGCGATCACCGAGAGGAGCAGCGAGCGCACCTCGAGTTCCGTCGCCTCGCCGAAGGGATGCGCGCGCATCAGCGCGTCGGCGGTGCGGCGCAGGAGCGACACGACCTCGGCCCGCCGCGCGGCGTCGTTGGTCTTCTGCGCGGCGTCGAGTTCGGCGCGCGCAAGCGACAAGGCGATTTCGGCGTGCTCGCGGGCAACGCCCGCATCGCCGAGCGCGGCACGCGCCTGCCCGAGAAGCTCCGATGCGCGCGCGATGTCGCCTTCCGCGCGCGCGAGTTCGCCGAGGATGAAGAGCGAACGCGACAGCGGCCGTCCGCCGGACGCGCGTTCGATGGCGGCCGCGCGCTCGGCGCAGGTTCGCGCGTTCTCTCGCAGCGCGGTCCGTGCTGGCTCGTCGAGCGCCGGAATGGCCTGGTATGCGAAGCACATCTCGGCCACCGATCGGAATGCGACGCCCATCTCGGCGCTGTCGGCGCCAAGAGTTGCCTGCGCCGCGGCGAGATACTCCTTCGCGAAATCGAAGTCGACGCGGACGCGCGAGCCGTCGCGCACGCGGCGATCGATCGCCATGGCGCGGACGATGGCGCCGGCGAGATCGAGGTACTCCGCGCGCGTCAGCCGCGTCTCGAGCCGCTCGAGCACCTCGCCCCGCAGTAATTCGTGCAGCGCGGGCGCCGGCAGCGCCGGGGTGCCACCAGCCCAGATGGAAACCACGCCCCGCAAGAGGTCGCGCGCCTCGGCGGCTCCAGCCAGTTCCGCGACGGCGCGCTCGCGTTCGCGCTCGGTTTCGGCGGCGAGCGCAGCCAGCTTCTCGGCGGCTTCGAGCGCCTCGGCGGCCTGCTTCTCGGCAGCCGCGCGCGCCTCGACCGCCACATCGCGCTCAGCGATCGCCTGACCGCGCGAGAGTTCCGCGTCGACGGCACGACCCCGCTCACGGTAGGCCCACACGCCGCTCACGCCAGCCGCGCCGACGAGCAGCCCGACGACGAGCCACGGCATGGATCGCCGCCAGCCGCCGCCGCCGAAGCCACCGGTTCCATATCCATCGAACAGGGCTCGTGATTCCTCGGGGCGCACTGGCTTCTCCTCATCCGCACCTGCCGGCGCGAGTCAGCGAAATCTCCGGCCACAGACGTCTCAGCACCACCACGGCTTCACGGCCGGCTCGACGATGATCGCCTCCGCCAGGAACGTGGCCGCGCGCTCGAGACCTTCCTCGACCGACATCAGCGCATCCTCGTGCTCGATCGAGAGCACATGGTCGTAGCCCTGTCGGCGCAGCATGGAGATGAACGGCTTCCAGAACTCGTGTCCGTGTCCGTAGCCGCAGGTGCGGAAGCTCCACGAGCGGTTGTTGAGGTCGCCGTAGGGGCGCGCATCGTTGTAGCCGTTGACGCGGCCTTGATGGAGATGCAGTTCGGTGTCCTTCGCGTGGCAGTAGAAGAGGAGCCCCGCCTCGCCGAGAACGCGCGCGCTTTCGATCGGATCGATGCCCTGCCAGAAGAAGTGCGACGGATCGAGGTTCGCGCCAAGCACCGGCTTCCCCTTGAGCCCGGACGCCTTCATCGCTGCGGCGCTCAGGCGAATGAGCGTGTCCGGGTTGTAGACGCAGAAGCCAGGATGCGCTTCCCACGCGACCTTCACGCCATGCTTCGCGCACAGCCGCGCCTGCGCCGACCAGTACGGCACGAGCACTTGCTTCCACTGGTAGTCGAGAACTCCCTGGTAATCGGGCGGCCACGCGCAGGTCACCCAGTTCGGCGTCTTGTCGGCCTTCGACCCGCCCGGGCAACCGGAGAAGGTGATGACGACGTCGGTGCCGAGGAGCGGCGCGAGCTTGACCGCGTTCACGAAGTCGGTGTGATCCTTCGCCGCGTGCCGCTTGTCCGGGTGCACGGGGTTGCCGTGCACGGCGAGCCCCGAGAGCGTGAGGCCATGATCCTTCAGGATGGCCCTGATGCGCTCTTGGTCCTTCTGAGACGCGAGCACCTTCGCCGGATCGAAGAAGGGCTTCCCCGGATACGCGCCAACGGGAAGTTCGATCGCATCGAGCCGGATCTCGGCGCAATAGGCGGCGACATCCTCGAGTTTGCGGCCTGCGAACAACGCGGCCATGACGCCTAACTTCATGGGAAACCTCCTGCCGACCGCGACAAGCGCGTCGGGACGCCCGGAAACTACCACCGATCGGTCGACGACGTGTGCCGGTCGACTGCGGGGGCGGTCCGGATGGCGGGCGAAGCGCGTACGATGCGCAGGCCATGTCGTTCGCACTTGCATTCACCGCCCTCCTGCTGCAGTCGGTCGACCCGTCCGGCGCGCAGCCGTCCGGCGCGACCGCGCCGGGGGGAACGCAGCAGCAGCCGACGCCACCAGCAGCGACGCCACCAGCAGCGACGCCGCCAGCGTCGCCTCCAGCCGGCACGCCGCAGCAGCAGCCGGTCGACATGCCTGCGGAGAAGCCTGCGGAGGCTACTCCGGCCGAGAAGCCGGCCGCCGATCCCGACTCGATCGCAGCGGCGCCTGAGAGGCCCACGCGCGCCTATGTCGTGATCGACCGCGTCAGTACCACCGCGGGCATCATCGAGAGCGAGGACGACACCGTCATCGTGCTCCGCGACCCGAAGGGCCGCGTGCGCAGCCTCACCAAGAATCGCGTCGTCGCCGTCAAGTACCTTCTCGACGGTCCGCCTGGCCGGCGCGTGCGCGTCGTGTTCAACGATGGTCGCGTGCTGGTGGCGCAACTGGTGGACGATGGCCTCGAGAACGTCGCCGTCGAGATCGAGGGCATCACCACCCGCTTCCCCCGCGAGGCGGTCGATCTCGTGCTTCCCTACCCGACCGATCAGGAGCTGTACGAGCGCTTCCGCGACACGCTCGAGCCCGATCAGTACGCGGCGCGGTACACGCTCGCGGTGTGGCTCCAGCGAAAGCGCATGTACGCCGAGGCGAAGCGCGAGCTCGAGAGCCTGCTCGAGGTCACGAACCACTACGAGGCGAAGCAGCTGCTTGTCGAGGTCGACGCACAGCTGAAGCTGCTCGAGCCGCGCGAGCCGAGGCCGCCGCGCGCGACTCCCGAGCCAAAGGACGCCGCCGCGCGCGGAAAGACCCAGGCCGGGCTCCTCACCGCCGCCGACGTCAATCTCATCCGCGTGTACGAACTCGACGTCAACGACCCGCCGCGGCTGCAAGTGCCGGAGTCGCTCATCAAGACGATGATCGAGACCCACTCGGACAGCGAGTTGATCCCCGTGAGCAACTCGGAGCGCAACGCGATGTACTCGAAGGAGCCCATCGAGATCGTGCGCATCCTGTTCGCGCTGAAGGCGCGCGATCTCTACGGCGAGGTCAAGGTGCTCGGCGAGCCGGAGTCGCTGACCGTCTTCCGCCAGCGCGTGCACAACGCGTGGCTCATCACCAACTGCGCCACGAGCCGCTGCCACGGCGGCGACGACGCGGGGCGATTCGTCCTCTTCAACAAGGACTGGAAGGATCCGCTCGTCCGCACGACGAACATGCTGATCCTGTCGCGCACGACGCTCGACGATCTTCCGCTGATCGACTTCGAGAAGCCCATCGACAGCCTGCTCTACCAGTACGCGCTGCCGAAGAGCGAGGCGCGTCGGCCCCACCCCGATGTCCGAGGCTGGGAGCCCGTGTTCACCAAGGGTCGCACCGAACTGCGCGAGGACTTCATCGACTGGGTGCGCTCGATGCGAATCCAGCGCGGCGAGTACCCATCGATCGACTTCGACCCGCCCGGCCTGAAGCGGAGGACGCCCCCTCCCACCGGCGGCCCGGACCGCTGACCACGCCGGGGCAGCGGCTTCTTGCGTCGCCCCGAAGTCTCGCCTCGAAGCCTCGAAGTCTCACCTCGAAGTCTCGAAGCCTCGAAGTCTCGAAGTCTCGCCCCGTGTCCTCGGACTGCCTCCGGCGTCCGCCATCGTGGACTTGCTCGGGCGATGGCACGGCCCGACCGCAAGTCCCGGGCTTCCGTTACACTCCGCTCTCTCCGGCCCGGCACCCGCCGGGAGGGCTTCTTTGCGTCTCTGCGGAGCCACCCCCGAGGGTGCTCCCACCTGTCAGGAATCACCATGGCGTACCGCTTCTCGAACCGTCTCGCCCGCCCGTTCGCCCTTCTTGCTGCGGGAAGCCTCGCGGCGGCCGTCCTGTCCGGCTGCAGCGACCCGGTGCTCGAGGGGCAGATCAAGTTCGATCAGAACCTCGCCGCGATCTCAAGCGAGTACGCGCAGGCACTTGGCGGCCGCCCGGATCTCCTCGCGAGCGCACCGAGCGAGGAGAGCCTCACCGCTCTTCGCGCCATCGCCGACCGCGCTGGCAGCCTCACCGGCGGCTCGCAGGCCCAGCAGACCGCTGCGCGCGGCCTCTCGCTGAGCATCTACCGCACCACGGCGTCGCTTGCGATTTCCCGTGCCCGCGCGATCGAGTCGAGCCATGAGGACGTCCGCGGCATCGCCCGCGCGGCCTTCGGCCTTGCGGCCGAACTGGACGCGATCGCGGAGGCGAGCACGACCCTGAACCTCGCCAGCGACCGCGCCGACGCGCAGCGTCAGCGCGAGGAAGCCTCGAGCCAAGCCCGCACGCTGCAGACGAACGCCGCATCGCTCGAGAGCCCGATGAACCTCCTCGAGTCCCGCATGCGCGAGGCGAATGCACGCTTGGCGCAGCTTGATCAGGAGAACGCCGTCCTCCTCCGCAAGGCCCGCGAGTCGAACCCACAGACCGCCCTCGCCTTCGTCGAGGAAGCCGCGTCGGTGCAGGCAGAGGCCCGCGCCGTGCGGACCTCGCTTGCAAACGAGGACATCGCCCGCGGCGAACTCGCGATCAACAAGTCGCTTGTCGAGACGAGGCTCGCGTCGGCGAAGAACCTGCAGGCAGCGGCTGGTGCCGCCCTCGAGCTGCTCGCCGGTTTCGAGAGCGACGTGAAGTCGGGCACGCAGAAGACCCGCGATCTCGCGGCGGAACTCCGCGTACGTGCCGACGAACTTCTCAAGGCCGTCGCCGACGAGCGCGCAGGAGCGCTGCAGAAGGCCTACGAATCCGCTGCCTCCGACCTCGGACGCACCTCGGGTACGAGCGGTGCTCTGGCGAACACGGTGACCACCGAGGAACTCCGCCTCGGCATGCTGCAGTTCAACGGCACCGTGGCCGAGGCGCAGGCGCTCCTCGCCGCAAAGGGCGCCGACGCCGCCGGTGTGACCGAACTGAAGTCGACCGCCGAGACGCTCCTCGCGTCGCTGCGCGAGAAGTCGACCCTGGCCGCCGACCAGATGGCGACCGCAGGCGAAGACCCTGCGAGCGTCGCGATGAAGTCCTACGTCGAGGGCGTCAAGAAGGCTGCCGGCGACGCCGACATCGCCAAGCTCTTCGCCCCGCCGGAGAAGCCGAAGCCCTTCAATCCGGCGGCCGGGCCCTCCAAGCCAGCGGCAGGTGGCGCCTCCGCGGCGGCCCCAAGCGGACCGGACAACCTGGCCGATGTCCTGGCCAAGCTGGGCGCCGCTGGCAAGGACCCCATCGCCGGCGGCGCAGTGCTTGTCGAGATGCTCGATGACTCGAGCAAGGGCGGACGTGCGCTGAAGTCGATGATGGGCCAGTCGTTCAAGGCGATGGAGCCAATGCTCGTCGCCGTCAAGGAGAAGTTCGGCGACGCTGGCGCGGCGGCGGCGTCCGACGGGATGACGCAAGGCCTCCCCGGCCTCGGTTCGCTCGACTTCACCTCGCTCACCGAGAAGTCCAACGACGGTCGCAAGGCCGTGTACGAGCTGGCCGATGGCTCCGAACTCACGCTGGTGCGCGGAGCCTCGGGCTGGAAGATCGACATGCTCGCGTCGCTTCCCCCGAACGAGGCCGCGATGATCGAGCAGGCCGCCCCCATGGCCGGCATGATGGCCGCGCCCATGAAGAAGGCCGCGGAGAGCGTGGCCGCGAAGATCCGCGCCGGCGAGTACGACTCTCCCGCCGCCGCGATGCAGGCCTTCCAGCAAGAGCTGATGAGCGCGATGGGAAGCCTCTTCGGAGGTTGACCGTCGGAGACGCCCTTCTTTCTCTCGTGCGGAAGTTCTCTCGTGCGAAAGTTCTCTTTGGCGGACTCGGGACGACCGCGAGTCGGGTGTTCAGCCCATGCCTCCGACACGCGCGTGGCGCTGCGTTACGCTACCGCCATGCTTGGGTCACCCGGCGCATCGGCTCCATCCCGCGGCTGGACGCTCATCACGCGCGTCAAGGCCGCATTCCTTGTCGTCACGGCTCTCTTGGCGATGATCGCATGCGTGGGGCTGCAGCCGATCTTCAAGACGATCGTGACAGAGCAGCAGATCAAGGTCGGCGAGTTCGCCCGCCTCTATCTTGAAATGCCGTGGATCGGCGCGCTCCTTGGGATTCCCGCGCTTGTCTCGTGCATTCCCCTGATCCGGGGAACGCGCCGCCCGCTCCTCTGGATGAGCATCGCCACCGTCTTCCTGCTGCTGCCGTTCGCGTTCCTCCTTGGCGCGTTCGTCGGCGTCATGGCGCCGCTCTACGAGTACCGGGAGCTATGACCGGACGTGCGCCCACGCCGCGGCGCGTGGCGCTGCGCGAGGCGATCGAGCTGCGGGCCCACGAACTCGGCTTCGCGCTGGTCGGCGTCGCGCGGGCGGCGGCGAGTTCGCGCGCGGCCGAATTGCGCCGCTGGATCGCCGACGGGAAGCACGGAGAGATGGCGTGGATCGCCGAACGCGTCGACCAGGCGGTCGACGTGCGCACGATGCTCAAGGAAGCCCGCAGCGTGGTCTGCGTTGCCGACCGTTACCACGACGGCCGGCCAGATCGGGCGAGCGCCGGGAGTCCGCGCGGGCGCATCGCGCGGTACGCGCGGGCGAAGGACTACCACGACCTGATCCGCGACCGTCTGCGCAAGCTCGCCCGCTTCATCCGCGAGGAAGTGCCTGGCGCGGCGACGCGGCTGACCGGCGACATGCACCCGATCCTCGAGCGCGAGCAGGCGGCGCGGGCGCTGCTCGGGGCGATCGGGAAGCACACGCTTCTCATCCGGCCCTCGCTCGGGAGCTTCTTCCTGCTTGGCGAGATCGTGACCGATGCGGACATCGCAGCCTCGGACGAGGCCCCCGTCGCACGGGTCGACGGAGACTTCCCTTCCGGTGCGCGCGCGGTCCCCGACGGCAGCCTCTGCGGCAGCTGCACGCGCTGCATCGATGCGTGCCCGACACAGGCGATCAGCCCGTACTCGGTCGACGCCACCCGCTGCATCGCCTATCTCACCATCGAGCATCGCGGCGAGATCCCCGCATCGTTCTTCGGCAAGACGGGCGACTGGTGGTTTGGCTGCGACGTCTGCCAGGAGGTCTGTCCGCACAGCCAGCCCACGCGCGCCTCGCGACGCACGGGCTCGAACCCCGCCTATGCGCCCAGGCTCGACTCGGTCGATCTCCTCGAGGTGCTCGACTGGTCGGAGGAGGATCGCGCAAGGCTCGTCGTCTCGAGCGCGCTGAAGCGGGCAACGCTGCCGATGATGAAGCGGAACGCGCTGCTTGCGCTGGCCGGCCCCCTTCGCGAGGCGCCCGCCGCCGAGGCCGAGGCGATCCGACGCCGTGCCGCCGAGATCGCTGCGAGCGCCGAGGAAAGCCCCATCGTGCGGGCCGCGGCCGAAGCGCTGCTCGGTTCCGTGTGACGGGTCGCCCGGGCTCGGGCTCGGGCTCGTGCGTCCTCGCGCACTTCACGTGCGCCGAGCGCGCGGAGCCTTCGCCGCCGAGGGAATCTCGAAGGCGAACTGACTCAGCTCGATCGCGCGGGTGATGCCAAGCTTCTTGAAGATGCGCTTGCAGAAGGTGCTGACGGTCTGCGCCGAGATGCCAAGCCGCTCGGCCGCCTCGGCGCGAGAGAGGCCGCCCTGCAGCAACCGCGCGATCTCAAGTTCGCGGGCGCTCAGGACCGCCGGCGACTTCCGACGTCCCGCGCGCTGCTGGACCGCGGCCTTCTCCATCATGACGTACACGTTCGGAAGCGGCGTCGCCGTGGGCGTGACAGGGTCGGCGTGCAGTTGGATCGAGTGGTGCTTCCAATCTGGCGGCAGGTCCTTGAGGCAAAGCGCCCGCTCCTCGAGTTCGTGCGCGTACTCGCTTGCTGCGTAGATTCGGCGACGGAGCTCGTCGAGTTCCTCGCGCGTTCCAGCCACCTCGCTGACCTGCCTGAAGTACCACTCGCCGCGGCCACGTTCGGAAAGCGGCTTTCGACGGGCGAGGATCGTGGCCGCGCGGGCGACGCTCTTCTCGGCCAATTGCTCGAAGCATCGGCGTCCAGGCTCATCGTTGGTCAGGACCGCCACAAGCGCAGGGACAGCGATCTCGTAGGCGACCGTTCGCCTGCGTCCAGTGGCCGCAAGCTTGCGAACAAGCCCCCCGGCTTCGAGGAGGTCGATCGACGCGACCACGGTCTCGAACGTCATTCCACACGCCTTCGCAAGCTCCGCGGACGACGTCGGCGCTCCGAGCATGCGGAGCTTCCCCCAGCAGCGCATGGCGTCGTCGTTCAGCAGCGCCTCCATCACAGGCGGTCTCGAGATGTCAATGGTCGGCTCCTGCATCGCGCCTAGTGTGCGCATGCCGACCATCAAGTGTCAACCTCGTTGATGCGCGACTTGATCGCCGTGCCCGCCCGCACGCACGCCCGGAAGAGCCGCTCGGCGGCGCGCCGGGCGCGCTCGCGTGCCTCGACGTGGTTCGCTGCAGCGACCGTGCCGCGCGCGGCTCAGACGAGGTGCACGGACGCCGTGTGGTTCCATCGTTCACGCGGGCGTCGCGCACTGGTGACGTCGATGGATTCCTCGACCACCGGCACGGGTACGACGAAGTCGTCGCAGGTGTCGGCGCCGACAGACCAGTCTGATGAATCGGAGTCGACGTGCTGCATGACGGAAGTCCTCGTTTCGCCTGTGTAGCTCCCCCGGTGCCGCTGCCATGGCGGCCGGAATATCCGGCCCGACCGGCGGATGATCGGGTTCCCGGTGAATGTGCATGCGCCCCCTCAGGCGTGACGCCATCGCCGGAAATCTGCGAAACTGGTCGTAAAATCGATCCTTCGACGTCACGGCGCTCGACGTTCGATCGCTTCCGTGGCATGGTCGAGGCGAACCCCGCGCACCCCCGCCTCCAAGATGGTTCCATGGACAAGAACTTCGATCAGCCTGAAGTCCTCGAGGACCTGCGCAGCGGAGACCCCGCGCGCGAGGGACAGGCGCTGCGCGCGCTCATCGAGCATCTTGTGGCGCAGACCTCGCGCGACCTCGCGACGCGGCGCAACGGCGTGCACCTGCAGCCCGACAGCCTCGTGCAGCGCGTGGTGATGCGCGAGCTGTACGAGACCGGCGCGCCGTACCAGAAGTTCGAGAACGACTCCCATCTCTTCGGTCGGCTGCGTCTTGGGATCCTGAACCGGATCCGCGAGGTCCTCCGAAGCCCACGCGCACGCGCCAGGCAGTTCTCCCAGTCCGAGCCGGAGGCCGGGCCGTTCGATCCGAAGGCCGAGGGCGCAGGTCCGCGCACGGAGATCGCGCGGAAGGACTGGAACGCACACGCAGACGAGCGCAACGCCGCGAGCCGGGCGCGCATCCTCGCGATCATCGCCGAGGAGGATCGCGCGCTCGTCGAGCTCGTGGTCTTCCGGGGCCTCGGTTCCGAGCGCGCGGGTGAACAGTTCGGAATGCATGCCGACGCCGTTCGACAACGGATGTCGCGGCAGCGCAGGCGTCTGCGCGAAGCGCTGCTTGCGCCACTCGACGCGAAGTTGTCTGCCGCCGACGCGACGGTCGTGAAGGGCCTCCTCGTCGAGCGCCGCGAGCCGAGCGAACTTGCCGGCGAGGTGGGGCTCTCCGTCGAGTCGATCGCACGTCGGCTGGCCGAGCTTCTCGCCGGACCGATCGCGGCCGAACTCGGCGACGAGGGCGTGACCTACCTCATGCGGCTACTCGGAAAGGTGCGCGGACCCGGACCCGGACCCAGATAGTGACGCTTCAGGAAATCGCGTGGGTGAACTGCGATGGAGGCGCCGATCGGGCTCCGGTTTTCTCACGGAGGCACGGAGAAAGGACGAGAACACGAAGACTGCGAGCGATGCGAGGACGCGGAAAGACGCGAGAAGACGCGAGAAGTCATCTCTCTTCTTCGCCGAGGCCGCCTCCGTGCCTCCGTGCCTCCGTGAGAGACCTCGAGACCGTCAGCCGCACGCCGCCC
>Ga0315904_10001197_pt1 | contig 40928 bp, 28 predicted proteins | sample LakEriMetagenome_6_FD_203529 | JGI IMG/M metagenome (GOLD analysis project Ga0315904, IMG submission 203529) | Freshwater fungal communities from buoy surface, Lake Erie, Ohio, United States - Buoy 12 MA120 | ecosystem: Environmental > Aquatic > Freshwater > Lake | place: USA: Lake Erie, Ohio... | reverse complement strand
ACGTTACTATTGTACTTATCCAGATACCAGCGGATGATCCTCGCATTATACTCGTCTAGTGTCATCTCCATTTTCATGAAATCATCGACGTCCCCTGAGTGAGAAAAAATAATATCACCCGTACTGATCATTCTTTCTTCGCTCATAACAGCAGCGATCTCAACTACTGCCCTCAATTCTCTCACATTTCCCGGATAATGATAATTCATAAGCTTTTCAACCGCTTCAGGAGAGAAATCCTTGACCTGCAATTTGTTGTCTATACAAAAGTTCTGTACGAAATACTTGGCTAATAGAATAATGTCACTTCCCCGATCTCTCAAAGGAGGTAACTCGATGGTGATCCCGAGTAGACGGTAATAAAGGTCCTCTCTGAAACGTCCGGCCTTCACCTCATTCAGCAAATTCCTGTGTGTGGCCGCGATTATCCTGACATCAACGGGGATATTCTTATTGGATCCGAGTCTGCAAACCTCTTTTTCCTGCAGCACACGAAGTAATTTCGCCTGCATATTAAGATCCATTTCACCGATTTCATCAAGTAAAAGGGTACCCTGATCGGCTTCTTCAAACTTGCCTGGCTTTGTGCGATCAGCACCGGTAAATGCACCCTTTTCAAATCCGAACAATTCACTTTCAATCAACTCTTTTGGAATTGCCGCCACATTTATGGCTACGAATGGCTTTTTACTCCTATGTGAATTGAAGTGTACGGCCTTTGCAATCAGCTCTTTTCCGGTTCCTGTTTCACCGGTTACTGTCACGGTTATATTGGTCCTTGTCGTTTTTTCCAGAAGAGAGAACACGCGTTGCATTGGCGCACTGGTACCCTTGAGATAATTGTGGAACTCATACTTGGTGTTGACTTCTTCCTGCAAGTGTCGCACCTCTTCCTGCAAATTAGACCTCTCCAAAGCCTTGTGAGCAACAAGCCATAGTTTGTCCATAGCTGACTCGCCTTTTTGAATGTAATCGTAGGCTCCGAATTGAACCATTTCCACTGCGGTTCCGACATCCTCTTGCCCGGACAGAACGATCATCTGGGTATCGGGATGGTGAGACTTGACCTTTTTTAACACATCCAGTCCCGACATATCCGGCAGTGAATAATCGAGGGTTACAACAGAAGGCTTTTCATCAAGTGCCTTTAAGAAACTTTTGGCATCACTGAAAACCTTAACCTCGAATTCCGGATCCATTGCTAGTCTGTGACCTACCATTCTTGCGTAAAACGGATCGTCCTCCACTACAAACACCTTTGCCTTTCCCATTCTTGTATTTTTTTTCCCAAATTAGGAATACTTCCTGATAATGGAATATATATTTCCGATCAATTTATCAAAATGAACTTCCCAATGAACAGTCTTTGTTCCGAAATGAAAAAAAGCGGGAATATGACCCGCTTCAATACAACCTCAACCTTCACAGTATCTCTTTCGTGCAACATTAACTGTAATCCAATGGGGAATTCCAGATTCACTTGTCTTTGATCACTTGCTTTTTCCGGAGCCCGGTATGCCACAGGCAAGAACTAGATCTAAATAAAACAACCTAAACCTATCAGCATGATTTCTGAACAATTCTGTTGCATAGTCATTATATGGCCTGGAATCATTCGATTTTTCGTTCACGACAGAGGGTGAAGCATCAGGTACTTAATCATTTATTCTTACACGTGCCATTCTCACCCTAAAAGATCGCCCTAAACCTCAGAACAGTAAAATCCGGGGCGACCTTAAGTTCAACGTTTTCGTGATGCAGTTATTAGTGGTTAACGGCAAGTTCGCTGCTTAAATCTCAGTTCTTCAGAATCCTGAAATTGTAACCATTTACAGTAATGAAATAAACTCCTTTGGCATTACGGCATAAGTCAAGAGTCTGATCATGCAGTTCGAATCGAACCTCCTGACCGGAAATATCCATTACTTTCACCTCCAGCTCGATTTCGTTCATGTTCGAGATGTTCAGAATGCCATTCGTTGGATTTGGTGATAACACCGGGACAACATTCGGAAGTACTGAAACAGATAATGAGTTGATCGTCAAAGGAGCACTAATCGTGGTACAACCGTCTGCATGGGTCACTTCGACCGTGTAAACTCCCACAGCAGTATAGTTATGCTGCACTGAGTTGGCGCCGGAGATCAAATTACCGTTCAGGTACCACTGATAGGCTACTCCGCTTACAGAAGAAGTCAGAATAGTTCCATTTTGAGTGATCACCGGGACAGGATTGGGGAGACAAACGCTCTCTGCCGTGAAACCAGATCCGCCCCCGGCAAGATTAAGGAATTCATCGTAGGCATCACAATCACCCTTTAAAGTATAATCCAACCATGGATCCAAAACCGAATAAGTGATAGTCTGCTGTTGACCCCTGCTAATCGAAATATTCGGGGAGGAAGTTGTTTCTCCAAAATCACAGTTAAAGTTTGTGTTTGCATAATAGCAGTGTCCACCTCCCGTAATACTGACAAATGTTTTACAAGAAGAACCTAAACCGTCATAAATTGGAATGTGGTGTACATTCGGCGGAGTTACACCATCAGCAGAACCTGAAAAGATCAAGGCAGGTGCAGTAACTCCGGTTGCTGCTGAAATTGCTGACGGGTTGGTTTCAGCCGGAGCTAATCCAATCACGGTATTAATCGCAGTATTACCCGATGCTGCTAAAATAGAAGCACCACCACCCATTGAATGCCCCATGATCCCGGCGCGATCGTTCAGTTTCTGAAAGAAAATCGATCCGCTATTCGCATCAAGTGCAAGCATTTTTTGACAAACAATTTTCAGATCAAGCCCGAAATCTCCGTGACTGGGTGCCGGGAAAAGACTTCCTTCAGTTCGTGGGAAGGCCACGACATAGCCCTGCACTGCATAATGTTCCCAGATATTCTCGTACGCATCCCAAGCCATGGCAAAACCATGACCGAATACGATAACAGGATGTTCACCTGCCACAACAGGAACATTATCCCCTGCCACAGCGGCCGGATAATAGATCTCTGTCTGTATCTGACGTCCGGATCCGCCACCTGATCCAAATCCTCCCGAACGTGTCGGATCATTGAAAGTGATCGTTGTATGACCAACCTGATACTGCGAAAAAGCCATCAGTGAGACAATACTAAACACAGACAGTAATATTTTCTTCATAGTTTTAATTTTCAGTATAGTTTTGAGAATATCTCAGTTGCAAAGGCCACATAACAATATTTCCGTCACCGTATTAACCTCTTTGAGATAAAAAGGTTCACGTACTTTTTCAATCTCACACACAAATATAAGAGTTCATCCTTCAGCAATCTATACTTGTTGGTCAAATCATGCATGGCTATGACCCTGAGAGTACTATTTTATTTTCGAAGCATCCGGACTGAATGTTATCGCACCTTGTATGATGTGTAACACTCAATACAGAGACTTTCAGCAGATTTTCAAAATCCCCATCCGGAGCGGTCGAGACTTCTGTAATTGATCGCCTCTGCTACATGTGCCGGTAAAATTATATCACTGAATTCCAGATCAGCGATCGTTCGGGAAACCTTAAGAATACGATCGTAAGCCCGGGCAGATAAACCCAGCCGATTCATAGCATTCTTCAGGATTGATGCACCATCTGCGCTCAGAACACAAAACTGCTCCATATCCTTTTTCGTCATGTGCGAATTGCTGTAAACTCCTTCTCTGTCTTTGTATCGATTGAACTGTACCTCCCTCGCCTTTTCTACTCTGTCCCTGATCTCACGAGATCCCTCGCTGGGTGCATCGCCAGATAATTCTTTGTATGATACAGGTGTAACCTCCACATGAAGATCGATTCGATCCAACAAAGGGCCCGAGATCTTATTCAGATAACGTTGTACTACTCCCGGACCGCATACGCACTCTTTGTCAGGATGATTATGAAATCCACACGGACACGGGTTCATCGCCGCCACAAGCATGAAACTTGCCGGATACTCAACTGAGAAGCGGGCTCGAGAGATCGTCACACTCCTGTCCTCCAGGGGCTGTCGCATGACCTCGAGCACTGATCGCTTGTATTCGGGAAGTTCATCCAAAAACAGGACTCCATTGTGTGCGAGTGAGATCTCTCCGGGCTGAGGGTTTCCACCTCCTCCAACGAGTGCTACATCGGAAACCGTATGATGCGGCTTTCTAAACGGTCGCTGCGTGATCAGCCCAATGCTTCCCTTTATCTTACCTGCAACACTGTGAATCTTCGTGGTTTCCAGCGCTTCATCGATATTCATAGGTGGCAGAATAGTCGGTAAACGCTTGGCAAGCATTGACTTTCCGGCTCCGGGAGGACCTACAAGAATCACGTTGTGTCCACCAGCAGCTGCGATCTCAAAAGCGCGTTTAATATTTAACTGTCCCTTAACATCCCTGAAATCGACATCAAAGATATCGACCATCCGTTTGAATTCCTTGTGCGTGTCGAGTTGCTCGGGTATAAATTCAGCTTCCCCATTTAAAGAGGAAACCACTTCACTCAAGGATTCGACACCATATACATTCAATCCGCTGACAATAGCTGCTTCATTGCAATTACCCTTGGGGACAACTATGCCTTCGAATCCCTCCTTTTTCGCCTGTAGAGCAATGGGTAGAATACCCTTCATTGGATGAAGGTTTCCGTCAAGGGACAACTCACCAATGAAAAGCAGCTTATTAAAGCGATCGGTTCGCACCTGACCACTAACTCCCAGGATTCCCAGCGCAATGGGAAGATCAAAGACAGACCCTTCCTTTCGAATGTCTGCAGGGGCCATGTTCACAGTGATCTCTCTTCCAGGAAAACTGAATCCATTGTTCTTGAAAGCAGCCTTGATCCGTTGCTGACTTTCCTTCACGGCACTATCGGGAAGACCAACCAAATAAAAATTGATGCCTTGACCGAGATTCACCTCGATGGTGATTGTTGTTGCGCTAATACCGAATACGGCACTGCTGAAGGTTTTTACTAACATTAGGTAGGTATTTAGGTTAAACTTACCTTAAGTTAATAAAAAAGATCCATTATCAAACTCTGCAAATAAAAAAACCTCCCCTAGGGGAGGCTTTTAATTCTGAAGATTAATCAATCACCCATTTCTTCATCCTCGCATGAGGAACAATCACAATAACCGTCATATACCTTGCTGTTCGGGATATAACTTCCATCATAACACATGAAATATTCCGTCTCTCCGTCCGGCATGTCTGAAACACCCTCTTCCATTAAAGGTTCTTGCTGCTCAACCTCATTTACTTCAACCGGTGGAACTTCAGGTGAACCGGATTGCTCGGGCTTGCCTTCATTTTTGACCTGTACAGTGGCCGGAGAAGACTCAAAAAGTCCTTTGACTTTAGATATCATGTCACCACCAGCATAAAAACCTCCTGCCAAGAGCGCTGCAATTAACAAACCAACCCATGGTTGCATTGGATCCTTTTGATTGGCACTCTGAACCTCACTTGCTAAATAACTCGAAGTATGCATTGAGTAAACAGGTAATACTGAATAGCCATAAAGATTTACTATCAGTGCAAACAGGACAGAGAACAACACTGCTTTACCTATGAGGAACAGAAGATATGTCATGTTATACTTCAATCCACATGACTCCCTGAACGCAATTTCGTTATCTGCAGACAACAGCAAACTATTAAATAACTTTTCAGTCCTTTCACGTTTTGTTTTCAATGCAGTTAATGATTCCTGAGAATACATTGTATCTCCCTGCATTTCCTTCATTGATTCATCAAGATCCTTCATAACAGATTTCTTTTCATCCGCTCGAACCTTTCTGGCATCTCTAAGCGATTTGAGTTCTTTTTCCCTTTCTTGCTTGGTTTGAACCGCAACCGGAATTGATCTCAATGGAATAGTTTTCTGTAGATAATCATTATAGCGTCCATTTTCTGCAGATCTCAATCGCAGATCACTTTCTCTCTCCAACGTATCAATACAAGCACTAAACTCTTTATCGGTTAGTGTGTCATTCATTATCCAACCCATTTCATCACTGATCGTGTTGGCCTTTAATTCAGCATCCAGGGACTTTTGCTTTGAAGACATTACAGATTGAACAACTTTATCCTGCAATCTTTCACTGGAAAAATTCATTAAGTAATAAGGAACAATTGATACAACGCCACCAATGATCAAAACAAATACCGGCTGCCACAAGAAATACCACGATCTGGCAAAAGAATCAGATGCCACGCCTTTGATTCGGTCTTTGAAGCCTTTTCCCTCTCCATTTGTATTAATGTAGATCGCCCCAACATTTGTAATAAAAGCAACTGTTAGAACAAGCAGAATAACGGACATTACTCCGACCACAGATGGGACATACCACGATCCGGCAAATACACCACCCCATCCATGAACCGAATCAAGTTGGTTTGGCCCAATTATCAATGCAGCAATCCCTACTATCAATCCGATTACTGACACTGCAAAAATAGCCGCTTTCTTTCCGTGAGCATGTGAATCAAAAGAAGTTAAGCCAACGATCCAGGTAATTGAAATTGCAAGACTAAATGGTCCTCCGATCATTCCCAGCAAAGGTTGATCAACTATAAATCCTATGAATTCAAGTATTGCGTATGCAATAAAACCTAAAACCAATATTTTAAGAGACCTTAGGTAGTTCTGCCAATTAATTACATGTGGCACCGATTTTATCACACTTAGAAAAACGTTGATCGGTATATGAACAAAATAGTTGATAATGAGTCTCAGAATCATCAACAGTAAATCCACCACCAACACAACGACTTTGTACAGAACCCGTATTACCGGTAGAATGATTTTTTCGTAAATCCAGTTGAGCACGAATCCAACGTATCCAAGGATAAAACGTATAAAATGAAGTCCGTAAATACCAAGGTTGTACACGAAAGAAAGAAACATCCCCACGATAACAATGGGAAGATGCCAGCTAGGGTTTTCGCTTACAGCATCGGACAAACGTTGCATCTTTAAAAGTCCTGTCGGTGTCTCATTCTTTTGATTTGAAAGAATGTAACCAAGAATGGGTGCTCCCACACCCGGAATCAGTAAATAGTAGTAGTTCATGTTTTTTAAGTTAATTCTTCCTACTCATAGGCTTTTCGGTTCCGCCGTAATTTTAAAAACCGTAATGCTATAAAAGGCATGCCACAAATCTAATTCCCCTTAAATCATCAAACATCTACTCACCTTTCAATGTCAAAAGTCTCAAATCGGGAAATATATTCCCAAAAAAAACCGCTACTCAACGAGTAACGGTTTCCGGTATTTTATTCAAGCATTTTCAGATTAACGCTTGTGCATTGGCTCATCAGAAACAGTAAGCTTCTTTCTTCCCTTTCGACGACGCGCCGCGAGAACACGACGGCCATTCTTCGTAGCCATACGGCTGCGGAATCCATGTTTGTTTCTTCTCTTTCTTACTGATGGTTGAAACGTTCTTTTCATGACTTATGCTTTAACCTGTTCTCAAAAATTGGGACTGCAAAGATAGGTGTTTTTTATACAATTCAAAGTCTTTGCACAAAATTATCCAAAAAAATAGTCTATGCGAATGAGGAGCATTATTTTTGCACCCTCAGTCAGAAGGCCGCATGGCAAAAGAAAATAAGGAAGAAAAGAAGATCAAGCTCTCCAAAGAGAGTTACAGGAAGGCCGGAAGGTTATTCAAGTACCTGAAACCATATGGCTTCACCTTTCTGATAGGTTGGATCTTTCTTGTTCTTTCCACCTCGACCGGATTGGTGTTCCCCTACCTGATGGGAAAACTTCTCGGTGGAACCGCAGGACAGATCACTTCCCAACAGGATGCCTTCAAGCTGATATCTATGGAAAATATCAACAGCGTGGCTATTTCACTTTTCGTGCTCTTTGCTTTGCAAGCCATTTTTTCCTTTTTCAGAGTCATCATCTTCACCAATGTAACGGAAAACGCATTGCGCGACCTGCGCAATGATGCCTTTTCGAGACTGATCTACATGCCAATGGACTTCTACAACAGGAATAAAGTAGGAGAACTGACGAGTCGCTTGTCTTCCGATATTACCCAGGTTCAAGACACCATGAAGACGACCATTGCCGAATTCTTCCGTCAGGTGGTCATGATCGTAGGGAGTATCATTTTCTTGTTCTTTATTTCAGCAGAGCTTGCCTTGATCATGTTAGCAACAGTTCCTGTCATGGCAGTGATTGCGGTTTTCTTCGGCCGTTTCATCCGAAGATTATCCAAAGAGGCACAGAATTTTTCAGCACGTTCCAATTCGATCGTGGAAGAAGCACTTACCGGGATCAGTAACGTTAAATCGTTCACCAACGAGCTGTTCATTCAGAAGAATTATTTCAAATCGACACAAGAGATCCGTAACCTGAATGTGAAGAGCGGGATCTGGAGAGGCTTGTTCGTTTCCTTCATCATCTTCTGTCTTTTTGGAGCGATCGTATTCATTATCTGGAGGGGATTACTGCTGACTCAAGGTCCGAACCCCGAACTCTCATCCGAGGGCTTCTTTCAGTTCATCATGTTTACGATGATGATGGGTGCAGCTGTTGGTTCAGTTCCCGAATTGTATGCTTCCATTCAAAAAGCGATCGGTGCGACTGAAAATCTCATGACCATACTGGAAGAGAAAAGCGAACAGGAATTGCATTCGGGTAAAACAAAGCCCGAGATCTCAGGAGAAGTCGAATTTGATCAGGTTTCATTCTCCTACCCTCAAAGGAATGATGTGGAGGTGTTAAACAAAGTATCCTTCAGCGCCAAAAAAAACCAGACTATCGCACTTGTCGGACCTTCAGGTTCGGGTAAGTCTACGGTAGCCTCCCTAATTCTTCGGTTTTATGAGCCTGTGAATGGCGGTATCAAATTCGACGAAGTTCCGGCTGAGGAGATCGATACAGAACATCTTCGAGGACATATGGCGATCGTACCCCAGGATGTGATACTCCTCGGAGGAACGATCCGTGAGAATATCCTGTTCGGGAAACCGGATGCAACGGAAGAGCAGATCATCGATGCGGCTAAAAAAGCAAATGCCTGGGAATTCATCAGCAGCTTTCCTGAAGGACTTGAAACACAGGTTGGTGACCGTGGAATTCAACTTTCAGGAGGTCAGAAACAGCGCATTTCGATCGCACGGGCGATCATTAAAAACCCTACCATACTCATTCTCGACGAAGCTACATCAGCATTGGATTCACAGTCAGAACGACTTGTTCAGGAGGCACTCGATAATCTGATGAAAGGAAGGACCTCTTTTGTTATTGCTCACCGTCTCTCAACGATTAAAAATGCAGACTTGATCCTCGTGCTGCAGAACGGCATTATCGTCGAGCAAGGAACGCATGAATCACTGGTTTCGGCTGAAGGCACCTATGCAAAACTGGTCAGTCTTCAGACAGTGGAAACTTCGATATGAGATATGTGATCATTATTCTTCCTTTCTTACTCGCCTCATGTCACAATGAAGGACTTAAAGATTTTCATCTTGACAAACTCAACGGTACCTGGACTGAAGATCACGGTAATGGAAAGTTTACCGAACAATGGATTCAAACCGACGAACATTTAATGAAAGGAAATGGGTTCATGATCCTCGAAGGTGACACTATGTTTCATGAATTTATCGAACTGAGATATCAGAGTGGAACAGCTGAATATGTCGTGTCTGCAGCAGGTCAGAATAATGAAAAACCGGTCATCTTCAAATTAACAAAACACAGTAAAACTCAATGGGTCTTTGAAAATCCAACACACGATTTTCCTAAATTGATCCGATACAATCTCAAGAATAAAGATTCACTGATCGCCTGCATCGAAGGAACCGATAAAGGTTATTTCCAGCATCAGTATTTCCGAATGAAACGGGAATAACTATACCTTTAAAGCATGTACGCACCGTTTCCGTTCAATTTGGAAGATCCGAAAAAAATCCGGGAGTTTCTTCAGGAGCATCCTTTCGGTACACTGATTCAGTCAGGAGATGCTGAACCAATCGCAACACATCTTCCTTTTGAAATCAGGATCCAGGAGGATGAAATTATGCTGATAAGCCATATTGCGAAGAACAACCCACAATCAGCATTGATCAGAAATGGTAAAAAGGCTCTTGTGACTTTTCTTGGTCCACATGGATATATTTCTTCTTCGGTCTATGGGCATCCAAACGTACCTACCTGGAATTATCAAGCCGTTCATGTTAATGGCGTCATTGAGACGCTCTCAGAAGAAGAGCTTAATGATCATTTGAACCGCATGGTAAACCAGCATGAATCAGGTCGGGAAGAGAAGCTGGATCTTAGCAAATTACCCAAAGAGATGTTAAACTCCTACCGACAAGAGATCATCGCGTTCAAGATCATCCCTTACAGAATTGAAGCTGCCTTTAAACTGTCACAAAACAGGAATAAGGAAGACCATTCCGCTATTCTGAAAGATCTTGAGAAAACCTCTCAACACAGCGCTTTGGTCAATGCAATGAAAAAGCACCGCTAAATTAAGCGTGCTCCTTGAATATCTTATTCAGCCATTTCAGCATCGCGAACATCAGTACCGCAGCCGCCATTAAAAGGATAAAGTTCACGTAGAAGAAATTCGCCTTATTCTCGTATCCATCCCACAAACTACTTAGGACACCGGAGAGTTTGTTCCCAATTGATGTTGCAAGGAACCATCCTCCCATCATAAGGGCTGTCAATCGTGGCGGACTCAACTTACTCACTAATGAAAGCCCCATTGGACTGAGGAAAAGTTCCCCGATCGTGATCACAGCATACGACGTGATAAACCACCAAGCCGACGATTTGATCTCACCGTTATCAGAAGCGTAAACTGCCCCAACCATTACAAGGCAGGATAATGCTGAAATTACAAGGCCAAATGCAATTTTCGCAGGAGTCGTTGGTTCCTTTCCTCTTCTGTTCAGGAAAGCGAAGAAAGCAAGAACCAAAGGTGTCAGAGCAACTACCCAGAAAGGATTGACAGACTGAAAGAGATTCGTATTGAAGGCATACACTGCTTCTCCTTCGGCCGGTTTGTCCTCCTCTTTCAGATTTTTGTAATATGAAGGATAATTCCATTCCTTTTTCGTTTTATCCTCAATACGGAACTGATGATCCATTACCACCACAGAATCCTTCACATATGGTATGGTATCAACCAGGTAAAGGGTCTTCATAGTGGAAACCATAGGTGCCGGTATTTCACGATCCGTATAACGGTCTGCCCATGTATTGAGTGTGGAACCGTTCTGCTTAAAGACCGCCCAAAAGGCGATGACCACCCCAAAAATGGCCAGCATGGCTGCGATCGGTCGCTTTTCTTCAGCGGGAGATTTTACCAGCAGACGGCCATAGAAGAAAATAACCGGAATACATCCGAAAAGGAAGGCATCCGTTGTTCGGCTTCCCACTATTGGTTCAGGAAGGAAGAATCCGATCAATCCAAATCCGATCGCAGGAAGCAAGATCACCCCGAAAATACTTAGCAGAGGCATATCCTTATCGGATCTTGGCTTGATCACATCCGCATGCTTAAAGTGTTTAGTACCAGCCCAGAAAATGATGATCCCGATGAACATCCCAATTCCCGCCGCAATGAAGGCAGCACCCCATCCGATCGTATTCTGAAGGGCTGCCCCAAAAAAGTTACATACGAAGGCTCCTATGTTTATCCCCATGTAGAAGATATTGTAGCCTTCATCTTTCAATGCTTTGTACTCCTGATCGTTATACAGATTACCCAACAAGGTTGAAATATTCGGTTTAAAGAACCCATTCCCAAGGATCACCAGGAACATGGAGACATACAGCATGTTCAGGTCATGAATAGACATGAGACAGTAACCTGCTCCCATGAGTAATCCACCTATGGTGATGGAGCGACGGTATCCCAGCACGCGATCAGCAAGTAAACCACCAATAAACGGCGTAAGGAATACAAACGCAATGAAGGTCCCATAAAGATCGGATGCCTCAGCTTCCGTCATTCCGAATCCATCTACCGCATCCTTCAAGTAAAGAGTGAAGATCCCGATCATCAGGTAATACCCGAATCGTTCCCACATTTCCGAAAAGAAAAGATAAGGTAAAGCCTTTGGGTGTTTCTGTTTGGCCATAAGAGAGTCGTTTATCAGTCAAAAAAAACAGCCCTCCGAAAGAAGGACTGTTCCAAATATAATTCTTTTGAGGGATTACTTTACCCCGTGCATCATTTGCGATAGTTTTCTTGAAAGCAAGAGCATCAACACACCCAACGCAATCACGAAAACAGCGATCGAAACAAAGATCGTTGCAGCTCCAAGTTTCTCAACATATGCCGCAACAAATCCTCCGATGATGTTTGCTGCAAATGAAGAGAGCAACCACACGCCCATGAGCATGGAAGCCAATTTAACAGGAGCAAGTTTGGTTACTACAGACAGTCCAACAGGTGACAAACACAATTCACCGATCGTATGGAAGAAATATGTCATTACCAACCAGATCAACGCAGCTTTCTGAGTAACAACTTCGGCATCACCCGTTCCTTCCGTTTGAACACCGAAAGTGGCTACTAGCATGAAAAGGAAACCAACACCCAACAGAATCATACCCAAGGACATCTTTACAGGAGTCGTGAGACGTCGACCGTATTTTGAGTTCCAGAACCACGCAAACAATGGTCCCAAAGCTACAATAAACAGCGGGTTTACGGACTGGAAATACGTAGTCGGGATCTCCCAGCCAAAAAGACTTCTGTTGATATACTTATCCGTATAGATGGTCATGGACGAACCAGCTTGCTCGAAACCTGCCCAGAAGAAGATCACAAAGAATGTCAGGATGAAAATTACGGTCATGCGCTGCTTCTCTTCACGCGTAAATCCTTTTTTATCATTGGACACATTCTGAATGTCATCAACTATCTCAGAAACTTCAACTGATTCAGATTTTGCCGGTTGAGTTCCGATTTCCAATAAATACTTCTTCGCATAGAAGTTAAAGGCAACCTGACCCAGCGCCATACCTACCGCAGCAGCAAGAAAACCGTATTTGAATCCATAAGAGAGGATCTCACCGTCAACTGCTTTAACAGCAAACCAGTTTTCAGCAAGGGAACCGGCGATCAGCGGAGCAAGGAAAGCCCCCAGGTTGATCCCCATGTAGAAGATCGAAAAAGCAGAGTCGCGACGATCATCACCGTCTCGATATAACTGCCCTACCATTGTAGAAATGTTCGGCTTGAACATACCGTTACCCAAAATAAGAAGGATCAATCCGATAGCAAGACCGAGGTGTGAATTCATTGCGAAGAGTACAAGCTGTCCCAAGAACATGGTAATACCACCAATTGTAATTGCCTTTCGTTGTCCTATGTAGCGGTCAGCGATCCACCCCCCGATGATCGGTGTAAAGTATACAAATCCTGTAAAGAATCCATAGATCAGAGATGCAGTTTCCTCCGGCAAACCTAAACCATTTTGCGACCAGGTCTTGATCATGTATAGCGTAAGGATCCCACGCATTCCGTAATAACTGAAGCGCTCCCACATTTCCGTAAAGAACAGAAGATAAAGACCTTTCGGGTGTCCGAAGATGGTTCCCTGAGCTTCTATCCTTTCGATCAAATCGTTGTTACTAGCCATTTGTTTTTAAGTTTAAGTCGTGAAAATATAAAATTATTTTAAACCTGATACTTTTCAGGAGTCGTGACCATGTTACTTAATTCACATACCCACATCAGTAGAGAAGCAAAACACGAGATCTACAATCAGCAAGGAGACCCTGAACTGAAACCTTTTTTTTCATTTGGTTGGCATCCCTGGACGGTTGCTACACCACACGAATCATCTCTCAATGAGCTGGAGAATATTCTCAGATCTCCCGGTTGTGTTGCGCTCGGAGAATGCGGACTGGATTCATTGAAAGGTCCGGATTTAAAAACCCAGGAGGATGCTTTTGTTCTACAGGTTAAGCTTGCTGATAGGTTAGGACTTCCTGTGATCATTCATTGTGTTAGGGCATGGCATCAACTGAAAACCCTCAAAAAGGAGATCCAACCAACGACACCCTGGATCTGGCATGGCTTCAACCGTGTTTCGATAATTGAAGAGGTTATCGCCGAAGGTATTCACATCAGTCTAGGTCATGATCTAATCACTAATAGTTCATTACAGGAGGCAATAAAACGGATTCCCATTGAGTATATAATCCTCGAAACGGATGATCGAAATATTCCGGTTCGCGACATATACGGCCTCCTTTCCGAATTGAAAGAATTACCTTTGTCTGATCTGGAAGAACAGATCAAGAAGAATGTTGAACACATTTTTCCCAAATGGAAAATTGGCTAGAAAGAACGGAGTTACTGCTCGGACAAGAAACCGTTGCCGAACTTAAAAAAAAGCATGTGCTGGTTATAGGTCTCGGTGGGATCGGTTCCTTCGCTGCCGAATTCATTGTAAGGGCAGGAATCGGAACGATGACCATAATCGACGGTGATGTCTTCGATCCGACCAACAAGAATAGACAACTTACGGCCCTGAATTCAACCATTGGTCGCAACAAGGCCGTGGTGTTGGGTGAGCGATTAAAAGACATTAACCCGGATCTTCAGATCAATATCATTGAAGAATTCGTCCTTCCCGAACGCGTGTGGGAGATCCTGGATCAGTATAAACCTGATCTGATCATGGAATGTATTGACTCTGTGTCTCCCAAGATCGAATGGATCATTGCAGCGCTTCGCTTGAAGATTCGCATCGTATCCCATTTCGGGGCAGGTGGAAAAACAGACCCTTCGAGAGTACAGGTTACATCACTTCCCAGAACTCACAATTGTAAACTGGCCGCTCACATCAAGAAAAGGATTAAAAAAAGGGGGGTGGATTACAAGATGGTCAAAGCCGTTTATTCCTCCGAGCTTCAGCGAAAGGAATCACTCAAAATGACCAGCGGATTAAATTTCAAGAGGTCATTTTATGGGACGATCAGCTACATGCCCGCTCTTTTCGGATTGATGGGTGCTGCAGAGGCAATCCGGTATCTTTCTGAACATGCAGGTAACAGATTATCGGATCAAATCTGAAACCGATCTCTCACATTTTCGTACACAGCTGGATGAAATTATATTTCTAACTTTGAATAGCTGTTACATACAAATCTCCCGGGAAAAATGCGCTACCTGTTTATTTCAATTCTCCTAACAGGATTCCTCTTTGTGCTGTCGTGTGACCCACCGGCTAAAAAGAACGTCTCCCCAACAGAGATCCTTGCGGATTCCACCTTTGATACACACAGTTATTCCAACACCGATGAGATCCGGACAAAACACCTTCATTTAGATCTGGATGTGAATTTCGAAGGAAAGACTATCTACGGAGTTGCAAGGCATGAAATGATCAATAAAGGGACTGATACAGCCATTTTTGACATCAAAGGACTGGAGATCCAGAAGATAACTATCGGCAAAGGTGATGAGAAAGAAACCGATTTCATGATCGGTCAGTGGGACAAGGATTCCATCCTTGGTCAGCCACTCCTCGTGAAGATCACTCCGGAAACCAAATACATCAACATTTATTACGAGACCACTGAGAAAACAGAAGCACTGGACTGGCTTGAGCCTGAACTAACCACTGGAAAGAAGCATCCATACCTCTATACCCAAGGTCAGGCTATCCTTACCCGCTCATGGATCCCTGTACAGGATTCTCCGGTGAACAGAATCACCTATTCCGCCAACGTTAAGGTTCCAAAAGATCTCATGCCTGTTATGAGCGCCAGTAACCCGACGGCTAAGAACGACAGAGGCATCTATGAGTTCAGCATGGAGCAGCCTATACCATGTTACCTCATTGCTCTGGCAGTAGGAAATCTCAGTTACCGTAAGCTGGGTTCCAATTGCGGAGTATATAGTGAACCTGAAATGATTAATGCCTGTGCATATGAATTTGCTGACCTCCCGAAAATGGTAAGAACAGCAGAAAGTATCTATGGCAAGTACCTTTGGGAACAATACGACCTGATCGTACTTCCCTACTCTTTCCCGTTTGGTGGAATGGAGAATCCGCGACTCACCTTTGTAAACCCAACCATCTTAGCAGGTGATCGCAGTCTTGTTTCCGTTGTTGCTCATGAATTAGCTCACTCATGGTCCGGAAATCTGGTGACAAATGCCACTTGGAATGACTTCTGGCTGAATGAAGGTTTTACGGTCTATTTTGAGAATCGCATCATGGAGCAACTCTATGGTAAAGACGTCTCCGACATGCTTATGCTGGTTGAGACCCATGAGTTGCATGCCGAAATGGATGAGATCCTTCAGGGAGAAAATCCGGAGGACACAAAGCTAAAGCTTGCGCTGGCGGGGAGAAATCCCGATGATGGTATGACGCAGATCGCTTATGTAAAGGGTGCTCTTTTCTTAAAAACACTGGAGCAAACAGTTGGAAGGAAACGTTTTGATGCCTTTTTGAACTCTTACTTCAACGAATTCTCCTTTAAGACCATTTCAACGGAACGATTTGTTGACTATCTCGACTCAAAGCTTCTGGAGCCAAATAAAGTTCAGTTCAATACAAAGGAATGGATCTACGAAGAGGGACTCCCAAAGAACTGTATTCAGATCCGTTCTACCCGATTTGAAGAGGTTCAGCAGTTGGCCGATCGTTTTATTGGAGGTGAGGACATTTTCAAAAAGAAGATCAAATATGTCAAGATCAAGGGTAGAAAGCGTAAGAAAAAAGTGGTAGAACAACTGACCAGAGACCGCTATATCACTCAGGAATGGCAAGCCTTCATTCGTCGTTTGCCACGAAATATTGGTAAAGACAATATGAAGCGACTTGATGCCTACATGAATTTCAGGGATTGGGGTAATACGGAGATCATGACAGAGTGGTATGTGCTTGGTATTGAAAACGGCTATAACGATCTAAGGCCGAGCATCGAAAAGTTCCTGATGAAGATCGGTCGTCGTAAATACCTCATGCCTATCTATAAAGCACTGGCAAAGAAAAAGGAGGACAAGGAATGGGCTAAAACCATCTTTTACAAGGCCCGGTCCAATTATCACTACGTTTCCTGCAAGACCGTTGAAGAGATCCTCGGGGTCAAGGTCAAGTCTTAAATTATGAACACATTCTCCCCTCACCTGGCCTATCTGTGCAGTTCAACAAGCTGGGGTGGACTGGAGATGAACCAGTTGCGCAACGCCAAATGGATGAGTGAGCGAGGGCATCGTGTAACAATTTTATGTAAGGAAAACAGTCCAATCGCTCAAGCGTGCACTTCGGAAAATATACCAGTCGCTTTTGTTTCAGATCATCGGAAATACTATGACTTCAAGGCAGGAAGGAAACTTGCTAAAATCCTGAATGATCTGTACGTTACGCATTTGGTGATCAGAGATACCCGGGACATGAGTGTGAGTGTGATCGCAAAACGTAAAGCGCATCATCCTGTGCATCTGTCTTATTTCATGGAAATGCAATTGGGTGTTTCAAAAAAAGGCCTTCCGCATACCTTGCGATTCAAGTATCTCGACCTCTGGAGCTGCCCCCTTAACTGGCTTGCTGAGCAGGTCAGGACCATGACCCGTTTCGATCAAAATAAGATCGTCGTTATCCCTTCAGGACTTGAACTGTCGCGGTTCAATCAGGATATTTCAAGGGAGCAGGCCAGAAAAATACTGGAACTTCCACAAGAAGGAACGATCATAGGCTTGAGCGGAAGGTTTGATCCGCAAAAAGGGCAACTTTTACTGCTTCAAGCCATGGTTCTTGCGAAAAGAGATGATTTTTCGATTTGTTTTCTCGGTGAACCGACCAAAGATGAAGGCTTGGAATACTTCGAACGGATAAACTCTTTTATTCGTGATCATCATCTCGAGAACAGAGTGTTTATCCGACCATTCCGAAAGGACATTGAGGTCTTTTACAAAGCGATCAATGCCTTTGTGATGGCATCCAGAGCAGAAACTTTCGGTATGGTTACCATTGAAGCGCTGGCATCCGGTACACCTGTTATCGCCAGTAATAGCGGAGGAAGTCCTGAGATTCTTGGACATGGTAAATACGGCATATTGTTCAGACCACTGGATGCTCAAAGTCTGTCCGAGACGATCACTCAGTTTCTGAGTGGGGCAGAATTCCCTTCTGAATTGTTGGAGAAGGCCTCATCAGTTTACGACCATCATGAAGTATGTCAACAAGTCGAAAAAGCACTTCTACTTTGAATGTTACATCTCAGCGATGCTGATCAAAAAGGATCGCATTACCATCCGGGTCTTTCATCATGAAACTGGCCGGTCCATTTGAATTCTGGTCCAGTTCTGGCTCGGACTTCAAACCGTTCTTTGTGAATTTATACTGAATAATACGTATATCATCCCACTTTCTCATGTTACGGGCATTCTCATTCCAACCCGGATTGAATGTGAGGATATTGCCTTGAAACATTCCTTCAAAAAGTCCGATCAGCGCATTTCCGTTCTTCATCACAAGGTAGTTCTGATCCATCCCTCCTCCTAAGACCTTGAATCCCATGCTTTCGTAAAAACCCTTAGACTTTGCAAGGTCTTTTACACTCAAACTGATAGAGAATGCACCAGGGATTATGTGTTCCTTCTGTAGCTCATTCTTTGATTCCGACTTGTCACCCCTGAACTGAAATCCAAATGCAAAAGCGACCGCAGCAACTGTAGGGAACCATAACCATCTCATACCCTTAGTTCAATGATTCAAGCTTCTCCTCCAACAGCGCGATCTTAGTGAGGGCATCAGCCTCCTTCTTTCGCTCAATGGCAACTACCTGTTCAGGGGCTCCCGCCATGAACTTCTCGTTCTGAAGTTTTTTCTGAACGCTCATGAGGAAACCTTTTGTATAGGTCAACTCTTCGTTGATCTTTGCCTTCTCTGCGTCCACATCGATCGATTCTCCGAAAGGAATGAAGTATTCATTTCCAGAAACCAGGAAAGAATTTGAATTAGCCACTTTTTCAGACACATATTCCAACAGAGATAGATTACCCATCTTAACGATGACAGAATCAAAAGTCGCATCCAGGTCAGCGTTCTTTTTTACACACATCTCTACCCTCACCTTATTGGCAATATTATGCTGCTTGCGGATATTTCGGATATGCGTGATCACTTCCTCTGCTTTCTGGAATCCGGACAGAACATTCTCATCGGCCTTTTCGACCTCAGGCCACTGAGCTACAATGATATCTTCACCCTCCTTTCGTTCTCTGATCAAATGCCATAATTCCTCCGCTACGAACGGTGTGAACGGATGCATCAGCTTTAACATCTTTTCAAAGAAATTCTTAGTCGATTCAATTGTTGCGCGATCGATCGGCTGCTCATATCCAGGCTTGATCATCTCGAGGTACCACGAACAGAAATCGTCCCACACCAACTTGTAGATAGCCATCAAGGCCTCAGAGATCCTGAACTTATCGAACAGGTCATTGATCTCATCTAATTCACGATTGAATTTCGCATTGAACCACTCGATCGCTTTTTTAGATGATTCCGGTTGTTCGATCTCCCTTACTTCCCAGGAACTTACGAGACGATAAGCATTCCAGATCTTATTAGTGAAATTCCTGCCCTGCTCACACTGTGAACTGTCAAACGGAAGGTCATTTCCTGCAGGAGAAGAGATCAGGATCCCCACGCGAACACCATCTGCACCGTATTTTTCGATGAGTTCGATCGGATCAGGTGAATTACCCAATGACTTGGACATTTTTCTTCCCAGTTTGTCGCGCACGATGCCTGTATAGTACACATTTCTGAACGGCAGGTCTCCCATGTATTCGTAACCGGCAATGATCATTCGGGCCACCCAGAAGAACATGATCTCCGGCGCTGTGACGAGGTCATTCGTTGGATAGTAGTATTTGATCTCCTCATTTCCGGGACGTGTCAGTCCGTTGAACACCGATATGGGCCACAACCAGCTGGAGAACCAGGTATCCAATACATCCTCATCCTGTTTCAGCATGGATGGTTCGATCTTGTGATCGGATTTGCGATTTGCGAGTTCCAGCGCTTCATCAAAGCTTTTCGCTACTACAAAATCATCCGGCCCAGGACCAAAATACCACGCCGGGATGCGATGTCCCCACCAGAGCTGTCTTGAAATACACCAATCCTTCACGTTTTCCATCCAATGACGATAGGTGTTCTTGAATTTATCCGGATGGAACTTGATATTGCCGTTCATGACATTCTCCAGTGCCGGAGCAGCGAGTTCCTTCATATCCACGAACCACTGAAGAGAAAGTTTCGGTTCGATCACCGCATTGGTGCGTTCAGAGAACCCTACCTTGTTGATATGATCTTCCGTCTTAACGAGATATCCCTTGTCATACAGCTCCTTCTCGATTGCCTTGCGTACCTCGAACCTGTCCATTCCTGCATAATGAAGTCCATGTTCATTGAGCGTTCCGTTGGCATGGAAAATATCGATCGTCTCAAGGTCGTGCTTTTTACCCAGGTCATAGTCATTAGTGTCGTGCGCTGGTGTTACTTTAAGACAACCTGTTCCGAACTCCATATCGACATATTCATCCTGAATGATAGGAATTGTTCTGTTAGCTATTGGAACTACAGCTAACTTTCCTTCAAGATGCTTGTAACGTTCATCATTGGGGTTCACACAGATCGCAGTATCACCAAGAATAGTTTCAGGCCTTGTGGTAGCAATAGTAAGCCACTCGTCATCCGTCCCGGCAACCTTGTAACGCACATAGAATAACTTAGAGTTTACTTCCTTGTAGATCACTTCCTCATCGGAAAGAGCAGTGAGCGCCTCGGGATCCCAGTTCACCATTCTCACACCACGGTAGATCTTCCCTTTTTTATACAGGTCCATGAACACATCGATCACCGACTCCGAATATTCAGGATCCATCGTGAAATTTGTTCTTTCCCAATCACATGATGCACCTAGTTTCTTTAACTGTTCAAGGATGATCCCTCCGTGTTTGTCCTTCCATTCGAACGCATGTTTAAGAAACTCATCACGCGTAAGATCAGACTTCCTGATCCCTTCCTGACGTAATTTCTGAACGACTTTGGCTTCCGTTGCGATCGATGCATGATCCGTACCCGGCACCCAGCACGCATTTTTCCCCAACATACGGGCACGTCGGATCAACACATCCTGAATGGTGTTATTGAGCATGTGTCCCATGTGTAACACCCCAGTAACATTAGGTGGTGGGATGACTATGGTGTAGGGTTCTCTTTCATCCGGTACAGAGTGAAAATAACCTTTGTTCATCCAGTGTGCATACCACTTTTCCTCTGCTTTCAGGGGCTCATACGTTTTTGGGATCTCCATGAGAATCTAATTTTGAGCCGCAAAGATAGTGGAATCGGAGAAATCGCCAATCAGGAACCGGTTATAGGTTAACCAGCTATGCTATTGCGCCAGCAATTCATCATCTGCAATATAGGAATCATAAGAATCTGAATATTCAATTTCAGATCCACTTATCATTTTAGAAAAAACACCTTACTCTGCTAATGAAAAGAAAACCATAAAGTAGTCTCCAAAAACTATGAATTCATGCAGTTATAATTGCATCCATCGCTTCATACAAATGGGTAAAACACAATCCGCAGATGACACAGTAATCCATTTCTTGTTCAGATGGCACTAAGAATTCGCAACTAAACGAACTTAATCACCACACGTTAGTCATTGGCAAATAAGGCGCATCAGGGATTATGTTTTCTATATTCGTTCATCCCTGTTCACTATTTTTGTTAAAACATCAATTCTATGTACGGAAACAATTTGTATCAGAAGATTTCCATTGGGATAATTGTCTTTACCTCTTTGATTATAAGCAGCTGCTACAAGGGTAAATCGGTAGATCTTGTTATACATAACGCCCGCATTTTCACCATGAACGAAAATGGTGATGTCGAAGAAGCCATGGCGATTGTCGATGGTAAGGTTGTAGAGGTTGGTCCTGAGCGACAGATCCTGAATAAATACAGTGCTGATGAGGAGATCGATGCACACGGAAGACATGTCTATCCCGGACTTATAGACGCACATGGACATATTCTTTCTTATGCGCGACAGAAACTAAGTGCTGACCTAACCGGCAGTAAGTCTTATGAAGAGATCCTGGTTAAACTGGAACGCTATCAGTCTGAGTTTAAAAGAGATTTCATTGTTGGAAGAGGATGGGATCAATCACTTTGGCAATCAAAAGCGTTTCCCACCAATGAAAAACTGAATGAGCTATTCCCTGATGTGCCGGTATGCCTGACGAGAATAGACGGACATGCCCTATTAGCAAATGATGCCCTTCTGAAAAAAGCCGGAATAACAGCTGATTCAAAGATCGAAGGGGGGATTATCGGTGTTGAGGATGGAAAATGTACCGGCCTATTGGTTGATAATGCCATGAATCCAGTTTATGACCTCATCCCTGAATTCCCCGAAAAGGACATGTTCAGAGCCATTCTGGAAATAGAACAGGAACTTTATCAATACGGCATTACCGGTGTTCATGAAGCCGGGATTCAAAGGAAGGACATTGACCTTATTAAGAGACTTATAAAGAAAAAGAATTTTCAGCTCAATCTTTATGCAATGCTTATGCCCACTGAGGAGAACATTGCGTTTGCAAAAAAGAACCGCATTTACAAGTATAAAAATCTACTGATCAGAAGTTTCAAGGTTATGGGCGATGGCGCTTTAGGGTCCAGAGGTGCATTACTGAAAAAAGCATATTCTGACATGCACGATCATTTTGGCGTGCTTACGACCCCTATTCCTTTAATGAAAAGGATTGCAAGCATTTCTGAATCCATAGGCTATCAAATGAACACACATGCCATAGGAGACTCTACCAACCGTATTATACTTGAGATCTACGGTCCCGAGAATGAAATCAATCCTGATCACCGATGGCGGATTGAACATGCTCAGGTGGTTGACATAAAGGACATGGAGTTATTTAACCAATTTGGAGTATTTCCGTCTGTTCAGCCAAGTCATGCCGTGAGTGATCAGCGATGGGCAGAAGACCGGTTGGGCAAGGTGCGTATGAAGGGGGCCTATGCCTATCGCTCGCTACTCAGCAAATATGGTATGCTGGCGATCGGAACAGATTTCCCGATAGAACCGATAGACCCTTTTAACACGATACACGCAGCGGTCGCAAGGCAGAATATGGAAAACTTTCCTTCCGATGGCTTTTACAAACAGGAGGCCCTGACGCTGGAGGAATGTATGCGCGGGATGACCATTTGGGCAGCTTATGCAGCATTTCAGGAGAAGGAACTGGGTTCACTTGAAAAGGGGAAAGATGCCACTTTTGTGATCTTTGATCTCCCGGTGAGGGCCGGAGGGGGATACAGGGCTAATTTTGCCCGGAGTACATTTATCAAGGGGGTGAAGGTGTATTCAGTTGACTGAGGTTGTTCCGTTTATTTAACTTTCCATCTTCGCCATATGGCGAATTCGAGAATTGGCGAATTCGAGAATTAGAGAATTGGAGAATTGGAAATTTCTCATTAACTTCAAAGTAATAACCTTAAACCTACTTTTTTATGGGAGCATCCAAAACCCATCAGTACTCCGCGCGGGAAATCCATACCGCCAAAATCGCTAACGCACTAGGCCATCCGGCTCGAATACGAATCATGAACATCTTGAAAACTCAACCGTTCACGAGAAATGTTGACTTGGTAGATGAACTTGAATTGGTACAGTCCACAGTGCATAAGCACCTGAGAAAATTGTATGCAGCCGGACTGATCGAAATCGAATTCTACCCAAACTGCTACTACATCCGTTCGTCAAATGCAGTGAGTGAATCATTGGTCGAACATTACGACCTCATCTGAACTTAACCTACTTAAAAAGAAGGACATGAAATCGTTTTAAACGAGATCGGTTTCTGCTTACAGCTAAGGTTAAGTCCCATTGATATTTCGTGAGAACCTCCTGAAACTCCGTTGTTCAGTTTTGACACTGTTACATCGTAGCTGTATCCCAGTTTGAACTTGCCGGTGTTCACCCCGATGGTTATGATAAACGCATCACGGTTCCTGTACCATGCTCCGACATTGAATGCACCGTATTTAATATAGGTACCGATGTTGAGTTCCTGGAATCCATTCTGGTACTGATAGATCACGTTGGGCATGATGTTGGTCCCGTTCGAATACTTTGATCTTCTTCCCAGCGGAATGTCAGCACCCATGTGTCCGGTGAAACGCATTGGAAGCGGCGAGTTTCCAATGATCATTGATTCGTTTGGTGTATTGAGGTGGTGAGCGGCAAATCCGAAGAAGAAAGTCTTGCTGTATCCCACGATTCCCGCAGATGCGTCGAAAAATCCACGTGAACCACCCCTCGGAACGTCACCGGTAGAGTAGATGAACCCTCTTCGTGGATCGATCATATCGCCGAATGTTAATTTGTCCCAATCAAGGAATTTCTGGTACCACGCCGCACGTGCGCCGAACATCATGGAAAACTTTCGGGACACTTTTAGATGATAGGAATAAACAAGACCTAGCATCGATGTATTGATCGTTCCCTGACCTTGCTGGTCATGAGTGGCCAACACACCAAAACCTCCGGAGATGTTCTTAAAATACTGATCGTACGAAGCACTGTAGGTAACATAATTACCCGTAAGGCTGGGCCATTCATTGCGGTAGTTCAATGCAAAGCGCGGACAGCCGTGTGATCCCGCAAAGGCAGGATTCAAGTACAGTGGATTAGCGTAGAATTGTGTAAATGTAGGATCCTGCGCCAACGTAGTAACAGCAGATGAACAGAAAGCTACAATCGTTACAATTCGTTTAAGTCCTTTCATTTAATTAGGTTATAGAACGACGAAATCTAGCCAAAGATAACGCAATTTTTAAATTAAGGTTACAAATATTGTTTTTCGAACAAAATATTCAAAGCCTTGTTACGTTTTAGGAGTCAATAAAAATGTTCAATTTTACGTCGCTATACAGACTCTCTATCATGTTCCCGGGATCTTACAGATTTTATTTATTACTGACTTTAGTGTTTTTTCCGAGCTTCTCAAAAGCTCAGGAATTTGATGTCGTTATCGAATGGAAGGCTCCGGAAAGGATCGTTTTTGAAGGAAATGAAATTTTCACACCTGATTTTGAGGGGAGGGAGTTCGATAAGGGCAGACCAATTCTTTTTCGGAAAGGCAAGCTTAAGAGTAAAAACTACATTATTCGTCTTCAAGATTATGTGACTGAGCCAGCAGATGCGAACGACTTGAACTACATGAATAGTGTAGGTTGCAAAGTTTTAAACGAAATACAATGTGAATATCAGGTAACGGATGATGGCAGGGATCATTACTGGGTTATTCAATTATTTCCCTATGTGACGGAGAATAATGTGCTGAAGCGAATTTCATCCATTCGCTTTGAACTGGTGCCTTCGGTGCAACAAGCCGAACTGATCGAAAAAGACTTTGCAACTCAGTCAGTACTTAGAGAAGGCTCAGGTTATTGGTATAAGATTTCCGTTAGAAATGATGCTATCTATAAAATAGACAAGACTTTCCTGGAAGCGTGTGGCATTAATACAACCGGATTGAATCCTGATCATATCCATATCTATGGAAACGGTGATGGCAAGCTTCCGGAAGTCAATAGTATTGAGAGAACAGACGACCTGGCTAAGAATGCGATCTTTATTAGCGGAGATGCTGATGGATCATTTGATGATGGTGACTACATCCTTTTTTATGGATTGGGTCCACACAGGTGGTATCCGAATGGTGTGACCAGTTTCGAACAGGACAGGAATATATATTCGGATATCTCATGCTATTTCATCAACATTAACAGTTCTGAGTCACCGCTAAGAATAACTGATCTCTCACCCTCAGGATTGACACCGACACATACCATCAATAGTTATTCTTTCTACGACATAGTTGAAACAGATCAGGTTTCCCTTGTTAAGGGTGGACAGCGATGGTATGGAGATCTTTTTGATACTGAACTTGAACGAACGTACACATTTAGCGTTCCCAATATCGTTTCTTCAACAGCTGCCAATTTTAAGGTGTCAATGGCAACCAATGCGCGATCTTCGTCCGGTACTCAACAGCGTTATTCCGTCAATTCTGTTGAACTTTACTCTGCCACGCTGCCCAATGTTACAATTGATTGGGTTCGTCAGGAACACAATCTAAACCTTAATAATCCAGGTACTTCCATTCCGTTCAAGATCAGTATTACGAGAAATAATCCGAGTGTACTTGTTTACCTTGACCGTATTCTCATGAATGCGAGAAGGTCGCTCACCTTTTATGGGTCGCAGATGAAGTTCAGGGATCTTTCGTCCTTTGGTTCAGGGAACGTTGGGGAATTTAATGTATCATCTTTTCCGTCATCAGGATTCGTATGGGATGTTACTGATCGCCATCAACCAAAGAGGGTTGGTGGTACTCTTTCCGGGTCAACGTTTTCATTTGTGCAAAATATTGATACGCTGAGGGAGTTTATTGTTTCGAACGGCCTCAATTTTCAGATTCCGGACAAGATAGGTCAGGTTTCGTTTCAAAATCTGCATGGGTATGATCAGGCAGATCTACTTATTGTAACTCACAAGGATTTTCTAATACAGGCTAACCGTCTGGCAGATCTTCATCGCTCGGAAGGACTTTCGGTGAATGTAGCGACAACAGAGCAGGTGTACAACGAATTTTCCTCTGGGATGCTGGATCCTACTGCCATAAGGATGTTCGCTAAGATGTTCTATGACAGGGCATCTGTGGATCCGGCAAATGAACTTAAAAATCTGATTTTGTTCGGTGATGGAACGTATGACCCAAAGAACAGAGTGTCTAATAACAATAATTACATCCCTACCTATCAGTTTCAGATCTCTGAAAATCACATTTCAGCCATGGTTTCTGACGATTATTATGCCATGCTGAGCGATTCTGACGGTATGTTGGCGACAGATCTTATGGATATCGGAGTAGGAAGGATTTTGGCAACTGACCAGACCACCGCAAGACAACAGGTGGACAAGATCGAACATTACATGAAAAACGGAAGTGCTTTATATGGTGGTAGTGGCTCGGGTATGAATTGTTCAACAGGAGGTCCGGTTTCAACGTTCGGTGACTGGAGGATGAACTATGTGCAGATCGCTGATGATGAAGAGGGAGGTTATTTCATGAATATAGACACGGAGCCTCAATATGAAGCGGTTAAGTCAGATCATCCTGATATGAACTGTGATAAACTCTATCTGGATGCCTACACTCAGATGACGACAGCGGGAGGTCAGCGATACCCCGACGTGTTTGAAGGAATAACAGACAGGGTTGAAAGAGGTGCTCTGGTCGTAAATTATGTCGGTCATGGAGGAGAGGTCGGTCTTGCTGAAGAAAGAGTCGTGACCATACCTCAGATCCAGGTTTGGGAGAACATCCATAAGTTAAATGTATTTGTGTCCGCAACATGTGAATTCACGAAGTACGACGACCCATCGAGGGTGTCGGCCGGTGAATGGGTGGCATTAAACCCTACCGGTGGAGCTGTTGCATTGATGACAACCTCAAGATCAGTTTATTTTGGTGTTAACACGCTCACAGGACAGCGCTTCTTTGAAACAGTTTTTGACAGGGATGCTCAAAACAAACCGCTTCAGCTTGGAGAGATCATGCGCATAACGAAGAATTTATCAGGTTCATCTGACAACAAAAGGAGCTTTACCTTAATAGGTGATCCGGCGCTTCGCATTGCGCTTCCTGAAATGAAGGTCGTTACAGACAGTGTTAATGGTCTGTCACCGGTAATAGAGATGGATACCTTGAAGGCTCTGAGTAAAGTGACGATAAAGGGACATCTGGAAGATTATGATGGCAATGTGTTGAGTGGATTTAATGGAGTCTTGTCACCTACACTATTTGATAAGCCGAAAATCCAGAATACGCTGGGACAGGATCCTTCATCGCCTGTGATCCCTTTTGAGATCCAGAAAAATATTGTTTACAAGGGTAAGGCTACTGTTACAAACGGTTATTTCGAATTCACTTTTGTCGTTCCAAAGGATATTAGTCTTTCTTATGGCCGGGGAAAGATCAGTTACTACGCTGAAAATGGCAGTTTTGATGCAGGAGGATCAGATGACAGGTTTGTTATTGGAGGAATAGATCCAAACGGAATCAATGACCAGCAGGGTCCGGATATTAAGCTCATGTTGAATGATGAGAATTTTGTAAACGGAGGGATAACAGACGAAACCCCGGTTCTGATCGCAGACCTGTTTGATGAGAATGGCATCAATACAGTAGGGAACGGTATAGGGCACGACCTTACTGCTATTTTGGATGGTAACACTGCAGATCCATATGTGTTGAATGACTATTATGTGGCGGATATGGATTCCTATCAGTCTGGAAAGATCACATTCCAAATGCCAGCGCTGGAGAAAGGAAAGCATACGCTTACGGTAAAGGTCTGGGACGTGAACAACAATTCTTCACAGGAAACTATAGAATTCACAGTTCAGGAAAAAGAGGAAGTCGCATTGGAACATGTGCTTAACTACCCGAATCCTTTCACGACGCATACCGAATTTTTCTTTGAACATAATCAGGTGTGCAGTCAGATGGAAACCCAGGTGCAGATCATGACTGTGTCCGGCCGAGTTGTAAAGACAATTAATGAGACGGTGGAAACAGAAGGGTTCAGATCGGCAGGTATTCCATGGGATGGCAAGGATGAATTCGGAGATCAATTAGCCAAGGGTGTTTACCTGTATTGGATCAAAGTCAAAACTCCCGAAGGAGGTACCGCTGAAAAACTTGAAAAATTGGTACTTTTGAAATAATAGACGAATTTCCGCCATGAAAATATGTATATTTGGCGGTCAAACTGAAGATGAAAATGAATAAGAAGCAGTTCCTGAATCTAATAGTTGCGGTTTTTCCATTTACGGTACTGGCACAGCCTACCGGAGGTGGTGCTACTGATGATGACCTTCAGCTCAATACCATCACCACAGCTCTTCCATTCATGGCGATTACGCCTGACTCCAGAGCCGGGGGAATGGGAGATGCAGGAACAGCCTTAAGTCCTGATGCAAACTCAGTGTACTGGAACACATCCATGTTGAGTTTTGCCAAGCAGCGTTCTGAGCTGGCTTTGTCCTACACCCCATGGTTGCGTCAATTGACAAACGACATTCATCTTTCTTATTTGTCGGGGTACTATAAGATCAGCGATAAACACGCAGTGGCGGGTGCATTGCGCTTTTTCAGTCTTGGAGAGATCACTTTTACGGATGCAAGTGGTAACGTGATCCGTGATGATAAGCCGAGTGAATTTGAACTCACAGGAGGATATGCATTCAAGCTGGCAGAAAGATTGAGTATCGGTATCAATGGTAAGTTTGCATATTCTAACCTCACAGGAGGGCTTACCGTTGCCGGTGTCAATACGAAGCCTGGTATTGTGGGAGCATCGGATATCTCTTTCTCGTACTTTAATGATGATGCCAAGATCGGTGGATTGAGAGGAGCGTATACGTTTGCGACCACTATCAATAACATTGGTAATAAAGTAGCATATAGTGAACTCCAATCAAGGGATTTTATTCCGATGAACCTGAAGATCGGAAATTCATTTAATGCGGAACTTGATAAGTACAACTCACTTTTGTTTTCTGTGGATCTTCAGAGGCTTCTTGTTCCGACTCCCGCATTCTATGATTTTATTGATGCAGATGGAGATGGGGATAAGGATGATTACTCCATGTTGTCAGGTAAAACGAATGATGTGGGTGTGATTGCCGGTATGCTTCAATCCTTCTCTGATGCTCCGGGGATCGTAGAAACGGATGAAAGCGGCGACTATATCCAGAATGCGGACGGGTCCTATCAAGTTACCAAAGGATCAAAATTCAAGGAAGAATTGAGAGAAATAAACATCGCTACAGGTCTGGAATACTGGTACAATAATATTCTTGCTGTGCGCACTGGTTTCTTCTACGAACATAAAACTAAGGGTAATCGTCAGTACCTCAACTTTGGAGTAGGATTCAAATACAACATGTTCGGAATTGATATCTCATATCTGGCTTCGGTCAACGGAAGACAAAGCCCATTGGCCAATACGCTCAGATTCACGCTGAGACTGAATCTCGACGGAAACTCGTCTTCCAAGGCAAGCTCGGGAGGTACAGGGTCAGGTGGTTCAAATAATCAGTAATGAATTTTCGTATTGGTTTCGGTGTAGACGTTCACCGACTTGCTGAAACGCATGAGCTGTTCATTGGCGGTAAAAAGATCGAATCTGATCTTGGTGCGGTTGGACATTCTGATGCGGATGTTTTGTTGCATGCCATTTGTGATGCTATGCTCGGAGCCTTGAATCTTCGCGATATAGGTTTCCATTTTTCAGATACTGATCCGCAGTACAAGGGAATAGATTCCAGGATCCTTCTCGGTAGGGTCTTCCGGTTGATCAAGGAAAAGGGATATCGGGTAGTGAATATCGATTCGACCGTTATACTTGAAAAACCCAAGTTGAACCCACATATTCCGGAAATGCAATTTGTCATTGCGGAAATCCTTGAGGTGTCCTCAGACGTCATATCGATCAAAGCAACGACACATGAAAAAGTCGATGCATTCGGAGAAAGAAAGGCTGTAAAGGCTTATGCTGTTTGTCTTCTTGCGGGAGTATGATGTAAAGCTGAACGATCCAAATCCCTATATTTGCACTAAATTTCATGTATGAAGGTTAATCCAAAATACAATTCGCGGGAAAGTTTGCTGGAGTTGTATAACAAGCCGCTTCTTGAACTGGTTTTTGAGGCTGCAACGATTCACAGGCAATATCACAACCCGAGAGAGGTTCAGATGTCTTCATTGTTGAGCATTAAAACGGGAGGTTGTCCGGAAGACTGTGGGTATTGCCCTCAGGCAGCTCGTTATCATACAGATATTGATGCACATAAATTGATGACGGTTGATTCGGTGATCGAGCAGGCGAAAAATGCGAAAGCGAACGGTTCTTCCAGGTTATGTATGGGGGCGGCATGGAGAGAAGTGCGCGACAACAGAGATTTTGATTCGGTCGTTGAGATGGTTCAGGCAGTAAATGATCTGGATATGGAAGTTTGCTGTACGCTTGGTATGTTGACTGAAGAACAGGCATTGCGCCTCAAGAAAGCCGGTCTTTTTGCCTACAATCATAACCTTGATTCATCCAGGGATTTTTACAAGGATATTATTTCTACAAGGGAATATGATGACCGACTAAATACAATCGAAAATGCCCGTAAAGCCGGGATTACGGTCTGTTCTGGCGGGATCATCGGAATGGGAGAAGCTGTTGAGGACAGAATAGGTCTGTTGTTGAGTTATATGGAAATGGAAACACCACCGGAATCCATTCCGATCAATGCATTGGTTGCTGTTGAAGGAACTCCTCTGGAACAGCAGAAGCCGATCGAACAGTGGGAAATGATCCGTATGGTGGCAACAACTCGTATCGCATTCCCAGAGTCAGTAGTGAGACTTTCAGCAGGCAGAACCAAAATGAGCATGGAAGCTCAGGCTCTGTGTTTTTTGGCAGGAGCAGGGTCTATATTTGCAGGAGATAAGCTGTTGACTACACCAAATCCGGAATTCAATGAGGATAAGGAAATGTTCGATATCCTTGGACTGATCCCGAAGCAGGCTTTTGCAGATGGCGAGAAACCGATCACCGAACCGGATGAGAAGATCCTGGAAAGAAAGAGAAAAGAAGCGGAAAGGGCTGAAGAGCTGAAGGCTGCCCGGGAAGGAGTTCGAGATGAGCAATTTCAACCGAGAAAGATCATTGTGTCTTGATGAAGAACTTGAGTAAAAAACTGAAAGATAAACTCCGTAAAAGAGAAGATGAGGGAACCTTGCGTTCCCTTTCTTATTTTGGTGACAAGATTGATTTTTACTCTAACGATTACCTTTCTCTTTCCTCGGTTCCAACGTCTAAAGGAGAACAAAACTTTTCAGGTACGGGATCCCGATTAATTTCCGGGAATTCGGTTCAGGCAGTTGAATGTGAGTTCATGCTGGCAGCGTACTTCGGCTTCGAGGAAGCTTTGGTTTTTAACTCTGGTTATGATGCAAACCTTGGGTTCTTCTCTTCCGTTCCACAGAAAGGCGATACGGTGCTTTATGATGAGGATATTCATGCCAGTATCAGAGACGGTATTCGTTTATCGCTGGCGCGTTCATTTTCTTTTAAGCATAATGATATTGACGATCTGGAACGTCTCATTAAAAAGTCAGAAGGCGACATTTATATCGCGGTGGAGAGTTTATACTCTATGAAGGGAGACTGTTCACCATTGAAAGCTATCGCCCAAATATCGGAACGATATGGAGCATTTCTCGTGGTTGACGAGGCACATGCAGCCGGTGTTCTGGGAAAAAAAGGAAAAGGACTTGTGACAGACCTCGGTCTGGATAAAATGGTCTTTGCTGTGCTGGTGACCTTTGGGAAAGCCTATGGGGCTCATGGTGCAGCGATTCTTGGCAGTCGGGAACTCAAGGATTATTTAGTGAATTTTGCGCGTTCGTTCATTTACACAACTGCGCTTCCTCCCGAAAGCTATCATCGCATTTCAACATTGTTGAAATTGGACGATTTGTTGACAAGGAGGATTAGGCTGGAACAGAATATTTTCTTATTGAGATCGCTCGTGCCTGATTTAAATGTTGTTTCGGATGAACGTTCACCCATACAGGTCTTCAAGACAGAAAAGAGATCGGAACTGATCCATCTTACTGATAAGATTCTACGCAATGGTCTCGCTGTAAAACCAATCTTTTCACCTACCGTTCAGCCCGGGAATGAGTGTTTAAGGATCAGTTTGCATTTCCACAATACGGAGGTGGAGATCAGGAAGCTAGCTGAGATCCTGATGTCGGGTCATCCTTAAATTTTAAGGTTCTGAAATTACGCTGATAAAGTGATTGTGTATCGATCTCTGGATTTTCGCAAAGTGCTTTCACTGTTTTGCCTAGTTTAACCAGTGTTTCCTTGTTCTTTTCAATGTAATCCAGCGCACCTTCTTTGATAGCTTGAATAGCAATGTGACAGAAATCCTGACCCGAAACATAGATGAACCTTGATTCCTGGTTTCGTTCCTTTAACATGCCCATGATTTCCAGTCCGTTTGAATGGATCAAATGGTGGTCGAGAATGTAGAGAATTCGGTCTTTAACGGGAGTTTTTCTCAGGCATTCGTCTTCATCCTGAAACAGATGGACATTTCTAACGTCTTGATTTATCAGATAAAACTTCATGAGGTTTCCAAAGAATTGGTCATCTTCGAGAATAACAACTCTATCAAAATATTGTGACTTCATGGCGTTTTTTTCCAATTACGATATAAGTATTGTGCCATTTTCTTAAAATCCCATGATTTGCTGGTGCTTCAGGGATAGATAAATGAATATAATTTCCCGTTTTGGGAATGGAATTCCTGAAAAAACATCTATATATATCAATTTGGAGGTAACCGACTTTCCATACGTTAATATTATATTTTGTTAATGGTTGAGAATCCGTCCGAGTGCTCGAGGTGTAAAAGAAAAAAGGCCGGGTTGACCGGCCTTTTCCATATGCATTAGTTTTTCCGAGATCAAACCGAAGCGATCTTATCAGACATGTATTCTCCTGCCTTCAGTTTTCCTACGATCTTCGAGAAGCATTCGATCGTGTAATTTACATCTTCCATCGTATGCACAGCTGTTGGGATCAATCTTAAAATGATCATTCCTTTCGGTACTACAGGATAAACCACCATTGAACAGAAAATATTGTAGTTTTCACGAAGGTCATAGATCAAATTTGTTGATTCAGGAATAGAACCGTTCATGTAAACCGGAGTCACACATGAGTTTGTCGGTCCGATCTCAAATCCTGCGTTCTTCAGCCCTGACTGAAGGGCGTTTGTGATCTCCCAAAGTTTACTTTTAAGCTGAGGTTGAGTGCGCATAAGCTCAAGACGCTTCAAAGCACCCACTACCAATGGTAAAGGAAGCGATTTTGCAAAGATCTGTGAACGCATGTTATAGCGAAGAAATTCAACCACGTGCTCTTCAGAAGAAATGAATCCACCGATCAGCGCAAATGACTTGGCAAACGTACCGAAATACACATCGATACCATCCTGACAGCCTTGTTCTTCTCCTGTTCCTGCCCCTGTTGCTCCAAGTGTTCCAATTCCGTGTGCGTCATCCACAAAAAGACGAAAGTTGAATTTCTTTTTCAGGTCAACGATCTCTTTCAGTTTACCCTGATCTCCGCGCATTCCGAAAACACCTTCAGTGATCACAAGGATTCCTCCACCGGTTTCAGCAACTAGTTTACCCGCACGCTCCAGCTGCTTCTCACAATCCTCTACATCATTATGTTTGAAGACAAAGCGTTTACCCATGTGAAGTCGCACACCGTCAATGATGCAGGCATGAGATTCTGAATCGTAAACGATCACATCGCGACGGTCAACCAGACAATCGATGGCAGAAACCATAGCCTGATACCCGAAGTTACAAAGGATCGTATCTTCTTTCTGCACGAAAGCTGAAAGTTCAGCTTCCAGTTGCTCATGATAATTTGAGTTACCACTCATCATGCGTGCTCCCATAGGGGCAGCAAGACCAAACTGAGCAGCACCATCCGTATCAGCCTTTCGAACTTCAGGGTGGTTAGCCAGTCCAAGGTAGTTGTTCAAACTCCAGTTCAAACGCTTTTTACCGCGGAAGATCATGTGAGGGCCGATATCGCCCTCCAGCTTAGGGAAAGTAAAGTATCCATGTGATTCCTTCGCGTGCATCCCGATCGGTCCGCGATTGGTCTTAATTCTCTCAAAAATATCGTGAGCCATACCTTAATTTTTACTCGGTGAAATAATCCCGAATCCGTTAATTTTCCTGCAAATTTACGTGAAATCCGACACTTACGGGGATGGAAGGCTTTGAAATTATCAACAGGCACTGTTCAAAGCGAACCTCTCCTACAGATGCTGATCAAGAAGATATATCATAGATCCAATGGCTCCAGCACCCAGTTCCAGTTCGCGCTTGTTGACGTTTTCAAACACATCAGATGGAGCGTGATGAAAGTCAAAATAACGCTGGGAATCAGGAACAAAGCCAAACAATGGTATGCCGGGAAATTCGTTCTTCAATGGGCCGATATCAACCCCACCGCCTCCTTTCTCAAAATCGTTCATTTCGTATGGCGCAAATAGGGGTGCGAAACTTTTGAGGAATTCTACCTGCTCCGGGGAACCATCACAATGAAATCCTCGTGGCGAAAATCCTCCACGATCACTTTCCACCGCTGCGATCTGCTTTTCTCCTTTTTTCTTCGACCAGGTGGCATAAGTTTTTCCCCCCATGTTCCCGTTTTCCTCGTTCATGAAAAAGACGACACGCAATGTGTGCTCAGGCTTATATTTTAACTCGTTAAGAATCCGGAGTGCTTCCAGACAGTGGATCACACCTGCGCCGTCATCATGAGCGCCTTCACCAGTATCCCAGGAATCAAGGTGTCCCCCGAATGTAATGATCTGATCAGGGTAAACTTTACCGGTCATTTCTGCAATTACGTTGTAAGATCGCTCGTCCGGATAATTGCGGCAATCCATTTCCATGACGAAATGTAATTTCTGTTTTTTCAGCATTTCAGAGATCTTTTCAGCATCAGAAGTGGATACTGCTGCGGCCGGGATCTTTTCTACACTGTCGGCATACTGCATTGATCCGGTATGAGGATGTTCATCGATGGGCATCCCCAATGAGCGGATGATAACGGCTTTGGCGCCGAGCTTTCCGGCTTCGATTCCTCCTAAACCTCTGATCGGCCAGCAACCGCCGTAGGCTCTGAAGGTGTTGATCTGCTGTTCATTCATGGGTTGGTTGAGGAATACGATCTTTCCTTCTACCTGACTGCGTTTGGCCTTTTTAAGATCATCCAGATGCATGAATTCAACGATCTCGCCCTCAAGTATCCCATGGGTTCCGACCGAACCGCCTAACGCCAGCATGTTAACCTTGTGTAATCGGCCCTTGCTGTCCCTTATCCAGCCGCTTTCTTTTGTGCCGCGCTCCCAGTGAGGAACCATGATCTCCTGAAGGTAAACCTTGTCAAATCCGTAGCGCTCCATTCGTTCCTTACTCCATTCAATTGCCATTTGTGCCTCTGAGGATCCTGAAAGCCGCGCGCCTACATCCTTGCAAAGTCCGCGCAGGTCTTCATACGCCCTGCCCCTGCTTAAGGCTTCATTGAAGATCTGTCGTATGAACACCGAATCGATCTGCGCAGATGAAGGCAGAACCACTGATAAAAGAAGAAGAACAAGAAGGAGTTGTCTCATTTCTCGACGAGTTGTTTTAGTTTTTGAAGTCCGTTCGCATAGTCTTTCTGGATGAACTTTCTCATCATGGGACCGAATAATCTCGCGGCCGGACTAGTCCCAAGATCGGTACTGAATGTCCATTTAACCAGGGTTGAACCGTTGGTGGGCTCAAGGATGAATTGAGTCTCTGAGTTGCCTCTGGGACCAAAGTTCAGCAGGATATCTATCTCACGGTTAGCTTCAATATGGGTAATCTCCATGGAACCCTCACCAACTTTATTGTTTCCTTTCCATGCGTATTTGTGACCAAAAGATAAACGTTCCCCTTCAATGGTCTTAGTCATATTCGGGTCTTTTTCTGACCAGGGACTCCATGTGACAAACTGCTCAAAATCCCCGAGATACGGAAATATCTCAGCGGCCTGGCGGTCGATAACTACCGATTCGGAAAAGCTGATCTGTGCAGGCATTAAATATCCCGCAGCAGTTATGACTGCGGCAATCAGTAAGACGATTAGAAGGACGATCAGCAAGGTGTTCATCTGAAATTTGTTTCCACGAAGATAGTATAAAACAAAGGTGTTTGTTGTGGTTTTACCATGCTTTGTGTAGTTGTGTTATCTTTGCGTAAAATTTCTGAAGATGTCATTGAAGTGCGGAATTGTGGGTTTGCCGAACGTGGGTAAATCAACATTATTCAATTGCTTGTCTAACGCTAAGGCGCAGTCAGCCAATTTTCCTTTTTGTACGATAGAGCCGAACATCGGAACGATCTCCGTGCCGGATCCAAGGTTGGAAAAACTGGAGTCGCTTGTGAGTCCCGAACGGGTAGTTCCTACTACGATGGAAATAGTAGACATCGCAGGTCTGGTAAAAGGAGCTTCTAAAGGAGAGGGTTTAGGAAACCAGTTTCTTGCAAATATTCGCGAAACGGATGCGATCATTCATGTGCTCCGCTGCTTCGACGATGGAAACATCATACATGTCGATGGCAGGGTAGATCCTGTTGCGGACAAAGAGATCATAGATATAGAACTCCAGTTGAAAGATCTTGAAACGATTGAAAAAAGGATCGCTACCATAGCGCGTCAGCTTAAGTCGGGTGATAAAGAAATTGTCAAAGAAAATGATGTTGCGCTGCGTATCAAGGAAGCTTTGGAGCAAGGACGTTCTGCACGAACTGTTGAACTGGATGAGAAAGAAGTGGAGATCGTTTCTAAGTTTCACCTGATCACTACCAAACCGGTACTGTACCTGTGCAACGTAGATGAAGCTTCGGTTAAATCCGGTAATGAATATGTAGAAAAAGTGAGACAGGCCGTGAAGGATGAGAACGCAGAAGTACTCGTCATCGGTGCCAAGATCGAAGCAGATATCACTGAATTGGAGACCTATGAAGAAAGGCAGATGTTTCTTGAAGAACTCGGCCTTGAAGAGCCGGGTGTAAACAGGTTGATCCGATCTGCTTATTCATTGCTTAATCTGCAAACGTATTTCACGGCTGGTGTGAAAGAGGTGAGGGCCTGGACGATCACAAAAGGCATGACAGCGCCTCAGGCTGCCGGTGTTATCCACTCCGATTTTGAGAAAGGCTTTATCCGAGCAGAGGTGATGAAGTACAACGATTTTGTAACACTTGGTTCGGAATCAGCAGTCAAGGACGCAGGTAAGTTCAAAGTGGAAGGAAAGGAATATGTGGTGGAAGATGGCGATATCATGCACTTCCGATTCAACGTTTAACGATTTAAGACAGAAGAGAAAATGAATATTGCAGCTAACGATCCGGCTTTGAGATCCTGGGTTCCGGTCCCGGAAGGATCAGATTTTCCTATTCAGAACCTACCGTTCGGTATCTTCCGTATCGCCGGATTACCACCGAGGGTTGGAGTGAGGATAGGGAATCATATTCTCGATATAAAAACCCTTTTCGTTTTAGGATATCTTGAGAACCTTTCCTTTGAACTCAGTGATTTTGACACCGATTGCCTGAACAACCTCATGAAAAAGGGCAAAAAGGGCACCCGCGAATTGAGGAACAGAATCTCCAAATTGCTCGATACCAGGCAGGATGATCTGCAAAAGAATGAGCACCACGTTGGACAGGTACTTATCCCGGTTGAGCAGGCAGAAATGTGCATGCCGGTAAAGATTGGTGATTACACAGACTTTTATTCGAGTCGTGAACACGCTACAAATGTAGGTATGATGTTCAGAGATCCTGCTAACGCACTATTGCCAAACTGGCTCTGGATACCTGTGGGTTATCATGGACGTGCAAGTTCGGTCATACTCTCCGGTCAAAGCATTCATCGTCCAAAAGGACAGATCAAACCCGATCCGCAGGCGGATCCGATCTATGCTCCTTGCAGAAATCTTGATTTTGAGCTTGAAACAGCGTTCATCACCTATGACGGTAAACCACTTGGAGAATCTATTACCACATCGGAAGCCGAAGATTATATCTTTGGAATGGTTCTCTTCAATGACTGGTCTGCACGTGACATCCAGACGTGGGAATATGTGCCGCTTGGTCCCTTTCTCGCTAAGAACTTTGCTTCGTCCATGTCAGCTTGGGTGGTGACACTTGACGCTCTTGATCCATTCAGGGTGGAAACTCCTAAACAGGAACCTGAGGTGCTGAGTTATCTGAAGTTTGACGGTTTGAAGTCTTACGATATTCAACTTGAAGTGTTGATCCAGCCTGAGAAAGGTGAGGAGACAACAGTCAGCCGTTCGAATTTTAAGTACATGTACTGGAATATGGCCCAGCAATTGGCACATCATACGGTGAACGGGTGTAATATCCGTTGTGGTGACCTAATGGGATCAGGTACGATCTCGGGACCGACAGAAGATTCCTATGGATCTATGCTGGAACTGGCCTGGAAGGGAACGAAGCCCTTGAAGATGAGAGATGGCTCTGAGCGCAAGTTCATCCTTGATCATGATACTGTGATCATGCGAGGGTATTCTCAAAAGGACGGGATTCGAATTGGATTCGGTGAAGTAGGAACGAAGGTTTTACCTGCTCTTTAAACCATGGAACACGCACATCCTGATTTTCCTCAGATCGATCTGGAGCAGGAACGCAGGGAGATCCTTAATGCGTTCAAGGGATTGTTGCGTGCAACAAAAAACAGATCTCGAGAGGATACTCGTATGATCCGTAAGGCTTTTGACGTCGCCGTCGAGGCTCACAAGGATATGCGCCGTAAATCGGGTGAACCATACATTTATCATCCTATTGCTGTTGCAAGGATCTGTGCAGAAGAAATGGGGCTCGGAGCCACAGCGATCACCTGTGCATTGCTGCATGACACGGTAGAGGACACACACATCACACTGCAGGATGTGGAGGATCTGTTTGGTCCAAAGGTGAGATTGATCATCGACGGGTTGACCAAGATCCCTGAAGTGTTTGATGAAAATGCTTCCATTCAGGCAGAAAATTTCAGGAAAATGATCCTTACGATCAGTGATGACCTTCGGGTAGTACTGATCAAGTTGGCGGATCGTCTTCACAACATGCGTACGCTGGGAAGTATGCGTTCCGATAAGCAATTGAAGATCGCTTCTGAGACCAAGTTCCTTTACGCTCCTTTGGCACATCGCATGGGGCTTTATTCCATCAAAAGTGAACTTGAGGATCTTGCCCTGATGTACAGTGAGCCTGAAGTGTTCGCACGGATCGAAGAAAGTCTGAAGTCGACAAAGGATGCCCGTAACAGGTTTATCCGCCGTTTTGTGCAACCGATCAAGGATGCGCTAATGCATGAAGGATACATATTCGATATCAAGGCGAGAACGAAATCCATCTCTTCTATCTGGAGAAAAATGAATTCTAAAGGAATTCCTTTCGAGGAGATTTATGATGTATTTGCCGTAAGGATCATTGTGGATACTCCGCTTGAACTCGAGAAGCCTGATTGCTGGAGGATCTATAGTATTGTTACGGATTTTTATCAGCCAAGTCCCGACCGACTCAGAGATTGGATCTCCACGCCAAGAGCCAATGGTTACGAATCATTGCATACCACGGTCATGTCTCCGCAGGGGAAATGGGTTGAGGTGCAGATCCGGTCCAAAAGAATGGATGAGATCGCTGAAAAAGGACTTGCTGCACATTATAAGTACAAGGAGTCGAAATCTGAAGAAAGCAAGTTTGACCGTTGGATCGCCGAGGTTAGGGATCTTCTCGAGAATCCTGATCTCAATGCGATGGAATTCGTGAACGAATTCAAGCTGAATCTGTTCTCTGAAGAGATCTACGTATTTACACCCAAAGGTGAACTTCGTGTCCTTCCGACGGGAGCAACGATCCTCGATTTCGCGTACGATATCCATACCGATATAGGTGATCGTTGCATCGGAGCCAAGGTGAATAATCGTTTGGTTCCGCTTAGTTATCAATTGCAGAATGGAGATCAGCTGGAGATCATTACCTCCTCCAAGCAGAAACCAAATGAGGAATGGCTTCGATTTGTGGTAACAGCACGTGCCAAGCAAAAGATCAAGTCCTCACTGAACGAGGAACGAAAGACCA
>Ga0315904_10001195_pt1 | contig 40947 bp, 34 predicted proteins | sample LakEriMetagenome_6_FD_203529 | JGI IMG/M metagenome (GOLD analysis project Ga0315904, IMG submission 203529) | Freshwater fungal communities from buoy surface, Lake Erie, Ohio, United States - Buoy 12 MA120 | ecosystem: Environmental > Aquatic > Freshwater > Lake | place: USA: Lake Erie, Ohio... | reverse complement strand
TCGATCACGTAGATGCATTTTCTGAAACAATGTTTTTACTTTTAGGTGGAACAGGAGTTGGATACTCAGTTCAAAAACACCACGTTGAAAAACTACCAGAAATAAAAAAACCAAACCCTGAAAGAACTAGACGTTACCTTATTGGTGACTCTATTGAAGGATGGGCAGACGCCATTAAAGTATTAATGGAATCATATTTAGGTTACAAATCATCAACACCTGTATTTGATTTTTCAGATATCAGACAAAAAGGTGCGATGCTTGTAACATCAGGAGGGAAGGCGCCAGGACCTCAACCACTAAAAGACTGTATCCACCACATCACAAAAGTTTTGGATAACAAAAAAGATGGAGAAAGACTATCACCTATTGAAACTCATGATATTGTTTGTCATATTGCAGACGCAGTATTAGCGGGTGGTATCAGAAGAGCTGCACTTATTTCATTATTTAGTGCAGATGATGAAGAAATGATTTCTTGTAAATCAGGAAGTTGGTGGGAACAAAACGCACAAAGAGGTAGAGCAAATAACTCAGCGGTACTTCTTCGTCACAAAATCACAAAAGAATTCTTTATGGATTTGTGGAAACGTATTGAGTTATCAGGGGCAGGTGAGCCAGGAATTTATTTATCTAACGATAAAGATTGGGGAACTAACCCATGTTGTGAGATCGCACTAAGACCATTCCAATTCTGTAACTTATGTGAGGTAAATGCGTCAGATATTGAATCACAAGAAGACTTTGATAAAAGAGTTAGAGCAGCGGCATTTATAGGAACATTACAGGCAGGATACACTGACTTCCATTATTTACGAGATATTTGGAAAAGAACTACCGAAAAAGATGCCCTTATCGGTGTTGGTATGACAGGTATCGGTTCAGGTGTTGTTTTAGGTTATGATATGAAAAAAGCAGCTAAAGCAGTTAAAGAAGAAAACGAAAGAGTGGCCGCGTTGATTAAAATCAACAAATCTGCAAGAACAACAACAGTTAAACCATCAGGAACATCATCTTTAGTATTAGGAACTTCGTCAGGTATTCACGCTTGGCATAATGACTACTATTTAAGAAGAATCCGTGTTGGAAAAAATGAATCAATCTATTCATACTTAGCAATTAATCACCCTGAGTTGATTGAAGATGAATACTTCAGACCACACGATACTGCGGTAATCACTATTCCACAAAGAGCACCTGAAGGATCAATTGTTAGACACGAATCAGTATTTCAAATGTTAGAAAGAGTTAAAAAAGTTTCACAAGAATGGATTAAACCAGGTCATAGAAATGGACAAAATACTCACAACGTATCTGCTACTGTATCTATTAAAGAAGATGAGTGGGAATTAGTTGGTGAATGGATGTGGAATAATAGAGATTTCTATAACGGACTTTCAGTACTACCATACAATGGAGGAACTTATACTCAAGCGCCTTTTGAAGATTGTACAAAAGAAGACTTTGAAAGATTAGTTAAGTCATTAACAGATGTTGATCTTACAAAAGTTATTGAGTTACAAGATAACACCGACCTTAGAGGTGAAGCCGCTTGTGCCGGTGGGGCTTGTGAAATTGTATAAGTCATGAAAGTACAATGGGGAAATGATATAACGCTAACATACCAAGTTATGTTGGCGTTTTATAATCTTAGAAAGAATAATTAAAATGAACGTAGGAGCATCAAAAGATTGGATACAACAACAATATGTTAGAGAGTTTGGACCAAAACTCCAACCAACTGAATTTTATTATGATAGTCAAGGTAGAATGGTAATGACAGAAGAGTATCACAAAAGACGAGGTAGATGTTGTGGTAATGGATGTTTACATTGCCCATACGAACCAAGACACGAAAGAGGAAATACAAACCTACAAGAAAAATCACTGAGTAATCGGTGATTTTTTTTTTGAGATATATTTATTATTAAAAAAAATCATGAAAAAAACAATTAGACTTACGGAAACAGATTTAACAAAATTAATTAAAAGACTTATTAAGGAAGAGGACGAAAATTTATCAAATATAGGTGCTAACTCTACAAATATAACAACAAACAAAAAACAATCTTTTAATATTACCGGTAAAAAAATTAATATGACTGGAGGTGGAGGGATGCACCCTGAAATACTTTATAGGTTTAATAACTATAATGATAAGATTAAAGAAATATCTAATGATGACGTAGTATTAGTTGAGTTTGAATTACCGTTCAAGGTAATACTAAATAAAAGTACCGGAACGGAAGACGGCATTTCAAATCTAAATGTTAGCACAACAAACACATCAACAAAAATTAGTATGGAAATAACTAGAAAAAGGGCGGTTGTCAGTATTAGGGGAAGGGTTTTACCAAAATATGGTGATTTTGAATTAAACATCGCGTTTGAAAAATATAAAAAACCTGAAGACGTAACAATCAAAGAAAACGTTAGAAAAGTTTTAAATAGTCTATACTTTAAAAGATAAAACAAAAAGTTTTTTATTTATATAAAATTATACCAGGTTATATTTATTTGATATGGCTAATGGTATTACATATGGTATTATATTTCCCTTTAGACAAAGTGTTGATGGTAAATTTTTATTATTATCTGAAGAAACAAACGACGAAATAAGAAGTAACTTAATCCATTTGTTATTAACAAGAAAAGGAAGTCGTTATTTTTTACCGGATTTTGGAACAAGACTATATGATTTTATTTTTGAACCATTAGATGGGTTAACTTTTGATAGTATTAGAACCGAGATTGAGGACTCTGTTAGTAAATACATACCCAATCTAATAATACAAAACATTTCAATAGAGCCATATATAAATACGGAACCTTCTTTAGGTGAATTACCATCCGAACAATTTGACATACCTGTTTATAGAGTACCAGGTGCAAATACAGAAGAATATACCGCAAAAGTTAAAATAGAATACATAGACAACTCAAACGCCTTTGGAACTAGAGAATTTGTAATAATCAATATTTAATTATATATGGCAAACAGAAAAATATCATATACCGAAAGAGATTTTGAAGGGATAAGAAGAGAGTTAATAAACTACACCCAACAGTACTATCCTGAATTAATACAGAACTTTAACGACGCGTCAGTTTTTTCAGTTTTGATGGACTTAAATGCTGCGGTGACCGACAACTTACATTTCCATATAGATAGAAGTATTCAAGAAACTGTATTACAGTATGCACAACAAAGATCTTCTGTTTTTAACATTGCTAGAACATATGGACTCAAAATACCTGGCTTTAGACCTTCAGTCACAATAGCCGACATATCTATAACTGTACCTGCCGCTGGCGATTCAGAAAATACCGCATATTTGGGGGTATTAAGAGCGGGATCCCAATTCGCAGGTGCCGGAACAATATTTGAAAATCTTTATGATATTGATTTTTCTTCAGATTACAACATTGAAGGATTTGTTAATAGAACTAAAATACCAACATTTGATCAAAATAATAACATAGTAAATTATGTTATAACAAAAAGAGAAGTAATAGTTAACGGATCTACAAAAATTTTCAAAATAGTTGTAAATTCAAATAACGTAGTACCTTTTTATAGTTTTTTCCTACCTGAAAAAAACGTGTTAGGGGTTACTTCAATTATTCAAAAAGATGGAACTTCTTATCAAAACACACCAACATACTCCGAGTTTAACTCCTCTAATGGTAGATGGTATGAGGTTGATGCTTTGGTTGAAGATACTGTATTTATTGAAGACAACACAAAACCTGTTGATTCTGCGGGTGTTAAAGTTGGTAAATATATCAAAACCGACAATAGATTTATTACGGAATACACACCGGAAGGGTTTTTAAAAATACAATTTGGGGCTGGAACAACAACACCAAATCAACAACTTCAACAGTTTACACAAACAGGTATTCCACTCAAATTACAAAATTATCAAAACAACATAGGGTTAGGTTTAACCGTTCAACCAAACACAACGATTTTTGTTCAATATAGAGTTGGTGGTGGTTTAGTATCTAATATTGGGGTCGGTGCTATTACTCAAGTAGTAACCGCTGATTTTTATGTGAATGGTCCTTCTGATAGTATTAATAGGAGTGTTACACAATCTTTAAGTGTTAATAATATAACTGCAGCAATTGGGGGTTCAAACCAACCTTCAATAGAGGAAGTAAGAAACATGGTGACTTTTAATTTTGCGGCTCAAAAAAGAGCGGTAACCATTAATGATTATAAGTCATTGATAGATACAATGCCAGGAAAATTTGGAGCACCTGCAAAAGTATCTATCACAGAATTAGATAATAAAATATTGATAAAAATACTATCTTATGATAATACTGGAGTTTTAACACAGACAGTCTCTAATAATCTAAAAACCAATTTGGCAACCTATCTATCAAAGTATAGAATGATAAATGATTATATATCAATAGAGGTTGCTAAAGTTATTGATTTAGAATTAGAATTTTTAGTAATATTGGACAACGCAGGATCACAATCTGAAGTAATAACACAAATAATAAATCAGGTTAGCACGTATATGAATCCAAATAATAGAGAACTTGGCCAAAACCTAAACGTATCAGATTTAAGAAGGTTAGTTCAAGATATCGGAGGAGTTAACACGTTAGCAGAAATAAGGGTTTATAATAAAGTTGGGGGACAATACTCATCATCTGAAACTTCTCAAAGATATGTTGACAATACAACAAAACAAATAGATTTAGTTGATGATACTGTTTTTGCAGAACCCGATCAAATTTATCAAATTAGATTCCCTAAAAAAGACATCAAAGTTAGGGTTAAAAACTTATCAACCGTAGACTTCATATAAGATTATTTATTTTGGTAATAGTCTTGTTATTTTTAAAATAACTAACATAACTATTTATCAACAAAGAGAATTATGTCCAAAAATTATAGATTAAGAACCACACCTGGTATTGATAAAAACATAAGAATTAAAGTAGATCAAGACTTTGATTTTATTGAGATACTATCTTTAAAATTAAAACAATCTGATGTTTATACAAGATTTTGTGCCGATTATGGTGTCGTTGCTGGTAGGGTTATTGCAAATGGAGGATATGGGGTACCAAATGTAAGTGTGTCTGTTTTTGTACCACTTTCCATTCAAGACTCAGAAGACCCTGTGATTTCAACACTTTACCCATATAAAAGTTTAACAGATAAAAATGAAGATGGTTATAGATATAATCTTTTACCATATGTTCAAGAATATGGAGGACATAATCCAACAGGAACTTTTCCTGATAGAGAAGATGTTGTAAGTAACAGTACCGTTTTAGAAGTGTATGAAAAATATTATAAATACACTGTAAGAACAAATGAAAGTGGTGACTTTATGATTGTTGGGGTTCCGTTAGGTCAACAAATTGTTGTAATGGATATGGATTTATCAAACATTGGTTGTTTTTCACTTAGACCATCCGATTTAATAAGAATGGGGATGGGTAGTGAAGGACAATTTGAAGGTTCTTCTTTTAAATCATCACCTGATTTAGATTCATTACCACAAATTGTAAATGAAAAGAAAGAAGTTGAAGTAACTTCATTTTGGGGCGATGATGAATTATGTAATATTGGAATCACAAGAGTTGATTTTGATTTAAGAGATTTAGGAATACAAATTGAACCTCAAGCAATATTCATGGGATCAATGTTTTCAACAACAGATGAAGATGCGTTACAAACAAACTGTAAACCAAAATTTGATACAGGAAATCTTTGTGATTTGGTTAGTGCTCCCGGTACTATTTTAGCCATTAGACAAACAATATACACAGATTCTGCGGGTTATCCAATACTTGAACAATATAAATTACCTGAAGGTGGTAATATCATTGATAGTGACGGTACTTGGTTGATTGAAATGCCAATGAATTTGGATTACATAACAACAAATGAATTTGGAGAACAAGTAATATCAAACGATCCTAAAGTGGGGATACCAACAAAGGCTAAATATAGATTTAAAATTCAGTATCAAAATGAAGGGTTTGCCGCATCAACACAAAGAGCGGATTATTTGGTTCCTAATATTAGAGAATACGGTTGGGACTCAACACAAAGTGCCAATGGACCGGCAAATGACACACTACAAAGACAGTCATATGCGTTCAGTTTAGATTGGACTGATTATGGTGATACGGGTACAACAATAGGTCAAAAAATGATTGCAGATGCAATAAACTGTGAAGATAAGTTTTTTGAATTTAATTATAATAGAGTTTATACCGTTTCAAGTTTTATTGATAGATGGAAATGGGGATTTAATAGGTCAAGACATTTAGGGATAAAAGAAATTACAAATAGGGAATGTTCAACAACAACAAATAGAATGCCAGTAAATGATGGTGTTAGAAATTTTGATTTAATATTTTTTCTATTTAATCTAGTAATAACTATTTTTTCACCATTAGCATTTGTATTAATACCTTTACTACATTTAATTGCAAAATTTTGGCCAATCGCTAAGTGGGCCATAAGTATTGGAGTACCTCTATTTTTAGGATACTTAACAGTCAATTTTGCAATTGCGGCGATCGCAGCATTTCCCGCAATTGGTTTAATGATATTAAACGCAGGTACCGCAATACTTTTTGGTTTAGCAACCGCGTTTTATATTTTAAGGGTAAGCCCATTAATTAATGCCACATCAAATTTGAAAGGTATAACATTACCTTCCATAACATATCCTGATTGTGAGGCTTGTTCATGTGACACACCATCACTTAATATTGAAGAAATAGTTGGTGATGGGACACAAGGGAATTTAACAGTAGTAACCATTAGAGGTAATAACATATATACTAGAAAAAATTCTTCATTTTTATGTGATGTAAATTCTAATTCTTTTTGGGGTAACACACCTAATGAAGAAACTTGTACCGCCGGTGGTGATGATGATAACGATTGTTCAGATTATCCTGCATTTTGTAATATGAGAACTGAACGATATTCCGGCGGAGCATTATTAGAAAGACAAAAATATGAAATGAATTCATATGGTATACGATATTCAATCGCTGGTTACCCAAATCTTGCGGTAAAAGGTACACCTATAAATAGATTACATTTTCCTAGTGGAGTTATAATAATGCAACAAGACATAACATATTCACATAAATTAAATTTTGCTAATTTGAGACAAAGATATTTTGACCCATCGGGATATCAAAATGTAATTCAAACTAAAGTAGAAAATGATGGTTACCCATCACAACCATTTACAGATAATGTAATGGTTTTATTGTGTGACCCAAACACCATTGATAACCTAATTCCGGGATCGTTAATTACATTTACAAATCCGGATAATGTACAAGATAAAAACGTAAACGGATACAATGTTAGTGGAGTTACTGAAAACCAATTTGGTACAAAATCAATAACAGGAACTTCATCAATACAAACAACAACAAATATTAATTTTATTAAACCCGATGGGACACCAGGTGTTGCTACACTAACAATAACAGGAAGCTCAACAGAAAGGGAATATAAATTTAAAGGAGGGTTAGAATATTTTCAAGTTATAACTGGTATGACAGTTGAAAGAGCATTTCAACTACAAGCTAACGCTATACCAAGTTTTATGAGATTTAATATTTTACGAACCGCACAGAATATTAGTTATAGAAAAGTTTGCGGATCAACAAACCCGGCTGTAAATTCAGTAATAAATCCATTGACAATTAATGATAACACCGGATATCGTAATTATAATGTAGTTTTTTTAGTAAGAGGGGTAGATCCATTTACAGAAAAACAGATTATAAAATATGATTTATCTACTCTTTTTGGGTTGGCTCAAAATACAATAACAATAAAAGGTAAATATTATTTAAACATACCTATACAAGAAAACAGTGGTAACCCTTCGGCTGATTGGTGGATAAATAAAAAAACACCTGAATCGCATGAAGTTCAGTACCAATATTCAAAATTATATCATAAACCATTTAATTTTAGACCAGACCCAAATTTATATTCTGCATTTACAACTAATAGTATAAAATATTATTCTGCATTAGATAGAAAAACGTGGTTTTATAATTTTAAAGCGTGGAGTATTGATGATTATGGAATAAGAATGTCTTCAGGTTCACCACTGGCAGTTATAAACTATAACACAAATACACCATACGAGTATTGGTACAATACTGGATTAAGTGATTATCATAGTGATGCTAGTAATACGTATAGAGTGGGTTTTTCTAATTATGATATATTCAATAATTTTTTCTTTTATTCTCAAACATGGCAAGGAAATGTTGAGGGTGGTACTTTTATGTATACTAACATTCCTGAATCGGATTTAGAAGAAAAACAAGACTTAGGTGATAATGATGATGTGGAAAATTATTTATCATGGGAAAGTCCTGACGGAAACGCTCAGTTTATTGATTATAGAAAACCTAGAGTATTTGCCCCAGCCTATCACCACACAATTAATCCTAACTTACAAGCAAACATTACTTTTGACAATAATGTTGATAATGTTAGAATGATTATTAGATCTGATAGGTTACCCACATCAGATACCGTACAAACAAATTATAATAACAGTTATCCATTATTTCAAAACGATAATTTTACAATCTATAGAATTTTAGATAGTGGTGAGGTAATACAATTAGGTGGGCAACAAACAGATTTTACTGGAAATTCTGATGATTATGCAGAAGATGCTATTTCCGGTACAACTTCTGTGTTATCCACTTTCAGTTGTGAAGGAATGGTCCCTCTACCCTGTTATAGTGGATCAGGAGACGATTTTGGAGTTAAAAATCCTTGCCCCGAAAATGAAAACCCAACAAGAATTTCTAAAGGTTGTTATAAATTAATTCAAGAACCTTATTTAAGTGATGGTGCAATAATAAGAGATTATAATAACTTTTTTGAATGGAAATCAAGATTTAGATTATTATTTGGTGCGTGTAGAGGGGTGATTAGTCACGTATTTCAAAATAATTGGGTAAACGGAACATTATATTCCTACGCCTTCAAAAAGAAAACAATATTCGATGCACAAAATAACCCTAAAAAGTATATTTTTTGTGGTTCAAAAGAAGTTGACTTAGTGCCAGGAAGACAAAATCAAGGACCAATTTATTTAGATGAACAAACAAACACTTTTTATTATAGATCAACACCTTACGTTTTACAACAAAATGGAACAAATGTTAATGGATACTTTATAGGACAAGAACCAAAATATAATGGAAACCACATTAAAAATATTTATGGAAAAGGGGTTAACCAAAGAAATTTACATTTTCCAACAACTATAATGGATTTAGGACCAAGAGATCAATTTGCGAAAGAAATTTGTTTGAACCCACAATTAGAAAATTATTTAGTAGAAACAATACAATCAACATCATTTAATGATACAAGTGATTTATTATTATTGTTTATAGTTTCAAGATTGGTTAATACTGGGTTTTGGGAGTTGGCTCTTAGTAGTGGAGACGCATCAATAAATCAATTATTTTCAAGGTCCGATGATAGGATTGATGGTGACGTTGCCCAAATGTTTAGTATTAATTCAGAATATGGTATAATTCCTTTTAACGAACAATTTTATGGAAATGACGATATTGTTTTAGGAACACCTAATGAAATATTCTATGGAGTGTTATTTTCTGCGATTACACAAAATAGAGTGGCATTAACACCTGGCGTCGCAACTTTTGGTAATATTCAACAACTTGTTGGTTACCCCAAAACTCAAGTCGTACCAATGTATAATTGGGAAATAAGGAGAAAAAACAGTAGTGGTAATATTGTGGCCGACACCACACCATCAACAATATTTGGTACTGAGCATAATGATTGGTTAACATCCATACCATTAAACACTAATCAAATGTATTCAATACCATATCAAAACATGTCGTTTACTGGTGCCGATTATTTTAAAGCAACTAATGGTCCTAGTACTGGGTATATTTTTAATTACAACAATTTGGGAGAAAGAGATTATGTATGGTCAAACCCAAGTAATCAAAATAAACCAAATTTTGTTGTAGGGGCACCATACCATTTTTATTTTGGTTTAGGTAAAGGTAAGACCGCATTAAATAGATTCATAACTAAATATATAATAGGTACTGAATAGAATGAGAAAACAATACGAAATAAGAATAGTTTTAGGTAATAAAAGATTTGCAGGGTCTTCTAACCAACCAGTACAAATACAACTTCCACTTATTGGTGAAAGACGTGAATTGATACAAGGAGACCGCGCAACTTCAATAAATCTTAGAGAGATATTTGATAGCGAAAGACAAAATTCAAGTATTTTTAGATTAAATGGTAAAATTGTAAACATTTTTGATAATGTAATTTCAGGGAAAACAGATTATACGCCATTTAAAAACTATCTTTATTATTTAGATCCCGTTACTTCTATAAACACCGGAGTATGGAAAGGATATCCACAATACGATGAATTTTCAATTATAAGAGATAGTTCAATACCGGGACACGTTATTTTTACTCCGAAAAGTGCAACAACCTATAATTGGATGACCTATGTATCATACGCATTTAGTAGTACAACAGCACAAACAATGTCATTTGTTGATGAGGACTTTAATGTTACAAATGCCAATTTTAATGTTGCGGATGGAATACCATTTGTTATAAAAAACAAAACGCAAAACGGAAAAAACTTAGTTTATTTTTATTGTGCAACAAATCACAATTTAACTATAGGTCAGTACGTCAAATTAAATATAACTATAGATGGAAAAAACACATTTCAAGTTTATAGTTTAGGTGATGATACATATAGGTCTGAACTTAGAGTTTTTGGAATTTATAATTTAAAGTTTCCTGATAACGATATTGTTGATGGTACTTATGGAAATTTTAAAAGAATAATTGATTTAAACAATACAGGTGATACAACGTCTAGATATTATGTAAGGTTACATAAAATTTTGACATCAAATGATGAAACATTTTTAACTAAAATGGCATTTGAAAATAATGCATTTCCGATTAAAAGAAAGTTAGAATATTCGGCATTAACACCAAACAACCAACAAAGAATTTCAGTTAAAGACGGAACACAAAGTTATGGGTTTACGGTTAATAAAGATATAGACATATTTAGTTTATTAGATAATAACGGAAAACCTGTAACTGAACTTTTTATGACGATTGTAAATAGAGGTTATATGGGTTGGTTTAATAAACCACCACAATCATTACAGAGGGCAATAGATATAGGATGGGAATTTAATTTTTTACAAAACACAATAGATCCCTGGTGGGTTCACACATCAACAGACAATAAAGATAATATAACAGTAGGTTCGTATCAAAAAAGCGGAGTTGATTTCTATTATAATAATTTTTTGAACATTGATGATGTCATTAAAGGTGATTTTTGTGAATATAACGATATTGAACAAAAAGAGTACGTATTATCACCATTATATCATAAGTATTCATATAATCCTGACGTTTTTAATATTTCACAACCAATCCCATCGGGTATTAATGGTTTTGGAGTTTCAATAAGTAATTATGTAAGTACGGTACTATTTCCTCCTGGTTATATATATAAACCACATTATTCAATACCAATAAGATCTTTTAGTGATTATGTTGAAAACGCGTCTTTAGAAGAAATTGATAACGTACCTTTTCACTCCTATTATTCTGACACTAATGGTCAATTTTATTGGAGAGACATATATAATTATGGTTTTGTTGATGGAGAAGGTCTTGGTTTAGATATACCTTTTATGAATGGCGCACACTACCCGTTTAAAACAATTAACTTTATTCATTTCCCAACCAAAAGAAACACATCTTTTATTTATAATGAAATAAATCTACCAACAAACGATACTTGTGAATAATAAATATTTTAGAAAAACAATCACCGATCAAGACCAATATTTGGATATTCCATTGGAAATTAATTTTGATATGCTTGGAAGAGAAGATGGAGTTGCAAGTTTTGAAAACGAAGTAATTTCTGAAATATTAAATCCAATCTCTGATTTTGAAATAACAAAGTTTGCACACTCAGAATATGATGAAATAATAACAACAACAACACAAGTTGTGATCACAAACCCAAATACCGGACAACAAAATATAATTAATATACCAATTAATTTAATGACGATACAAAAAACTTCAACAAATTATGAATTTTATTTTTTTGATTATTTGACAGGGGTTACTGCATCAACATCAACCAATTGGTTAACTGATTATGAAAATGCAACATTTACTGATAGCGAAATATATTACTTTGCAAATTCATTCAAAGGGAGTTTTTTTAAATTAGATTTTTACGACTCACCACAAAATGAAAATCAAACATTGTTATTAAGCGTTATTTTACCAACACAACAAGGACTTAAAGAACCGGGAACAATAGGACCACCATTAAACCAAACTGCGGTACAAGTAAAAAAACCTAAATTTGTTTTGGATTACACAGGAGCAGATAAAGAAGGATTTTATATATATTGGTTAAAAGATAAAAATTATTTAAACATTACAGAATTTTATGTAAGTGCAAAATTCTTTAATGCAAAAACAGGTCAATTTGTTAGAATGATGAATAGACCACAATCTACATTTATTGGTCAAAACATGTTTAATTTAGACAAGCCATTATATTTTTATTACAAATATGTTATTGATTATAACACAAATGAATATAAAGTTTACACATATAACAATAATTTTCAAAACGCACAAAGAGTCGGAATAGGTGTTTCGCCTATAAAATGGTATGAATATGTTAACCCATAATGGAATCAGAAAGAATTAATATAATAATATCACCTGAAGTATTAAATCGTGACATATTTAATATAACTTATAACGGAATAACTTTTGGTTCGTATTCGGGATTATCTCAAGTTTTAAGTGGTGGAACAAATGGAGATTCATTATTAACAGGACTTACTATACCCATTTTATTTACCCAATCATATAATGATTTAGGTTATTATAGTACGTTTGATGGGTTATCCAACCAATTAGATGTTGTTACAAATTTTGTCATATCAGGTAACCCAACATCACCATATAATATCAGACTTTATAATAGTGCGGGCTATACATATAATAGTTTTTTAGAATTATCAAACTATAAAGTAGATTGGGGAGACGGTTTAGTAAGTCAATATTTGAGCGTTAATCAAAGTAGTTTAGACCACACATATTCACCAACACCACAAAATTATACAATTAAAATGGTTCAGAGCAACCCCTGGGGGATAACTGAAATACAAAAAACAATAACACTACCATTTACAGGTGTTACTGTTGATAATGAACCAGGTAACATAACATTCACTCAACAAGGAGGTAATTGGTCAGGAATACCAATTAGTTATGATTACATATTTACAGGAGATAGTGAAAATAATATACCTTCACAAATATCAAGCTCATATTTACAAGTACCATTTATTGTTTCAGGATATACTAATTCAAGATTAGCACTTTTAAGAAGATGGGGACCTAACCCTTATACTGTTGGTTATGTATTAAACCCAATAAAGGGAGTTATTGGATACGTTACTGAAATTAACCCAACATACACCGCATATACGGTTAATGATATTAATTATGTTGATTTTAATAATGGTAAAACTTTGTTCTTGGTTAATTCATCAGGATTGACCGCTAATGATTTAGTAGTATCAGCATTAACTAAAGATGAAATACTTTTAGATTTTGTAATGGATCCTGAAATACAATCTGACGTATTTGTTGAAAGAGGTAAATACAGTGCAGTTGAGGGGTTACAAAGACTAGGTGAGGTTGATAATTTAGGTGATTTAATAAGATATGGATATGGTTATTTTAAAATTAATAACACATAAAAAACAATATAAACTCTATTTATAAATAAAAATGGCATTAGGAGCATACGGTACAGTTAGACCCGCAGATGTGTCACCACAAGATGTTGACATTATTCTGAATTACACACCATCAAGGGATGTAACAAATAATTTTGTGTTAAAAAAATTAAATAGCGCAAATATTCTTACACCATATTTTCACAATTCACAAACAGGTGGTGTTAATGGTAAAGAAATATTAGGGGGCTTGTATAATTTAAGATTACCTGCAAACGAATTTAATCAAATAGGTATCTATACTTTATATATAAGACCTGCAGAGATTAGAACAACAATTACTGATTGTGGGGTTCTATCTGCGTTACCTAATGTAAAAGGAATAATTGTTGATTTAAATGATGTCCCTGCAGAATTCAGAAATAAATTTACAGCACAAGGTTTAGTTGGGTTTAGGGTTGAATATTTAAACTCTGACGGTACAAAAATACCTAACTTTTATAGAATAATTACATCTTCATTTTTTTGTGAACCTGTTGTAACTGACCAAACTAACACATCACAAAAATCAATTAGATATAGATATTTAGATACGGGAAGTGATTTATTATTTTGTACATTATCACCATCCGCATCACCAACAAATAAACCTAATGCAACACCATTTATTGGTCAACCAAACCAAGAAATTATAATTAGTAATACGTATTTTAATCCATTTACTGTTGATATACAAATTGCTGAACACGATATTGATACATTGGCAATAGCTCTTTATGGTAATCAAACTAAGAGTATTGAAGATGGTATATACACTCTTTATGATACTGCTGGAAATATTTACAAACAATATAACTTGTTTGAGGTTAGAGATACATTTAACGAATTACTTTACGAAGTAAGACAAGATAGAGGTTTGAATATTGATTTTAGTAAAAACTTTACAAATATTATTAGTTAATGGCTAAAACTAAATTCATATGTCCAACACCACCACCTGTAGGTTCGGGTACTTTTTCTGATGATTTGGTCGGAGTACAATTAGTATCGGGAGGGGGTCTGACTCTTGGGAATTTTCAGTTCACAAGATCGGTTTACGAAAAAGTTAGTAGAACTTTTAGTACTGGAATATTTTCTGACCCATTCAACTTAGAAAATTTAAATATACAAAGTTTAGAAGAATCAAAAAAAATTATAGAAAAAAACTTTAAAGTTTACCCTAATTTTGATTTATCACAAATAACTAGTTTTTCTCTATATGGTTCTTTAAGTAAAAGAATTTCATCATCTATAAATAAAATTATTAATTATTTTCCTGCGGCAATTGAGGTAAACTTTACTAATTTAATTCTACAAACAGGTAACACCGCATTTAATATATCATATGATGTTATTGACAATGAAACAACATTTGATATTGACTCAAACTTTTTTAGAAATCCCTTTGACATTGATTTTTCAATTAATGCAAACACTAATGTTAAAAACAGACCTATAAAAGTTTCTAAATATAGAGACCTCACAAGTAATTACCAAGACTTTGCGGTTTTTGTAGGAGAAACAAATAACGAATACAAAATAGTAGATTTAACACCAACAAATTCAGTAACCGGAGGCACCGTAACTATAACAGTACAGGGAAAACCATTTTCCTCAAATACCACTACAGAAACAATTTTATTAAAACCTAACAAATTAATAACGGAAAAAATATTTCAAGATGATTTTGATGAAGTTGAAGATTATTTGTTAAATAGATATGCATATCCGCAATATACTACTAAATTTAGTTATCCGGATTACGATGATAATGGAAATTATATTATCATAAATAAAATTTTAACATGGTCACTAGATGGTCTATGGAATTTGGACATAAGAACAAGTCAGTTTGATGAATATTTGACAAATTTGCAATATATAACAGAAAGATTAGACGAATACAAAACAAATTTAGTAAGTAGATTTTTAATTTCAGGATCATTAAAAGAATTTGATACAAATGATCAGAAAATAGAAAAAACTTTACAAATTTACGGAAGAAGTTTTGATGAAACTAAAAAATTTATAGACGCACTTGCTAATATAATATCTGTAAATTATGTGGTAAAAAATGACATACCATCTGCATTATTAGCCAATTTAGCGGCGACTTTAGGAATTGACCCAAACATATCACCAATTACTAATGACTCATTACTACAATCAGTTTTTTCAACGACAAACGATATAATATATCCTGGACAAGGTAAAGAAGATACCCCTGCAGAACTAAATTATCAATACTATAGGAATTTAATTCTTAATTCTGGTTTTTTATTTAGATCAAAAGGAACTAGAACCTCAATTGAATATATTATGAGGATGATTGGTGCACCTGAAGCGCTAATAGAATTTAATGAGTATGTGTATTTAGCCGACCAAAAAATTTCTTTAGACGATTTTTATGAAAAATATGCAAAAATATCAGGAGGTACTACTTACATAGAATCACCAACACTAGATTCAACTAATGTGTTTTCAATTTTAGGAACACAATATACCGGATTTACAACATCGGGAGTCATAAAATCAACATTACCGGATTTAAATAATTACCCAATTAATATAGATACCGGATATCCTGAAATGCCAACTGAAAGTGATTCATTTTTCTTTCAAAAAGGTGCGGGTTGGTTTGAATCAACACCTGAACATAGGTCAACAGAAGAAATTGATTTTACATTGTCTAATTTTACAGTATCGCCCTCAATTATTGTTACAAAACTCAAACCTTTTACTTATGGTCAAGATTATTTAAGTAGGTATGAAAAATTCCCAACGATGGATCTTGGGTATGGATTAACAAGAACTATAGATAATAAAAAATCTTGGAAAAAAGATGAGGTTGGTTTAAGAAAAAATACACAAAGTTCGGCACCAACAAATTATTTGTTAGAAAACGAAGGGCAGGTTATAAACGTAAAAAACATGGAGTTATATCTTAACATGGGTCAAGGAATAACCTATGATATTTGGGAAATGTCCTCAAGATATAATTACCCAATACCAAATTCGGGATTAACGGCACCTTATCCATCACCAGGACTTAATGATTGGACAGTAATAAATCCAAGACCTAATCAAAAAACATTTTTTGAATTTGCTCAAACCTTTTATAATAATTTAATAAATGTAAGAAATAGACAATATATATCTGATGGTAAAACTGGTGGTTACCCAGCATTACAATCAATTTTTTGGAAATACTTACAAACTGATCAAGTTTTAAATATACCAAACAATAAGTTCACATACCAAAAAATGATAGATTTCACATTAGGGTTAGGTGATTATTGGATAAGACTTGTTGAGCAGTTTGTTCCTGCAACAACAATATGGAACACTGGACAAAAAATGGATAATTCTGTTTTTCATAGACAAAAATTTGTTTGGAGAAGACAAAGAGGTTGTACATTTATTTTAGGTGATCTTAAAAATACTGATTGCTTACCTTGTACGTATGATGGTGAACCATACGCATACGATTGTATTGATCAAACAACACAATGTTCTTTACCTACTTTTGACCCAATCGCGGTACTTAATCAAAAAATTAATGAGATTTATACAAGTAGTGGTTTTACAAGTAATGATTGCGACAATACTTCTATGGTATCAACATGGTACGTTGAATTAACTTTAAAAGACACAATAACAAATATTGAAGATACTTTGGTTTTTGAACCTTTTTATGTTGGTTATGGTCAAAATGCTGTTGACGTAGTGACTGGTTTACCTATTGATTATTTCCAAGTAATAAATGCTATTGATTCTAAACTTCAGTATTTATATCAGTACGGATTAAATTATTATTTTTCAGGTGGTGTATTAGTTGTTTCTAACACTAGTTGTTATGATAATTTCACCAATAAACTTCTAAACCTTTATATAGGTTTGGACTTACAAATTAATTGCGGATAATGGCTTGTATTACTGGATTTACCACAGGTGGTTATTATAGTTACACAGATTGTTGTGGAGTATTACAAGTAGGGTTTGCTGGTGGTTTAGACACGGTATGTGTTGATACCGCATTTTCTGCATCATCAATAGGTCTTATTTTAGATCCTGTTAGTGTATGTGTTCAAGATTGTAGCACGGGACCATTAAGTTATACTTTTTCAGTCACTGGTGTTTGTAACAATCCTACAGGTAGTGTTACATTTTCTTCATTTGGTGGAGTTGCTCCCTATACAATAGATAATATTACACCAACAGGAAGTGGATTAAGTGCACAAACAAGCTCAGGTCAAATAACATTTACAGGATTAACTGGTGGAACATATGTTTTTAGAATAAATGATTCTTTAGGTTTACAAAATAATGAACTTTTTGTAAATGTTTTAATTTCTGATTGTTTTAATGCAAACATAATTAACACTTCAGGTACTATTTGTGGTGATAATAATGGTAGTTTTGAAGTAAGCGGATCATCAATAAATGCACCATATACTATACTTGTTTATAGTGGGGTTTCAGACTATGTTGGAAGTTATAATGCAATAACTTTCCCATACCAAATTAATGGATTACCACCATCAATTTATCATGCGGTTGTATATGATTATGGTTTAGCAACCGCAATTACAGAAAACGTAGTTATAAGTGCTAGTACAAACATTGATTATGGTTTTTGGGTGGTAGATGCTGGAACTTGCGTAATAAATACAGGTAAAGTTGCGGTTACAGGTGTCACAGGAACGGGACCTTATACATATTTGTGGTCTGATGGGCAAACAACACAGTTAGCTACAGGATTAACTGCGGGTAACTATTCAGTAACTGTTACTGATTTTTACGGTTGTCAAGTCACTAAACAAGCAACAGTTGGAATTGCACAACCACTTGGAGTACTTTCTATAAATCCGACACAACCTGATTGTTTTATTTCAAACGGTTCATTACAAATAACAATGTCGGGAGGTACTGGACCTTACTTTTATTCTGCAAATACAGGACAAGTTGGTTATACATTATCCAATACTTTCACAATTAATTCATTACCTGCGGGTAGCTATTCTATTTTAGTGAGAGATGCAAATTATTGTCCAATTATTGTTAACACATCCTTGAATACTGTTGGAGGATTTAATGTAATTGGGAATACAATAACAAACTCAACATGTAATCAAAATAGCGGATCTATTACCACGACAATTAGTGGATTAATTGGGTTTTATTTATATTCATTAACCGGACTCTCCAACAATCAGGTTTATACTTATTACACACAAAGCCAAAACGTTACGTTCCCTAACCTACCAAACGACACGTATGTTTTATCAATATCAGGAGAAAGTGCTGGTTGTGGTTATAGTGAAACTTTAGTAGTAAACTCAGTTGAAAAATTTAGTGTTGATGTTTCAGTAACAAACGCTACTTGTGAATTAAATAATGGTTTAATTACAGTAAATGTCGGAACAGGATACACTAATTGGGATTTAAATGGTCAATTAGATTATATTTTAACAGGAGTACCACCAATCATTGACACCACACTTAGCTCAATGACGTTCAGTAATTTAGCACCTGGTATATATACAATACAAGTAAGAGACGAAGAAGACTGTATTGTTTCAGATACTTTTACAATAGGAACAACACCACAATTAGATAGTGCAGTTTTTGTTAACAATTGTGTTTTTGGTAATGATGGTTCAGCAAGTGTTTCTATTTTTGATGGTACACCACCATTTACATACGATTGGTCAGATAATGTACCTCCTTTACAAACGGGAAGTACTGTAACTGGTTTATCTGGAGGATCATATACTGTTACAGTTACTGACAATAGTGGATGTACAAATTATCTTTCTTTTGTTATTGATTGCACGTTTACTCAAGTAACAGGTTTTACAAGATATAGTGTCTGTTCTGATAATAATTTTATTACAACATCAGGAACAAAAAGGGGGATTGTTGAAATGATATCTGAAGGGTTTTTAGATTTGACTTCAGGATATACAAATTGTTTTATAAATACTTACACCTTAGATTGTGATATAACATTAAATGGTAGTGCATTTACTCAAACGGTTACTGTTGAAAATGATGCTGGATGGCAACAAGCAATTGAAACCATTCTTTCATAAATACCTGAAGTTGGTGAATATAGTGTCAATTTAACAAATAATACGTTACAGATAAAATCAAATTGTCAAAATGGTATTGACCCATTAGGTAATGCTGATTTTAGTTTATCTTTGAGTATAAATTACGATATTTCATGTCAGGATATTGCACCAACACCAACACCAACTCCGAGTCCAACTCCGAGCCCAACTCCGAGCCCAACACCAACACCAACTCCGAGCCCAACACCTGGACCAACTCCAAGTCCAACACCAACTCCAAGCCCAACACCGGCACCTACCGCAGTTTATTATACTTGGTTATCCAACAATAATTATTATGCTTTAGGTGTACCACAAACTTGCCTAGACCCAATAGGGTCGTTGATATTATATACATCAACACCAACATTAAGTGCTGGTACAGTACTTTATACTAACCCTTCATTAACAACAACACTATCTCCATCGACCTCTTGTGGTGGTGCACCTGGCGCTTTGTGTCAAAAACCTATTAAATCTTCTAATCCTATAAGTTTTAGAAAAAAAGTAACAGTTGGTAGTGGTGGTGTAATACAAAATAACCCTAGCCTTTCCAACTGTTAAAAATGCCATATTCAATAGACATAACAGGAGTGACTGGTGGTACGGCACCAATCGCATTTTATGCTTGTGATGAATATGGTAATAATTGTAGTTTATTAGGTTATTCGCCAGGAATATACGTTTTACCAACACTACTACAGACCGCAACAACTATTATGGTAAAATCTGTTGATGCAACGGGATGTATATATTTTAAGTTACTTACATGTAACCCTGAAACTTTCTTTATATTAACAGAGTTGGGTGATGTTATAACAACCGAAGGTGGTGATTCGTTAGTTTGGTTATGATGTATATTTATTATTATGATAATACAAATTACAGGAGATACTGGCGGAGTTGAACCATACGACGTTTATTTATGTGACCCAACAAATATAGGGTGTTTTTACATTTCAGGACTTACATCAATACCGGGAACTGTGGAAATAAATAGTCAATACTATTTTCCAAACGAAGTTTTTTTATATTTGAAGATTGTTGATACTATTGGATGTGTAAAGTTGTATCCTTTAGATTGTGGTACACAAAAAGCATTTCAAGATATTGTATACTTCAATTTCATGGATGGTATATCTTATTTGTTTGAATAAATCTAACAAACTTAATATTTATAAAATAAAAAATGCCAGTTTATCAATTATTAACCGATAGAACATTAGCTCAAGCATCGGCAATCACACCGACAACGCTTATTCACATAGTAACCACTGGTGATACAACACAAAACGCCGCAGGATCTTCATATAAAGCAGAATTAGGACAATTAATTTCTATTTTTGGTGGATCCTCTGACACATATTTAACAGGTGGTACTTACTCTGCAGGAACAATAACATTTACAAATAGTACTGGTGGTACTTTCACAGTTACCGGATTAACCACAGGAGACACAACCACAATTACAGGGGCAACTAGTGTTGGAACAGGGGTGACAATATTTGATAGTATTGTTGATAGAGATATAAAAATTAATACAATAACAGGAGATACTTTTGAAAAAATAACTAGCACATTAGCCTCAAACACTATAGAATTGGGGATAAATGAGCAAAATTTGGACCTATGGTCTTTAGTTGTTCAGGGAAATAGGTTAATAAACGGAGGTGCAGCATATGTTAGTGGTTTAACTTTTGAAACAACAATATTAAAGTATATTATTGGAGGAGAAATTTATGACATTTTATCACCAACAACTTTGGTTTTGTCAAGTGGTGATACTACGTTTGATAGAATAGACGTTTTAGTTGCCGATATAAGTGGGAATACATCAGTAGTGCAGGGAACACCTTCAGCAAATCCCGAAAAACCTGACATAGATGAAGAAACCCAAGTTGAAATAACTTTCGTGTCCATACCGGCTAATGGAACAATACCTGATTTAGGTTTATTTTTATTGTATAATGAAAATTTAGGACCACCAACAGAATGGACATTTGGTGCTGTAGGTGCTCAACCAACAAGAATAAGTGGTTCATCTACCGATCAAGCATACAGTGGATCAACATCAATTAGGGTTAGTGGAGTTACTGGTGCATTTACAACTTCATTTAGATTAACAGGTAGTACTGTAGTTGATACAAATGAATATGCAACATTACAATTCGCAATAAAAAATTTATCAGCAAATACAACAACAAGTCAAATAAGAATAGGATTTAGATCAACTGGCGGTACTCAAAATGGTGGTTACGTATATATGAACTCTGCGGGATCTTCAGGGTATGTACAATATACAAGTAATAATACATCCACATGGCAGTTGATATCTATACCATTATGGAGATTCTATTTGACTAATACAAACACACAAGTATTAGAATTTTCATTTAATAGCCCAAATGCGAGATACTATTTTGATATGATACAATTGGTGGATGGTCTTGCGTCCTCACCACCAACAAATGCTTGGACAACATTTAAAGGAGATGGGGCAACAACAATAACGGCACCCAACCCAAACGCTACATTAACAATATCAGGAGGAACAAATATTGGTTCATTTATATCAGGTAGCTCAACTGTTGTTTTGAATTTGGATAATAATATTGTTTTAAATAGTGTTAGTGCATCAACAATTAGTGCAACTACTATTGGTTCATCATCTAAATGTGTTGATGATATTTATGTTTCAGAAATACATTCTTGTTCTCCTTTGAATATAAATCCATTAGACGAGGGTGAAGTTTATTTTGGTTCAACAAGTGGTGTTACAATAGATGTTACAAATTCTAGGTTAGGTATTGGAACATCAAATCCACAATACCCACTACAAGTTTTTAGTGGAACTAATCAATTATATTACGACCCAACTTCAACGGGTGGTAGGTTACTTTTAAGTGGATCCACAAATATACCAAGATTAGACGTAACAAATAGTCCTTATTTGTTAAGATCAGGTTCGGGTGGTAGTTTAGGTGTAAGGGCTTGGAATGATACCGCATACTCTGGATATGGTAAAGTTGGTGATATGTTTTTATATGTGGGTGAAGATACATATGGGTTAAATATTGTAAAACAAAACGGACCAGGATTTCCCGTAACTGAAGATTATATCAGATTTTATGCAGGACAAGACGCTAAAACAACCAATACTCCCGACATACATATACAAGGAAATGGAACAACAAGAGGTTTTGTTGGTATAAATAATTCTAACCCTACCGCCAATTTACATGTCTCAGGAAGCACTTTAGTTAGTGGTTCTTTATCTGCGACAACCTTAAATTTGACCGCAAATAATAATCTAAACACCTCAAATAACACATTAAGATTTACAGATACAGATGCAGGTGCATCCGCCAACCAATTCAGTGGTAAAATTGAATTTTATAGTAGTGATGTTTCTGGTATTGGTGTTAAAAGTTATATTGGGGGTATTGTCAGTAGTACGTCATCAGAAGGTTCTATAATTTTTGGAACAACAGGAACCACAGGGACATTATCTGGCGGAACAACCGTTGGTGAAAGAATGAGAATAACAAGTCAGGGTCGTGTTGGTATTGGTGAATCAACACCTTCTTATACTTTAGAGGTTTCATCCGGTGTTGAAAATTTAAATGAAATTGCATTATTTGTTAAAAATGACGGAGACAAAGGGTTATTTTTTATACCAACTGCGGGTGATGGTGGTTACAATTTTAATACAAAATCGGGAGATACCGTAATAATGTCAACACAAGGAGAACATTTAGTTGTTGGTGCTAAAGATGGTGCAGCCTTTAGGTTTAGTGGAGGAAGTTCGTCATTTAATTCCGGTAATACAATTACTACCGGTAATAAAGTGGGAATTGGTCCCGATTTCTTTGCAGGACAACCAACGGAGTATCTTGACGTTGCTGGAAATGCTAGAATTAGGGCGGTTGGGGCGGCAACAGGAGTTAATTCACTTTATATAACATCTGATGGTACATTAACAACAGTATCTTCTGATGTAAGATTAAAAGAAAATATTCAACCATTAACAAATTCGTTAGAAAAACTTTTACAACTTTCAGGTGTAACTTATAGTTGGATTGGACAAGAAGAAAAAAGAATTGGGTTTATTGCACAAGAAGTTGAAAAAGTAATACCTGAGTTAGTATTCACTAATAATAATACTGAAGAAAAAATAAAAGGAATACATTTGGATAATATAACTGCGGTTTTAGTTGAGGCAATCAAAGAACAACAAAAAATTATTGAAGAACTAAAAGTAAGAATTAGTAATTTAGAATCTTAATTTTTATTTACAAAATATTTTTAAAAATCTATTTTTAGGTTATGAAAATATTCATTCAAATTGCATCATATAGAGACCCCGAGCTTTTACCAACAATCAAATCTTGTTTAGAAAATGCTAAATACCCCGAAAATTTAGTTTTTGGAATTGCAAGACAATTTCATCCTGATGATAAGTTTGATGATCTATCTAAATACGAATCGGATAAAAGATTTAGAGTTTTAAATATACCACACCAAGAATCAAAAGGTGTTTGTTGGGCTCGTAATCAAGTACAACAACTTTATAAGGATGAAGAATATACCCTCCAAATAGATTCTCATATGAGATTTGAAAAAGATTGGGACGAGACACTAATAGGTATGGTTAGACAATTACAAGATTTAGGTATACCAAAACCATTATTGACTGGTTATGTTTCTTCTTACGACCCAAATAATGAACCACACGGAAGAGTAAGAGTACCTTGGCGAATGGTATTTGATAAATTTATACCTGAAGGTGCCGTATTTTTCTTACCTGAAGCAATTCCCGATTGGCAAAATATTGACACACCAATCCCATCGAGGTTTTATTCTGCTCACTTTTGTTTCACGTTAGGTCAATTTAGTAAAGAAGTCCAACATAATCCCGATTTTTATTTTCACGGAGAAGAAATTTCAATAGCTGTTAGGGCGTTCACTCATGGGTATGATTTGTTTCACCCACATAGAGTTGTTATATGGCACGAATACACAAGAAACGGAAGAGTAAAACAATGGGACGATGATAAAGAGTGGTACAAAAAAAATGAAAATGCCCACCAGTTAAATAGAAAATTATTCGGAATGGATGGTGAAAAACAAGAAGGACATATCGGAAAATATGGTTTAGGGAACGTTAGAACGTTAAGAGATTATGAAAAATATGCCGGATTATTGTTTGAAAAAAGATCAGCACAAGAATATACATTACAAAAAAAATATCCACCCAATCCTGAAATAAATGATGATAAAGAATGGTTAAAAAGTTTTTCATCAATGTTTGAACATGAAATAATTTTAGAAAAAAACAATTTTACAGAGGAAGATTATGATTTTTGGGCCATAATTTATCATGATGAAAATGGTCAAGAAATTTATAGAAAAGATGCTGATGAAACTGAAATTAAAACACTACTTAAAAATGAAATAAAAATTAAAAGACAGTTTTTAACTTATAGAAAACCTAAATCATGGACTGTTTGGTCACACTCTAAATCTAAAGAGTGGTTAGAAAAACTTGAGGGAACAGTATGATTGAAAATCCATCTATAGTTACTGCATTATTTGACATTGGTAGAGATAAATGGTCAAATTATTCACTTTCTTATCACACTTATATGATGTGGATGAGAAATTTATTACTGTTTGATTCAAAAATGATTATTTATACCGAACAAAAATTTGAATTATTTATAAAAGAACAAAGAAGTATAGTTGACCCTAATTTAGAAAAAACAATAATAGTAATTGATGTTATAGAAAATTTAGACTCTTACAAACTTTTTTATGACAGCGTGTCAACATTAATGAACCAAGATCAATTCAAAAGTAAAATACATTTTAATGTACCTGAAATGACACAATCACTATATAATATAATAATTTTTAATAAACCTTATTTTATTAAAAGATCAATAGAAAAAAAACATTTTGATTCTGATATGTATATATGGTGTGATGCCGGTGTTTTAAGAGACGATAATCCATTGATAAAAAAAGGATTCCCAAATGTAGATAAAATAAATCAAAATTATAACGATAAAATAACGTTTTTTAGTCACCATGAAAATTTTTCAATACCTGATAGACCCTTTCATTTGTTATCGCAATTTAGATATATACATGGAGGTTGTTTTTTTGTACCTAATAACAAAGTTTTAGATAACTTTATTGACCATTTTGTTAATTTAATATTTCATTATTTAGAATTAGGTTACGTTGGTAGTGAAGAAAAGTATTTAGATTTTTGTTATTTAGACAATAAAGACAATTATAACATAGTAAAATCTGATTGGAGACAGTATTTTGACATATTCGGTTAAAATACTATTCAATAAAATGAACTTATGATTATTTATATAATAAAGTTTAAACTTTAATGGCTGATTTAAGATTTGAAGGTTGTTGTTATGATGGTTATCAGTATGTTACTGATGACGCTGCTTGGATTGCAACGGGTGGAACGGCATCAACAGGAATTACTTATCATTTTTCGGGAGACCCCGTTGTACCTGATGGGTGTTACACAATAGTTTCTGCATTTACTTCTGGATTTTCTGCAACCACATTTTCAATATTTGACGGAGTTTATACAATTCAAACGGACTGTTCCGACACCTTATGTTTAACAGGAGATTGTTGTAGTAATTCTGTTTGTATTAATATACCAATATCAACATATTCGGGTTATAATGGGACTTATGTTGTTGCTGGAAATTATAATAGTTACCCATTTTGGACAGGAGGGACAACACCAGGTTATCTTTATTATAACTCAACAAAATGGTGTTTAACTTCAGGGTTAAGTGAAAGTTGCCTTTTTTATGGATCAAGCCCAACATCCGCAAATTGTCCTGATATTGATGAAACACTATATTATACCGGTTCGTGTTTTCCAACACCAACACCATACGATCCTTGTTCGATATTAGATTTTGATATTGTTTTAGAGTGTGCATTTCCAACACCAACACCAACTGCAACACCTACACCCACACCTACAGTAACACCAACTCCCACACCTACACCGACAATAGATATTTGTTCAGGCTATACTGTAGGAGTTTCATTTTCAGCAATTACACCAACCCCAACCCCTACACCAACACCAACCCCTACACCAACAGTTTATCCTTATAATATTGTTTCAGGTGTGACATTTGTGATTGATAGTGGTAATTTTGTTTGTGTTAATGTAAATAAATTAGAAGATTGTAATAGTGATGACGTATATTACGTTAGTGGACCAATTATATATTCAGGATCACCAATTATAACAGGAACAACTATTTTAGGTTTAATAAATGACCAATATAAGTGTTTGACATATACTGAAAATGTTTTTGGTAGTCCTGCCGATTATTTACAAGGAGTTTTAAGTGCAACAACAAGTGGATGTTCATATTGTTCAGTACCGGCACCAACACCAACCCCTACACCAACACCGACACCTACCCCAACACCAACCGCAACACCTGTGATAACACCTACTTATGCACCAAACACGGTATTTGTATTTACATCATGTACTGATAACTCAATGATTATTCAATATTCATATCCACCATACAATGTAAATGTTGGAGATATATTAAAAACCACATCAGGTGCATGTTATTCTTATGTTGGTGACTATTACCCATATACACCACCAGCAGGTTATATTTGGTCATATATTGAAACATTTACGGCAACAACCGCAACAACATATACAAATTGTGTGAATTGTTTAATACCAACACCACAACCAACATTATCTTATAGTGTTTGGAGAGCAAGAGGTGAGTTTTCACTTTCTTGTCCTGTATGTGAATTAACAAATGGTGGATCGGTAATAACATTCTATACCTCATCTTCAGATTCTGTAATACAAACAGGTGTATATATTTATGAAGATCAAACATTAACAACACCTGTTATTGTTGACTACATAAAATATGGTACTAAGATATATAGTGTAGATGTTGATGGAAAATTAACTGAAATATGTAACGTAAACGGAAATTGTTAAAAGTATGCCAACATTAGTAACATTAACAGCAACAACGGGAACATTACCACTTAATTTGTGGATATGTGATAGTACAGGGGCAACCGCAACTTGTATTTATTATGATACTGTAACGTCTTTACCATATCCGTTTGTTTTACCTACAGTATATGAAACTTACCCTTCATATGCATTAAAAATTATAGATGCTAATTTATGCATTTATTATGAATTATCACCATAAATTAAACTATAAATTATGCCAGGATACAGTGCAAATACATGTGATATTATAACTTTGTACCCTTTAGGGGTGACTTGTAGTACTATTAGTGCTTTTACACCATTTACAGTTGATGGGGTTGCGTCATTAATTATAACAGGAGGGACACCTCCATATAGTGTGACTTGGGAAAATGGATCACAAACACAATTTTTGGCTGGTGTCGCTGCCGGTGATTATACTGCAACAGTAACTGATTATTATGGAGATTTTACAGCAACAACCACATGTACCGTACCTTATAGTACATTTTATTTAGAAGAGTTTTATAATTGTAACGATTTTAATTCTAAACTTTATTATGTTGCAAATTTAGAAAACCAAACACAAACGGGAGTAACATTTACACTTAATTCTCAACTTGGTTGTTGGATATCTAACGGCCTTATATTGTATTCTGGTCAAAGTTATTATAATTATAATGTTATAACAACATCAGGACCATTTTTAAACTGTACTGATTGTTTACCGGTAACTCCACAACTTGAAAATACTTCAGGACTTTGCTTAACATCAAAAATTATCACGCCAGGGATATTTTCACCAACGGTTACAACTACCCAATATCAGTTCTATTCTGCAAGTACTATAAATAATTATCCGTCTTGGTCTAGTAACACATTAACTATGTATTATAATACTAGTGCAACACAATGGATGATTTCAGGTTGGACACAACCAGGAATACCACTTCTACAATCAACCCTTTCACCACCTATTGGTGTTTGGACTTATAATGGTTTGGGTACCGCACTTGTAACACAAGGTAATTGTACAAGCGGCTTTGATATTACTACATCAACAATTAACCCTTCATGTGAAGGAGTTAATAATGGTAAAATTATTGTAAATTCAGTTGTGGGAGGTACACCACCTTATACGTACTCAATAAATAATATAACATATCAAATATCAAATATATTTTTAGGTTTGGGTGACGGAACATACACCGTTTATGTTAAAGATTTAATTGGTAACGTTAGTACAAAATTGGTAACCTTATCAAATCAAAACCCAATAACAAATTACCAAGTAACACTGAATTTAGTACCACCAAACCCAACAGTAACAAACACATCAATCTCAAGAGAATGTACTTATAATTGGGAGGTATCGGTAACACCAACATTACCAGCAAATAGAGAAATAAACTTTACAATTATTCATACCTCAAGTTTATCTGGTGGAACTTCCTCTAATGCTGTTCCAACATTAACATATGTCGGAACAACAGGAACTACGGGTGGTGGACAATTTTTAACATCTAACGTATCTCAAACAAGTAACACATCTCTCACTGTAGGATGTCACCCAATTTATTACACAACAGGAATTACAAGAATATACAGTGCAAAAATAGTTGGTACAGGTAAAGTGACTGGTCAAGTTTTTATGAAAGTCACAACACCAAACGGAAATGCGACTTGTGCACCATATGCTAAAATAAATGACACAATAACCGTAAATGGTACTATATTATTGAATAATGGTCCTTGCGAAACAGTAATACCACCAATAAATACTTTGTCTTTTGGTGTCTCAAAACAAGCAAACACTGTTTACTACGGTTTAGGTGGAGGTATAGGGGTTGGTAACATATGATAAAAAGAGCTGTTTATTCTTTATGGACAAAACCTATGAACGGTAAAACCGTAGGGTTTAATACTGAAAAAAATTTAATAGAGTGTTTTGCTTTATCGTTACATTATACAAAAAAATGGTTTGATGAGGTACATTTAGTTACCGATTTTGAAGGTAAAGACTTAGTTGAAAAGTATGGTTTGTCTTTTGATAATATTGATACAAGTTTGGAACATGCTATGATGGGTATTTATGAAAACCATTGGTCATTAGGAAAAATTTATGCGTGCAAACTACAAAAAGAGCCTTTTATACATATAGATATTGACGTTATTTTATTCAAGCCACTTCCAGATAAGTTTTTAAAATCAGATGCCGCTTTTCAAAACTTAGAAACAGAATCACAAGAATATTGGTATAAATGGTTATTAGATCATGCTGAAAAAAATTATACAAGTAAACCAAAATGGTTTGATACCGAAAAAGTCAAAGCATATAATTGCGGAGTTATTGCGTTCAATAAATTAGACGTAATACAAGAATGGTGGACGGAATCGTTAAATTACATAAAATTTTTAGACGAGTCAAAGTTTAACTACGATCACCATTTATCTTGTTTAATATATGAGCAATTTTGTATATATTGTATTTGTAAATTTTATAATTATAACGTTGATTTATTAACGTTTTATGGTGAAAGTCATGAAAAATATATGGGAACTATTTCCGAAGAATTGGCAAAAAAATTAGGATATACTCACCTAATAGCTGCAAGTAAAAGAGACCCACTCATAGAAAAAAAAATAAAAAATAGACTTTTAGAAGAGGGAATTACGATTAAAAAAAATAACAAAGATTTAAGTATTTATTAGTATGTCATACATTATTAAAACAACAAGTGGTTTAATTAATACAATTTTAACTGACGCCGCAAGAAAAAAGATTTCACAAGGTAAATTTGATATATCATATTTTCAAGTAGGAGATAGTGAAGTTTGTTATAACTGTATAACAAATCAAAATTACGTAGAATTAAACGTATTATCACCGCAATATAACGCAGATAATTTAGTACCTGCACCGGAATATAATAGACTAAATGTAAAATATCCACTATTTGTTGATCCTAATTCGGGAAGTACTTTTGGTATTCCTTATGATTCATCTTTTGTTGATAACATTTATAACTCAGCGGCACCAAGAGGATTTTTTACGGGAAACACTTTATATACGTCCTCGGCATATACAATTAACCCTAACTTTACGGTTTCAAATTCAAATTTGTCATCAGGTAATACTATTGTAATTTCTGCAAATACTGTTGATGTAACGGTATCAGGAACAGTAACACCTGGTATGTTTATGACTTTGTTTACGGGTGGATATAGCCCTATGACCGCAAATACACCTATGTTTACTTATGTTGTTGTTGGAGTAACGGGAGACACTTCATCCGCAACAACAGTTACAATACAATTAGATAGACAATTACCTGATTTTTCCACTATGGGTTATAGTGGAAATAGTAATATTGTTTTTTATCCATCAGGTATGACTGTAATTTATGATTCAGTAACACCTGAACCTTATTGGGCAACAAACGTATTTAATTTTGAAACAAACTGTGATGTTTCACAATCAGACGTGAAAGTTTGGAATATGAACATTCCTTGGACTGAATCGCCGGCAGGTGTCTTTAATAATACTAACCAAGATTTTAATCTATATAGCGGTAGAACATATGTTGGATCAAAAGAATATTTAGGGTATAAAACAAATGCAGGTCAAGTTGATACTGGTTCAGTTTATTTTAATAACTCATTAGGTGATAAAATTACAGTACCACCATCAGACCAAAAGGCAATCGCAATAGTTCATTACACAAATCAATCTATAGATAATTTTTATGGTGAAAAGTTTGCACAACAAGAATACGACCCTGCAAATCCAGGAGCAACAGGACAGGCAAGAAATCTTAAAATTGGTTTGCCATGGTTAATGTGGCACAAAAACCCTAATAAAACTATTGGTGAATATTTCTTTACTGACCCAAGTGGATTTACACCCGATTTGTTTCAAACATATTACATAAAATCTAAAAGAAGTGCCGATTTTAATAATCCGGGTATTAGATACTATAATCTTTGGGACACACATGTAACATCAACAGGATACCCAAATAGAGTTGGAAAAGTATTTCCTGATTTAAAAATGGTTGTTTTTGATGATGATGAAATAGTGGCATCATTAAATTATAAAACAAATAGATCTTGGACATTACCAGCACCAAAAGTAGGTACAATAATACCAAATGCCTGTGACGGTGTTCTCGGAGATACTGAAGGGTTACTTAGTGCAAATACCGAACAGGTTTTTGTTACTTATAGGTTTAATAGTAGTGCATTTACAAACACATTACACTGTAATTATTACACAAACCTAACTCCGATTTTATACGATCCAACACAATCAACATATAACATATTTTTAAAATTTGGTAACGAATTTCCATTTTTACAATCAAACAATTTAACAGTACCATCAGGATTTACTGCCAATGAAATGAAAGTTCTAGTTCAAAAAACAAGTACAGGAACTACAAGACCGGTTGCAACACAATGGAGAGAAATTGATGTTATGTCTCAATTATCAGGTTATTCGGTAAATGGTTTTATTACTTTAAGTGGTTTGACTGGTACAACATTCCAAATAACAAAAGATATGTATGATAATGCACCAACATATAATTTGGCAAATTACATTGATTTACCAACACTTAATCAATCTGGTGTAACTTTAAATTTTGGTGGAGAATATTATTTTTATGGAACATTACAGACAGATATTCAAGCAACAATTTATGTTATGAATTATCTTTGTAATTTAGGACAGACTCAGTTTTTAAAATCCTCAAACCCTACATGGGATGGTATAACACCTCCTTATATTACTGAAGTAGGTCTTTACAATGCAGATAAAGAACTTATGGTTATTTCTAAGATACAATCTCCACAAAAAAGACAGGGGATTCAACAGTATCCTGTTAAACTTGATTTTTAATTATATATGGAAGAAAAAAGAGATTTAAAGAACACACCTAAAGTTCTTGGACTTGACATATCCACCAAAACGATTGGTTGGAGTCTTTTTGACATAAAAACTCAAGAATTATTGGAACTTACTCATTTTTCTCCGGTGATAAAACCAAAACCCGAAGATAAAATTGAAGAATTACTATTAAAAGTGGTCGCGTTTGAAGAAAAACTAATCAACTATAAAAATTTAGGAATTACTAAAGTTGTTATTGAAGAACCATTACTTAACTCAAATAATGTTTGGACGGTAGGTACGTTACTAAGATACAATTCTATGATTACAAAATCAATTTATGACATTTTAGGAATAATACCATCATACATTTCAACCTATAATTCTAGAAAATTTGCATGGCCTGATTTTGTTCAACAAAATGATAAAGGTAAACATGTGTTATTTGGTGGATTACCAAAAGATGTAGATAAAAAAGAATTAATTTGGAAAAAAGTTTCCGATAAAGAACCACAAATAACATGGCACTATACAAAAAATAATACATTGAAAAAGGAGTGTTATGATATGGCCGATTCTTATACTTGTGTTTTAGGTTATATGAAACAAGAAAACATTTGGTAATCACAGTTTTTTTTTATTTTATTGTATATTTATTAATAAAATAAAATTATGAAAAGAATTATTAGATTAACAGAATCAGATCTTACAAGAATTGTTAGAAGAGTGATAAGTGAACAAAAATTAACACCTAGATCTGACATGGCTGGAAAACCATTTAAATTAAATGGTAAAATGTGTAAAGTTGAAAAGGCGTTACAAATACCAAACGGTAGGGGTATTTTGATATTACCTGATGCTGCTAGTGGTTGTAGAAAAAATAACGGTGTTGTTGGTGGTGAAAAAGGGTATATTTATTTAGGTAGTGGTACTTCAGTTATGAGTATGTTTGAATGGGATACAATAAAAAATAATTGGAAAGATCTTGGAGGAGGAGAATTATCAGAACCTAGAAACCCATTAGGTAGTATACAATTTATGTAAAATCTTAATTTTAAAAAAGAGGATACAGAAAATATTAAAAATAAAAATTTTAAATAAAATAACTCACCCCAAAAAGGTGGGTTTTTTGTTGTTTGACTATTCACCCTTATTTCTTATCTTTTATGTATGAAAGAAGAGTCACTATTAGTTGACCTTATTGAGAATATTTTTGGTGAACCTAAAAACGTAAATGAATATAGTGGTCAAATATCAGTTGACTGTCCCGTTTGTTCCTATGAAATAAAAGGTTTATCAAAAACCGATGGTAAGGGAAATTTAGAAATAAATTATATTAATCATGTTTATAAATGTTGGGCGTGTTCTGAAACACATGACACTCATGGACATTTAGGTAGATTAATTGAACAATTTGGATCAAAAAAAGATAAAAAAACATATAACCTCATCAGACCTGATAAGGTAGAAAAAAAACAAAAAGAATATAAAAAATTAGAACTACCAAAGGAGTACAAAAGATTTGAAGAAATCCATCCATTACATTTACCAAGAAAAGAAGCTTGGAACTATCTTAAAAAAAGAGGAATAACACAAGAAACAATAGATAAATATAAAATCGGTCTTTGTGTTGAAGGTGAATACGCTGGTCGCATCATAGTTCCATCATTTAATAAAAAAGGAGAATTAAACTTTTTTGTTTCAAGATCATGGAACCCAAGAGCAAAACTTAAATACAAAAACCCTGAAGCTGCTAAGGACTTTCTTATTTTTAATGAAAGTTTGATTGATTGGAAAAAAGACATTTATTTAGTTGAAGGAGTGTTTGATTCATTCTTTTTGGATAACTCAATTGCACTACTTGGAAAGTATGTGAATGATAACTTATGGGAAAAATTATACGAGAAGGCAAAAAAAGATATAATAGTTTGTTTGGATGGTGACGCATTTAATGATGCTAAAAACATATATGACAAACTTAATGGAGGTACCTTATATGGTAGAGTTAAATTAATGAAACTACCAAAAGATAAAGACGTTTGTGATCTTAGAGGTCAAATAAACGAATATATGATACAAGAAAAAGAATGAATTTAAAAGAAGTTGCAAAAGAAATACGAGATATACTATCAAAAAGACAAAAAGAGTTAGATTTAACTTTTGAGGAAGACAAACATAGATACACCATGAAAGATGTTGATGGAACAATCAGAGACGATTTTCCTTCAGTATCTAAAGTAATGAAGTTATTTTATGATGAATTTCCTACTGAAGAGGCTGCAAGAAATAAGGCAAAAGGAGACCCATACATTATGCAAACACTACTTGCAGAATGGGACGAAGCCGGCAAAACCTCAACAAACATGGGAAGTCGCGTTCATTATGAGTTAGAAATAGAAACAATCAAAAGACACGGAATTAAAAAAGAAGTGAGACAACCACTTTATGAGTGTGATATGGATATGATTATGAAAGGTGATCGTATGATTAAAGCCGGGTATAAGTTTTTAAAACTAATGGAAGAAAGAGGTGCGGTTTTATTAGATACTGAGATCGTTTTGGGGGACCCTGAACTCGGTTATACCGGACAACCCGATAAAGTATGGTTAATGTTTAATAAACAAAGGACGGGTTTTGGAATAGTAATTACGGATTGGAAAACAAACAAAAAGAAAAACATGGAAAGTAATGATTATACAAAACCAATGAGAGAACCATTCAAGTTTTTACCAAATACTGCTCTTGGTCACTACAATACACAGTTACCTTTATACGGTAAATTACTTTTAAAAATGTTAAAAGGTAGTAAGTATGAAAACATACCGTTTTATGGTTGTGTTATCGTCCACCTAACCGACGAACAAGACTTCACTGAATACAGGGTTGATAGAAAAGTAATTGATACCATAATGAACATGGATATTAAACAACGTTTGACAAAATAAATAAAATAAATTATATTATAGTATGAAACCAGAAATCACAATTGCTTGGTGGTATAACACCACTTGGGATAAAGAAGTAGGAAAAATAAATGTAAAATATAAAACAAAATGGAAGAAATCATCAAACCAAAAATCAATTTAAGAGACCAACCAACAATTGAGTGCGAAAAGTGCAAATCAACATATTTCAAAGAAGTTACAATATTAAAAAAAGTATCAAAAATTTTAACAGGTAGTCCTGAAGATACAATAGTACCATTTCCAACTTATATGTGTAATGAGTGTGGAAATGTAAATGAAGACTTTAAATTATTTGATAAGTAATGGAAATAGCTAAAATGACAATAAGTGAAGCTTATCCACACCTTAAAGTGATTGCTAATGCTTATGGATTAAATTTAAACAGAGTAAAAGAATTTAAGTTTGCAAGAATTATTTTAGCAAATCTTTATAATCGTGAATTAATATAAATAAAAAATGGGAAAAAAATTAGTATGGTATGAATCTTACAAAACAGTGTGTAAGTATTCTGCGGAATTGACAGATGAAGAAGCAAAACTTTTTGAAGAAGATGAAGAAAAGTTTTATGAAGAAGTAGATTTTAGAGGTGACCAAGAATTGGAGTGGGATAAAATCCAAGACGAAGATGAATACGATTTTAGTATTGAGGAGGACTAGATATGACATATAAAGAATTTTATATTTGGTTAGAGGGTTATTTACACGGTAAACTAAATAATAATAATGTAGATATTCACCCAATTATTGATAAAATGTTGGAAGTAAAAGACGTTGATCCATTTTTTTCAAACCCTAAAATTAATGTACCTAGATTTGAACCAGTACCAATACCCCCAAACCCATTTAAAGATGATGGATATGATGATTTAGGAAAACCACCAAAAATTGTAATGTAATGCTTTTTTTTTTGATTGATATATTTATTAATAAAAATATATTATGAAAAGAATTATAAGTTTAACTGAATCGGATCTTACAAGAATCGTAATACGAGTTTTAAAAGAACAAGAAAAAATGCCAATATTACAACCACAAGAAATACCAAACAACATACCCTACACCATTTCAAATGAAGTTGATGAGTTAAGGTTAAAAAGAGAAGAGTTAATGCGGGAATTTGAAAAATTGAATAAAAAAAGTGGTGGAATGATGGGTAGAGTAAAAAACAAAATTGGTGATTTAGAAGATAGTGTAATTGAAGAAATTAATAGTATAAAAACTAATATTGAAATGAAGTTAGATGATATAAAAAGAACATTAGTATTAATACGAATGAAATCACAACAAAAAAAACAAGATAGAAGACAGGAAAGAGAAATTAAAATTTTAGAAAGAGACATTGAAAAATATGAAAAAAGTATTAATCAAATAAAAAATAAAAAAATTGTAACATCAAATGATTTAAAAGACATTATAGCTGTAGTGAACGGTGTATTAATGTGGACGACTGCGGCGATAGGTGTAATTATAAACCGTAAGATGAATAACTAAAACTTAACCCACCCCAAAAAGGTGGGTTTTTTGTTAATTGACATTTTAATCAAATTTGACTATATTTAGTCTATGATTAAAAAACTTGTACACTTTTCTGATTTACACATCAGATTATTTAAAGACCACGACCTTTACCGGTCAATACTTGAAGATGCTATCAATCAGTGGAAAGAAATTAAACCTGACAGGATTGTTTTTACAGGTGATTTAGTTCATTCTAAAAATCAAATGACACCTGAACTTATTGAAATGGTAAGTTGGATTTTAAAAGAATGTTCATATATTGCAAAAACAATAATAATTCCAGGTAATCACGACTTTTTAGTGAATAATATTGATAGGTTAGACGCTTTATCTCCGATTATTGACTCACTAAATAACAATAATATTGTTTATTACAAGGATAGAGGAGTTTATGAAGATGGTAATGTTAGTTGGTGCGTTTATTCTCAGTATCAAGGAAATATTCCTCCCGACATTAGTGAAGCAAAAGGTATAAAAGTAGGATTGTTTCATGGACCAATACAAGGTATGACTACGGACTTAGGTTATGACTTTGGAGACCACGCTTATGATGTTGAAAAGTTTGATGGATTAGATATTGTTTTATGCGGAGATATTCACAAGAGACAAGAGTTTAGTTTCAAAACAGGCAAAGGATATATGATCGGGTCACCAATTCAACAAAACATAGGTGAAAGTATTAGAAATCACGGTTTCGGAACTTATGATTTCGGAACTAAAGAATATACTTACACTGATCTTGAAAACCCAAAACCATTTTTAAAGTTTTCAATTAAATCTTTTTCTGATATTGAAAATGGAACAGAAGTACTCAGAAATATTTGATAAAAAGATAATGCAGGCAGTGTCTGCATATTGTAAACTCAATAGTATTGAAGATATTGATGGGTTTATTAAAAAATGTTTTGAATCGGGTTTCAATATAGAAAAGTACGGACTTTTGGGAAAAACACTTAATGAAGGTGAAAAAGACTTAAAAACGGGTATTGTTGGTGAAAAACAGGTAGAAATTGAGGTAATCCGTGAAATACGGGTGGAAGTACCGGTTGAAAAGATTGTTGAGGTGATTAAAGAAATTGTTGTTGAAAAAGAAGTAATTAAAGAGGTTCCTGTTGAGGTAATTAAAGAAATTGAAAAAATAATTACAATAACTAATAATAAGGAATTAGAAGAAAAAATTTTCCATTTAAATGAACAAATTGAATCAGAAGGTAAAATTTTTTCCACTAAGACACAAGAAATGGAAAATAATTTCCAAAAAGAAATGGCTAAAAAGGATGAAGAATTAGACAAACTTAGACAAAGTTTAGACATTTCTTTAGACGATAGTAAGGTAAAAATGCTTCAACAAACCATTCAAAACCTTAATACTGAAATAAGAGAATTAAAAAAGAAAAATGAAGAATTAAATAAAAAATTGTTAGAACAACCAAAACAAGTTGGGGATATTCCTGCTAAGTTTCATGGAAGTTCTAACCTAAACGATAACTTATATAAATAATATGAATTTAGTAATTTGGGCAATGGTTGCCTACGGAATGACAAACATTTTGGTCTATGGATCAATATTTAACGGATTAAGACAATCCATACACAATTGGGGTAATAACCCATTATCTCCATTTAACTTTTTAGGTAAATTCCTATCTGGTCTTATTTCCTGTGTTTTATGTACATCAACATGGGTCGGTTTCTTTTTATCATTAGCGTATTTTTCGCCAAATGCGGATTTGATTGGACTTAATAAAATTTTATCCGTATTCTTTGACGGGATGTTGTCCGCTGGTTTTGTATGGGCAATAAATGCGATAATAGAATGGTTTGAAGAAAATAGACCAACTAATAACAAGTAATAATAACTAATAATAACTAATAATGGGAAAAGCAGCTAAAGCACACAGAGCAAAAGTAGCAAAAAGAAATGCTAATATGAAAGTACAAGAAAAAAGAATGCAAAAACTTTGGCAAGAGGCGTTTGAAGAACAGATGAACGCGATGAAAGAGAAGTTTGCGGCAATGTCAGGTGAAACAATGTCAGGATTAACCGAATCAATTGAAAATGAGACAGAAGAAACAATACAAGAAGAATCCGAACCAACTGAATCTGTTTCAGGAGAGTAAACCATTGAATTATAATATAATGACTAAAGATATAGATTTTTCAAAATATGATAATCCCACTATTCAAGTGGTGTGGGAGGACTATAATGAAAACTTTACACAAGACAAAATTAAAAGTGTTAAACATTACTTTCAAAAAAAGTATAACACAACAAATGTTAATGTCATAACAAAGGCGAAAGCCGAAAAAGAAGAGGGAGAGCAAACGGTAGATGTGTCTGTGAATATCATGGACACAAACTACCAAATTGAACTACTTAGACAGTTTTTAACAAGTAAAAATTATGACAAACACTTGGATGATATTTTAAATCATAATAAGATGGTTGAAAATAAAATGCAAGAAACAGAAAATGAAACCGCGGTATTTAAAAAGTGGTTCATTAAAAATATTGAGTTTTCAAACTTTTTATCATACGGAGAAAATCAAAAAGTTGATTTTGAAAAAACGGGAGGACTTACAGTAATTGAATCAAACCCACCAAACTTTGGAGGTAAAACAGTATTGTCTGTTGATCTTCTATTATTTTTATTTTTTAATGAGACCACAAAAACAACAAAGGCTGAAGAAATCTTTAATAGGTTTACTGATAAAGATAAAGTAACAGTAAAAGGTGAAATTGTTATTGATGGTGAAGAATATATCATTGTAAGAAACATTGAAAGAAAGATGTCTAAAAAAGGTGAATGGAATGTTAAAACCGAATTAGATTTCTTTAAAAAACTATCTGACGGAACCTTACAAAACTTTACAGGTGAGCAAAGAAGAGAGACTGAAAAATTCATCAAAGAATCTATTGGAACAAAAGAAGATTTTTTAATGACAATCCTTACTACCGCAACAAACCTTGAAGAACTTATTGATTCAAAACCAACAGCTAGAGGACAGGTACTTTCAAGGTTTATGGGTCTAGACTTTTTAAGAAGAAAAGAAGATGTTGCAAAATCAATATATTCTGACTTTTCAAAATCAATGTTATCAAACATTTATAATACGGAACAATTAAAAACCGACAACGAAAACAACGAAACAAAAATCACAGAATTAAATACCAATATTGAGAGTTATAGAATTGAGTTGATTAATATTGATTCAAACTTAACAAAAGGTAGACAATATCGTGATGATATGCTAAGAAAAAAACATACAGATATTGATGTCGAATTAAGTAGATTAAATCCAAGTCAAGTTAAACAAGAAATTGAAGGACATGAGTTTCAAATTGAACAAATAAAGTTAAAACTAAATGAACTTAATGTTGTTGAACCAAAAGAATTTTATCACGAAGATAAACACGATGATATTAGGAACCAAATGAAAACAACAAATGGTGATTTGGTTTCAGCCCAAAACAAAGTTCAAGAAATCGAAGACTTAGTTAAAAAGTT
>Ga0315904_10001192_pt1 | contig 40992 bp, 30 predicted proteins | sample LakEriMetagenome_6_FD_203529 | JGI IMG/M metagenome (GOLD analysis project Ga0315904, IMG submission 203529) | Freshwater fungal communities from buoy surface, Lake Erie, Ohio, United States - Buoy 12 MA120 | ecosystem: Environmental > Aquatic > Freshwater > Lake | place: USA: Lake Erie, Ohio... | reverse complement strand
CGGATTCGATTCCTGCCGCCTCCCGGCATCACGACGCTGGCTCATATCGACATGGCCTGCGACATCATCGAAAGGGTACTTCGCGAACTTTCGCAATGACGTCACTCGACGAAACGCTCCCTCGCGCCGTCGGCGAGGCCCGAAGGACTATCTCCACCAAGATTTCGAGAACCAGGACAGACAGGATCTAAGGGACGATGCGAGTTGGACTGATTGGATGGCGCGGCATGGTCGGATCGGTGCTGATGGACCGCATGCACGCCGAAAAGGACTGGGAGGCGATCGAGCCCTATTTCTTCAGCACTTCGAGCGCTGGAGGGAAGGCGCCTCTCGGGGAACGACCTCTGCTAGATGCCAACCAGATCGACGCGCTGATGCCGATGGACGCGATTCTCAGTTGCCAAGGGGGCGATTACACCAGCAGCATCCACCCCCGCCTGCGGGAAGCCGGCTGGCAGGGATACTGGATCGATGCCGCATCCACTCTCCGCATGGCCGACTCGTCCGTCATCATCCTCGATCCTGTCAACCGGTCGGTCATCGACCAGGCGCTGGATGCAGGAACGAAAGACTTTATCGGCGGCAACTGCACCGTCTCGCTGATGCTGATGGCGCTCGGTGGTCTGTTCCGTGAAGGACATGTCGAATGGATCACCGCCATGACCTACCAAGCCGCCTCGGGGGCCGGCGCCGCGAACATGCGAGAACTGCTGGAGCAGATGGATGCTGCACACCAGGCGGCAGCACCGCTGCTTGCCGACCCCGCCGCATCGATCCTCCAGATCGACCGCGCCGTTGCAACCAGCCTCCGCCACCCACACTTTCCTACAACGCACTTCGGAGTCCCACTGGCGGGAAGCCTCATCCCCTGGATCGACAAGGATCTAGGAGATGGCACCTCGCGGGAGGAATGGAAAGGGGATGCCGAATGCAACAAGATCCTCGGCCTGCCATCCCAGGGACCACAGCACATTCCGATCGAAAGCCTCTGCGTCCGTATCGGTGCCATGCGATGCCACAGCCAGGCGCTGACCATCAAATTGCGTGACGACCTGCCACTTGAGAAAGTCACCGCCACGATCGCAAGCGGCAATGATTGGGTGAGGGTGATCCCCAACGAGAAGGAATCGAGCATCCGGCAACTGACGCCGGCGGCCGTCACCGGCACCTTGCAAGTCCCGATCGGCCGAATCCGAAAGCTTTTGATCGGACCAACTTTCTACTCCGCCTTCACCGTCGGCGACCAACTGCTCTGGGGCGCCGCCGAACCGCTCCGCCGAATGCTCCGCATCCTGCTGGAACGAAACGCCCTCGGACCAGGAATAAGCGGACCAGGAATTAACTGACTGGGAATTAGCCAAACTGGAAATCGCTCTCGGAACTCCCTGAAGACTCCAATGCATGATCTTCGCCAACCACCTTCCCTTTCCCACCAGGAAACCATTCCGATGCGCGTAGGCACTGTGGTTCGCGTCGTGACCGATCGACACTTCGGCTTCATCCATTCCGATGAGTTTCGCGACGATATCTTCTTTCATTTCTCGATCGTCGAAAAAACCGACGATCCGGAAAAATGGCTGGAAGGGCAGATGGTGGAGTACGAACTGGATGAACTGGCCAGAATCGACCGCAAGGAGCTTAAAGCGATCCGAGTCCAAGCCGCCAGAAGGCCCCTGCAGGTGACCCTCCCCGAATTCGATCCCTTGAGCAAGCCGAAGCATCATCCCAAGGCAAGGCAGCGCAAGCCTGGGTGGCGGGAAAAGCGCGAAGGCAATTCCGAGTGATCTCGGGCCGTTGACTCATCCAGAGAGTCGACCGATCAACCAGCAGGAGGCGTCCATTTGGCTGGACGAGTGACGGGGCCATCCAGCGCCACTGGATCCCCCAGCTCTGCCAGTTCCTTCGCCATCCTTTTGCGCAACTCCATCAGTAGCGGTTGATGTTCAGGCAGCTCCGACAGATCGTGTCGCTCCGAAGGATCCTCCTGAAGATCGAACAGCTGCGTCACATCGATCTTTGGATAACGGATCAGCTTCCAGCGCCGATCGCACCAGGCTCGCTGGTCCTCGCGATAGCCGAAGACCAGGGAAGCGCGTCCCTGGGCGCGAGGATCGAATGAACTGCGATCGTTGGCGCCAGCGTTGGTGGATGTGGGAAAGCGAACCAGTTGGTCCATCGCAACCCCTTCGCTTCCCTCGGGGGGTGGAACGTCACACAAAGCCCCCACCGTTGGCAGCAGATCGTACAGATAGCAAAGCCCATCGGTGGTGGTGCCCTTGGGTATTCCAGGTCCTGCAACGACGCAGGGAACGCGCAACGAGTGTTCGTAACAGTTCTGCTTTCCGATCAGTCCGTGGCTGCCGCGAGCGACCCCGGAGTCAGCGGTGAAGATCACCAGGGTGTTCTCGGCATGAGGCGATTGCTGGAGCGCCTCCAGAACCCTCCCCACCTGGTGGTCCAGATAGCTGACGTAGCGCCAGTACTCGGCATTCATCTCCTGCACCGCCTCGGGGGTTCGAGGCCACGGCAACAGCTTTTCATCCCGGATCGTCATCTCCCCGTTATCCCAAGGATGGATCGGCTGGAAGTTGTCGGGCAGCATCCGAGCGTCAGCGGGATAGCGCACGGGAAAATCTTCCGGAACGATGTGAGGGTCATGGGGTGCAGCGAAGGGCAGGTAGCAGAAGAACGGCTGGTCCGTTGGGGCTTGCTTGAGAAAATCGATCGCCGCATCGGCGAAGCGTTCACAGCAGTGATTCCCAGCCGGTTCCGGTTCCGACAGCTTGCCCCCCACAAGCTGCCTAAGGGGCGCCTGCATCGGGTCGCTCATCCCACCCAGGAAGACATCGCGAGCCCTCTGAAAATCTCTAGCGATGACGCTAGGATCGTTATGCCACTTGCCGGTGAGAAATGTCCGATATCCCGCTCTCCCCATCGCTGCCGGCCAAGTCTCGGTCGACTTGAGTGTCGGATCGATGTGAAATAGGCTACGGCCAGAAAGCAGCATCGCGCGGGATGGAACGCAGGTGGCCGGATTGCCGCTCCCTTGCATATGCATCCGCCGGAACGATAGACCCTCTGCCACCAATCGATCGAGATGCGGGGTCTTGATGTGGGGGTTCCCTAGAGCCGCAATCGTATCGGCGCGCTGGTCGTCGGCGAGGATCAGAAGCACATTGAGTCGGGGAGAGGCGAGTCGGGGAGAGGTAGCTTCCAGACGGCGGATACTACCTTGCGTACCGAAAGCAAAAAGAAGCAACAAAAAGAGCTTCAGGAAAGCTGGAACCACCGTGCGCATCATTCCGGCACCTTCTTTCGCCCTGCGGTTCTACTCTTCCCTTGACGGATCCATGCGATCGATCGGCTCACCGTCCCGTGACAGGGACGGTTCCACATTTCCACTCCCCCCCTGAACCGCCTGCACCCGATCGACTCGCGAACGATTTGTGGAGAGGTGGACGGTGATCAATCCAGCGATCAGCAGTCCGATCCCCAGCAATCTTCCCGAGGTGACAGGAATCGGTTGGTAGCCCATCCAACCGTAATGATCCAGAAGGAGCGCGATCACCAACTGGGAGGAGACGACAAAGGCAAAAAACAGAGTGGCACCCATCTTCGGGCCTGCCAGTAGAGAGACGGTCACCATCCAGGCACCAAAGAAACCTCCGGTCCATCCCCACCAGGGTACGGAACGGACCTGCTGCCAACGGGGCCATCCCACCTGCAGAAAGATCGCCAATCCTAGTAGGACCACCCATCCGATCGTGAAACTGACAACCGCGCCGCGAAGTGGATGCCCCAGCACCTTGGCCAGCGTACCGTTGGCGCCTGGCTGAGCGGCCAGGGCGCAGCCGGCAAGGATGGAGAGAAGCACCAGCATGGCCGAGGGAGGATTCATGGGTGAGTTGCCGTTCCCAAGACCCGTTCCAGTCGGCGGATCGTCTCCGGGGCCTGGAGAGCCAGTTTGCCAAATCCCTCCACCGCGCCAACGGCCATCGCCTCTTGCTGCGCTTCCGGGTAGTTGGAAACCAGCATCACTGGAATCTGACTTCCCTTGGGATCTGCCTTGATCGCGCGAATCACCTCCATGCCATCGCTGTAATCGATATCCAGTTTGCGGTTGACCAGGATCAAATCGATCGCGTTTGTAGCGATGGTTTGGAGCGCATCGACCGCCTGATCGGCCTGTAGGACCTCGGCTTGGAAGCGACTGGACAAAAGTCTGCGGATGGCGGCGTGATCGGGACCACAGTTGCCAACATCGAGTACTTTCAAAGGCATGATGCTTTCTTGTGAGTTGGATGATGAAGGGTCCGGCGTCTGCCGGACCGTGTTCGGGGGAGGCGACCTGCGTCGGCTTGGCCCTTCGCCCCATCTAGGCCGCTTCTATCTTGCGTTGGGAAGGCGTGAACTTCCAGTGCATTCACCTGGCCGAACTTGAATGAAAATCGCCGGCGATCGCGAATTGGTTTGTCGTTTGACCCCGTTGGACCAACCGACTCACCCTATCCCGCAACGACGCTGGCTGGGGTTGCCACCGACGCGACACTGTTGCGATTGAGCGCAAACTAACGAACAAACAGGATATGGAGTCTTGGCAAACTTTGCCAGCGATGAACATCTAAGAAACGGCCAAGGATGGCAAGCTGCGAAGACTCTTCTGCCATACGATCGCTACAGATTACCTGGACATCAACCTCCACCTGTTTCCAGGAGGACAGAGGAATCGCTTCGGATCAAAAAAGGGATCCAGCGATCTCAAGGAGGTGAAGAACCGTTCCGATACCCAGAGAGACCGAATACCGACAAAACCTTTTGGAGGGTGGAGTCGGGAGCGGGATGGGACGGAGTTAGCCACCGGAATGCTGATCAGGTTGAGGATGACTTGGCCGGTGCTGGATCTTCGGTAGCGATTACAGCGAGGGGAGACGCGGTTGCCTGACTGGACTTCAAGTCGAGTCGGCATCGAAGGGTAACACGAAGGAGCAGATTCATGGTGAATGCCTGGATCTGTCTGCCTACCGGGATAGGAGGGCGATTTCGGCAGCAGCTTCGTGCGTCGGAACCGGTCTTCACTCCAAACTGCACCCAACGCAAGAAGGTTCAGAATCAGAAATTCATCGTATAGGGAGATGTGGTTCGATGAAATGGAACATGTTGGTTGGTTCTTTGGTTCTTGGCGCTGGCCTCTGTAACCAAAGCTTCGGGATCGATCTGCTCAGCCGCATGCTTGGCGGCAAGGGCAGCGGATGTGACACCAGCTGCTGCGACACCGCAGTTGCTGGACCCTCCTGCGGAAGCGAAGGCATCTGCGGTGGTGGGATTGGTGGGGGTCTGTTGGGCAATGGTCCTAGCTGCGGCAGCGAAGGCGGCCTCGGCGGACTTTGCGGCAACGGCCCTAGCTGTGGCACCGACGGCGGCTGTGCTGCTGGCGCTGGCTGCGGAGCGGGTGCTGGAATCGGTGGTCCTTCCTGCGGGATCGACGCCGGTTGTGCAGCAGCTGCTGGTCCTTCTTGCGGAGCTGAAGGGGGTGTCGCTCGCGCTCCTCGCAAGCGTCCTCTGCTGGACTTGGTTCGCAAGGTGGAAGCCAAGAAGAAGGCGATGCTCGCCGGCTTGCTGAAGCCATCGTGCGATGCGGGTGCCTGCGACAATGGCGCTGGTGCTGGCCTGTGCGGCAATGGACCTAGCTGTGGCAGCGAAGGCGGCCTGGGCGGTCTGTGTGGCAACGGACCTAGCTGCGGCAGCGAAGGCGGCCTGGGTGGTCTGTGCGGTAACGGTCCTAGCTGCGGCAGCGACCTGAGCGCTGGCTGCACCGGGATCGGTGGCGGATGCGCCGCTGCGGCTCCTTCCTGTGGAGCGGAAAACGCTGCCGCTGGTTGCGACGGCAACGGCCTGTTCTCCGGCAAGAAGCACCAGGGGCTTCTGAGCCGTCTGTTCAAGAAGAAGAGCAGCTGCGATGCAGCGGCTTGCGATACCTGCGCTTCGATCCCAACCAGTGGCTGCAGCAGCTGCGGTAGTGGCACCACCACCACCGCTCCTGCCGCTCCCGCGATCCAGGCTGCTCCGGCTCCTGCCGCTGCTCCTGCTCCAGTTGTCGATCCCAGCGCTTACCTGAACAGCAAGCGCCGCGTCATCCAGACCAGCTTCGTTCGCTAAAACGAACGGTCGGCTGAGTCGCTAGACGCGGTTCGTCGAAGCGGCTCGAGCACCTTCGGGATGCTCGAGCCGCTTTCTTTTTTTCCGGCTGCGACTTGCCAACACCACGATTTCTTTTGATCGATGCCTTCGAGCCTGCTAGGTTAAAAAGTCGCGTCGGCTCACTCACCCTGCAATTCGCGACTCCCACCTCTCCCATGCGAAGCGATTTCCCGCTACCGATTCGATCGATCCGCAGGCATCCGATAGCCAGCGCCGCGCTGGCGCTCCTGTTGGCCGCTTGCGGGCTGCATCTGGATGCCACTGGTCAGTCGCCCGTCGTGGACTCCACTGCCACCGATCCGAATGCTCCAAGCTATTCCAAACAGATTCAGCCGCTGCTTAGACGGCGGTGCCTCAGTTGCCATGGCGCTGTGCAGCAGGAAGGCGGCCTGCGACTCGACTCGCTACCCGCAGTCCACGCGGGTGGCGATCATGGATCGGTGCTTCCCGACACAACAGGTTCCCGTGGATCGCTGCTGGAACGAGTCAGCTCAGGCGATCCATCGCAGAGAATGCCTCCGAAGGGTAGCCCGTTGACCCAGCAGGAAATCCAGTGGCTTGGCGCTTGGATCGATGCAGGGGCTCCAGCCGATCCCGTCGACATGGACCAGCCCCCATCGGTCGCCGCACAGCCAGATCAGCACTGGTCCTTCCAGCCGCTGCAGCGTCCCGAAGTGCCTCTAGTCGCCTTGGCCGACTGGACCGCTAACCCGATCGATGCCTTCATCGCCAAGTCACAGGAGGATCGGCAGTGGACTCCCAGTCCTCCTGCAGATCCGCCACAACGGCTTCGGCGACTTTTCCTCGATCTGACCGGCCTGCCACCTTCCATCCCACAGCAACTGCGATGGGAAGCCGATCCATCGGAGGCGGCGTACGATCGGTTGGTGGATGAACTGCTGGCCAGTCCAGCGTATGCGGAGCGGCAGGCGCGGCGCTGGCTGGATGTGGTCCGCTACGCCGATTCCAACGGGTATGAACGGGACGCGGCCAAGCCGGAGGTATGGCGCTACCGGGATACGATCGTGCGCGCCTTTCTGTCCGACCTTCCTTTCGATCAGTTGATTTTGCACCAAGTGGCTGGGGATGAACTGGACCAAGCCGGCCCAGATGCCATTTTGGCGACCGGCTTTCTGCGGCTTGGCCCTTGGGACGACGAGCCGGCCGATCCCGCCGCCGATCGGATGGATCAGCTGGATGATATCGTCAGCACCGTTAGTCAGGCATTTCTCGGATTGACGCTGGGATGTGCCCGCTGTCACGATCACAAGTTCGACCCGCTGACTCAGCGCGACTATTACCGCATGGTGGCGTTCGTTCAGCCACTGGTGCGTCCCCGCGATGGAAGAACAGAAAAAACGCTTCCCGTCGCCAGTGTGGCTCAGCGAAAGGCCATGCCCCAGGAAGCCAAACTGGCGGCCATGCAGGGCTATTTTTTGGATGAGCCGCCTGGACCGGTAGCGGCCACCCATGTTCTGCTGCGAGGCAATCCATCGCATCCCAGTGAACCCGTAACGCCCGCGCCTCCTGAAATTCTTCTCGGATCGAAATTCACCTTGCTGGACCCCGATGCGTCCAGCTCACGCAGACGACTCTCATTAGCGCATTGGTTGATCGATCCCGACCATCCATTGACTGCCCGCGTTCTGGTCAACCGCGTTTGGCAATGGCATTTCGGCGAGGGATTGGTCCGCACCCCCAACGACTTTGGCTTGACCGGCCAGACCCCAACCCACCCCCAGCTGCTCGATTTCCTTGCCCACTGGCTGATCCATGAGGCGGACTGGTCGATCAAGAAATTGAGTCGACTGATCGTCACCAGCAGCACCTACCAACAAAGCAGTGCCATCCGACCACTCCTGCAGAGGGTCGACCCGGAGAATCGGCTGGTGTGGCGCTACCCGCGAAGACGGCTGGAAGTGGAGCCGATTCGCGATAGCATCCTTTCGGTTTCCGAGCAGTTGGACCGATCGCTTTTCGGGCCCGCCATCTACCCGCAGGTGCCGCGCGAAGCGTTGGAGAGCCATGCCGACAAGACATCGATCTGGCCTCCCTACGATCCGTCGACCGCATCGCGCAGAACCCTCTATGCGTTCACCAAAAGATCGCTGATCCTTCCGATGCTGGAGGTGTTCGATCTGTGCGACACCACCCGCTCCAGCGGCCAGCGCGCCACCACCACCACCCCGACGCAAGCACTCAGCCTCTACAACGGCGATCTGGTGATGGAACAGTCGAAGCACTGGGCGGAAAGGTTGTGTGAAGAACATGCCACTTCGGAATGGGAGCGGATTGTGGCGGCATGGCGGACGGCGCTTTGCCGAGCCCCCAGCGAGGTGGAGCGATCGGCGATGGAACGGTTCCTGCAGCGACAGCGACAAGAGTGGCATCAACTGCATCCCGATGCCCCAAACAGACTGGAAGCGGATCGGCAGGCCGACCTCTTCGCATGGCAGCAGGCCACGCGCGTGCTGCTGAACCTGAACGAATTCGTCTATCCAGATTAGAATGGAGTCGCGCGATGCGCTGGCGACGTTTTGCTCCCAATCCGATGCCTTGCGGCCAGACGCGTCGACAGATGTTCTGGGAGACCGCAGGTGGATTTGCAGGGCTTGCCCTGCTCGACCGCCTGGCTCGCGATCGCCTGCTGGCCACCGATGCCTCCATCGGATCTCTCGCCCCCCATTTCGCACCCAAGGCGACACGCGCTGTGTTCCTCTTCATGAATGGAGGCCCCAGTCAGGTCGATACGTTCGACCCCAAACCGCAACTCGACAAATACCATGGCACCTCCTACTCCGGCCCGCTGGCAGTGGGTTCCAACGGCCGCCCTGTCGGGCATCTGACCAAGAGTTTCTTTCCCTTCCAGAAGCATGGGGAAAGCGGGCTTCCGATCAGCAGTATCTATCCCCATCTGGCTCGCCATGCCGACTCGCTAGCCGTCATCCGATCGATGCACAGCGACACCGCCGCGCATGCTTCCGGCTGCCTCCAGATGAATTCAGGTAGCGTCTTTATCGGCAAACCCGCCCTCGGCTCGTGGCTCAGCTATGGCCTGGGGACCCTCCAGGAGAACCTCCCCAGTTTTGTCGTCATGACCGATCCGCGCGGAGGTCCGATCGGCAGTGCATCGAACTGGTCCAGCGGCTACATGCCGGCGAACCTCCAAGGAACCCTTTTCCGCAGCGGCAATCCTCCTCTGCTCGATCTGGCAACTCCCCAAGGAACATCCGACCAGACCCAGCGAGATGGGCTGGACCTCCTCCATCAGCTCAATTCGATCCATCTGGAAACGAGACCTGGGGAGAGCGAACTGGCGGCGCGGTTGGAGTCGTATGAACTGGCTTTTCGGATGCAGACGGCGGCAACCGAAGCGGTCGATCTCCAGCGGGAGACCGCAGAGACTCGTCAGCTCTACGGGATCGACGACCCACGCACCGCCGACTTCGGACAAAAATGCCTGATCACCAGAAGGCTGCTGGAACGAGGCGTCCGCTTTATCCAGCTCTATTCGGGTGGCGGCCATATCGAAGATACCTGGGATGGGCATAACGACTGCCGAACCAATCATCAGACGCATGCCGGGGAAACCGATCAGCCGATCGCCGCGCTGATCACTGATCTGAAGCGGTGCGGACTATGGGAAGAGACGCTGCTGATCTGGGGTGGCGAATTCGGACGCACACCCACCAGTGAAGGAGTCGACAAGCCGGGACGCGATCACGACTGGCATGGGTTCACCATGTGGCTGGCAGGCGGATGCATCCGAGGAGGCCAGGCGATCGGGGCGACCGACGAACTGGGCTTCGCGGCGGTGGAGGAACCCTGTCACGTTCGAGACCTCCATGCCACCATCCTTCACGCCATGGGCCTCGATCACCAACTGCTCACCTACTTCCACCAAGGTCTCGATCAGCGCCTGACCGGCATCGAACAGGAAGCTCGTGTCTTCCACCAAGTCTTCGCCTGAACGTTCTCCTTAGCAGATGACTTTCTATGATCTCGACGTCGATCGACTTTTCCCGACCTGGCCGACAGCAGGGATTTCTCCGAGTCCCTTACTCACACAACCTCGGCGGCTGGGCTCAAGTCATGATCCCTATCACCACCATCGCGCGCAGTGAGGGTCCCACGGTGCTGGTCCTGGGGGGCAATCATGGCGATGAGTACCAGGGACAGGTCGCGGCGATGAATCTGGCAAGAACTCTGAAGCCGGAAGAGCTTCGTGGTCGACTGATCCTGATCCCCTCCCTGAACTTCCCGGCGGCTCAGGCAGCCACCCGACTCTCGCCCCTGGATGGAATGAATCTCAATCGCGCTTTCCCTGGAACTCCCGACGGCCCGGTGACCAGCCAGATCGCTCATTACCTGACCCACACTCTTTTCCCGATGAGCGATGTGGTGATCGATATCCACTCGGGTGGCCGCGGCATGGAGTTCGTCCCCTGCGCCCACATGCATGTTGTCGAGGATCTCGATCAACGTCGGCGAATGATGGAGGCGATGCTGGCCTGGGGAACCGATTTCGCCTTCCTCTACGCCGATATCGCCGGAACCGGTCTGTTGCCGGTGGAGGCGGAGAACCAGGGCAAACTGGTGGTGACTACCGAACTGGGAGGAGGCGAAGGAGTTTCGGCCGCAGTCCATCGCATCGCACAAAAAGGTTTGCGGCAGGTGCTGATCCATGTCGGTTTGCTGGCAGGCGATCTGCCTAGTCGACGGCAGCTGGGATTGCCCGAGACGATTCTGGTGGAAGCGCTGGAGGGGGACAACTACCTGATGGCCCCCCGGTCTGGCATCCTGGAGATGATGGCGGACTTGGGAGCCTGGTTGAAGCAGGGCGATCCGATCGGCGCCTTGCATGATCTGGAACAACCCGACCGCCAACCGGCCATGATCACCTCGCCTCGCGATGGCTATTTGATCTGCCACCGGGTTCCCTGCCGCACCCAGCAGGGAGACTGCATCGCCGTCATCGCCCAACCGGCTGACCCAAAGGAAGTCCTCTCCCGCACGATTCGCAAGGGTGCAGTCTGATGGTCGAAGATCTTGCATCGACCGCCAGAAAGCCTCTGCCGGCATCTGCGATCGGCCTGGTGGTTGCCATGTGGGTCGCTTATTTCTTGAACTACTGCGATCGCCAAGCCGTCTTCTCGATGTTCCCGGCGCTCCGTCGCGATCTGGGGATGAATGACGAGCAGCTGGGGATGACAGGTGCCATTTTCCTCTGGGTCTACGGCATGGGATCGCTGCTGGCCGGATGGGCGGCGGATCGCTGGTGCCGTCGGCGGATGGTGGTGGGTAGCTTGGCGATCTGGAGCTTAGTGACGTTGGCGACGGGAGCGGCCGCAAGCGGGACGATGCTGCTGGTCCTTCGGGGTCTGATGGGAATCTCCGAAGCGCTCTTCATGCCTGCCGCCATCGCCATGACTGCTTCGGCTGTGCCGGCTAGGTATCGATCGCGCGCCATCGCCAGCTTGACCACCGCACAGATCGTCGGCAGTGTCGCAGGATCCTGGTTTGGTGGATGGATGACCGAGCAGGGGCAGTGGCGATTGGCCTTCTATTCGATGGGCTTGGCTGGACTGCTGTATGCGATTCCCTACCACTTGGTGCTTGGAAGGGCGACTCTTCCAAAAGGTCCCTCTGGAAAAACTTCCTGGTCGCTGGCCTCCTTCCAGCAGCTCCTATCGACCCGCATCTACTGCATGCTTTGCATCATCTTTCCGATCTTCGTCTTTGGACTCTGGATGCTTTACAGCTGGACCCCAAGCTTCCTGCAGCAGAAGTTTCAGCTCTCCACTGCCCAGGCTGCCTGGGAGGCCAGCTTCTGGATGCAAGCCGCCACGCTGATCGGGCTTTTCTCGGGTGGCTGGATCGCCGATCGACTGGCGCAGGTGACCCCTCGCGGGCGCTTTTGGGTGCTGCTTGCCAGCCTCCTTCTGTGCGCTCCTTGTCTGCACGGCATCGGATCCAGCCAGACGCTGGCGGCCACTCAGATCCACCTAGCTGGATTTGGTCTATTCAGCGGTCTTCTGGCAGGCAACATTTTTCCCGCTGCCTTCGAAGTGGTCTCGGCCGAGAATCGCGCTCTGGCTGTCGGATTGCTGAACTTCTTCGGTGCCCTGCTATCGGGTTTTGCCCCCTGGTCGGTCGGTCTTTACAAACAGACGCTAGGGATCCCACGACTGCTCGATCTTGCCGCTCTAGCCTACCTGTTGGCCGCCGCGCTCGTCCTGTGGACGATGCTCCGGTGGGCAAGGCTTGCACCGACGGCACCGATCGTGGTTGCTTCGAAAGCCATCGAATGACCCTACCATTCCGATCCTTATGCGGGAACAGGGGAGAACCATGGGAGCTACATCGATGCGTCTGCTGATCGCCGAATGCAAACAGGAGGTATCGACCTTCAATCCCCACCTCAGCCGCTACGAGGATTTTGCGGTTCGCAGAGGGGAAGAACTACTGGCCTATCATCGCCAAGTTCGTAATGAAGTCGGGGGTGCGCTATCCGTCTTCCACCAGCATCCTGAACTCGTCATCGTTCCGACCTATAGCGCGCACTTCATCACCTCAGGCGGCACCCTGCGTGAAGCATGCTGGCAGAGAATCGCCTCCGAGCTTCTGGAAGCAATCGACCTGGCACGCCGGCAAGGGCCTGTCGACGGCATCTATCTCTCGATGCATGGTGCGATGGCCTCCCAGCAGCAATCGGATCCGGAAGGGTACCTTCTGGAACAGATCGCAGGCAGGTTCGGAAGTTCGACCCCTATCGTCGTATCGCTGGATCTCCATGGGATCCTCACCGATCGCATGCTTAGGCACTGCGACGCGGTGGTTCCCTACCATACCTATCCTCACGTCGATTTTTATGAAACCGGGGCGCGAGCGGCCCGACTGCTGCTTCGCATCCTCGATGGCAGCGTTTCGCCCGTGACGGCGCGCGTCACGATACCGGCTCTGGTGCGCGGCGATGAACTGATCACCGAAACAGGGCTCTTTGGAAACTGCACGAGGATGGCCCAGCAACTGGAAGCCACCAACCAGGGTCTGTCTGCCGGCATGTTCATCAGCAATCCATTCACCGACGTGCCTGAACTCCAAACTTCCAGCATCGTCGTCGCCGATGGCGATCCAGCATGGGCCGCTGAGCAAGCCCTGAGCATGGCGACACTCTTTTGGGAACATCACCAAGCGATGCAGGTGCCCCTGGTCTCTCTGGAGGCGATGGCTAAGCGGCTTTGCGAAGCCCATGGCTTGGGTGAGCCGGGGACATGGGGGCTGGTGGATGCGGCGGATGCCACCAGTAGCGGGGCTTCCGGCGATTCGAACCAGATCCTGCGGGCGCTGCTGCAGGCAGGCTACCCCGGTTCCGTCCTTCTACCGATCGTCGACGCACCGGCCGTCGCCGCCTCGTTTGCAGCCGGGGTCGGCCAAAGATTGACCATTCCGTTGGGTGGCTCCCTGGACCCGGAGCGTTTTTCCCCACTCCCGCTGGAGGTGCAGGTCCGCATGCTGGGGGATGGCCGGTTGATCAGCGAATCGTTCGGCGAACGCTGGGATGCAGGGCCCACGGCAGTCCTGGAATCAGGATCGATGACCATCGTCGCCACCAGTCGCGCTGTCAGCCTCTACGATCGCACCCTCTTTCTGGCTCATGGGCAGGATCCCCGTCGCTTTGATGCCGTCGTCATCAAAAGCCCTCACTGCCAGTTCGCGATGTATGCACAATGGTGTCGAGCGATGATCGGGGTGGACGCCGATGGCTCCAGCAGCGCCAACCTGAAACGGCTGGGGCACCGGCGTTGCCCACGCCCCATCTTCCCGCTTGATCCTGATGTTTCCTTCGAACCGAAAGTCCTCCTTTACCAGCGCAAGCTGCAACCATCATGAAGATCACTGAAGTCCGATGTGCCGGTCTGCGCGGCGCCACACCTGAAGGGGGCTGGAGCAACGAACTGCAGCCGGATGATTGCGTCCACACGCTAGTCGCTGTCCATACCGACGCCGGGATGGTCGGTCTGGGAAGCGTCTTCACCAGCCAGTCGCTGGTCAGCGCCTCCTTGGAGATCCTGCGGCCGCTCTTGATCGGGGAGTCGGCGATCGAACCGGAGAGGGTCAGCGAAAAACTGCATCAGCATATGTTCTGGCTGGGGCGCGGCGGCGCGATCACGCACGCCATCAGCGGCATCGATATCGCGCTGTGGGATCTTTTAGGCAAGGCGACCGGGCAGCCGATCAGCCGTCTTCTAGGTGGTCGATACTGCGAGAAAGTACAGCCTTACGCATCGCTGCTGATGGACGAACCTGCGAAGATGCGGGATCGGTTGCTGGAGGTCAAGTCGCAGGGCTTCCGCGCCTTCAAGATCGGATGGGGGCCCTTCGGCAGGCGACAGCCGTCGATCGATGAAGCGATCGTGCAGGCGGCTCGCGATGCGATCGGCAGCCAATGCCAACTGATGGTCGACGCCGGCGGAAGCGATGCCTACTGGCCAGGCCGTTACAAATGGGCGCTGCAGACCGCGCGGATGCTTGCCAACTACCAGGTCGCTTGGTTCGAGGAAGCGCTTCAACCCGATGCGCTGGAAGACTTCATCCGTCTCCGCGAGCTTTCCCCCGTCCCCATTTCCGGCGGCGAAGTGCTCACCCGCCGCCAGTCCTTCTTCCCGTGGCTCAAAGAGCGAGCCTTCGATATCGTCCAGCCCGATGTCACCAAGGTCGGCGGGATCAGCGAAGAACGGCGGATCGCCTGGATGGCACTCGACTGCGGCGTCGAATTCGTTCCCCATGGATGGAACACCGCTGTCGGCCTGGCCGCTGATCTCCAGTTGGCATCGGCCATCCCCGGAACGCGCTACGTCGAGTACCTCACTGGATCGCCATTCATCGACGATCTTCCCACCACTCCCTGGAAGCTGGACCACCAGGGCATGCTGGCGATTCCCGATGCACCGGGTCTAGGGATCGAACTCGATCCGGATGCCGTCGCGCGGTACACCGGCCAGCGGCGCTTCCTCGAGAATTGAGCCCGTTCGTTTCGGTCCATCGGGAATGAAGGCTTGTTGCGATTGCCACCATGCATCCGCTTCGAATCGACAGGTCGAATCGCGGCGGGAACCGACTGGGATAAGCTTACGAAGAATCTGCGGCTTGCTTTTCTTGGCGCCTTGGCGACTTTGCGTGAAACCAAGCGGCGGCGCCACCCGAGCGAAACGGCCATCCGGGGGAAGATAGGTTCCCTTGCCGGCAGTCCATAGACCGGCTTTCCCTTGACAGCTGGCGGATCTTGGAAGCCTACTCTTTTTGCTTTCTTGGCTTACCACCGACAAGGAATTGAGAACGTCTTCTTTTCCCAGCGATTCGGTTGAGTCACCCGATACCGGGCCGACACCGGGCCGACACCGGGGTGCCACACGATTCTTTCGATCCAAGTGGATCGTCGATCGGCAGTTCGGGCATTCCAGGCCGGCCCCCCAGTTTCCTCATCGACCGGGGAAGTTTACCTTGATGGGGCCTGGAAGAATGCTTCGAGGATCCACATCGATTCGAATCGAGCTATTGGAGGCATCGACTGTGATACGGAATTGGAATAGCCGCGTGAGACAGACCCTCCAGGTGGGAGGATTGCTGCTGGGGGGCTGGATCGCTGGAGGATTTTCTTGCATGTCGCAGGAACGTTGGTTGAAGGCGGACGAGGGGATGTGGTTGTTCAATCGGGTCCCCAAGGCACATCTGAAGCAGGTGTATGGTTTTGAAGCCACCGATGCGTGGTTGGAACACCTGATGAAGTCGTCGGTCCGCTTCAATTCAGGCGGTTCGGCTTCGTTCGTTTCCTCCGATGGCCTGGTGCTGACCAATCACCACGTCGCCTCCGATACGCTCTACAAGCTGTCGACGGCCGAACACAATTACAACGAGGATGGATTTCTGGCCAAGAGCTTGGCCGACGAGATTCCCGCTCCCGATCTGGAACTCAATCAGCTAGTGGCGATCGAGGAGGTGACGGCCGAGGTGAACCAGGCGGTCGATTCGTCATTGAGCCCCGCGGAGGCAGCCAAGGCACGCCAGGCGAAGATGGCGGAGATCGAAAAGAAGTCGCTGGAAGCGACTGGTCTAAGAAGCGACGTGGTGACGCTTTATGGTGGCGGCCAGTATCACCTCTACCGCTACAAGAAGTACACCGACGTGCGCCTGGTCTGGGCGCCGGAAGCGGGCGCGGCGTTTTTTGGTGGAGATGCCGACAACTTCGAATACCCCAGATACTGCCTAGATGTCACCCTCTTTCGCGTCTACGAGGATGGCAAGCCGGCGAAGATCGAACATTTTCTGAAGATGAATCCAGAAGGAGCCAAGGAAGGGGAACTGGTCTTTGTATCGGGCAATCCCGGCCGGACGCGTCGAATCTACACCGCCGATGCAATGCGCTACCAGCGCGATCACCGATTGCCCGATACGCTGAACCTGCTGCGTCGCAAGGAAGTTCTATTGCAGCAGTATGGGTTCGGAGGCCCAGAGCAGAAGAGGCGGTCGAAGGATGATCTGTTTGGAATTCAGAATTCCCGCAAGGCGTACACCGGGATGCTGGAGGGGCTTCAAGACCCAGCATTCCTCAAGGAGAGAGAGGCGTATGAGGCGCAGCTGATCGCCAAGCTGGAGGCAGATCCGAAGCTGGCGCCCTTGGCCAGTGCCTTCGAGGAGATCACCAAGGTCCAGCAGCGCCGCCTGGCACTGAAAGGTCAGTCGGCTTCTGTGCGATCCAGCCTCTATGGCATCGCACAAAACTTGGTGCTGATGGCGGCTGAGGATGCCAAGTCCAGCACCGAACGGCTGCGGGAGTTCCGCGATTCCAACCGGGAGTCGATGCTGCAGGGGCTCTACTCTCCAGCCCCCATCTACCCCGATTTGGAAAAGGTGATGCTAGCCGATGAACTGGCGCGCATGGTGGAAGATCGCGGCGGCGATGATCCGCTGGTGGCCACCCTGCTGGACGGCAAGTCGCCTCGCGCAAGAGCCAGCGAGCTAGTCGATGGGACCAAGCTGATCGATGTCGCAGCGCGCAAGGAACTGGCTTCGGGGGGCGTCGCCGCCATCGGCCGTTCGACCGATCCGATGGTCCGATTGGCTGCCGCGATGGAAACCGAGTACCGAAGACTGCAAAAGATCAGCGATGAACTAGATGAGATCGAACGGCAGGCGTATGCCAAGATCACGCAGGCCAAGTTTGCGGTCGAAGGGGACAGCGTCTATCCCGACGCTACCTTTACCCTCCGTCTGGCATTCGGTCCGGTGAAGGGATACGCCCTGGATGGCCAGACCATTCCATCCCACACCACCATGGCTGGAGCGTTTGAGCACGAGGCGTCGCATGAGTCGACCGATCCGTGGGTGCTGCCGGAAAGCTGGAAGAAAGCAAAGGACAAGATGAAGGGCCAGACCCCCTACAACTTCGTTTCCACCGCCGACATCATCGGTGGCAATTCGGGTTCGCCTGTGGTCGATCGCCAGGGGAATATGGTCGGCATCATTTTCGATGGCAACATCCAGAGCCTGACCGCCGACTACTACTACTCGGACACCGTCGGTCGCTCGGTTTCCGTCCATATCGCCGCGGTGCTCGAAGCACTCCGATCGATCTATGGCGCTCCTTCGCTTGCCGACCAGCTGGGCAGGTAGACAAACTCCTTACCAGATCCCCCCGAGGAAACGCGTTGCGACGGTTCCTCGGGGGCGATTACGATGAATGGACCGGATCCATGCATCGGTTCTTCGGGCCATTTCGTCGGTCATTGCTTTGATTTCTCGTACTCGATGCCCCAGTGTCCCAACGCTTTTTTCGAGTCGGACTACCATTTCATGGAGTGCGAGCACGAGTACGATAAAAAGCAGTCGCTTATGCTTCTAAGCCGCAATCATTTCTGAAGAGCCCATGCATCCGTCGTTCTCGATCCTCTCGGGTCGACCCCTCCTTCCTCGATCCTCCCTTCCAAGGTGACTCCTCATGGCTAGATTCCCTCGCCCCTTCTCGATTTTTCCCCTCCTTGCCCTCTGCTCACCCATCGTCTGGGGACAGGAAGGAAGGCTTTACCAGCAGGCCTGGGAGGCAGCGGCCACGCAGGCAGCGGTCCCGGCCGCATCCAATGACTCCCTGATGCGCAAGGCACTTCAGGAAGGGGAACGCCCGAAGTGGGTTTGGGGAGAAAATCAGGATGCGCGGTACGTGATCAGCAAATCCATCCCCGGAGGAAAGGCTCAGGCAGCCTGGATCTCTGCCTCCTGCGACAACCACCTCATCCTGTCGCTCAACGGAAAAGTCATCGGAAGCAGCGACGAATGGTCTGAGGGAGTCACCGTCGATGTGGCCAAAATGCTGAAGGAGGGCGAGAACCTGATCGAGGTGGAGGTCTGGAATGATGGCGGACCGGCTGCCTTGGTAGTCAAGGGTGCGATGGTCGATGGCCAAGGGTCGGTCAGCACCTTTGGAACCGACAAGTCCTGGACCGCGGCTCCCAAAAACCAGCGCGACCAGAAATCGGCTGCCAAGGAAGTGGCTCGCTATGGTGATGCACCTTGGGGTGAGATGCTGGGAGGTGCTACCAATTCCAACCAGAGTGCCTTCGCGATCCCCGAGGGCTTCGCGATCGAACGACTGTTTCGCGTGCCGAAGGAAGAGCTAGGATCTTGGGTCTGCCTGACCACCGATCCACAAGGAAGATTGATCGCCAGCGATCAGGGAGACAAGGGACTGGTCCGGATCACCCCACCGGAACCTGGTACGGATCAGGAGACGATCGTCGAGAAGCTGGATGTGCCGATCACTTCGGCCCAAGGCCTGCTTTTCGCCTTCGATAGCCTCTACGTTTCGGTCAATGGCGGTCCCGGAAGCGGGCTTTATCGACTGCGCGACACCAACCAGGACGACCAGTTCGACAAGGTCGATAAGCTGATGGAGTTTCGCGGGGGTGGGGAGCATGGTCCGCATGCCTTGCGACTGGCGCCCGATGGGAAGTCGATCTACGTCTGCTGTGGCAACCACACCAAGCCACCTTCGGACCGCCAACTTTCGGCTCCCCCACAAACCATGGGAGGTCCTCGCCAAGAACAGCTCCGCGCCACCTTGCCCGAAGGCCACACCAGCCGCATCCAGCCGGTGTGGGATGAAGACCTTCTGCTCCCTAGACAGTGGGACGCCAACGGCCACGCGGCAGGCATCCTGGCTCCCGGTGGCTGGATCGCGAAAACCGATCCCGAAGGAAAGACCTGGGAGATGTTCACCGTCGGGTACCGCAATCAGTACGACTTTGATTTCAACTCTGCCGGGGAGATGTTCGTCTACGATGCCGACATGGAATGGGACATGGGAACCCCTTGGTATCGTCCCACCCGTGTGGTGCATGCCACCAGCGGCAGCGAATTCGGATGGCGCAGCGGCACGGGGAAGTGGCCCAGCCATTATGCCGACAGCCTTCCCACACTGGTCGACATCGGACCTGGATCGCCTGTGGGAGTCGCCTTTGGGACCGGCGCAAAATTCCCCGCCAACTACCAGAAGGCACTCTTCATTTGCGACTGGACCTTCGGGACGATGTACGCCATCCACACGGTTCCTGATGGCGCCTCCTACCATGCGGTGAAGGAGGAATTCCTCTCCCGCACGCCGCTCCCACTGACCGATGTGACGATTGGAACCGACGGCCACATGTACTTCACGATTGGGGGACGAGGCACGCAGTCGGAACTCTATCGAGTGCGCTACATCGGCGATCAGTCGACCAAACCGGTGGTTGCGGAAGAACCGACCGACCTGATGGTGCTTCGCAAGAAACTGGAATCGTACCATCGGCCTGGAGTCGCCAATCCGGAGGCGGTCGCAAAGGAAGTACTGGCTCACCTTGGGCACCACGACCGATACATCCGATATGCAGCCCGTGTGGCGCTCGAATGGCTGCCGATCGATCTTTGGAGAGAGGAAGTCCTTCGACAGCAGTCGCCGCTAGCCCTCGCCCAGGGCGCCATCGCGCTGGCTCGCATGGGAGATCACGCCGACCGCAGTCCGCTGATCGATCGGCTAGCCAGCGTCGACGTGGAGGCTCTCCCCAACTCCCTGCGGCTCGATTACTGCCGCGCCCTGCAACTGACGCTCATCCGCCTGGGTGCGATCGAGGAGCGGCAGACGGTGGCGCTTCGGGAAAAGCTGGATCGACTCTTCCCCAGCGACGATCCGGCGCTGGATCGCGAACTGGTGATCCTTCTGACTTTCCTACAGTCCCCCACACTGGCCACCAAGACACTTCCGCTACTGTCCAAAGAAAGCCCATTGACCGAGGCAGATTTTCGGGAAGTCCTGCAGCGCAATCGCGGCTACGGCGCTTCGATCAGCGCCATGCTGGACAATCAACCCGACCTCCAGCAGTTCGCATACGCTTTCTCCCTGCGCAACCTCAAGGACGGCTGGACCGTCGATCAGAAAAAAGCGTTTTTCCAGTGGTTCCAAAAAGCGCAAGGCTGGCAAGGGGGCAACAGCTACCAGAAGTTCCTTCTGAATGCAGCAGAGGATGCCTACGCCAACAGCAACGATCAGGAACGATTTGTCCTGGAGGCGACCGGTTTGCGAAAGCCAACGCCGCTTCCCAAGGAACTGCCCAAGCCTCAGGGTCCTGGAAAAACCTACAGCACCTCGGAAATCGCCAGCTGGGTAGGCGAAGGACTGAAAGGGAGAAACTTTGAAAACGGTCGCAAGATGTACGCCGCCGCTCGATGTGTTGTCTGCCATCGCTTCGGTGGAGAAGGAGGAGCCACCGGGCCCGACCTGACGCAAGCCGCCGGACGATTCGCACCCGGCGATCTGGTCGATGCGATCGTCCGACCCAGCCAAGTGATCTCCGACCAGTACAAGACCACCATCATCCAGACCGAAGAAGGTGCTGTCCACACCGGGCGCATCGTCAGCGATGTCGATGGCAAGATCACCATGGTGGTCGATCCCGAAGATGCCACCAAGACCGTCGTCATCGATCGATCGGAGATCGAAACAGAAAAACCATCGCCTGTTTCGCTAATGCCTGCCGAGCTGCTGGATAAGCTCAATCAAGAGGAAGTGCTCGATCTGGTCGCTTTCCTCCTGTCACGCGGTGATGCCCAGTCGCCGATGTTCAAGTAGTCCCAGCAGGCGTGCGACCTGACTCGATCGACGAAGCGTTAGGTCGATCGAGTCGATCGCGGGGCGGGGAAGGGGAGGAGACGGTTTCGTTGGATGACGCTGTGTGGAAAGAGCGGCTGGAGGGACTGCTGCAGCGCTTGCATGATTCGGGCGTCGCTCACGATGCCGATGCGCAGGAGAGAGCGCAGAAGATGCTGTCCATCACCCCAGACACAGGGCAATTTCTGGTCTGGATGATCCGGGCGCATCGGATCGGTCGCGTCCTGGAACTGGGAACCTCCTGCGGCTACTCCACGCTGTGGATCGCCAGCGCACTGGTCGAGCGAAGGGGGGTGGTTGTCTCCGTGGAAAGGCAAACTTGGAAGCGAGACTTGGCGCGGGAGAATCTGCACCAAAGCGGACTGCCGCCGGAAACCGTGGAGCTGCATTTGGGGGAGGCCGGGGACTTTCTGAAGGAGTGCGCCCCAAAGTCATTCGATCTGATTTTCCTAGACTGCGATCGCCACCAGTACGCTCTTTGGTTTCCGCATTTTCAAGAAATTCTCAAGCCTCATCGGTGGCTGATTGCCGACAATGCGACCAGCCATCCTGAGGAAACACAAGGGCTGGAAAAAGTTCTGCAGGAAGCAGGCTGGCCTTGGGTGGTGCTTCCGATCGGAAAAGGCCAATTGGTCGCGCAGGCCCCCGCCCAGTGACCGATTGAATCGACCTGACCCGTCGTACTCCTATCTCCTATTCAGGCCGGAACGCCGGAGGCGGACCGGACGGGACTCGATTGTCAGATGTGGGACGAGCACGAGCACGAGCACGAGCACGAGCAGGAGTACGAGCAGGAGTACGAGCAGGAGTACGAGCAGGAGTACGAGCAGGAGTACGAGTACGAGCACGAGCACGAGCAGGAGTACGAGCAGGAGTACGAGCAGGAGTACGAGCACGAGCAGGAGTACGGAAAGAGCAGCCGTGGGGTGGGGGAGTCGGAACACACCAGAACCATGCGTCGATCGATCATCTTGGTGTGTTCCGCCGTCGCGACGAACAGCTTGGGACACCGATGTTCCCCATCGATTCAACGCTCAAATCGTCCCTCTTGCTACCGACGGCTTCTCACACCCTAGGAAGATCAAGAAAACCGCGAGCGACATCCTAGCCGAACGACTCTTCAACACCCCACTGGAGCGCCTCCCTTACCGTAGATTCGTCTTGCTGACGCGCTAGCTGGAAACCTCTGTGGGAAAGAGAGAAATCGTGATGCAGATGGTGGACAACCAGTCCTCCCTGGCAAAGCTGACGAAAGCCTTCTAGGAATCGAATCGTTACCTCCGGCTGCTCACGACTTCGAAACGCAAGCGTCCGTTCTTCATCGACTTGCACGTAGACGGCAATCCAGCGATCGGCCGGATCGAAGGCGGCAGGGACTCCCTTGATCTCGATCACACCGCGCGATTTGGCCGACACCAAAATCGCCCGCGCCTCGACCGACAACTGATCCAGGTTGACTGGATCGTTATCAACCATCGCCTGGCTGGCGATCTGCGCGAGAGCGACCAGAGCAGGAGCTCCGGCGCCAAGTGCATCCCAGCTCCCGGTCAGATAGCTGTCGACTGGTTGGAGATGTCCCCTTTTCCTCGGCCGAAGTCCTTCTCCCGCCCAGGGATCCGGGGTCGATGATTCCATGTTGCTTGCTGCTTTCCTAATGTTGGGTTTCGTGTCGGCGGAGGCCACTTTCTGATCTTGAGAGCTAGCGTTCGGCAGGGCAAGAGCTTGGACGGGGAATGCCAAGCTACGGCAGGGGGATTGGCTTTGACTTGGACCTGCCAAACCGGTTGAAATGGGACTTTCTGGGATGGAAAAATCTGAGGTCTGGTACGAGGAAACCAAGCAGGATGGGGCATCGCATATTCTTTTCCGTGGGGGACCCCAGCGGGGATCTGCACGCTTCCAGGTTGATTGCGGCTTGGAAGTCGATCGATCCAACGATTGCCTTTCGGGGTTTTGGCGGACCGCAGATGGAAGTGGCGGGGTGCCGGATCGACTTGCGATTGACCGATCATGCCGTGATGGGCTTTGCGGAAGTGCTGCCGAAGCTTCGTGATTTCTTTCGTTTTGCCGATCAGGCGGAAGCGATTTTCGCGGAGCGCGAGGTCGATGCTGTCGTGCTAGTCGATTTCCCTGGATTCAACTGGCACATCGCCAAGCGGGCAAAGGCGAAGGGGATTCCTGTCTACTATTATCTCCCACCCCAACTGTGGGCTTGGGGTGGGTGGCGCATCGGAAAGATGCGTCGCACAGTCGACTGCGTGCTGGCTAGTTTACCGATGGAGGTCGACTACTACCGCAAGGCAGGCATGCCGGTGGTATCGGTAGGTCATCCTTTCTTCGATCACGTCGCCCAGCAGACTCTCGACCAGCGATGGATGGCCGATCATCGGCCGGTCGATCGCGTCCACGTCGCCTTGCTGCCAGGGTCACGAAGCCATGAAGTCCGTCACAACTGGCCCTGGCAACTGGCGGTCCTGCGTCGGCTGTCCCAAACGGTAAAAACACCACTCCATTTTTCCGTCGCCGCGCTCAAAGAAGATCACGCTCGCTGGTGCCAAGATCAGTGCTTGGACCTCGACCCTTCCGTGTCGATCTCCTTCAGCGTCGGAAAGACCTCGGAGATTCTTGCCATGGCCGACTGCGCTCTGTCGAAAAGCGGTTCTGTCAGTCTGGAATTGATGGCACGAGGTGTCCCGACCGCCATCATCTACCGGGTTTCCGCTCCCACCTATCTCATCGGAAGGACGCTCAGCCCCCTCCGCAGCATGACGCTTCCCAACCTCATCGCCGGGGAAATCCTGATGCCCGAGTTCCTTACGGTGCGTCTAGGGGAAACGCAAATACGCCAAGTGTCCGATGCGATGACCCCCTGGATTGAAGATCCCCAGGTGAGAGAGCAGAATCGGGCCCGCCTTTTGGAATTAGCGTGTCGGATCGGAGCCCCTGGCGCCAGTTTCCAAGCCGCTGCGGCTCTGAAAAAGCTGCTCCAGCAAGCAGATTCTACGTCCCAGCACGTCGCCTGAACGAATTCAGGACCCCCTTATCACCCATATAGATGGGTAAAATAGCGATTTTGAGGGGATTTTCTTCGAAAATATCGCTACAAAAGCTACAACCCGCACACCCCACCGAACTAGAATGAAAGCTCGGAATGGACTTCCGCTGGTATGCGATGGATGCAAACTCAAGCCAGCCAAGTCTCTGCAGAGGGACTTTGATTCCAATAGGCGGTGTCTTTGATGCGGCTCACCCCCCTCCTTCTAGCGATCGCCCTCTCGCTTGGAAGCACAGGGAAGGTCTATGCCGCGATCGTATCTTTGGTGCTTCATAGTGATGGCGCCTCGGGTGCCTCGACCGTAAGCAGCTTGATAGCAACCGGCCAGTTTTCATCGGTCCAATCGCACGACATCAATAGTTCAGGGCTCCCTTCCCTGGCCACCCTTAGTGGCTACGATTCGATCCTGGTTTACACCAGTTTTGCTCCTTCGAATCCTGTTGGACTGGGGAACCTATTGGCCGATTACGTCGATGGCGGCGGTCATGTGGTGCTGGGGGGTTATGGCTTCTCGACTCCTTGGTCGGTTAGTGGACGGATCATGTCCACGGGCTATTCGCCCTTCATTCCGGGTGCCAAGGGTCCAGGTGGAACCTCTCTGTTGCCAGTCGCGGTGGCAGACCCTATGTTGCAGTCGATCAACTTGTCGGCGGTGCAGTACGGAAACGCTGCAACCAATGCCAAGCCGACGCTGGATACGGGTGCGATCGTAATTGCAGTGGATAATCTGGGAGTTTATCGCTTGGCGCGTAGTGGAAGCCGCGCCGTGGTCGGGCTGAACTTCTTCCCCCGTGGTGGCAACTTCAACGGGAACAACGCGGAGTTCTACCGGTTGGTTGCCAATGCGATGCAGCCACTACCGCCACCGCCTCCTGTTCTGATCCCCGAGCCCTCTAGCTGCGCGATCTACGCAATCGGTTCGCTTCTGGCGGTTCGGTGGCGACGACGGCGATTCGACACCTCCGTCGATTGACCCGATTGGCTCTGTAGTCCAGTTGCATACGGCCCCCCGCATCGGCTTGAATAGTTCTTGCGTCGCTCGGTGAGCTTATCTCTAGCTTCCGAAGCCTGCAGGCGGCCACTTGGAGTCGATAACGCGATGAACTGGACTCCCCGCTCGGGACTCGTGCCTGCTATCGGTCTGCTGATCGCCTTCCTGGCTGCGATGGTGTGGTGGCGATCGGTGGTTAAGAACCGGCAGGAATCCAAGCCAGAGATCCAGCTGCCGGCTGCCAGGATCGACCTTCCCCGGCCCGATCGGCGAGTCTGGTTTCAAGAGCATCTAGAGCCGCTGATGGTTCAGCAGACCGTCGCCAGTCGGGCCAGTGCGGAGCGATGTACCGAACGCATACGCCAGATCTTCCACGGTTACCAGCGCGGCCTGGACCCTTTCGTTCGCGACATCACCTCCACCTGGACCCGGCTGAGTCTGCTTCGCCAAATGCCAGGTGCCTGGTGGTCGCAGGACGATCGGATGGAGCGATTTGTTCGCGCCAAATGGGAGCAGCACCTGTTCAGCGAAGAGAGACTGAAAAAGGATCTTGCGGATGCTCTGCAGCAGTTTCAGGAGGACCTTTACGCCGATCAGGCCCGGATGCTTTCCCAGATGAAAATCGCCGTTTCGATCGGTGATTTCCCAGAATTGCAGGTGCCTGGACAGCCTGAGTTTCAGGGGGAAATCACCAAGCAGTTCAGCCAGTATGCCACGGGACGCGCCGAAGACAGCGTGTACCGAGGATTGACGACACTGATTTCCAGCGAAGTCGCCTTTGCCGTTGCCAGTTCCCTGGTGGCGCGCGGAGCCGTTATGCTGGGTGGATCGGCGGTGGCCAGTACGGCAGCTGCAGGTGGCGCGACGGCAGGGGGCGCCGCCGTTGGTGCTGGAAGCGGAAGCGTGGCAGGCCCCGTCGGTACCGCCATCGGTCTGGTGATCGGACTGGCAGCCGGTGTCGCCGTCGACTGGTGGATGACTCACCAATTTCAAGATCAGCTTCGCGACGAACTATCGACCTATCTGACCCGTCTCCAATCAGTAATCCTCCGTGGAAGCGGCGATCAATTGGGCCTTCAGGATCAGCTGGATGATTGGCTCCAGGATCTACAAGAGGTCCAACGCAACGTACTCCGCGAGAAAATCCTGGGAGCATCCCAATGACCATGCATCGCATCCAGCCTACATCTCCCCTAGCGATCGCCTCCTCGTGGATTCTCTCGATCTGCCTAGCCGCAGTCTGGACAAACCTGCTTCCGCTCACCCTGCCACTGGCCGCTCAGGGTACCCTTGTGCGAGAGGGTGGCGAAGCCGTTGTGCGGTCCCTGGGCGGCTACTTCAGCCGCAACGGCGGACGGCAACTGGCCGAGGAGTTGGCGGAACTGGGCGGGGATGCGGCGGTCGGCAATCTGGCGCGCAAGGTCATGACAGAAAGTGGCGAGCAAGGGATCGAACAGCTGGCGACGCTGGCAGGAAAATTCGGACCCGACGCAGTCCGTGCCCTCCAGCAAGCCGATTCCGTCGCCCCCGTTCTCAAGGCGATCTCCGACTTGCCTGAAGCCATGGTGGGACCAGCCCTTCGCAGACTTTCTGGCGCCAGCGCCCAGAAGGAGCTGACTGAAGCGGTTTCCCGTTACGGTGCATCGGCTCTGCGAGCCGAGGTGGCGCATCCTGGTATGGGAGGAAAGCTGGTTGGGTCCCTGGGAAACGACGGCATCTTTCTGGCCGAAAAGCTCTCCACAGAGCAATTGCTTCAGGTGGCTCGACATGCCGATGATATCGTGAAACTTCCCACCGCGCAGCGCGAAAGCGTTCTGCAAATGATGCGGTCCGATACCAAAGCCATGGTTTCGTTTCTCGGTCGCTTCGTCGAAAAGAATCCTGGCACCACACTCTTCACCGCAGCTGGTACTGGGATCATCTTGGCGGAATCGGAGAGAATATTGGGCGGTGACGAGATCGTCTTCGACAAGGATGGCAACCCGCATCTAGTCAGCAAGCCAGGGACGATCGGTCGCAGTTTGGATCAGGCCGCCGATCGCCTGCTGAACCCCATCCTCAACTGGATTCTACCGATCGTCGCCGTCGCTTTCTCCATCTTTCTTGCCATCCGGCTCTGGTTCATCTACCAGAGAAGCCTATTGCAGCATCGACGCCGCGATCGCAGCCGACCACCGGCCGTTCAAGCGAAGCATCTAGTACCGCCAGATAGGGCCGCTCCTGTCTCGAAAGCCCAGGCAAACCACGATTAGATCACCAAGCACCACCGTTCGTGCCACTCGTTCGGTACCGCCCCTCCCCTACGACCGGCTCCCACACCCGACAGCCGCTTGCTCCTGCTCGTGCTCGTACTCCTGCTCATACTCCTGCTCGTACTCGTACTCGTACTCCTGCTCGTCCCACATCTGACAGTCGAGTACCGTCCGGTCCGCCTCCGGCGGTTCGGCCTGAGTCGAAGTGCGAGTACGACAAGCCGCATGGTTCTCGTGTGTTGCGTCTCACACACCCGACGACCGCTCGCTCCATCTCTTGCTCGTACTCCTGCTCGTACTCCTGCTCCTGCTCCTGCTCGTACTCCTGCTCGTACTCCTGCTCCTGCTCGTCCCACATCTGACAGTCGAGTACCGGCCGGTCCGCCTCCGGCGGACCGGCCTGAGTCGAAGTGCGAGTACGACAAGCCGCATGGTTCAGGTGTGTTCCGGCTAACACACCCTACGGTCGCTCGGATCACCCTACAAGGGTTGGAGCATCCCGCTTCGGATCGCCGACAACCCAGCAAAACCAGATCAACATTCTAACGTTTATTAGAATGTCAACCCAATGGCTCGATGAGCCTTTGATCCCCATGCTGGAGCCACCGCAAAGGGCAGCTTCGTCGTGGCTGGCCTGATCAGGGAGCGAGCACTTCCAGTTTCAGATTTCGGAAGCGAGCCACCGTTGGCCCACCGGAATGCAGTTGGAGCCCAAAGACGCCTCGGAGCGCCCCCTTGGGATCTTCCAGATCGACGCAGGGCTGGCCGTTGATCCAGCTTCGAATCCGATGCCCCTTCGCCTCGATCACGTACTGATTCCAATCTCCCTCTCGCACATGCGACTCTCCGCTTTGCTCCCAGAGCAGACCTCGGCCTTCTTCTTCGTAAAGCTTGCCCCACCAGCCTTTACCGATGTCGGCTTGGTAGCCTTTCATGCCTTCCGCAGTGCGAGTGCTTCGCAGCTGAACTCCGCTGTTGCCTTCGTTCTTCTCCAGCAGTACTTCCATCGACAGCCGGAAATCGCCAACCGCCAGATCGCTGACGAGAAAATCATTGTGCTCCAGTCCCTCCGATGTCCCGACAATCTCACCTTGATCTACCTTCCACAGCTTCGGATCGCCCTCCCAGCCAGCAAGATCTTTCCCGTTGAAAAGAGTCGCTGCGTTTTCCACGGTCGCCAGCATCGGCACCTGGGAACTGGTCCCCAGGTAGGCCACCAGGCTTCGGATCTCATGGGGCGAAAAAGGCCGCAGCTGATCTTCCGGCATCATCGACTTTTCACTCAACATCCGCTGTTCGATCTCTTCCTTGGGAATCACCTCCGTGGCATCAGCCGTCTGCAACGTCAGGGCCTGATCGGTTTCGGATCGCACGATCCCCGTCACTACCCGTCCATCCTCGGTGAGCACGATGGTGGGCTGATATTCTTTGGCCATCACGGCGCTAGGATCGACAATGTTGCTCAGCAGATAATCGAGATTGGCGCGATTGGATCCCGTCAACTCCGGTCCCACGTTGCCACCTTTCGCAAAAAGAACATGGCATTGCTGGCAGGTTTTCGAAAAGATCGTGCGACCCAGCATGGGATCGGGCTTGGGTCCCTTCTTCTCTTCGATCAGCTGTTTGTACTGCACAATCATCTGCTGCTTTTCCTCTGGCGTTTCGCGCACAGTGCCCCAGGTTTTCTCGAGAAGCTGCTGGACCATGGGATCCTTCAGAAACTGCAGTTGTCGGACCAAGTCGGCTCCCAGATCGGTCGCTGGAATCTGTTGTTTGGCTACTGCCTCCAGCAGAGCGACCGCCGATTCCTTTCGGGCCGCCAGGGCGCTGAGCGCCAGTCGGCGATCGGACTGACTGTACCCTTCGTAGGCCTTCAGTAGGATGGCCGGCGTCTGCGGATCGGCATATTGAGCCAATCCTGCCAGCGCCGCTGGCCTCATGGCCTTCTCCTCGATCAGCTTCTGAAGTCCGGCCGCCAATTTCGGGTCGCGAGCCGCCAGGAGGGCCTGCAGCGCCGCGACGCGCGATTCCACCGATGCTTCTTGATTCATCGCCACCGAACGCACTGCAGCCAGCGCTGTTTCGTCCCCAAACGTCACTCCAATCGCCTGCGCCTGCAGCTGGATCGCTGGATCGGGTGACTTGAGCACCTTTCCGGCCACTTCTTTCCAGGAAGCGGGAGGATCTACCCTCCGCCGCCCTTGCAACGCGGTGGAGAGCGCCTGAAGGAACGCTGCTTGCTGCTGGTTGTCGCTTGCGGTCCCCAAGCCACGCACCAGCAGATCGATCGCCTGATCGCCTTGTGATCCCAGCCGTCGCAGCAGATATTCGCGCAACTTGGGCAGCTTCTGTCCCGCCCGAACCGCCAGCGCCATCGCGCGGGCCGGATCGTTCTCCACCAGAGGTTCCGCGGCGTACCACAGCATCAGAGGCAGGTTGTGGTCGTTCGCCGAGATCCGATCGGCCAGCGCTTCGACCAAAGGCCAGCGGTCTGCTGGGGGCAGTTGTTGTGCGGCCGAGGTGAGGTAGAGCTGAACGATGGGCGATGGGTCGTTTGCAGCCAGCCGTGTCAGCTTCGCCGCCGTCCATCCCTCTGCAGGTGCCTTGCCTTCCAGAGCCAACTGGATCGCCCAGCCCCGAACGTACGGACTGGAATCGGTCAGCCATCGGTCCAGCCAACGGGCGCCGTCAGCCCCGATGGCGTGCAGTGCCCAGATCGCCCTCAGCCGCTGTCGATCCTCTGGTGCCTGAGTGGAAAACTCTTCCAGCCATGCGATCGCTCCCGGATCGATTTTCCCACCAGCAGCTCGCTCCTGCAGCAGTCGCCTGGAATGCCGGACATACCAATCGTTTTCATGACCTGCCAGCTTGGCCAGCTCCAGGTCGCTCATCCCTGCCAGATCCACTCCCTTTTGACCGACCGATTCGCCGTAAACGATCTTATAAATTCTTCCATTGCTTCGATCGTGCTTCTTGGCATCTCCGGTATGGCACGCCTGCATGTCATACCAGTCGATGATCCAAACATTGCCATCGGGTCCATAGCGGAAGTAGAGCATCTGAGAGGCCTGATCGCCGGTCAGCAGAAAGTCGGGAGCATGACTTCCGATGTAGCCCGAACCACTTGGCTTGAGCCGATCGACATTCAGTCGCTGCCCATGGATGTTGTTCATGAAAAGCCCATTGCGATACTCCTGCGGCCAGCGATCCCCCAGGTAGATCATCGCTCCTGCATGCGCATGCCCACCGCCGGCCGAATCCGACTTGCCGTTGCCACCATGGGGATTCCCACCGACATAGTGCCGATGGTCGGCGATGGTCTTGATATCGTCGTAGGTGTAGGGATTGAAATGATTGCCGGCTTGGCGTTCGTACCTGCCACCCTGGATCATGTGGAATAGGTGCGGGATGACGCAGGCGGTGATGAAGGCCTGTCCGTGGTCGTTGAAATCGACTCCCCATGGGTTGCTGGTCCCATGGGCGAAGACTTCAAATCGGTGCTGGATCGGATGGTATCGCCAGACACCGGCGTTGATTGGAATCCGCTGGTCGGCCGGCGTCCCCGGCTTGCCCACCTTGCTGTGGGTGAAAACTCCATGACAGCCGTACAGCCACCCATCTGGTCCCCAGAGGAACGCATTGAGCGTCTCGTGGGTGTCCTCCAGCCCCCAACCATCCAGGAGGATCTGTGGAGGGCCATCGGGGCGATCGTCGCGATCGGCATCGGGGATGAAGAGGAGATAGGGAGCCGCGCCGACCCACACTCCACCGAATCCGACTTCCATGCCACTGATCAGGTTCAGGCCTTCGGTGAAGACCTTTCTTTGATCCAGCGATCCATCGCCATCGGTATCTTCAAAAATCAGGATGCGGTCGCGGCCCTGATCTCCCGCCGCTCGGTTGGGATACTCATACGCTTCGGCCACCCAGACCCTCCCCCGATCATCCAGAGCCATGGCGATCGGTTGCTTCACCTCCGGCTCCGTCGCCCCCACCACCGCGCGAAAGCCTTCGGGAAGCGTCATCGCTGCCACTGCCGCCGCAGCATCCAGACCCTGATGCGGGTATTCATCCGGCACCAGCGGCGACTCGGCCGGTGTCACCGGCCCTGGGGGATCGGTATGAAATCGAAAGTCGTCGAAATTGAGATGACCCCAGCCATTTCCAGACGCATCCGTCAGTTGGATCGAAACTCGCTTGCCTTGGTGTTCCCGGAGGTCGGCAACCACCAGCCGCATGTTCTCGGTGGTCCGCCCCATGGCTCGATAGATCACCTTGCTGCTGGCTGCGTCGATCAGTTCCATCCGAGTTTCCATCCCCGCACCGCCACCGATAAGAAAGGAGGCAAAGGGATGAGTCACTTCAAAAGGGACACTTCGCAACGTTCCCTGCGGTGCATCGCCATCGATCTCGTAGGTGCCCACCCAATACTTGCCCTGGTGTTCGCTTCGCATGTCGGGGCGCCGAGCGGCGACGGCATCGCCTTGCACCGGCTGGCCTTCGAAGGCCTTTCCATCCACAACCCAGTCCTCCAGCGACCCTTTCTCGAAGTCGAAATTCAGCGACTTGCCTGTCGCATCCTGTGGCAGTTGTCCCGACCCTTTGCCCAGTTGCACCATATCGATTCCCAGCATGTAGCCAGGTACCGCATCAGGGTTCTTGCCGACGATCTCAAAGGCCAGCAGGTGATTCCCTTGAGCCAATTCCAACTCGCCTAGGCGAATGTTTCCTGTCGAGATCACCTCCGGGGCATGGTACAGATCGATCGGCTCGCCCAGCTTCTTCCCATCCAGCAGAACCTGGACGATGGCGTAATCGCGCGCCTTGGTCAGCGCGGTCCGCACTTCGTAGCTGCCTGCCTCAGGCACCGAAAGCTCCAGTTCCAGACGATCCCCCGGCTTCGCACCGGTCCACCAAAGCTGCGAGTCGTTGCTCCAGTGATCCGCGCTGAATCCCCCCATCGGCTGCTCCTTGGCGTCGCCTCCGGTCACCTGCAACAGCTTCATCGATTCCCCTTCCAGCCGCCCCCCTACCTTCGATTCGGGTTTCTCAGGAGCTAAGTAGGCAACTGGCTGAAAAGCACTCCAAGCGTCGCGATCGACCTCCTGCCTTCGATGATGCAGCAGGTGCATCCCCTTCATCCCGCCAACGGCGATGTCGACCAGACCATCTCCCTGCAGGTCGCCAAGAGCGATCTGACGACCAATCCCTGTCTCTTCTGCTGCTAGGTAGGGGACCCAGTCGATTCCATCTTGGCCGCGCACTAGGCGGAACCAGTAGACGACGGCGCCGGCATCCCACATGGGGCTCCCTTTGTGGTGGGAGTAATAGGTTTTCCCAGTGACGATGTCCTTCAGCCCATCCCCATCGATGTCGGCCAGTTGCACCGAATGGAGTTCGGTGAAAACCACCCCATAGCGATTGTCCTCGGGCTTCTTCCCCACAATGTCATGCCGTTGAAACGTCCGCTCACCACCCTCCCCCCGCTGCTCGTACCATGCAAGCCCGTAGTCATGCGCAGCGAGGCTGGTGATGATATCGTTGTCGCCATCTCCATCGACGTCGTAGGCGAACATCTCCGCTCCACCATAGGCCGTGCTGAATTTGGCATCATGCTGCCGCCACGGCTTGGCGCCATCCAGCGTCGTAGGCTGTTCCAACCATCCCCCTGCATGGATCAGATCGATCAATCCATCGCCGTTGACATCCCCGGCTCCCAGGCCATGCCCAAATCGCTTGTCGGCCACCTGCGCACTGACCGGATGAAACGTCCATGCCTCCAGCGGCTTGTCCCTATCGACCGTCGCATAACCAAAAAACCCATCGCGTGTGCAGATCAGCTCCGGCGTCGAATCGCCGACCACCTGCAACCACTGCGGTGCTTCATTGGAGACCCAGTCGAGCACCTGGTGCTTGGCCCAAGGCCCCGCGGTGCGCACCGGCTTGCCAGGGTTCTTGTAGACATAGGCGGCCGTCCCGGGAAAACCAGCAACCAGCAAGTCGCGAAATCCGTCGCGGTCGATGTCGTGGGCCCAGACGAAAAAGTGGTCGGCGTAACCCTCCCGATTCTGCGGCTTGGGGGAATAGATCTCGAACTTCTCCTGAAAGTCCGGACCCGCATACCAGTGCGGTCCGTAGATGGCATCGGCATTTCCGTCGCCATCCAAATCCCCAATGGCCGCACCTTCGGAATAGTATTCCTCGGTCAGAGGCTGGACCTCAAAGCGATCGACCGTCCACTTCCCGTCAGGTGCGGTCTGCCATGCCGCCACCCAATTTCCTGGAGTGCATACCGCAACCAGCCACAACAGCTGTCGGTAGAGATTGGATCGTGATGGTTTCATCGAACAGGATCCTGGAGAGGGATTGTTTCTGATAGACAGCAACTTGCGAGGTGGGATTGCCGGTGGAGATCGTTGGCTGCTCCACCGGTCGCAGGAGAAACCGGCAGACGGAGTCGCCTTCATCGGACAATCCACCCGGCTCAAGTTGTTATTGTACCGCAAGGTGGCGATCGAATTCCAACCGAACCGCCAGCGCTGCTGAGCGGTACAGCCCCGATTTCCGCCAAGACGGCTCAGGGGACCGCATCGGTGGGAGGCTGGCTGTCTTGATCCAGCCCCAGATCGATGATCTGCACGCACCCATCCAGCATGGCGTCGATTTCCTGGCGGGAGGTGTAGAGCCCCGAGACGCCAAGACGCAGCAGGTTGGGAGGTCGGAAATCGGGAAGTACCCCGTAGCGTTCGATCAGGCAGCGCACGATTCCCCAGGCCCGCGGATGAGCGAGGCTGATGTGCGACCCGCGCTGCGACCATGGCCTGGGGGTAACTAGGGAAAAGCCGCGCGAGGCCAGTCGCCCATCAAATTGCTCGATCAAGTAGTCGGTCAGCCGGCGCGATCGTTCCGCCGTCGCTTCGATCCCCGCTTCGATCGCCAGGTCGATTCCCGCCTCCATCGCCGCCAGAGCCAGCACGGGAGGCGTCCCCGCAGCAAAACGATCGATCGATTCCGATGGTTCGTACTCCTCCGCGAATTCGAAAGGTCGCGCCGCTGAAAACCACCCGGCGATCGGATTGAACAGCCGATGATGCAACGCGCGTCGGACGTAGAGAAATGCAGGAGCTCCGGGACCACCGTTGAGGTATTTGTAGCTGCAGCCGGCCACCAGATCGACCTCCCATCGATCCAGCTCCATCGGCAACGCACCAACCGAATGACTCACATCCCAAAGCACCAGCGCCCCAGCTTGGTGGGCTCGCTGTGTCCACCTCTCCATATCCCATCGCCGACCACTGCGATAATCGACATGCGACAAAAGCAGCAGCGCCGTGGTGTGGTCGATCTCCGGTGCGCGATCAGGATCCGCATCCTCCGATAGTGTCACCACTTCCATCGCTGGCGATCGATCGGATGCGATACGATCGACGAGATAACGATCGGTCGGAAAATTGGCTCGCTGAGTCACAATCCGCCGGCGTGTCGGTTGAGCGTCGATGGCCGCGCGAGCGAGTTTGAAGAGCTGCACGGAAGTCGAATCCCCGACATGAATCTGCCCGGGTGCGGCCCCCACCAGTTGCCCGATCTTGTCTCCAATCCGACCAGGAAGATCCAGCCATCCATCGTTCCATCCACGAATCAGTCGTCTGCCCCACTGCTCGGTGATGACATCCGCCATGCGGAGGGCCGCAGCCTTGGGCAAGCGCCCCAGACTGTTTCCATCCAGATAGATCAGATCCTCTTCGATCACAAATCGATCGCGATAGGGAGCTGCCTCCCAGGAGTCCGAGGCCGACTGGTCTTCCATCCGACCTCACCTTTTTCTTCATCGACATCCAGAACAACAACCCGACATACCAAGCCAGGCAACTTCGTTTCGATCAGCCAGCACCCTGTACCAACGCTTCGAATCGCTTCCTCTGCTCTTGCAGCGCAGCGATCTTGTCGGCCGGATCGGTGCGCGCCTCCAGCAGAATCCAGCCCGTGTAATCGATTTGCCGGAACAGCTGAAATAGCTGGGCATAGGGATAACTCCCTTGATCCAATTCGCGCACATGGCAGGTGGCACCGAATCGATCGGCCACCATGCGGAAGTTGGCTTCCAAACCATCCCCCTTCAGATCTTCGTCGTTGCTGTTCCAACAGACCGCCACGTTAGGATGATCTGCCATCTTGAAGATATCGCGGATCACCGGAAGTTCCGATGTACCTGCTCCATGCACTTCCACGCGGATCTGCTGCCCATACTTTTCGCCATAGGCGGCCACCTCATTGAGCGATCTGGCGATTTGTTCGATCGTCTTCTCGCGAGCCACTCCCTCGGGAAAACCATTCGGCTTCACCTTGACGCCGCTGCCGCCGCAATCGTGCATCAGGCGGATGTACTCTTTGGTCTTCTCGATATTGGCTCGGACCTTCTCAATCTCCTTCGCATGGTACTCGCAGTTGGAACCGTAGCCCACCAACTCAATCCCGCTGGCCTCAAACTCCTTGCGCACCTCGGCCCGCTGGGCCGTCGTCAGCGTCGGTTCGACTCCATGCTGGTGCTCGGTCCGAAGCTCCACCCCTCCCAGCCCCGATTTCTGACATGCCTCCAACAGTTCGGGCAACTTCATCTTCTGACCCCAGAGATAGGTCACCAGACCAAACCGCATCGGCGATCGATTGGCCCCCTGCAGATCTCCAGCCTTTGCCAAGGACAATGCCCCCAGCCACCCGGCCTGCATCGCCAGCCAATCGCGCCGCCCAATCCTCGAATCGGCCATCTCGGAGAACCCTCCTCGTCTAAATGAAAAAGGTAGCATCACTCTGATCTGGATGATCGCGAGCGATGCGTCGAAAGTCATTGTAGTCGATCGAAACCGCCGCTCGACCATCTCGCTGGCTGCCTTGACCCGACACCAAAGGAAGTGACCAAGCGATCAGGAAGATGGCTCCTTGGAGTACCATATCAGCAGGGCAGGGGAGCCGTGCGGATGGAGATGGAGCATCGAACGGGAGAGATGGGGTGAGCGATCGGAAGAGCTATCGCATTCTCTGTTGCAGCAGTTCGATGGCGGGCGGGGGCAGTGAGCGGCAGATGCTGCAACTGCTGCGCGGCCTGGATCGCCACCGATTTGGTCTCCAGCTTTTCCTTCTTTATCGATCGGGTGAATTGCTGAGTGATGTACCGGATCGCATTCCGATCACTGCCTGGCGTGGTCCCTTTCCCGGCCTTCCTCTACCAGGTCGATTCCATCGCGATCAAGTGAAGGCGATAAGAGCCTTGGTGCAAAGCGAGCGGATCGAACTGGTGTACGAGCGTCTCTTCCATATGGCGCTATTGACCGGCCAGGCGCTGCGTGGGACGAGCGCCGCCCGAGTGACCACGATCGTCAGCCCGCCATCGCAAGACGTTGTCAAAACCGAACGACGCTGGCTGGTTGTCAAAAAGCGATTGCTGAGGCAGTCGTACCAACAGGCCGATCGCGTCCTGGCCGTCAGTGGATCGACCGCCGAGGACGCCAGCCGCTTCTACGATCTCCCGAGAGAACGATTCGAAGTGATCCCCAGCCCGATCGACTGCCAGAGAATCGATCGGTTGCTGGCCGAGGAGGAGGATGCGGTGCATCGCTGGATGACCGATCGGTCGATGCCGCAGATCGTGTCCGTCGGAAGGCTATCGCATGAGAAAGGGCAGCGGTATCTGATCGAGGCGATCGGGCGGGTGGAACAGTTGGCAGGTCGCAAGCTGATGCTGCATCTGGTGGGGGATGGTCCCATGCGCGGCGAACTGGAGCAACTGGTCTCTGGAATGGGACTTGCCAACCGCGTCCTGTTCCATGGCTTTCAGGCCAATCCCTATCTCTGGATTCGCCAGGCCGATCTTCTGGTCCTACCCTCGCTCTACGAAGGCTTCCCCAACGTCCTGATGGAAGCGATGTACTGCCAAGTCCCAACGCTGGTGACGGATGTTTCCATGGATGTCCGCCAGATGATGGAGCAAGTGGGTGGCTACCCTCCTGTTCCCACTGGATCCAGCGACGCTCTGGCCGCCGGAATCATCGATCGCTTCGAATCCCCCAGTCGGTGGCTGGCTGCCGCAAGCCGATCGAGGCAGCGGATTCTCGATCACCACCAATTGCCGCAGTGGCTGGATCGGATGGCTGGTCTTTTCGCGGAGACGATCGAGCGGCGGCGCGAAGGTTGAGTTAGCCACCATCCACCATCCGGCCGCTCAGCGTTCCCCATAGAAGACCGATTCGACATTGCCGCGCAGCACCTGATGGCCCAGCGCAACCGCTCGTTCTTCCGGCCACCTGCGATCCATCACAAACTGCTCGGCCAACTGCCGCGCCAGCAGTCGCTTGTACATCGCAAATTTCGGCAACGCAAACTCCAGCTTGTACATGTCGCTGTAGTAACCGATCTGTTTGTTCGCAGGAATCGCCTCCAGCCTGGCCGCCAAGTCGCGGGCGATCCAACTGGGCGTATTGCTGTACCACCAATGCCCATGAGTGACGACGTTTGGAAAGATCCAAGCGTAGTCGACCAGCTCCTGGTTGGTGACACTGGCCAGCACCGAGATCGGGAACTGGACGCTGGGGAATCGATTCAGCAGCGGCGCGTATTGGATCATCGAGACACGGCTGTCGAAGAGGTCCTGCCCCTGATAGACACCCCCAGGATAGACCCGGCGATTGACTCCGATCATCAGATCAAAGGGGAGCCGATACCGTTCGCAATGTTCGGCTAGCGTCCAGAAGACCCAATAGGCCAAAGTGCGGCAATCACTCGGATCTAGCTCCTCGAAGGCGACGCCCTGATCGGCAGATCGGATCACGCGGTCCCAGGCGGATGCCGCCGACGCGTGCGAAACGGCGACCGGAGTGAAATCGGGAGGCAGGGAGATCGCGCACGCCCTGGCTCCCTTGCCGACAAAATGCTCGAACAGCCGGCCGATCCCGTCGCTCACCTCCCGAATCCCCCCTGGATCGATCCCCGTCGCCTTGGCCAATCGGCCGCGCACCTGCGGCTTGGCCAGATGAAACACCAGATCATCAGTGCGGAGGCATGGCACATACCGTCGCGTCGAAAAACCCTCCAGCGGATCATCGAAGTCATTGGTCAGAAAAACCGCTTCCAACCCCGACCGGCGCAAAACCTCCTCTTCCCAACCCGGCTGGCTCATCCTGCTAGCCGCCAGATCGTAAAGCGATTCCCAGTTGGCGCGATCGATGCGGTCAGCGGGAAAATCGAGCAATCGCTGACAGAGCTCCAGCATCCACGACCACTGCACCGTGTTTTCGATCGGCGCTAGCCCCTCAAAAAGCCGCGCCACCTTCTCCTTGGGATCAATCCCCGGCTCTTCGATCCGATCGCGAGCCAGACCGGCCGAATGCGCCAACTCCGTGTAGTAGTGGTATCCCAGAAGATCGGCGATCGTCTGGCTGGAAGGTGATAAGGGGTTGATGTGAGTGTGTGGATCAATCAGCACCAGGCGGTCGAGCGCCTCGAAAAGCCGTTGTTCCAATTCGTTTCGAAGCGCTACCAAGATCGTTTCTCCCGGGGGTTTCGCAAGCATTCACACTCACTGTTGTGTTCCAAAAAATCGTTGGTCGCAACCGGGCCAGGCGGTACAATGAGTCGGCCAGGCGATCTCCAGGCAACGCAGCGAGGTACGGCGATGACTGAATCGAAAGATCCCCACCAGCCGGTCCGACTGCATCAGGTGGAGGCAGAAATCGAAGCGATGGAAGCTCAATTGGAAGGGATCGATGACCTTTCCCTCGAGTCCCCAAGTGCTGCCTCTGTCCCTCCAACGACCGCCAGCAACGACCAATCGCTCAAAGCTCTGATTGTCTCCTCACTGCTCAGCCTTCTCGTGGTGCTGGCCCTCCTGGCGGCGGTTCGATGGACCTTGCCCGCCATCCTCGAAGGATGCCGCTATGCCTGGACGCGCGGGCAATTGAGAGCCCAGTACGAGAGCGCCGGAGAGCAACTGCAGCAGGTCTCCCTGGAGAGCCTTGGCAAGGTCTCCCAGTGGATCGGACAGCGCGTGCAGCCCAGCGTCGTCCACATCAGCCTGCAAGCTGCCGATGGTCAGGGAATCATCGGTCAAGGAGGATGGAACGGGTGGGATACCCTGCGATTGGATCAAGGGAGCGGTGTGATCGTCGATCCCAGCGGATACCTGCTGACCAACCTCCATGTGATCGAAGATGGGGAGCAGATCGAGGTGAGGCTGAGCGATGGCAGGCGAAGGATGGCCAAAGTGATCGGCACCGACCCGATCACCGACCTAGCGGTTCTGCAAATCGAAGCCGACAACCTGATGCCGATCCAGTGGGGCAACAGCGATCAGATGCAGGTGGGCATGCCCGTCTGGGCCGCCGGTAGCCCCTTCGGCCTCGCTGGCTCCATCACCTTCGGCATCCTCAGCGGCAAACACCGCATGGACCTGAGCTCGACGAAACTGCGCGGCGCGGTCAAAAGCAGTGCGGAGTACAGCGATTTGATGCAAAGCGATGTGGCAGTCAATCCGGGCAATAGCGGTGGCCCACTGGTCAATGCCCAAGGGGAACTGGTCGGGATCAATACCGCCATCATCGGCGAAAGCTTCCGTGGCGTCAGCTTTGCCATCCCTTCGAACGTCGCCCGACGCGTCTTCGACAAAATCCTCGCCACCGGCAAAATGGAACGTGGCATCCTGGGAGTGCTTTTGGAACCAATCGAATCGCAGGATGAAGCGTCGACGGGAATTCGTGTCCGAGGCTTCTTGGAAGGGTATCCCTCTCCCGCCAAGCAAGCGGGGATCGCCATCGGCGACCGGATCATTTCCATCAACGGCCAGCCCGTTCAGGATATCGCCAGCCTCCGCCGACTGGTTGGCGAGGCGATGATCGGAGACCAGCTGAAAGTGGCGATCGAACGCGATGGGAAACCGATGGAGCTGGAGGTTTCCGTCGCCGCCAGCCCACCGGTCAACTGACCTTGCTGGCCGTCAGCAATTCTATTTTTTTCATCGCGGCTGGGTACCTGCTCCCAATCAGTTTCTTCCTCGATCCAACTCCCAAAGGCGGGTCGCGTCGCCCCCTTTTGCTTTCACTTCTCCGCTCGCGCGAAGCCGCGAAGCGATGGAGAGCCCAGTTCCATTTGCGATTCCTGCCTGGGTATCCAGTCACCATTTTCTGAGAGCGGTAACCTTTCGTTGCCAATCGCCTCGACAGGTTGAATGGCAGATGGAAAGGGACGTCGTGTGCTGACGAACGATCTGCCTCTTGTCGTCTTTCGCGTCTTGGCGTCTTCGCGTGAGACCAAC
>Ga0315904_10001191_pt1 | contig 41047 bp, 74 predicted proteins | sample LakEriMetagenome_6_FD_203529 | JGI IMG/M metagenome (GOLD analysis project Ga0315904, IMG submission 203529) | Freshwater fungal communities from buoy surface, Lake Erie, Ohio, United States - Buoy 12 MA120 | ecosystem: Environmental > Aquatic > Freshwater > Lake | place: USA: Lake Erie, Ohio... | reverse complement strand
CACTCTACCAGTATTCGCAACCGTTTGGTCTGTGGTACTCAAGAATCTATATGAAGTACCATTAAGAGAATCTGTAACGAATGGCGTGAACCTTGGGATAGTAAGCAGGGTTGTTGAGTCTGTGGTTGCTTTGGTTATAGATACGTTGACAACTGCCTTTGATGTTGTGGCTGATCTGGGAGTATATCCTAGAAGTTTGGCGTGAGAAACTACCGAGCTGCGGAGCGAAGCCGAATCTAGAAACATCTCGTTTGCAATCATGTTCATGTAAAATGCATTATAATGTGTGTTATATGCAAGAATATCGAGCAATATGTTTATTGCAGAACCTTCGAAGTTGTAATCCTGAAATTCGTTTTGATCCTTCAAGAAAGACTTTAGATTTTCCTTGATGGTATCAAAATCTAACTCACTGAGTTTTATCTTTGATGGGTTTGCCATTTATCGTACTCTCGATAAGAAAAAGTTTACTGTTATTGGTGTTGTCAAATTTACCAGAGAATAAGTCAATTCAATTAAATATCCATTTCTATCGTAGTCTGGCGTTATCAGAAGATCTTCTATTAACACACGAGGCTCGAAATTTTTAATCGTATTCATTATATCTTCTTTCAGAGTCTGAGAGGTAATTGAGTCTATTGGCTCAAATAACATCTTTCGTATGTTCGTTCCAATCTCAGGTCTGAACTTCTTTTCGTAATGGTTCATGAACAAAAGATTACGAATGGATTGAGTCACTGAGGAATAGTCGGATTTCTTGACTAAATCGTCAGTGACGGGGTGCTTCTTAAATGAGATATCGAAGTCCGAATATAATCTCGTTGTTCTTGGCATTTTACTTTTTCTTATCCCCTAACTTACTATTTATTGAGTCAAGAATAGTTCTCTTTCTTTTTGCCTTCTGATCGTCAATCCTTTTAGAACTTTGCCGCCAGCTTTGTTCCATCTCAAGAACTCATCAGCTGCTCCACAATAATCTCGCTCGTTGAGTTTCTTAACTAGAGTCGATGAACCGAAGTTGCCGCCGCCGATGTTATATAACAATGAAAGGCAGGCGTCAATCATACCCTGAGTCAAGTCAACTTTAATGTATCTTCTTAGATCGGGCATAAACTTCTTGTTGATCGCATAAGCCAGATACCGTTCCGCCTCTTCTTTGGTTATCGTATCGCCAAGTTTGACGGGTCTGTCAATAGCGGCAGCAGTAGAACCATATCCTATGGTAATAGGCTCGCCGCCTGTCGCAGGATCTACATATGCATCCGCTTCGAATCCTTCTGATTCTTTAATTAAATCCAATCCTTTCGCTCCAATTGCCCAAGAAGGCTTGTAAATGAATGTTGCTCTATTGGGATCAAAATTACATGTTTGTGGCGCTGTATTGCTCATCGGTTCCACCTTTTCCCCTTCTTCAGTTGTGTCCTTATATTGAGACCTTTCATATGCATCTCCACTTATTGGATCGAAGTCCACCAATCCCGAAACCAGTGGAAGTGGCACTTCTTCTGGCGTTGGGGTAGAATCGTTCTTCGTATCTCTCGTTCCAGCTGAGGTAATATCAGCTGAGGTTCCGGCTTCCGAGTCTCCGTTTTGTATGCTGGTCACAACTCCATCAATATTCACTTCTGCTGCCGCGAGGATGTTAGTAGTGCCGCCAGAAGTAAAGTATTGATCCGCGCCACTTAAAACGTCGACTCTGGTATCAACGTCAATATTTAGTGATCGTGCTCGGATATTCAAATCTTCTCTGACGCTCATGTTTAGAGATCCAGCCACCTTGAGAGAAACGTCATTCCCAGCCTCGATTTTAACATCACCCAAAACCTTCAGTAGACAATCAGAATCAATTGTAACTGCGGCTCTACCCATTATGTAAATACTATCATCAGCCATCACTATCTGATAGTTAGATCTAGTTATCTTCTCGACTTTAGATCCAGAAGGATATATCTCGCTGTATGTTCCGGAGCGATGAGTGATTGCAATTCGTTCATTCTTCGGCGTATCGTCTAGTTCAAATATATGTCCAGACTCAGTTTCCGTTGTATGGTTGAATGGGTAGAGAGGATTGAACGCTGGATATGGCTCAGACCAAGAAAGACCGTCAGCAGTTTCGATGTTCTTTACCAGATTCTGCTTTCTTCTAAAGAGGGCAGTATTCCCAAGATCTTGGTATCTAGCGGTTCTTGGTGTTGTTGGTTTTTCCAAGTCTTCATCCAGAGGATATCGTAGAGTCTCAAGTATCACCGGATCTGCGATGTTGGCTTCATTGATAACTACGCCATTTCCGTCCGTTGGATATTCAACCGAAACTGGTTTTTTGGGTGAAAGTTTTATGTCCTCTTCGGTACGAAGGTCATGAAACCCCGATCCAGTATCTTTTAGATTAGTTTCGTATCCTGGGATTATTCCCATCATTACGGGATACTGACCATTCTTTCCATCAGCAAAGAATCCAAAAACCACTTCGGATTCTTTCGGCGTCGAAAAGGATTTGGCATTCAAAGCATGGACTGGGTGCGCCCAAGGCAAGTCTTCTTTAGGAATGTCAGAAAGAGATCCAGTGTGCCATCCATATATTCTGACCTGACATCTACCCAGACCAAGGGGATCGGCTCTGTTCTCGACGACGCCCATCCACCAAACGAATCCATCTAATCCTGCATAATTCTTTTCTATCATGATTTTTTTAACTCATTTAGTATTGGAGAATTTTCCACAGCAGAAGGCACTGGGGAATTTACACTATCGGTCATGAATTCTATGGTCGTATTATACGACTTTCCGAACATTGGCGCCATAAATTTATGGTTGACTGCTGACACCAGATACTTTCCAGACCTATATTCGTTTATCTCATAGGTTTGATTCTGGGAAACCATGTTAGGAATTTCAACATCAATTGTCGAACCAACCTTCAACATTACATCGCCAGGAAGAGTTCCTATCATCTTAAAGTTGGATATTTGTCCGAGTTTGGCTATAGTTGGACCAAGCCACAACTCAAATGACGTCGGGTTGACATAAGGATCAGCATCGTTTGTTATGACATATTTTATTGCATTTAGATACGAATCATACAAACCAAATCCAAGGCGATTTGTGGATTTGTTGACCATCAATTCTTTGTTCAACAATTTCCCTCGGAAGTCGTACCCATTATAGAGAGTGGACTGAAATTGTCTGTTGATGATGTCGTATCGTATAACGCTGGATGAGTATGACCCGTATCTGACTCCCTTCATTATATTGAAGTCTTCCACAGCATTTAGATATGTAAAGATCTTCGAGTTCTTTAGATTATCATCGCCAAACTTAGCCGACTTGAAGTATTTCGCATAGGAAGGATATCCTGCCAAAGTTTCGAACGAAACGAAATTAAATCCGTCTCTGTTCTCAAAGAACATAAATATAGATTTGTTCTGCGCATATGCTCTTGTCGAAAGCCAGTGAATAGCCTGCAATGGATCCATGTTTGGTATTATAATATCAAAGACGCCTTCCGTTTCCTCGACAACTAATCTGCTCGTGTCGATCTTCAGATAATTGGTGGCAATGTCGTAGACCATTTCGCTGATGCGTCTGCCTTTATACGACTTGCTCATTTTAATTGAGGAAGAAAGAATGTTCTCTTCGGAACAAAAATTTATTACATAATTTAACGTCTGCGAAGTTCCATAAGTTCTATTTTTTATAGAATAGACTCTGAACGTTTTTTCAATTGGATCTTCTAATGACGGTTTGTCGATTGATAGTTTGACATATTCATTGCCGTGTACTGCAAAGATAGACATCATATCCAGAGCGTCTGAAAGGAGAGCTTCGCCTGACATTGTAGCAGCAAAAAGATCTTCGTAGATATTGAGTTCGAGAACCAAATTAGTTAGATCTACAGCCTGTCCGTCGCTCGTGTATAACATGAACGATTTAATCTGATAATCGCTGGCATTAAATACCCCAGGATTTGATTGCGTTGTTTCTGCCATTATTTCGCCATCAGAGTTTTGAGTTCATTTTCAATCAGATTCGCATAAGCTCGGTCGATTAATTTTATGTTTCTCTTGGCTTCATTCAGATAATATTCATAGTCGTAATTTGAGATTGAGTATATTCTTCTGCTGATGGTACACTCAGTTCCGTCTGGCGCAGTCAAGGTTTCCGACGAGAGTTCGATGTCGCCATCGTTCAGATCAGGCATGTATCTCGAACTTACCTCGCCAGTAGCAAAATTGTATTCATATTGACTGACTTTGTTAGTTATGAACCTAGTAGTCTTTTTCTTAAGAACGATGTTCGAGAAAAGATTGGCTTCTTCTGTGTGATGAATTGTCGATTGCGCAGCAACCATTGTGCCATATTTCTTTTTGATGTATTTTTGAAATGCGAAATCGCTCAGAGCGAAGTCGAAATAAGGGTCAACGACGAAGTTAGAAAACATTACCAACCAATGCTTGTTGACATCGCCATAGAATTTATGCGCAACAGATTCAGGGGTGTCGTATTCTTGCATCGCATAATCCGAGTACACAGCAGTGTTATCTAGAATTCTCTTCAGAATTTTGGATCTGGCGAATATATTTTTAACTTGCTGAATTTCAGTACCATCGTCTTGTAGGCTGTACCGAATATTCTGAATTAATGAAAAGTAATTTGCCATTAGTACCCTTCCTCTATGGCTTCTCTTGTCATTATATCTACTTCTCTAAAAGACAAACGAACTTCAATGTCCACTGGTTGTCCATCTTCAAACGTCATAAACTTGCCGCTTCCAACATAGTTGACATCTACTCTTTCTAAAACGCAAGTGCCTATCTTTGCCAAGTAAGGATTCTCAATAGACTGTCCATCGTTTCTGAAGTAGAATTTAATATCGAACTGAGAAGGCGGAACGAAATATCTGGCTCCTGTTCCTACGCTATCGGCTGGCATGGATGGCGCGGAATGCATTCTGAACGACTTGATTATTTTTTGAATCTGTTCAGTTTCTTTTGCTGATCTGGAGTTGAATCTAAAATCAAACTGAAACTCTCTGCGGTCGGTGCCTGTAAAGAATAGTTCTACTTGCGGGTTTATGGCGAATCCTTGGCTCCTAACCAGAGCATCTTTAAATTTAGAATTCATGTCGCCAATAGATTCTCCGAGCCTTCCAATCACTTCCGCTGCACCTGCAGATGGCATACCCTGCCCGATGCCTTTCAATCCACCGACAATACTGCTTCCAACATCTTTACCTTCACCTTTGAACGCGCCCTCCATCATTGGACTTCCAATTTGCATCAGCGCCCCGACGTCTCCAAACATATCTGTCAACGAAACGTTCTCATAACCATGGTTCTGAGTTGTCATCAGCGTATCTGGCATATAGATGTTAATTGTTTTCTTTAACATCTTGGTCTTCGGTCTTTGAGAAATGATGTTTTGAGTTACGCCTATAAACGCTCCTTGCGGGGCTGACGTCGTTTGTTTACCAGAAGACAAACCAAATTTAGAACTGAAATTTTGCGCAAATGCCAACCCTGCCCCAATAGCAGCTCCAGCCGCTCCGCCTTTTAAATTCTGTTCGCTGAAGAGATCTCTATTGTTGGGATCGCTAATGGATGGTGGTCTTAATTGCGCCAGCTTAGTCGAAGAATATCCCCCGCCCAAAACGGCGTCCTGTTGTTCTGGCGAAACGAAATTCTCGGTTTTGGATGCATACTTGGAACTTTCAAATTCACTGATATAGAACGTGACCCAATGTTTAATTGGACCATCTGGATCGTCTAAACTTTGAATTTCTACTGGGTATTGTAGTTTGTCCAGAGCAAATGGATCCCTATCCATTTTGCTGGGCTTCCTCTCGTTTTCAGAAGAATCTGACTGGTTTTCTTTGTCGTTATCTGACTCAGACTTCAGTTTGTTGTCTTCGTCTTGGTCGTTATCGCCGAATATTTTTTCTCCGACTCTCTTCAGTTCCGACTTAGCCTCTTTGGCTGCAGACTGCAAATCCTTGGCTCTCTTTGCAGTGCCAACGACGGACGACTCTATTAGGTCAGCCAAAGACATATAAATAACCTATTGTACTTGTTGCTCCTCTTATTTATATGGCATATTCTGGAAAGTTTTTCCCACAAAATCCCAATAAATATATGGGGGATCCTGGAAATATATATTACAGAAGCCTCTGGGAAAGAAAGGTGATGGTCAAATTTGATTTGACTGAAAGCGTAGTCAGCTGGTCTTCAGAGGAGATAATAGTTCCATATCTATCACCAGTAGATAATAAATGGCATCGTTACTTTCCAGACTTCTTCGTTATTCTTGAAACGAAAGAAGGGAAAAAGGGTGTTATGATTGAAGTGAAGCCTGAAAAGCAAACGAAACCTCCGACGAAGAAAACTAAAGTGACCAAAGCATATTTGAATGAAGTTATGACTTGGGGCGTGAACGAAGCTAAATGGAAAGCTGCAAAAGATGTTTGCTCGCATAAGGGCTGGGAATTTCGCATATTGACCGAGAAAGAGCTTAACATTAAATGAGAAATCAATGGCAAATTTGATAGACAGACTTTCAAAAGAGATGAATAAACTTGGGTTTTCTCAGAGAAGTCCAAAGGCAAGAACATGGTTGAGATCTCAAGTAAAATCCCTTTCTGGATCTGCACCAAGAAGATCTATAATTGCAGACAAAGAAAACAAGAAAACTAAATCCGTTCTTGGTAGAATGTACTTCTACTATTACGATCCAAAGACCAAAGACACTCTCCCATATTACGATAGGTTTCCTCTTGTAATTCCAATAAAAAAATATGCAGACGGGTTCCTAGGGTTGAATTTACACTACTTACCTCCGAATCTAAGATTAGTCCTTTTAGACAAACTTTATGACTTGTCGACCAACGATAGGTTCGACGAAAAAACTCGACTCAGAATGACATATTCTCTTCTAAGCGGAGTTGGCAAGTATAAAGAATTTAAACCTTGTCTGAAAAGATATCTCTTCAGTCATCTTAGAAGCAAATTTATAGAAGTTCCAGCCGATGAGTGGGAAATAGCCATATTCTTGCCAGTCGAGCAGTTCGTTGGTGCTAAAGCCGCGAAGGTATACAAAGAATCAAGAGAAATAATCAGAGGATAAGATGGCAATACTAAAAAGTCTACTTGGGGATTTATTCGACAAAGACAAAGTTCCAGAAACTAATCTATACAAATCTACAGTATACGATTTCGTTTCTTATTTCGCTCAAGGCGGAGACTTTAGCCGCAGCGATTATTTCAATGTGGTCATTGACGTTCCGACTCTAATCACAAGAGCTATAGGGTTGAATGGTGGTGATCTGATGTTTCAATGCGATGCCGCCGAGCTACCAGGAAGGCAGATAGATGTGCTTCCTATTCGACACAACACCTTTATTGATAGAATTCCGATTGACGTCATATATCCAGAAGTAACTTTGCAATTTATCTGTCGGCAAGATATGCTGGAAAAGAAGCTGTTCGATTTTTGGATGGAGCAGATGATCGGGAGTCAAGAAGACAGAAATTATGGGTTGGTGAAGTACAAAAGAAAACCGAATTTTGAAGATAGATATGATTGTAACATAACTATTTTTCAGAAGTATCAGATACCAACAGAAGCCAATGCTTCAACAATTAAACTCCTTGAGGCGATGCCAATATCTATGTCATCAATGCCTCTTAGTTGGGACAACCAAAGTTTTCATAAACTTAGCGTGACATTTGCATATAGAAAATGGGTAGATGAAACAATTAGATACACCGACCTTGAGGTTATCTCTTATCAGGACGCATTGGAATTGGCAGAGCAACCTCAGGGTGGTAGTTCTCTTCTTGATAAGATCAAGACAGTTGTTGATGTAGGCAGATTCGCTGATGTTTATTTGAGACGCGGTAGATCTGACGGCGGATTATCAGATATTTTTGATTGAGAATCTAGGAGAATGAATAATGGCATTGCCCAAAATTGACCAACCGATATTTAAAATAAATTTATTATCTCGCAACGAGGCTCTCAGTTTCAGACCATTCACAGTAAAAGAACATAAGATTCTTTTGATGGCAACTGAATCGAACGACGTCAACGACATTCTTTCAGCGATTAAACAAATCATCAATAACTGCTGCCTGGATGATATTGACGTTGATGATCTTCCTGTGATTGATCTTGAGATGTTTTTCATAAACCTCAGAGCCAGATCCATTGGTGAAGTGGTTGAGATGAAGTACAAATGCAAAAATAAAATCGGCGAAGAGGAATGCGGCAAACATTTTCAGATGGGATTAAATCTACTTCAAGACGTGCAAATAAACAAGAATGATGTAGATAATAGAATCGCTCTTACGGAAACTATAGGAATGGTTCTAATGTACCCAACGACAAACGTTCTTCAAAAAATAATGAGGAAAGCCGACGAAGAACAAGAACTAGACGTTTCTCTGATTGCTAATTGCATAGAGTACATCTATGACGAAGATGAACTATATTACGCGAAAGATGCAACTGAGGAAGAGCTGATAAAATTCGTCAACGACTTAAATACAGAACAATACTCCAGAGCAGAGGATTTTTTAAAAAGCGCTCCGAGTATATACGCAAATAAACAACATATCTGCAAGAAATGTGGGTTCGAGCATAGTATGAGGTTAGAAGGAATTGCAGATTTTTTTATGTGAGCTTACAATCAGAGAATTTAAAGAACCACTACATGACCAATTTCGCTCTGATGCAACATCACAAATACAGTCTGACTGAGCTTGAGAATATGGTTCCTTGGGAAAGAGAGATATATGTAAGCCTCCTTTCCAATTACTTGAAAGAAGAAAAAGAAAAAATCGAGGCTAGGAAAAACTCTAAAAGGTAGATAAAATGGCAATTCCTTCGAATGAGGCAAGAACTTCGGATGCCCTGTCTAAAAAATTGACAGCAGTTGGCATGCAACTGGAAACTCTGACAAAGAAGATGTCAGAAATTGATAAAACGACGTCTATGAGGAAGAACAGATCTGAATCTATTCAACGATTTGCTGAATCTATTCAACAATTTGAAGAAGAAAGGTCGTCTAGCATCGGAGGCAAAGCCAAGAATGCATTTACGGAAGCTCTTCTTGGAAAAACTCTTGGTGGATTGGTAAATAGGAAAAGAGAAGCCAGAGAATCAGAACAATTCGTTAGCAGCATAGAAGAGGAACAAAAAGCAGAATTGCTTGAAAAAGAAAAGCCATTGGGTGAAGTTAATTATGGTGAGAATACTGAAAATGTTAAAGTTTCCTTCGAAGAATTCAAATCTTCCATAGAAAAGGTCAATGACTCTATTGCGTCCATGTCAGCAGACAACGCGCAAATTTTGTCAATCGTAAAGTATATACAAAACAGAGTTTCTCCCAAAGACGTCAGCGTCGCATCGAAAAAGGAAGGGCAACAAAGCAAAGTTAGATTCGACCCATTCGCTCCAGAGAAAGCTCAATATACGGTTCTAAGCGAAAAGGGAAACAAAACTAGATTTGCTAGCAAAGAAGAAATTTCTTCAGCTTCCTGGAAGATAGGCAGGATGCAAGATCAATCGCAGCCAGTAGACGAATATGCATCAGAAAGAGCAGATCTGGCTGAAGCATCCAAAATTGATATTGCTGCAGCAAAGGAAGAAGATCCGAATACGAAAAGATATGAGAAAATCCTCGAAGAGCTTGAGAATATAAAGGAAATTTTGAGTAAGCCTAGTGGGTTAGGTGGTTTCTTCGGTGGTCTTGGTGTTGGTAAAATCATAGCAAGCCTAGGAAAGGTTGTTGCGAAAATGGGAATGAAGTTAGCTTCTACCTTGAAGAAGGCTCTTGGAGTTGGAATAGCCAAAAAAGCTGGAGTTAAAGCTGCAGAAAAAGTTGTAGCCAGGGAAGTTGGAGAAGCAGCTGCTAAAGAAACAGCCGAAAAGGTAGTGGCAAAAGAAGCTGGAGAAGCAGTCGCCAAGGAAGCTGTTCAAAAGGCAGCAACCAAAGAAGTTGGAGAATCGGCTGCAAAAGAAGCAGTGGAAGCAGCTGCCAGATCAGCGGGAAAAGAAGTTGCTGAGAAAGCTGGAGAAAAAGTTAGCAAAGAGGTGGTGGAAAAGACCATCAAGAAAAGTGTTGCAAAAGTGGTTGCCAAAAAAGTTCCTGCCGTTGGCATATTGGCTGGATTAGGATTCGGCGCTTGGAGGCTTGTTACGGAAGGTGATCTGACGGGAGCATCTAAAGAAGTTGCCAGTGGAGTTGTCGGAACAGTTCCGGGTCCTGGAACGGTTGCAAGTTTAGCAATTGATGCTGATCTGGTTGCTGGTGATGTGGCTAAAGAATTGGGAATGCCAAAGGAAGATGTATACTCTATGGTAATGGATGAGTTGAAAAGGCAAGTTGGCAATGTAACCAACGCAACAAAGGAAACTCAGAAGGCTGAACCCATTCCTTCTTCTGAGACGAAATCTACTACTCCCGATTCAGACAGCGCTCCGAACCCAACTCCCTCTTCAGCCACACCGTCGACGCCATCTTCTGCGAGCAATTCTTTAAAATTGACACCAAACAGTCCATCTGCAGCTCAAACCGATATTCCAAATTCTAAAGGAATGGAATTAGATAGAACATCAACTCAAGTAGCTGCATCAATGACACAACAAATAGTGAAGCCTGTTGTAATCAATCAACCTGCCCCTCCTGCTGCACCTGCGCAACAAAGTTCCGGAGATCAGAGAGTCTTCATATCTCTGAGGCATGGCGAGCCAGCATTAGCAACCTATCGGGCATCTATCTTCGATCATCCAGTAACACACCCTGGTAATTTCATGATGTAAAAAAGAGGGGCTTTTCAGCCCCTCCCCTCCTTACTCCTCAGCGAGTTTGCTGAAGTAGGACAAAGTGTCATCATCGTCAGAAGTGGACCACGGAGGCGTCTCGGCAGAAGAAGATCGATTACCTTCCTCGTTGTCGATCTCCTCATCTACAGGCTTGGGCTTCTTGACAACGGAAGTGGCAGCACCAAGGGCTTTGTCGAGACGACCCTTCAGTTCATCGTAGCTCTTGAAGTTCTTCGGAGCCAGGAACTCCTTGAGTGAATAAGACTGCTTCCAAATCTTCTCAATCTCATCGTCATCTTTAGAGACTGCCGAGGGAGAATCAAACTCGCTCTTGTCGTAGTTACGATAACCTTCGACCTGACGAATCTTCAGTTTGAAGTTGGCACCTTCCCAGAAGTTGAACGGGTTGATTGCCTTCTCGTCTTCGAACTGCGGTTTGATCTGTTCGTTGATCTTGTCGAAGATCTTCTTACCGAACTCAAACAGAAACACTTTGCCTTCGTTAGAAGAATTGGATGGATCTTTCACAACCAGAATGTTCGCGATGTACTTCAGCTTGCGCTTCTGCTTACGAGCAATATCCTTGTTCGCATCAATTCCAGAATTCCAGTGCTTGGAGTTCACTTCACAGACAGGGCAGGTCTGCCCGATAGAAGTGAGGCAATTGTCAATCAACCAACCGCCAGGACCTTGAAACGCATGCGAAAATACCTGTGCCCAGGGCATACCATCTTCGCCATCAACAGCAGGGCTGTCGAGGAAACGAATGATTGCATAACCATTGCCAGCTTTATCTACTTCAGGTTTCCAGAGTCGCTCATCTTTCTTGCTCGAAGAGGGAGAGCCAGAAATGTTATCAAGAGCTTTGGTGAGTTTGCCGAGAGAGGATTGCTTTTTAAGTGCAGAAAGGTTCATATGTGTATTCTCCAGTATGGTAATGTATAGTTTTGTCCACGTTGCTCATAATGTAGATTTATTTAGTGTTATTGTCTTCAAGTATTCCAGCAGAACAAGTCTGGACGCTGACTCGTCTACTGCATTCACTCCATAGAAAACGAACGGAGCATACTTCTTGAGTTTCTTGTAGTAAGATTCCCAGATAAAGTCGTCGCTCAGTTTGTTGTTCCACGCAGTCAAAGTTCCAAGGTTCGTTTCAAGTATCGCAAGAGTATTATAGCTGATATCTTTCTGGAAGGCAAGTGTTAATAGATCAGGATATCCTCCGTCAACAGATTTGATAGCAGCAGCGAAGTCGATCACTTTCTCTAGATCATTCAGGAAATTGCTTTTCCACGACAACTTCCATTCAACATCTTCTCTCAACATGGTTTCCGCAGAAGGACCAAACATATCGCCAACATACACCGAGTCTTTGTGACAAAACAATACAGCAAGAAGATTGATCAACTTCTGATCGTTATATTCCCTGGCGAGTTTATGAAAGCTGTACTTGTCTTTCCTTTTGTTGAACGTATTTTCAGAACTTCTGGACTTCCCATTGTATCGAAAGAAGTCATAATCTGAACTAAAATGCAATCTCATTGCAAGATAGATATTGTACGCATCATATCCATTCATATGGGAAGTCGCGAGTTCCTCGGGAGATAGCGAAGCTCAACTGCTTCATGTTCAATTTTACTCTTGAGTTGATCGCCAACCAGAAGAGCAACCACTTCAACTTCAGTGCCACTTTCTTCGCAGTACTGAGTCACTGCTTCGAGATAGGATATATCATGCTTCCAAACAAGATCTTCAATCTTGTTGGTGAAAAGACTTTTCTCTTCTTCGCTAATGGTACCAAGATCAACTTTTTGCGTTGCCATAATATAACTCTCCTTTATGAACGATCAGAATAAAACTTGTGGCGACCTATCACTGCAACCAGTCGCTTCTTATATGACCAGTAAGGGCGAACTCTAGTTGAGTGATAATATATTGCATTGCTGGCTATAGCGCCAACGGTATATCCTCTTAAAGCTCTTTCTGCCACACGCACAGCCAGCTCCCAGGACTTTTTATCTTGAACCGAATCTGGTTTTCCATCGCAATACCAAGAGAACTGGCAACCACCATCAGGTTTCTTTTGAAAGACAACGGCGCAAACGTCATCTGGATATCTATCATTAGCAGCACGATTTAGTGTCACTTGAGCCACTGCTTCCATACCACGAACGGTTTCGCCTCTGGCTTCATGATAGACATTAGTCGCAAGACACGAAACCTTTCTTCGTGTTTCAACTTGAGCCAATCGTTGTTGTAATTGCTGAAGTTCGATTTCTTTTTGAGCCTGAGCTTTTCGTTCTTGCTCTAGCTGAATCTCAAGTTGTTGGATTTTTGCTAGTTGTTTGTGAGATGCATACGCTGGAATGCAGACGAACACGACTACTAAAACGCAGAGCATGGCAAATTCGATCAATAATGATTTCGTCATTATCTTTCCCCTTTGTTGGCTTTTTAGAAAAAATCAGATAAGCTCCACCAGACCGTGCTCACGGTCAAGGAACTTGTATTCCACTTTGCGAATTCCAAACTGTTCAAGTTCTTCCAGAATTACTTTCGGATCGAACTCGCCACAGGAATACACGTCGAATTGAATGAGGTTAGGATTGCATTCATCCCAACAGTGAATGGCGATATGAGAAGTTTCAATGATGACAACAGCAGTAAGACCTTTGTTGCCAGGCATATCAACATATTTGGCAATTGGACCTGCACATACTTTCATGTCCAGTTTCTTTACGATGTCTCGCAACCATTGGATTGTCCATTCTTCATTGAATGGAGCAACGTCAACTTCTGCGCGAATGATAAGGTGTTTGTGTACAAGTGCCATAGTTCTAATCTTCTTTCTTTGAGGTTAAAGAAATCCCACCAAGCAATCCAACAAAAGCACCGATTACTGTATTGAAGGCAGGACCGAGCATCTTAAAAATTTCATCATTACTTACGTCATCGCTAAAAAAAGCAAACAACAAAACAGAAACAACAGATATGCATATGAAAGATAATGTCCCCACAGTAATGCGAAGGATCCATTGAACTAAATCTTTCTGCTTTTTCTCTTCTTCCATCTGTTTCTCCGAAAAAGTGCTGGTTGATTCTGTTGCCAAGTCCAACCAGCAAAACTCCGATCAAGCCGCGAGGGCTAGATCATAATAAACGTCATCGTTTGCGTTTACTTTGTTAGCTTCTTCGACCGAGTACTCTCAGTCCTAACGGCTTTCGCATTGCCGATTCTCCGCTTGACCTTTCGTATGAATCGATACTATTACACCCCCGTAGTGGTGGAGGTGGGCGGTACTGCCCCGCCGTCTTCCCTACAATTAATCAAACATCAACGAATAATTGGCAAGCAATAGAGCGTTACTGCTTGCAAGGGATTATTCACTCGTGCGCCACGCTCGACTTGGTGAATAATCTGTCTGGCGTAGAGAGTGGTGCATCATGCACATTATACTCTCAAGGGTGCGCCAGAGAAAGTATTTAGTACAAATTGTCCAAAGTGATGATATGAATCGAAAGTGCAATCAGAGATATCTTCCAAGCAACATCCAGTATCACATCGAAAGCCAAACCAGCAATTTCAAGAGCAGTTACTCTCGGGCGAATCATAATAAAGTCTCCAAAGTTTACCAGTATATTATAGCTGATATTTGGTTGAAAGTCAATCCCTGAAGCAGCCGTAATGTCCCTGAGCTTTCATGAAGTTTACGAGCATAACAACGCAATCCTTCATGGGCTTCACGAACGTAAGAGGATAAGAGGCAGTTTCAACAGCCATCATGATCACTACGTTCTTGGGAAGCTCACCAGTATGCTCATGGTACATGACACCATATGCAGCTCCTTGCATGAAGTAGGCTGGAATCGACTCTTCCTTCTTCATGCGCGTAGAAGTCTTGAAGTCAATAACAGACAACTCAGGTCCGCGTTCCTTGGTGATGTAATCAGCGATACAGTCGGGCGTTCCTGCCAACTCCAGCTTGTCTGAGTACATACCAGCCTCAAGAACGCGAATGTTGTCAATGCGCTCAAGAATGGGTTTAATCTGTACAAACATCTGCTTGTTGAGAACGTCTTCGTCTAACTGCTGCCAGCTTGCGGGCTGGTTCAGCAAATAGTTCTCGATGGTCTTGTGAAGATTGGTTCCGCGACCAGTGGCACGCTTCGAGATGGCATTGGCTTTTTCATCACCAACTCGCTGGCGCCATTCAAAGATCTCCTTCTTACCATGCTTGCCAGTCAGCGTGGTGACCGACATGTATGCTTTACCAGAAGGAGTTTGGTATCTACGCTCACCATCAACTTCGATACGCTTGAGCTTAGGAAGATCGACGAAGTTATGGTTGAAAGTCTTGAAGTCCATAATGCATACTCATATTCAGTTCAACTATTATACCGCGTCGAGACTTGAAAGTAAAGATGAAAATAGTTCAAATTTCACTTGAGGGATATTTCTTTTGCTCTCCCAACCAATTTTATACTTTTTGGTGAGAGAACTATGTAACTGGTACTTCCTTTGTCTTCTAGAGCATTTTTATACTTAAAAGCATCTATGCCCGTTTCTTCTAAAAAATCCGCAAATAGTTCTGTCCATTGAGCAGAATTATTAACCATTTCTCCCCAATACCCAGATTTTGTAAGACTTTTAAAATGCGCAAGTATATCTACTCCCTTCTGGTCTTTAATTCCATTGATAGGGTTTATTCCTTTGTAGCTTTTAATTTGAGATGTTTTTTTCAAATCATCGCACCATTGTGCAATCTTTTGTACAGAAGCTGGGGGATCTTTGAGTTCTGGATTATCCTTAACGGGGCAGGGATTCGTTATGTTTAGTCTTAGTTCATAGAGATATCCCTTCTTTTCTTTTTTATATCGAGGATCGTATTCCACAAGATCGCCAAGTCTTTGTAGTGCTGCTTCTTTGGTGCCAAAGTGGGAGAAAGGTTTGAACACTTGTATTCTTGGTCTGAATGATCCATGGTACGCAACTATTGACATTGTATCCTCTACCTGGTTTAATTTGTTATTGTACCTTATTTATACCGAGTCGAGACTTGAAAGTAAAGATGAAAATAATTCAAATTTCACTTGACTTTTCAAGCTCGACTCGGTATAATCATACTGTCGGTTTAAGGTTTATTATAACTCTAGAGTCCAGCGTTAATCTTAGCAAGAATGTATTGCTTAACAAGACCTGACCGAACTATGTCATGAGCAGTAAAATCAACAAAAGCAAATTCTTCCATTCGTTCAAGAATAGACAGAAACTGTTGCATCCCCTCTCGTTCTTTCATTCTATCTAGATCGCTTTGACGATAGTCTCCACAGAAAATCACTTTTGAGTTTGTTCCTATTCGTGTGATGATAGTATCCAGCTCTGCGAAGTTGCAGTTCTGAAACTCATCAACGATCACGATACAATTACTTAGTGTCGTGCCACGCAAGAATGATGTGGTAAGAAACTCAAGCTGACCCTTCCTCTTCAGAATGCCATATGCATCACCACGACCGAACAGATGATCAGTGATGGTTTTGTATGGCTCTTCGTAGACTTCAATCTTTTCTTGAATGGATCCAGGAAGGAATCCAATATCACGGGAAGGAACAACGCTGCGAAGGATGACGATCTTTTCATATTGGCTCTTCTTAGAGAGCAGATCATCGAAGGCGAGATAGAGAGAGATGAAAGACTTACCAGTTCCGGCGACTCCATGTAGAACTAGATGCTTGTCTTCGTCGTATGCGTCAAAAGTCCGTTTTTGATTTTCAGTTAGAGGCGAGATTCTTTTTGGTTGGAAGTGTTGAATGGATTGGTGTTGGTTTTTCTTTGATACTCTGACAGCCTTTGCCATTGAGACCCCTTACTGCTAATGAATGGATCATGACAATTCTCATCGACACTCATACTAATCGACAACGATTGGTTTGGGCGGCATCCTCCTTTCTTGTTGTAGTTTGGCATGTTTCTCGACGATCTGGTCGATCTTGACTTGCTTCGCGCTTCTAGGATTAACTTGACGATCAAGTGCGCTGCCAGGGTTCTGCTCGCCGATCTTCTGTAGCACTTCTTTCCAAGTATCGTCAGGTTTGCGCGAACCGAAGTCGCCAGTGCCGTTGTATGAGAATGAAGGAGGAGCGTCAATGTAACGCTCTAGATGAGGATTGTTTTCTTTGAACGAATCGTACTCTGAAATCTTTAGAGTATGTTCTTCGAATTCGCGAGTTTCGCAGTTAACGAACAGATACTTCGGCATGTTTTGCAATCCATTCTGAGTGTTTGTACCAAGTAGGAATCGCTCGGTTCGTCCACTTAGCCATACGATTCTTATGCTGTATATAGTAATTTCTGTACGATTTAACGGAGTCGTTTGGAACTTTACATTCGTCAGGCATGGCTGGAGTCGCTTCTGTCCAAGGAGCTTCACAGTCAATGTTTTTCGGAGCATCCCAAAGAGGATCAAGAAGGAATTCGCATTTATGTTGCTTCTTGTATCGGTATGTGTATTCCATCGTCAAATGACAGAATAGATCATACGTCCAACGATACTGATGCAGACCTGAGCGGCACCAGATAGCTGATGGATGATTTATGTGAGTGGCTTTGTAGAGATGATTCTCGCGATCGTCTGAAAGAACGTATGACGTTTTCTTTCTTCCAGAGGAATGGCTGACGACCAACTTTCCATCGAGAACGCGATGCGCAGTAGAAAGCAGCTGCGCCGTCTCGAGGATCATCTTTACAACGTGTTTGTCGACATGATATAGTGCGGCAACCCGAGGGGAGCTATCGAGCATAAAGATGTTCATATGTATTTTTCAGTATAAGTCCAGCCAAGAAGTTTGTAGTGGTTTTCAATTTGCTCGTCAGTCGGTTTGGAATAGACAGGAAGCTGCGTTCCCCACATTCCCATTTCATCAGATCCAATCACCCAATAACCCAAAGGCTCTGGTGGCTTTGAAAGCGCCATGTATAGTTTGGAATCTGGATTCCCTAACATGTTTTTGTAGTAGTCTTCGAGAGAGATGTTTTTCATTAATGGCTAAACCTCCTGACGACAGTTTATTATACTACGCTTAAAGTGAAAAGTCAACTGGTTCCCAAACATCGTTAGATGACATCTTATACGCGCCAACAAATTCATATTTAGTCCATTTGGCTGGTTCAATGAGGCTAAGAAGATAATCTTCTTCATCGACTCTATAGAGATAATAGATTTGACCGACATTCGGAACGAAGTTGTATCTTGCGTTGAAAATTAAATCGTTCACTCTGACGTCCTCTAGAAATTTCTCATACTGTTTTCGTATTTCGTCGACTCTTGCATTGAAATGGTGGACGACTCCCATTGATCGACTTTTCTTGAAAAGAGCAACATCAGGTACAGTTATGGCTGGAGCCTGTGGCACTATGCCATAACGCAATAGATTTGGTTTGCTTAGATCGTCGCTTAAATCATCGCGTGGCATATTGAACCTTTCAAAGGATGGGGGAGGCGTTGCACCTCCCCCTGTTGAACTCAAGATTTCTCTTGAACGAACTTATACAACTCCTTGGCTTTACGAAGGATTTCGTCTTCAGAAGGAAACTCAGGGAAGACCAACTCTGTCGGCGCCTTTCCTTCGCTATCCCTCGTGTTGTCCCAGTTGGATTGAACCTGATCGCGAAGAGTGAAGAACCTTGATTCCGACAACTCTTTTGCCATCTTGAGAACTTCCAAACGAATTGCAAATGGTGATGTTTCCATTTTTATATCTCCTGTGTTGTGTGTTGAATACGGGTTTTGTACTGATCCCGCAACAGTATATAGTTGTTATTGAAAGAAATAATCGCAAGCAAGAGCCGCTGCTAGAGTGGCTACAAAGGGAACGAAGAAGTCTAAGAGAGAGTCTTTCGACCACTTAGTCATATCGCCACCTTCATACCATTGCATATCTTTGAGAGTGATTTTCTTTTGTTTCGCTATGTTATGTTGCTTCTGATCGTGCTCTCGACTCCAGAAGATACCAGCAGAAAGAGCAAACCCATACCATGGGTTCATAGTAACAATCCAGACTGCAGCTTGAAGAACGAGAGCGATTGCTGCGTGGACGAAGTTTGATTTATTCATACGTTTCTCCTAAATGAAGACTGCGGGGAATATTCCCCGCAGTTATATAGGCTTCATATTAGAGAGACTTGATCTTCTCTAGGAGAGATTCAACCATATCCTCAGTCAACCAACCAACAACAGTATCGCTTTTGATTATTGCAGGAACGTGTGCGATCCGGAAATTGCTGTAGTTGTGTTCTACGATTGGTTCTTCCCAATGTATCACCGCCAACTCATAGAGCCTATCCTTTCCACCATATGAAGCAGAGTGACAAACAACCGAGGCTCCATATCCATTGTCAAAATGGTAGATTCGTTGAATTCCATCGTAAATGGAATTGACAGATGTTGAGTTGCGAAAGAGAGGGTTGGCAATATCCATTCAGAAGCCTCGGCTCATATGTTCGTAGGCATCGGGGCAGCTCTTGATCAGCTTCCCGCACTCGCAGTACTCGAAATCTATCGAGCGACTAAAGTATGCTTCTTCGCCGTCATACTTAACTTCTTCTTGCAAGACGTTGGTGTACTCTTGATACATGTCCATGCTCATGACTCCAAAAGACAAAAGAGAGAGGGGAGTATTGCACTCCCCAGAATCAGAGGTCGATACCGAGCATCGATTTGATGTCATTGAACTCGCGCTCGGTCACTTGGGCGATATCCAGATCCTTGTCGAGGATCGAGGCTTTGCCTTTCCGCTCGGAAGCAGGGCGATCATCGAACACACCAGGAGCTGCATCAAGGTGGTTCTGTGCGATCTTTTGCTTGACAGCTTTGGGCACGTGCTTAGAGGCTTTTCCCGACTGCTTGGCGGACAATCCCTTGGCGGTCGTCTTGGCGACAACAACCTTGGGAACGGAAACCTTGGCGCCAGTGAGGCGACCACCGTTGTCGCAAGCTGCCTTGAGCTTGTCGACGTCAACGAGCTGGTAAGTCTGGTCGGTGCGACCCTCGCGAACTACATTGACGGTGATGCCATGAGCTTCGAGCCACTTGATATGAGTCTGAGTCGCAGAGTTAGAAAGACCAATCTGCTTGGCGAGGTCGTCGCGCTTGATAACCTTGCCGGAACGGAGAGCGGAGAAAGTCTTATGAAGACGGGTTTGCTTAGCCATAATATAGAACCTCACAGGTTAGAAAAAAGAATCAACATCACAGGAACCATTGTACTCCAGTCAAACTGGAAAGTAAAATGGAATTTTAGGTAAAAGTACCGAATCACAGAACGTAGTTCGTGAGTTCGTGTTGGCGGAACAGAGCCACCGTGTCGGTGAAGGCGATCCTCGCCTCAACGATCGGAACGCCATCTTCGTCGCGGCGAACCTTGACGATGCCGACGTACTGCTCCCACACGGGAGAGTATGCGGTCTTGTAGCGGCACAGCTTCTCGAAAGATTCGGTCATTTTAGTAATACCCTCCGAACATGGAAAAAAGTGACTCGTACTCTTCGGTCCCGCTGACGTCGATCCTCTGGCGGGACTTCCCCTCCCCTTTTATGACTAGGTGATAAGAGTCGTCTCGCATGCTAACCTCGAGTCCGTTATAAACGGCTTCGATATACATGTGACTCCCCCTAAGCACCGATTTCCACTTTGCTTTTCCGAGGATTTCGAGCGCGGTACAGTAGTCGATTTTCATAGCAGGCTCCAGTTCATCAAGTCAACGAGGGTATTATGACCGAACCGAACCAAGATGTAAAGAAAAACAATTCTAGGGAAATCAATGACTTAGGCGAACTTCCTGCTAAGTCATTGATTTATAAGGAGATCGCCCGTTCGGTAATTTTACCGCATTGCTGCAGGCAAATAGAACGGGCACTTACCCCTGTTGGCATGCACTTTTCGCAGGATTTTTTGCAAGTCATTGATTTTTATAGAGAAAGTCTTGCAAGTGACTCTGGGTCGGTCTTTTGCAAGTCATTGATTTATAAGGAGTTTATGCGAATAGGTCTTCCAGTGAGGACTCTACTTCCTTCCGGCGGTCCTTGAGCTTGAGCTCAGCGTGACCCGTTGTCTCTCGATAGTACATGGTGCACAGGTCAGGGTATCGCTCGACCAGAACCTTCGCGCTCTCTTCGATGCGTTGCGTTGTCCTTGTTACTTGCATGCCTCCTGGCTCTTTGTAATAGTTCGACTTCACCGTGATGTAGTCAAGACGGCAAACCTTACCATCGGCGAGGTAGTATTTGATCGAACGCTCGAAGTCTTCCTTGTCGTCCAGCGTGACGTTGTATGCGTCGCCATGCTTGTTGATGCAACCCCACATACTTCCGATAACGTAGTAGAGACCAACAGCAACACGATCCTTCATGAAGAATGGATTAGAAGCTGCGTAGATGCCCCAGAGCCTGGCTCCTTCGCGCTCGCAGGCTTCAAAGCCTGCCCGAACAACTTCACCAAGATCGCCGATCTGACCGAGCGTTTTCTCGCCCATCCTACGGTTGATCTCAATTAAATCATCGTCTAGGTTCAGAATATAAGTGCCTTCTGGGTAGTAACTCTGAATGAAGTTGCGAATGGCACCCATGCCAGGAACACCAACGACGATGTTGTTGTATGGGGTGTCCTTAAGAACTTCTCGGTACTCAACTTCTTGCTCGGCATCACCAACAAAGATGGTAACGATATTTGGGTCGACATTCAACCTAGTCAATGTCGTCAGAGTTTTGTCCCTAACAGTCTTGGCTCTTTTGTAAGAAGGAATGGCAATAACGTAGTCTTTCTTCACAGATTATCTCCTTAGTCCCAAAGATCCATGTAATGTTCTCCGAAGAGCCTTAGCCCCTCTCGGATGCGTTCTAGGTGGGCTTGGTAGCCCTCGGCGTCAAACTTATGAGTGTCGTTCGGTCCACGCTTCATCTCGGTGAGTTCGGTTCCAGGCACTGGCTCCCATAGGAAGTCGTGCTCGCCTGAGTGAAACTGATCTTCCCAGTCTGTACCTAGCTGCTCGAACGACCAGATCATTTTATCCATGACAGCATCCCACTGAGCGTGCCCAGTGTCCCAAACCAGATTATCATCTTCAGGATAGAAATCAAAAGACAGCTGAGTGCGATTGCTATCGTATGCGAACGCTGGCATGCTGCTGGGTGATCCGTGCTTGGATTCTCTCAGCTGCTTGAGCATGGGAAGAATAATTGGAACCAAGGTCTGATCCATGCTCCAAGTATCCCATGGATCAATTCGAACACGAACCGTGCGCTCTTTGGTTGGATTGTTGGGATACCGCCCAATGTAAACTTTCATTGAAAGAATAGCTCTAGATTCTTGATAGTACGATCAACGTTGTTATGTAGGAAGGCAAGACCGCCAGCATCGATGAACTCTACGATATTCCTTTCGGTATCATCTATCAAGATGCGACTTTCATGTGCAAAGTCTCTTTTGTAGCGTTTGCCTGGGACGATGTTGACTGGGATATCTATGCCATTGTTGCGCAACCATGTCTTCTTTTGTTCTGCGATCATATCGTAGAAACGATCTCCTCCGCTGGACGAAAGAATTTCTAGAGGAACCCCTAGAGTAGAAACATATTTCCAGAGCTGTTTGCCACCAGGAAACCAATCCAATGTTGCGAAATGTTCTTCGTTGACGAACTGTTCCCACTCAGGGCTTTCCGTGAAGGTGCCTCGAATTGAGTCTGGTTCAATCGAATGGACTTCTACGAATCGTTTATGGAAATCGCAAAGAACCCCATCCATATCAAGATATATTTTATCGAACATAACGTCAGATATATTTTTTGAAGTGAGTATTCAGAAGATCAATTCTTTCTTCGTTTTTAATTCCACCCAAGTGGCAGAGAAAATTTCCTTCTTCCCAGAGGCAATTAGCTGAGATAGGATTTCTAGTTGCCCAACTTTTGGTTTCCATAATTTCAGCGATGAAAGAATTTAAGAAGTTGCATTCCAAAACTTTCATAGTTTCTTTAGCGTTCGTTTGATAGTACATTGCATTGAATGCTGTTTGCTCTGAATCGACCTGTTTTGCTATTTGTAAAAAGAAATCGAAGAATTGTTGGGTATATTTTGTTTTTTGGAGTATAAAATTTCCCGTACTGAAAGAACCTTTACCCATCCAATCATATGATGCGTAGAAACTAACGTCTTCTTCGATTTGGAATTCTTCAATACTCATATCTTCATTGGTTATAATTGCATCCGCATCTATCCACGCCACAACATCATAATATTCTAAATTTTCAAAAGCACGAATCGCTCTCAATTCCCCAAGTTGTGTTTCTTTAAATCCGAATTTGTTATCGGATCCAAAAGATCTAAGGCATAAAAAATCATAGTTATGTTTCTTAGCGTATCGTTGTTTCGAAGGAACAGTTAAATCTAAAACATCATAGTATGATTTATCTTCACCCCATCCTTCTCTGATGCCGTTTTTTCTGAATATATCTGATGCACCAGTCATGATCAAAACTCTTTTATTCATGCGTTAGATTCTCCAATCAATTATATGATACTATTCTACTTGGGTTCTTGTTTGATGTCAAGGTCTACGACAACATTAGATAATTTGTTGTTGGCGTCATACTCAAGTTTCTTAACAACAGGGGAGAACTTGAGTGTATGTAGATGCTCGATTATTACAGTCTTGAACGAATCCATCTTCGACTGTAGATGTTCTTCTACATTTTGTTTTAAATCGCTCTTGATACGCTCCTCGATTTCAGTTCGAGTCATTTCATATGTATCAGAAGAAAGAAGATACTGGAGATTGTTCTCGAGGACTTGCACAATCGCCATCTTAGCAATAGAATCAGCTGCTCCAATAGAAGCACCGAATACGCTGGTCGCGCTCATTGCGCTGTTCTTAGCATTAGTGTTGATTGTCATCGAGTCTCCTTTGTTGTTGGAACCTCAACAATCCTCATCTTCAGAATAGAAGAAACTCCACCACCCATCTTCCCAATCGAAATATTCGTTGCTCTCGAATGGATATGGGTTTCCTTGTATGGAGATAGCCTCTCCCTCGGAAGCTGCGGTGTATCCTTTCTCAAACGGAGTTGTTGAGGATTGTTCGTCGCTCATAAGCCTCCTCCTATTTATTGGGGTTCAGAGCAGAGAAAATTTTAACTTTCATATGCGAAGTGCAGAATCTTTCCTCGGCGAGATACAACAACACTTCACGGAGGCGTTGATTTTCTTCTTTAAGAAGTTTGCAACACTGATGCGCATTTTGTTCTTCTTTTTTCGCATATTGATTCACAGATAACCTCCATACCAAACTAAAAGTAGAACGACAGTGGTCCAGACTCCAGCTCCAAATAACGAGAGGAAATACAAATCAAAGAGCGAATCAGGCTCAGTCAGTTTTTTGTTCATCATCGAAAGTAAACCACTCTGAAATCTCATTCATGATTGCGAACTGAATCTCTTCTTTTATGGTGTCTGGTTTCGGATCGTCATTATACTTATGCGCCCGATTCCAGCCATACTGGACCCCAACCTCAATGGCATGATTTAGGACGCTGTATGTCTTCACTTTCATTTATTCGATCTCCGCGATACCTTCCACGCTCAGCTCGATCTTCCAAGTGCTGTCTCGCTTGAACTTCGATTCCATTGCTTCGAAGAATTTAGCCTGCGCCTCAAACATAGAACTGGCGCGAACGACTGCGCTCTTTTCTTGTCTCGGGCTTGAGTTGGTTGCGTATTGAACGAGGTATAAGTTCATGCATCATGCTCCTTCCAAATGTCAAATTCAGAGGGTATTGTATAGTATTCGATGAGCGTTGTCAATACTCGCATGAGTTCTTTTTGCGTCGTATCAAGTCCAGCATCAACAACGAAGTCTTTATATTCTTTGACATCTGCATACAATTGTTGCAGCTCTCTGCTTACTACGTTTGAAATCTGGTCTGGTTCAATTTTAACTAGCATCTTTTTTGCCCTCTCTTGTCCACGGTCTTGGAGCATAAGATGCCATAAGCACCTCACGCATTTTAAAATTCTCTTCGCGCAGTTCCTTCACTTCTTTCTGTAGCGCAGCAAACTCGCAGGTCTCGTGATGTTTGTTTGCATCAACATGCATCTTGCAGTGGTTACACCAGCGAGCATGAGTCATGATATCAAAACATTCACAGAGTTCAATTGGGTCATCGCAGTTTCCACATACATCACGATTCATTCTGGAGTCCACCATTCGTAGATTGAATTACCTGTACGAAACTTTACATAGTTCTCGCGCTCTTCTATTATCTCAGTGATGATAGTTGTCTGCCAATAATCCTGATATTGATATGATCTAGCAGTAAGAGAGCCGACGCGCATTGCAACGCCAACGCGAGGTCGCGCATGATATTCAAATTTAACATCATTGTCCTCTACCCATAGAGCTGTGCTCATGGTTCCGGAATCACCAACACCATCACGTTGACGTCTTAGACTGTACATGATGTTCCTCCAAGCAAGGGTCGCAAATTGATTTTAGCCAGCCTCCACGATTTTGCAGTTTTGATGGAGCGCCACAAGTCTCGCAGATTGAAGCAGATTTACTTTCAATCTCCCAAACTTTGTTGTAAAGGTCATCAGAAGTAGAGTTAATATAAACTCTCATCTGCCCAAACTTCTCTTTCAATTGAGCAACTTCACTGCCGTGAGATTCGACCAGATCAAACGCTTCGTCCACAAGTCCATGCCAGCCAGCACCCACACACATTTTTGCGTACTCTCTATCGTACATTGCTTATTCGCCTCACAGTATTTACAAAATCATCCTCGCTAGTTGGAAGAGTCGCGCAAGTATCTGTAGAGTTTGCCCAGCGATCAAACTCACCAATTGGACAGCTCACATCAAGTTTTAGAATGATGTCTCCTCGTATTCGCCACCGACGACCATGACCCTGAAATGAGAAACAGCCTTCTCGCAGATAGCGACTCCTGTGACCTTTACCGTTACCTTCAGGACGTAGTCGTGCTTTGTATAGCCAACGCTTGAGTTGCTTAGGCGTTTTCATTCTCATACTTCCTGGGAAGACTCGCGCCACTCAATACTCGCATACGCTCTAGCAAATCAGCCAGAGCAACGCAGTGCATTGCTCGACAGCAAGAAACATGAATCGGAGCAAACATTCGCCCAGAGTCTGACTCTTCACGAATGTTAAGGAAGTCCTCAAAGAAAGACTTCACGCATTCTTTGAGTTCATCATTCATTTAGGTCTTCCTCCGAATCTCTTTAAGCAAGCCAGATACCCTGACAGATAACTATCCCAATCTAATGTAGACTTCTCGGCATCATAGTCTCGGCGTACTCTTTCAATAAATTCTGGTGTCATTCTTCAACTCCGAAATGTTGTTTGACATCTGCAATGCAACGACGCACTTCCAAATCCTCACGATTCATATCGCCCATGAATCGATTGTTCAGAACGGCAATACATTCCCGCACAATCAACTCGGCGAACTTTTCTAGTTTTTCTTGACTAACGATAAAGCCATCCAGGTCTGGGTGTTTTGGATTGCTATAACTATGTTGAGTAATCCCAGATTGGAATGCTAGTTCATCAATTCGTTCGTTCATCATTCAACTCCGAAATGTTCTTTTAGTTCGCTATCGCCGCCTGTGGGGAAATTACCATTACATTGGTTAGCCATATCAACTTGATATCTCTCCCACTCTTTAATAAATTCGGCACATTCCTGAACAATGAGTTCGGCGAACTTTTCTTCGTCAAATTGTTCAGTAAAACCACCATGACCATCACGATACTCAGTTCGACATCGATCAGCAAGTTCACGGATTCGTTCGTTCATCCATATTCTCCTGGATCTCACGCAATTTGGGATTTAGCGCACACAAAAGTTCACTGAATGCTGCATGAACACGCGGCTCAGGTTGATCCAGCAAATACATTGCCTCACGAATGGCGTGCTTCTGCCGCTCAATGGTCTCACAATTCTGAGTCTGTTGTGCCCTGAGTTCTCGTTCAGCAGCAACCAGTCCAGCCAGACGCATATAGTCCAGACTGGACAGAATGCCTTGACATTTCCAAAGTAGATCATCGTAGTTCATCACTTAACTCCGAAATGTTCTTCAGTTTTTGCTAATGCTTTATACCAGGATGGGAGATTGGAAAGATCGACATTATGTTTATCCATCTGCTCGCAAAGTTCATTCAAGCATTCTTTCACAATCAACTCGGCAAACTTCTCCAAATTTTCTTTGTTAAAAAGAAGAGTGGCTCTTAACTCAGCCTCTTCCGCCAATTCACGGATTCGTTCGTTCATCACGATCTACCTCAAAAATATAGTGTCCGCCTCGACGACTTTGGACCCAAGTAGTATTCCATAGCATATCGTTCTTCATCATGGCATGAATCAGGCTCTCATTACCACTCCAGCCAGCAGTGGATATCTTGTAGAGGTATGCCTGAGTATCCTTCTGCCATTCATGATCAGCGACTCCTTCGCCCCAGCCCCAGGAACGCAGATACCAAATGTTTTCAATGAATTTGAACCAACCCTTGGGATCGTCCCAATGCCACTTCTCCACGATAGTTAGAGCATCATCAGTAGGGTATCCGTCCTCGTCCAGAAATTCGCCACGATCAAGCAGAGACTTTACTAGAAGTCGGTCTGCTTCCATTCTTGCGTCAAATTCTACGCAAGCATCAGCGATTGCTTGTTCGTTCATCATGAAAACTCCCTAGTAGAAAAAGCATACCCATCAGTCACTTCAATCCAATCAGTTTAGCAAATTCAGGTGTAATGGAAATGTTTTGAGTTCTTACCAGTTCTCTTACTTCTTTACGAAGATTTATCCACTTTTTGTAGTAATCTTGTGATGCTTTTTCTGCTCTGATTTTAGCATCAAAGTCACACTGGTGTTCGTAAGTTCTGTTGGCATAGTATCTCATGAAAACTCCCTAGAACAAAAAGCATATCCATCGTCATCGTCCCAATCATACTTTGGGTCGAACCATCCCTTGGCTCTGCCTTCTACGTTGTGTTGTAGATTTTGCCGTCCATTAATGGGGTGCATAGACTGCGGATTCCTCGGATGTTCAATATACTGCACAAACCAATCATAGTCAACCTTCTCACCATACTCATCACGAATCTCTTGCTCGCGCAGAAACTCTTTCCACGCTTTCCATGATGTCAGCCGTTCTGCAGGATAGCCTTGGAATGTGAATGCCCAGCCATAAGAGTCTTTGCCGATATGATACTCTTCGTCGTATCGGTTGCAACATTCGCAAGAGTTCTTAGCAACGTAGTAATTAGTGCCCATGAATATTCCCTCAAAACACTTTAGCAAGTATGTAAAACAACCCAGCTATTCCAGCATAGAAAGAGCATAACATCCCCATCAATGCCAAGAACGCACTACCGAAATCATCAATAAACGCCACGGCAAAAGACAACACAAACAAACATACTCCTGCCGCCAGAAAAGCACTAAAAGGATCCATTTCAGTTCCTGTATTTTTCGTACAAAACAACACCAACAAAATAAACGATGATAGCTGCTATCATCCGAAACGCTCCTTCAGAAAATTCATGAGGTTGTTAGAGTCCGCGAAAATTTCTCTCTCGCCAGCACTGGATTCGTAGATCATGAAATTGCGATTGAAGATACGCACATTAGCATCAAGAGTTCGTGCATAACCAAATGCCACACCGAGATACATCTTGCCTTTGGAGCTTCTGCCTTTGCCGTCAACAACGCCATACGGAGCAGTGAAGTTCTGCTCATATGCCCAGTCGAGCACTTGTTGTTGAATTTGATTGGAGTTCATTTTTCAACTCCAAAGTGTTCGAGGATCAGAGCCTCAAGATGCACTGCCAGCTTGGGGGCAGTGGCATCCAGATTATCATAAACCAACTCAGCGCACTCCCGCACGATCATCCTAGCCAGCGCATCTGCGTGACCAGCTTCTTTGATAAGTTCACGAATTCGATTAGTCATAAGAACCTCCAATTTACAGGTACAGTATACCATGAGGAAAGTTGAAAGTCAAGCATCAGTTGTTACGGAGGCAGGTGACGCGAGCCATCTTCTGCCAGTTGCGCGAGTCCATACGGACCAATGCTGCCAGCTTCATGACCATACGCAGCGACAGCTCGCGGAGGCGGTCGGCGTTGGTTTCGACGAAATCAAGGATCTCCTTCTGTACCGACTTGGAGATACCCTGCTCGTCGAGCATACCCATCTCGACTACCTGATGGATGCGAACGATGTAGTCGCGGTTCGTCTTCATCGCTAGGTCAAGGTAGATCGAGCGTGAGATAAGAGCCTGGAAGTGTGGAGCCAGACGGTTCCCGCGAGCGATCATGTCGTCGAAGTCATAGTTGGTGATGAAGATCACCGAACCCTCGAACTCGAACGAACGCGGGAGGCGGTCGCCGTCTTCGTCTTCCATCTTGGTCTCAGTGAGCCAGTGGAGACGGCGAGTGCGAGTCATATCGCAAGCTGCCTTGAGAAGGTTCAAAGAAACGTCGTCCATGAACACGGAGTCGGCGTCGTCGAACACGATCACGCAGTCGCGGTGACGGTTCTCGTAGAGCGTCTTGTAAAGACCAGTCGGGCGAAGGTAACCTTTGATCACGGAGACCTGCTTGCCTTTGCTCTCGAACTGCTCGGCGAGCTTCATCACGCCGAAGGACTTGCCCAGACCTGCGGGACCGGACACGATCATCGACTTGTTGATGCCGCGCATCGTGGACGCTGCCATGGCGTCCATCGCGTCGAATCGCTCGGTGAGCTTGACGCGGATCTCGGCGTCCGACTCCTTCTTGACGGGAGCGGCGACGGGAGCCATCTGAATGGTGGAGCGGGAAGAACGTGTGCCAGCCTGTGAAGAGGCGCGGGACATACGGTTCTTGGTCATACGGAAGCCAGCTTTCGGGACGCCACGGGGCATTAGAGAAACCTCAATCAATTAACGATGAGGGTAGTATGACCGAATCCAACCAAGTTGTAAAGAAAAATAATTCCTGAAAAATCAAGGAGTTGCAAGGGAGTTTTGCTAAGTCATTGATTTCTCAGGAGTTTTCCAAAACGGTAATTTTACTCGTTTCGTCAAGCCGCAGCGCGGCTCTTAAGAAGAATAAGAGGAATCTCTTTATGAATCAATGACTTATGCTTCTTGGCTATCAGGCGCTCCGTTGTTCTTACTCGGGCGTCTCCAACCAGCGCTCTCGGCGGGAACGCGGATGAACTTTCGGTTGGTCTCTCCATTGTCTGGATTCTCAATCGTCAACATCACTCGCTTGCCTTTGACGAACGCATTCCACTGACGAAGACCGCGCTCAAAACCATTCTCTACTCGAATCATGATATGCTCCTTAGCCTGTGATGATTTGCTTGTTTGGCATAATCAAACCACTGAAGATCTGCTTGTAGTTATCGATGAACTCTTGGTTTGCTCTGTAAGAGTAGACGACCGAGAGTTTAGCGATAGGGAAGATCTTTTCCTGTTCATCTGAGAACATCGGGAACGGTTGAAAGCCGACAGAGGGTTGCCCCTTCTGAAGCGCAATAGCAATCCTAACAGGATTCTTGATGTTAACGTAGAAATCGTTCTCATCAAGAACTTCCCCAATAATGTCCTCTTCGCTAGTCAGTTTCAGAATAAAAATTCTATCATCGCTCATGGTTATCTCCTATTTATTTGCATTTCGTTTTCTTTATACCATCGAACTGTTTTTGCCAATCCATCAGCAAGAGAGTTCTTCGGTTCCCATCCCATAGATCTTATCTTCGAGAAATCTAGTGGTCGTTTTGGAGTTCCGTTTGGTTTGGAAGTGTCCCACTCTATCGTACCTTCAAATCCCACAGCATCAGCAATCAATCTTGAAAGCTCTCTTATGGAAACTTCATCGCCAGTGCCAGCATTTACTATCTCTCCTTTGCGAAGGTCGCTATTCATAAGAAAGATACATGCATCTGCCATATCATCCGAGAACATAAACTCGCGCATGGAACAACCATTTCCCCACAACGTCACTTTCTCTGGATTCTTGATGAACTTTTCGATCATTGCCGGAATCACGTGTCCATTCTCTGGATGAAAGTTATCATTCGGTCCATATAGATTAGCGGGCATGATCGTCAGAGTCTTCATTCCATATTGTTTGGAGTATGCTTGGCACATTTTGATGCCAGCTATCTTAGCAACAGCATATGCTTCATTGGTCGGCTCAAGAAGCCCATCAAGAAGAGAACTTTCTCTTACTGGGAATGGCGCATACTTTGGATAAACACAAACTGATCCGAGAAACAGAAACTTCTTAACGCCAAACAGAAACGAAGAATGAATCATATTATTTTGAATTGTTAAGTTATCATAGATAAACTCCGCAGAGTATATATCGTTTGCTCGAATTCCTCCAACCTTGGCTGCAGAATCGAAAACGTATTCCGGTCTTTCTTGATGAAAGAATTCCTGAACTTCTTTCGTGTTGCGAAGATCCAGTTCTTCTCTGCCGCGAGTTACTATGTTACAATAACCCAGAGAGTTCAGCTGACGAACTATAGCAGAGCCAACAAGCCCTCTATGTCCAGCAACGAATATCTTAGAATCTTTTTTCATGATCACACATCTCCGCAACTAGATCAGAAAAGCAATATTGAGGAACCCAACCAAGTTGATTTCTCGCCTTAGTGGAATCTCCTAGAAGGCTTTCCACTTCTGCTGGTCTAAAATACTTAGGGTCTATTCGAATCACAGTTTTCCCAGTGTTTTTGTCAATACCAACTTCATCAACACCAGATCCTTGCCACTCAATAACCATGTTAAAATATGGAGCAGCTGCTTGTACGAACTGCCGCACAGAATATTGCTCGCCTGTTGCAATCACATAGTCTTCAGGATTGTCTTGCTGTAACATCAACCACATGGCTTGAACAAAATCCTTAGCGTGCCCCCAATCTCTTTTTGCATCAAGATTACCAAGATACAAACACTTCTGCCTTCCTCTTGAAATTAGATTAAGAGCCATAGTTATCTTTCGTGTGACGAACGTTTCACCACGACGAGGCGACTCATGATTGAAGAGAATACCAGTACAAGCAAACATGTTGTATGATTCTCGATAGTTCTTGGTAATCCAATATCCATAAACCTTAGCAACACCATAAGGCGAGCGAGGATAGAATGGTGTGGTTTCTTTTTGTGGAACTTCTTGCACCAAACCAAACATCTCAGACGTTGATGCTTGGTAGATCTTCACCGAATCTTCCATACCCAACAATCGGACTGCTTCAAGTACGCGAAGAGTGCCAACAGCATCGACCTGAGCCGTATATTCTGGTGTCTCGAACGAAACTTTTACGTGGCTTTGTGCGCCAAGATTATAGATTTCATTTGGTCTGATTTTCTTGATAACAGCAACCAACCCGAGAGCATCAGTCAGATCGCCATAATGTAGATTTATTTTTTCGTAGATGTGGTCGATTCGTTTGGTATTGATACTAGAAGATCTGCGAACTATGCCATGAACCTCATAACCTTTATCAAGAAGAAGCTCAGCAAGATAAGAACCATCTTGCCCAGTGATACCTGTAATCAATGCAACTTTCATTATACCTCCATTATTTTCCGAAATCAGGAAACTCTACCAATATTGTGCTTTTTTTATCTTGTCTGTAGTAAGCATACTTATAGCTTGACAGAATGTCCTCTGGGGAATTGAGCTCAATAACATCGACAGTTTTAAACATGCTTCTAAAGGCTTGAGAGAAATTGCCTTTATGTTGATCTTGGGGGTCAACGGGCATTTCTGATCCAACAGCAACACGAATGATAACTTTAGGATTATATTCCCCAACGCTCATCAAAGGTAATTTATCTAGGTGATTTACCAATTGATCTGTAGCGCAGATAAGAAAATTCCATCTTGGGAAAATAGAGATTGGGACGGTGCCAGCCAAAGCCAGTCCAATGGAATACCCAACTTGGAAGTTTTCTGCAATTGGAAATTCTATTTTCAATTCTTCGGGAACTTCAGTTAATGAATTAAACATACCAGTTCCAGAATATTTTACAGCTTGCCCCAAGAATACAGTATTATTCTGTTTCGACAACCAAGTCATAGCAGCCGACAATTGGTTATTATATATTTGATTTGGGCTCATATTAAAATTCAACTCTTACTCCCGCGCCAGCGTGTGGATATTTTTGGTTTTTGTATTTGTAATATATCAGGTGATTCGATTCATACCAGTCTCCGTTAAATCCAGGCGGAAGATACCAATGTATGTTTTCTCCCCAAACCTGATCTGTAGGAGAAGTAACGCTAAGACCATTATCTTCTACAATAAAAGTTATTGGAAGATTAAACCCTATTGCATATTTGTACGCTTCATGGAAAGCGCCAGTTTCTGCGCTCATATCCCCCATCCAACACCAAACTCTAGAATCTGAATTCGTCCGCTTTATCGACCCAGCAATACCAGTTGCTATGCTTTGTATTCCGCCGACAATACTTGAACAAACAACTTTATGGTTTTTTAGGTTTATAACCATACTCTTCCCAGCAACAATCTTCTGAGTAAGAAGATCCTCAGAAACTCCCTTCAACAAACACTGGTAGTGGTTCCTCCAGGTGCAACAAACCCAATCTTTATCTACGTCTATTCTCTCGAATACTTTTTGAATTTGATCTTCGTTGCCGTTATACAAGTGTATCGGCGCTCGTATCTGTTTGGAGTTAAACATTTCTGCTATTTTTTCTTCAAATTCAATCAATTGCGAATTGTTCATTATTTCTCCAAAATCAAATTATACTGCATATTCATATGAAAATCAATCGAATAGTTGCCCACCATCAAACTTAAATTCTTTCGGGCACAACTCTGGATTCCAATTGGAAATGTTATCTAAAGAATCTGGGTATAGAGGCATATCGTTTTCGTCATATCCGTTGCCGCAGAATGAGAATGGATTTTTAAGTTTTTTCCTACTCTCAGAAAACCAACCATCGTGCCTCATAGAATGAACTAGCATATTGTCTTTTACTGCAGGATAGACATGATCTCTGAGATAAAATTGATCGCTCAAATAGTATTGATGGTTTGTCATATATGGTTTCATTATTTCCAACAGGGCACTGTTTAATTTTCCAACCATAGCAAACGCACAACCAATAATAGGAAATTCATAATGGGCATCATGATCTCTGAACGTATGAAACTTTTTACCAGAATCTAACCATTCTTTGATACAAAGAGATTCTCTTATTGTTATTCTAGAATCAGAATCTCTAACAAGAACTACATTATCGTCGCTCTCAAATAGAGGAAGAAATCTCCAGAACATTCCATACGAACCATCTTTTACTTCTCTGATGTCGACAGTTTCACGAAAATCGTGAAATTTAAATTTATTGTCAACATATAGTCTAATTGACCAATCTGGATAATGTTTTTCAGCCAACTCTATTTGGCGTTGGGCACCAATAATATATCTGGGATTATCACCCCAAACGCTCATAGAAATGATCTTATTCATTGTTAGATTTACTCCAAATATAAGAATAATCGCTTTGTTGAACTTCTTCGTGCAAGAATGATTCTCTCACTAATTTAGTTCGAACCATAACATAGAGAGGATTTGGGTGACTTATATCGTGACGTTGCCCTAGAGCTGGTGGAGGTATTTGAACAGTCCAATTTGGATTGGTAGTGTCGCCTAAGAATACTTCCGTGTCGGAATAACCATTCACTTCAGAATACAGTGAAAAAAACAGCTCAGGAGAAAATTGATAAAATCCATGACCGCATTGATTATTTGCTGGCAAGACATGTAATATTGTCCCACCAACCTTACACAATTTAGAAACATTCTTTAGAGCTGTTGTTATTTCAAATATATGTTCTAGACATCCACCATCGATGATAGTGTCGAATTTTCTATTGATCGTATCGTCTATGGGTTTCCCCATATTCATAACAATAGAAGCTCCTTCATAATTGGAAAAATCTACGGAATCGACTGAACTTGATCCTAGAAATTTGGTGAGAACATCATCAGCGAATTCTGTTTGTTCGACCCCAGTCACATTGAGAATTGCTTCTACTATATGTTTTGGGGTGTGTAAACCTTGCCTCCCAATAGTCAACGTTTCTTTAAATTCACCATATTTGTCGTATGTATTTTTTAACAGCTTAAACATTTGAATATCGAATCCCATTATATTATCCTCATTTCTTTCGATTTCATAAATTCTTCCACTTTCGTTCCAATATAATCGATCTGTTCTTTGGTTATTACTGGGCTTGTGCCAAGGAAGAACGTATTAAGCATTGCATATGTTGCATTCGGAAAATTCTCTCTAGCATAATCAGCATCAGTCAAGTGATCATATGCAGGTTGCAACATAATGTTTCCGGCAAAGTATGGTCTCGTTTGAATTCGCCCATCCTCGAGATGTTGAATGATATCATCTCTTTTGAATGGTGATCCTTTTCTAATAGTCAAGGGGAATGCAAACCAACTTGGGTCGCTTTTCTCCGTCGCTCTGGGAAGATGAAAGAATTGCTCATACTTCTCAAAGATGGAAAACAGCTGCGCATAGTTTTCCTTTCTCCTTTCAGTTATGTAGTCCAGTTTCTTGAGCTGCTCAAGACCCATCGCTGCTTGCATCTCGATCGGCTTGAGGTTGTATCCGATCTCATCGTACACATATTTGTGATCGAAAATTTCATCTTTCAATGCAGGAATCCAGTTCGAGAATCTGGTCTTACATGTACCACACTTGAGCGCATTGGCTTTCGGACCAGAGCAGTAACATCCTCTTCCCCATTCTCTAAAGCTCTTAACAATTGTTTCCTGTTCTTTGGTTTTGCAGGAAACGATTCCACCCTCGCCCATAGTAACGTGATGTGCAGGATAGAAACTGCAAGAAGCAAATTCACCAAAACTGCCAAGAGGTTTACCGTCATAGGTTGACCCAAGAGCATCGCAACAATCTTCAAGTAGAATGAGATCGTGCTTCTCAACGATTCGCATTACTTCATCCATGTTTGGTGGGTTTCCCAGAACATGAGCGAACGTTATGACTTTGACACCATTCTCTACAACTGCCTTCTCGATTTGAGAAACGTCTAGATTAAGAGTGTCCAACTCAATATCAACAAACACTGGCTCGAATCCAAGTTGTAGGGTTGGGTTTAGTGTCGTGGGGAATCCAGCGATAGGCATTAGAACTTTCGTTCCCTTGGGTAAGTTGTATCCGCGTTTGCTAGTCAATGCAGCGAGCATCAACAGATTGGCGCTGGATCCACTATTGACCAGAACCCCATATTCTTTATCCATTAGACGAGGAAACTTGCGCTCAAACTTTGCACCAAGATCTCCAAGAACTAACCAGCCACCAAGAATGGTTTTTATTGCTGCTTCATATTCGTCCGTTGAAAATACAGGACCAGCGTAATTAACCATGTCTCCTGGCTTCCAAGGAGCCTTGTTGATGATTTTAGCATCGACATATTTCTTAACAGCAGAAAGAAGTTCATCAAGTTCATTCATACTATACCCACCTCACCAAATGAAATTTCGTTTGTAATAATCGACAATGGTTATAAGCTCTTCATCAAAATTTGCTTGGGTTTCCCAACCGAGAGATTTAAGTTTGCTGTCGTCAATGGAATATCGAACGTCTTGACCAATTCTCGTAAAGTTGTAATCGATGTATCGGTCATACTCTTCGGAATGATTATATAGTTTTATTATTTTCTTAACGACGTTTGAGTTGCTGTCCTCATAATTTCCGGAGATATTATAAATTTCATTCACAACACCAGATTCTATTATTTTGATTATAGCCCGAGCAGTGTCTGATACGTGTAACCAAGTTCTTCTCGGAGAACCATTTTCGTGTAGTGGGATTTTTCTTTCTAGGGAAAGAAACTTGCAAGATTTGGCTATTAACTTCTCAACATATTGCCCAACACCATAATTATTGGTCGGTCTGACAATTATGTACGGAAGGTTAAATGTTCTCGCCCAAGCACAAATCAACATATCTGCAGCTGCTTTAGTTGCAGAATATGGATTAGAAGGTTTCAGTAGATCCGTTTCTTTATGCGAACCTTCAACGATATCTCCATAGACTTCGTCAGTGCTGAAGTGCAAAAACACTGGCATTGTGTATTTGCTTTTCTGATGAATCAACTCTAATAGATGATGAACGCCATTGATGTTGCTGTTCAGGAATACTTGAGAACTGACGATTGAGTTGTCTACATGAGTTTCTGCAGCAGTATTGATAACGTAATCGCAATCATGAAGAAAGTCTAAATCGTTAATATCGGACCTTATGAACTTGAATGTATCATACTCCATCAAAACAGGAAGCAAATATTCATTTGCTGCATATGTCATACTATCTACTCCAATTACGCGCCAGCCCTCGCGAAGGCACGCTCTGGAAACATGATAGCCAATAAATCCCAGACAACCAGTTACATAAACAACTTTTTTGCTCATAGATATTCCTTCAATCCTTCACGTAAGCCTTTTATTTTTATTGGGAGTTGCGATAAAAGACTACCATCGCCAGTGTAATCTAATCCATTAGAATCAAACTCTATCCTGGTAGTCAATTTATGTATTTCTTTGAACTGTTGTAATGTTGACATGAGGTCTAACTTTTCAATATACACGCAGTTCACATCTTTATATTCAATATCAGCAGTAAGTATATAATACTTCAGAACTGAATAAAAGTCGTCCAAGCTGAAAAAGTCGAATTTTTTGTTCTGCACTCTCACTTCTTCTTGGTAGAGCATTCTCTTCAAGATTCTAAATTCCGGCTCAGCCCAAGAAAAGCAACCAAAAAGGCGAAGAGTAAAAAAGTTGTTCTTTTCTAGACACATTCTCGATATTGTGTTTTTGCTGATACCATAGCTTGTTTTTGGGAACGAAGTTAGAATCTCGCTCTCTCTACACATTCGAATGTGATTTGATGTATCAAATTCGGCGCCAGAACCTATGTTTATGAACCTTCCGAATTTATCAGAATTGTTGAAGAAATTCATAAACAAGAAAATATTATTACTGAGATCTTCTAGAGATACATCATTCACTCGTTTGGCACCAGCAGAAGCGCAATTTATTATAACATCAAACTGTTCTTGTTCTAACCAAGAAGATATTGCGCGGAAATTCAACAAGTTATGAGTGTTTCTGTTAACTGCAGTTACATCGTGTTCTTTAATTAATCGTGAGCAAATTGAAGAACCGAGGAACCCAGAAGAACCCAATACTGCAACTTTCACGTTTATCGCCAATATGCAAAACCAGTTTCAGAATCAATCATATGTTTCTTCTGCGGCTCATCTATTTGCATTGGCCAAATCCAATTCTCGTTGAACATTCGAGCGCAATCGGAATACCATGGTTGTACCCATCTATTTCCAACCACTCCGAAAAATAATTGAAGAGATCCCCCAATTTGTATACCCACTTTTCCTCTGAGTTTCGCGTGTTCTGCATAGAATGGCGATTGTGTAGTAATTCCTGTCAGAAGAACGTCATAATCATATCCATCAATTATATTTTGAGTTATCTCAACCATCTCCATAAAGTTGGAGCAATTGGGATATTGCCTATCGTCTAACTCTGGATGGTATGGCGTTCTAATTACATCAACCAACTCGAATGGGGTAATTTTATTTTCGCGACCGCCCCAAACTGAGTGAATGCGTTCCCATTGATACTTTATGCTATTTGAGTGAGAAGAAACAACCAAAACTTTTTTGCCGCGAAGCGATTCTGTCCAAGGAGTTTCTATTGTTCCCAATTTGGAATATCCCATTAGAAATCCTGGGTCCATCACATTGTAATCGAAATACATTTGTTTGTCTGGGAAATTGGACAAAAACTGCTTATCTGTTTTAAGTGAATTATTGATGTCAACAAACCCCAATATGTCACATTGCTTCATCACTTCGAATGTTTTTGGCATAATTGTGGATAGATAATATTCGGATGTTGCCGGAACAACTCCAATATGTAACATTATCTTATCATTACAAAATTCAGCTGATGGGATTGCATTGGTTTGATACAAACAATGCAAAACATATCCGCAAGTATTGTCAATACGAAGGCAGGAAAAAGGCTCTCCGCTCTGTATTTTGTTATACAGTAGTTTGTTAATTTCAAAGAAATCCGTATTCATAGTTTAATCGCGCCCTTTAAGAAAGAATATAACGAATCCAGATTTGGTTTAATGTGAAACAATTCTTCCGAACATATTTGTTGGAATTTTTGGAAATCGTTTTCCAGCTCAGCAATTTTCGACAATAATGCATGATTATTCATCTTAGTATAATTTATATAGCACTTCTCATTGAAGTCTCTGGATGCGGAATCATCGCCGAAGTAGATTGGAACACAACCAGCAACTTTTGCCTCAAGAAGTTTCTCCGTCACATAACCTTCTGTTATCGAATTCTCGAAGCATATATTGTATCTGTAGTTTTCCATCAAGTCAACTTTACAGCTGCTGAAATAGTTGCCAAATACTTTACCATACCCATGCACTGGTCTATATTCATTCAGCTTCTGAGCAACCTCGATTCTGTTTCTCACGGGGTTGCCGATTATAATAGAACAGAATTCCTTTCTATTCCAGACTGCCTCAGGATCCCACTTACGAAACAACCTTTCTACTGATATTCTGGCATGTGGGAAGTTAGGCTCGCCCCACCAGTTTATGTACATATACCAATGAGGCAATCGAAAGTTTCTTCCTCCATGCGTATCAAAATCATGAGAGAGCGAGAAGTCTGCAATATCCAACCTTGGTGGTTCGTTCTCTCCAGTATAGAAGATCTTGATTGCCTTGGTGTTTCTTGCAGCATAGATGCTATTGCCAAAAGAAGAGAAGAAGATAATATCTGCTTCTTGCGGTGTTGAGTTAAAGTTTATCTCTCTGTCGTTCAGAAGATCTCTGAACATAAGATTAAACCAATTACAGTTGGGATCGAATCCGCCCCAGAAATCAAGATAACAGATATTCATGAGCTATACACGAAAACACTTTTAGAACGATAGATGTTCGAGAGGCTTGCAGGAGAAGTCTTTATTTGGTAAATGACTTCTTGAAGATGTTTTGAGCATTTATTAAACATTTCTAACATCTCTCTTTCAGCTTGATCTTTTTTATATCCAGTTGAATTGGGATGATCAATTGTGTAATTGTAATCGCGAATCACTTTCATTTTATTCAAATGAGCGTACCCGCATGCGATCAAATCCCAACCCCAACCAAGTTGATTGTCTCGCATCAGATATTCGTTTTTATCCATGAACTCTATGATTTGTTTCTTTATGAACCAGCAAGTATTGTCTGTGTTGCCAACAATTTTTAGATTGTTTTCGAGAGAGAACACATCTACGCGGGAAGATATGTAGAACGTATCGTCCACATTAGGAGCATACACTCCCCAGTCTTGCGATGCGTATGTTGAACGAGCAGCAGAAACAATAGAATTCCAATCAGAATAAGAAGCATCAGCCTGAACGTGCCAGAAAACATTGTAGTCTTCTGTCTTGGCTAATTCTAGTGCTTTTCTGAATTGATCTGAGAAGTAGCACTCATTGCCAATGTTGATCCAATGTTCTGGCGTGTTATCGTCGTCAGAGTTGACGACATAGAGTTTGTCTACCAAGGGAGTTAGCTGTTCTTCTAGATGAACAGCATTTTTATATTGACCTTTCCAAGAAAACACGAAACATAGTATCTTCATTATGATGCTCCATTATTTGGTGGAAGAGGTGAGATTCGAACTCACGGACCCGATTAAGAGTCGGCAGATTTCAAGTCTGCAGGTTTAAACCGCTCACCCACTCTTCCAGTAAATTTACTCGCTCTCGCTGGTATATAGCCCCAACTTCTCAGACTCTGCTGCTAGTTCGTCGAGGGCTTTCTCTCTCTTCTTCTTTTCGCCGAAGATTCGTTCCCAACCTTCATTGTATTTGTCTGAAGGTGGTTTGGATCTTAGTGCGTTTCCAGTAATATCATTCACAGCAGTAGGCATATTGTAACCTCATCTTCATTGAAAGTAAAGTGGAGCGAGCGAAGGGGTTCGAACCCTCGACATCTGACTTGGAAGGACAGTGCTCTACCAACTGAGCTACACTCGCATCAAACAGGCAGTTTCTTTATTAG
>Ga0315904_10001190_pt1 | contig 41065 bp, 30 predicted proteins | sample LakEriMetagenome_6_FD_203529 | JGI IMG/M metagenome (GOLD analysis project Ga0315904, IMG submission 203529) | Freshwater fungal communities from buoy surface, Lake Erie, Ohio, United States - Buoy 12 MA120 | ecosystem: Environmental > Aquatic > Freshwater > Lake | place: USA: Lake Erie, Ohio... | reverse complement strand
CCAAGCGGTGGGACTTCTTGGGCTAGCCCCTGTGCATTGGCCTTAAGCGGAGCGTGGGAAAACGCTTCGAGCGCTTCAGGGATCGCCTCGGGTGTCCACTGGGAATAGGGTGGGTAATTCGAGATGAAATAACTTCCAACCTCGGTTTTGGTGGCTTCTGTGGACATGCGTGCTAAACGCTTGATGGGTAAGGGTCAGTGTCGTTGGGACAGTCTTCCTAATTTACCTCAGCTTCCTAAAGTCTGCACCCTTGGATTTTGCTAATCCGGGAATTGTCGGTCCTTCAGGTATTTTCGTGGGTAGATGCTCGGCTTTCTCGTACTCAGCCTCGCGGTACTCGTACTCGAAAACGCCTGAATCGATTCAAGTCGATCACCTTTTCCGGAAAGCAGAAACCCCGGTATCTGGCCTTTTTGTCAACCAAATCCCAATACTTCTCTTCGAGTACGAGTACCGTTTCACTGAGTACGAGTACGAGTACGAAAAGAACCAGTGGTATGAATTGCCAGCCACGATAATGCCGAATGGACCGAATTGTCGGGCTTATCATTCAGGAATCCAACCCATATGGGCTTGGTCTATACGAAGCAAATTTGCTACAGACTTAGTCGTTATGAAGAGCCTCATCCAAATCCTAGAATCCTTGCGAATTCTGTTTATTCGCAGCAATCTCCAGACCCGCACGGCACTGGTACTTTGCACGTTGCTGCTCGGGGTCGGCGTTGGACTGTTGGTGCAAAACGCGAATGTGTTTTCCAGCCGTCTGGAGTTTCTTCTCGACGGTCAAGACTTCACACCCGGTCAACTCGATCAGTTCGAGCTCGCATTTAGCAACGCAGCTCTTCGGAACTACCAACGCATGGGCAACCGAATGCGAATTCCGACTGCTTCTAAAGACGCTTATCTGAAAGCCTTGGCCCAAGCCAAATGCTTACCGATTCACACCCAGCAAATGAGTGACTCGGCAAGCGATCCGCTGAGGTTATTCGAGCCAAGAACTGCATCCTTGGAGCGAGAACGAAAAGAACGCATTCGGCAGATCGAAAACACTCTCAAAGAGTTTCCCTTTGTCCGCCAAGCGGTCGTGACTTATGACGAGAAGACAGACGGCTTTGCCCTCGAAAAAAAACGAGCCGCCACCGTCGCGATCCATCCCAAAAACAAAAATCATCTTTCGCGCCCTGAGCGCCGAAGCATCATTCGACTTGTCCATATGCACTTTCCAGGACTCAAGGCTTCCGAAGTCGTCCTGGTCGATCTTGGACTTGGCGAAACCTTTACCGAACCGAATTTAGATTCGGATCTGGCAGGACACATAGTCCAAACCGATATCCACTGGATCGATCGTAGGCGCGAGCACGAAGCCGAGATCAAGAAAAAAGCCCTTGAACTCCTGGCTGGCTACGGTGATGTTCAAATCGTCGTCACGAGCGAACCAATCGAATCTCAAACCAGCAGTGAACTGCAAAACGCAAATGAAACTCAATCCCAGTTGCCATCGACGATCCCCAATCGCAAAGCTCGCCTAGAGGATCTGGTTGCATCCCGCGGAATACTCAACTCGCTGCCGACCTATACAAACCGCATCTCGGTATCGATCCCCATGTCCTATTACCAACGAGCCTATCGGCATCACTGGCAAACGAGCCAAGCCGATCCTGATCACTCTGTTGGTGCTAGCATGTCAGCTGTCGCTTCGAATATGCCCGCAGCCACCGATAACGCATTGGCTCAAATCAAAACCCAGACGATGCAAGCTGTCCGCGAGAAACTCGCACCTCTAGTTACAGGCCAAACCAGCCAGATCGACAGCCGAGTCGCTGTGACCGACTACATCGATTCGGTCGACTCGACACTATTGCCAACAGACCCTTGGACCCATATAACCCATTGGCTTATCGACTCTTGGAAGACACTTGGACTCTTCGCTCTGGTATTGATAGCAATGCTAATGCTCAGGTCTGTTGCGGGTTTTCGAGATTCTAAGGAGTCCAAAGATAATCGTCATCGAGTTGGTGATGCAGAAAAGCAAGCAAGCGGTGCATCGCTGATCGATCTTAAGGAAGCTTCCTTAGAAAACGATCAAGACGAACCGCTTGCCAAATCATCCGTGATTCTAACCAAGAAGGTTCAATCGCAGCCCGAGCAAGTCGCTCTGCGATTGGCAACTTGGATTTCTCAAAACTGATCCATCAGTCTCCTAAGAACGACAACTGCGAGATCACGACAGGTTCGTGAAGTATTTTGCCGAATTCATCATTTCCGCGACGTGTGCCAAGCGACGGCCAGCCGTGAATATGTCTCAATTCCGGCATGAGTTCCACAAGCTGTTGGCGAAGTACATCGAGGATAATGATTAAGCGGCGACTGACCATGGTTTCTCGCAGCAGGATCACCGTTTTCATGATCCTAATAAGCAGGGCTCGAGACTGTATCGATTCACTGACCGACAAATCCCGATCGATCAAAAGGTGCTCCAAAGGAACTTCCAAGGCATCTTTCCAAATGTGAAGATCCCTTAGGGTTAGGTTCGAATGGGGTGACTCCTGGACTCGGAGCTCGCGCACCGATAGTCCTGTTCTGCGAGCAATCGCTCGCAGCGAAAGTCCTTGCTGAAGCCTCACTTCGGCGATTCGGTGCAAGATCCCATAGCGTTTGGAGATCAGCAGCGGTGCAATGGCCCTTTTTTTGAGCGCAAGCGACTTGGGCTGTGATTTTCCATCCGCAGATTTAGCACGGTTCGCGTTTGGAGGAGATTCGGAAGGTTGGCCATCCTCAGGTTGGCCGAAATTTGGCAAGCTCTTTTTTTCCATGAGCTGAGTTAGACGAAATGGCATGAGACTTCGTCGGAATCAGTGTGTGCTCTGACCCTTTCCGAGCCAATCGTTCGCCCAGAGGGTCAAGAAAGGCAACCCCCTATTTTGGCAAAACTTCCTATTTTCACTGGCCCGAGGATCAATTCGCTGGATTGTTCGAGCTTCCTAAGACCGGGTTTGGAGAGGATTCGTAGTTGGACATCGGAGGGCAAGCGCAGACCAAATTGCGATCGCCGTAGACATTGTCAATCCGAGCCACAGCAGGCCAGTACTTGACTTGGTTTCCCGACTGCGGATCTGGGCACACGGCAGTCTCGCGGGTGTAGCCCATGGACGCTTCGGATAACACGTCCTTGAGCGTATGCGGAGCGTTCTTAAGCGGGTTGTTGCTCGGATCCCAAACCCCCGATCGAACCTTTTGGTATTCGCCGTGGATCAAGATCATCGCGCGGCAGAACCGATCGAGTTCCTGTAGCGATTCGCTTTCGGTCGGTTCGATCATGAGTGTACCTGCGACTGGGAAGGACATCGTCGGGGCATGAAAACCATAATCGATCAAACGTTTGGCGATATCATCGACCCCGATGTGCGCTTCGCGATCCATGAGCCTTGTATCGATGATGCACTCATGAGCGATCAACCCTCGATTGCCGGTATAGAGGATCGGATAATAGTCCTTGAGCCTCCAAGCGACATAGTTTGCGCTGAGGATGGCTACTTGGGTTGCTCTCTTGAGCCCCTGGGCCCCCATCATTCGGATGTACATCCAAGAGATCGGCAGAATACTTGCTGACCCAAAGGCTGCGGCAGAGACCATCGGTCCGCGTCGTGAGCTATTGACGCCATCGCGAGGAAGAAACGGGGCCAAGTGCTTTTTGACGGCAACTGGACCGACCCCAGGTCCTCCACCCCCGTGAGGAATGCAAAAGGTCTTGTGCAAATTCAAATGAGAAACATCCCCGCCGAACTTACCGGGCCTTGCGACACCTACCAGGGCATTGAGGTTTGCCCCGTCAATGTAGACTTGGCCGCCCACTGCATGCACCTTTTGGCAGATCGCCGTAACACCCTCCTCAAAGACACCGTGGGTCGATGGGTAGGTGATCATGATTGCGGCGATCTTCGAGCCATACTGCTGAATTTTCGCATCCAAATCATTCAGGTCGACATTGCCTTGCGCGTCGCAAGCAACCACCACGACTTGCATGTTGGCCATTTGAGCGCTGGCCGGGTTGGTGCCGTGTGCTGAACTTGGTATTAAGCAAATGTTTCTGTCCCCTTGGCCTCGGGACTGGTGGTACTGCATGATCGCTAGGAGTCCGGCATATTCACCTTGGGAACCGGCATTGGGTTGCAAGGAGATCTCATCGTAACCGGTCGCTTCGCAAAGCATGGCTTCGAGTTGCTCGATCATGATTCGGTAGCCTTCGCACTGGTCGGCTGGAGCCAGCGGGTGGATCGAATTAAACTCGGGCCAAGTCACCGGAGTGAGCTCACTGGCCGCGTTGAGTTTCATCGTGCAAGAGCCAAGTGGGATCATCGCTCGATCGAGTGCAATATCTTTATCGCTAAGGGATCGCACATACCGCATCATCTCAGTCTCGCTGCGGTAGCGATGGAAAACGTCTTGGGTGAGGATCGCATCGCTTCGAAACTGAGCTTCGTCGAGCATGCTCGTATCGAAGCTATAGAGCTTGACTGCACCAAACACCTTGGCAACCTTCGCCACATCCTCATCGGTGGTTGTCTCGTCGAAACTGATTCCCAGGGTGTCCTGGTCGATGCGTCGAAGGTTCATTCCTTCTTGCAAGGCAGCTTGCATGAAAGCATCTGCCTTGCCGGGGACTTCGAGAGCCAGGGTATCGAAGAACCTCTCGCTTCGGATCTTGATCCCAGCGGCCTTGAGGGCTCGGTAGAGCTTAGATGTTTTGCGATGGGTTCTTAGCGCAATTTCGCGGAGTCCATCCGGACCGTGATAGCAGGCATACAAGGTGGCCAAGATCGCCAGCAGGGCCTGGGCCGTACAGATGTTCGAGGTCGCTTTTTCCCTTCGAATATGTTGTTCGCGGGTTTGCAAGGCAAGTCGATAAGCCGGATTGCCGTGCCGATCGATCGACTGTCCGACGAGTCGTCCAGGAATGGTTCGTTTGAGCGTATCGCGCGTTGCGAAGAAGGCCGCGTGAGGCCCCCCAAATCCCAGCGGAATACCGAAGCGCTGCGAGGATCCAATAGCCACATCAGCCCCAAGAGAACCCGGGCTTGGCAAGAGCATCAGCGCTAGCAAGTCCGTCGCAAGGATCACCAACGCGGAATGCTTCTTGGCTGTCGCTATCCAGTCCTTGGGACATACAACGCGTCCATCGGTGCATGGGTATTGCGCCAAAACACCAAAGACATCTTCCCAAGAGTCAGGCCCTACGGATTCATCGAACTGTACGACTTGCACGTCCAGAGCCGCAGCCCGTGTCCGCACAACATCGAGCGTCTGCGGATGGCACCAATTGGAAATCAAAAAGCGTTTGCCAGACTTGGAGTTTCGCAAAGCAAACGCCATGGCTTCGGCCGCCGCAGTGGCTTCGTCAAGAAGCGAAGCGTTCGCGATTTCCAATCCGGTCAGCTCGCTAACGATCGTCTGATAGTAGAATAAGACCTCCAAACGTCCTTGGGAGATCTCGGGCTGGTAGGGGGTATAGGCGGTATACCAAGCTGGATTTTCGAGCACGTTTCGCTGGAGCACTTTTGGCAGATGCGCATTGTAGTAGCCAGCTCCAATCCACGATTTCACGACGCGATTCTTACTAGCGATCTGCCTGAGTTCCTCCAAGGCCACTTCCTCGGAGACCCCCTGAGCAATCTTCAATGGGCTCAGATCCAAGATCCCCTTGGGGATCACTTGCTGGCTGAGTTCATCGAGGCTTGAGTATCCAAGCTTACCGAGAATCTCTTGGATTTCATGTTCTCGCGGACCGATATGGCGAGCGACGAAGGGGGCGGAGCTTTGCGATGAATTCATGGGATAGGCCGATAATCGGTAGGGGGGTATAAGTTGCCTACGATCCAACCGAACAAGAGGCTCAATAGCCACTTGGAGGATGGATCGACGGTTGCTTGCCCCTCTGTCCAATTAACCTGAGAGATTCGCCGCGTCGAGCATACGTTCTGCGGCTTGCCCCTTCGGTGGATTGCTTCGCACTTAAGCGGCAATCGCTCTCCAGAGATTCTGTTTCGGTCCGGCGGTCCTTTTGCCTGAGTGTTTGTGGGACACTTTACACCTTCGGCGACCCTTGCGGGCACTCTCGCGCTAGACGTTCATGAACGCCTATAGCTTAGCAATATCGGCGGTTATTTCAACTGTTATTCCAATGGCATAGATATACTCTCCACTAATCCGCTGAAATACTCCGCTGGGCGGACTGTATCATTCCCACAACAATCTTTTCTAGCGTAATCTCAACGCTCCATTGGGGATAATCCCTTTGAAACTTCCTACAATCGGAGATGTAACAGATGTGATCACCGATACGGTTTTGATCGCTCAATCGATACTCGATCCGATAACCACTGAGCTTCTCGATCAGATCGATGCACTCGATAACCGAAGCCGAATTGGTTCGTCCGCCCCCCAAATTATAAACCTCCCCCGGCCTAGGCTTACAAGCAAAAGCCTCAAGCGCCCGGATCACATCCATGCTGTCGATCTGATCGCGCACCTGCTTGCCCTTGTAACCGTAAATCGTATAGGGCTTTCGATGGATTGCCACGTGAACCAAATAGGACAAGAAACCGTGAAGTTCGACGCCTGAATGAGCCTGCCCGGTCAAACAACCACCACGAAAAACCCCAACCTTGAGTCCATAATACTTGCCGTACTCTTGGGCCATCACATCGCCGGCGGTTTTTGAAGCACCAAAAATGGAGTGCAAGGTTCGATCGATACGGCATGTCTCGTCGATCCCGTGGTAATCCTCTTGTCGAGCGTAATCGAAACGAGTCTCATGTTCGACCAAAGGCACTTCGTTGGGTGCATCGCCGTAAACTTTATTGGTGCTCATATGGCATACCACGGCATCCTCAGCATGCCGCCGAACACCCTCAAGTATATTGAGCGTCCCAAGGGCGTTGACTTCAAAATCCACAATCGGGATTTCCCTAGCTTTGTCGTGAGAAGGCTGTGCTGCACAGTGGATCACAAGTTCCGGTCGATGCTTGCGAATCAATTCGAAGATCGCTTCTCGATCTCGAATGTCGATCGAATAGGACTCGAATCGCTGTGTCTGGGATCGCAGCAACTCCAAATTCCAACGTGTGCTGCCTTGCTCTCCAAAAAACACCCGCCGCATGTCGTTATCGACACCAACGACATCGGCGCCCAAGGAATCCCAGTGCCTGACTGCCGTCGAACCTATCAGCCCACTGGATCCAGTGACGAGTACCTTCATAGACCACTAATCCCGAAACCGATCGACCGATGCCAATTGTAAATCGATCCCGGTAGGTTCTCCAGCGAGGATCTGACCAACCATTTCGCCGGTGATCGGGCCTAAACTCACTCCCATCATCGCATGGCCTGTGGCGACCACCAAATTGCGAATTCCGCTGGTTCGACCGATGTAAGGCAAGCCGTCTGGAGAGACTGGCCGCAGGCCGACCCAAGGCTCAATTCCCTCAAAATCAGACGGCTTGAACTTGGGCATGTACTTGGGAATACTCTTTAGAATCCCTGTGATTCGTCTCGGGTCAATCGACTCGTTGAGTTCTCCGAGTTGCATCGTCCCTCCAAATCGCAGAGCCGATCCGATAGGCGTAACGGCCACCTTGGCCTCCACCAAGATCGAACAGATCTTGGGCAGCTGCACCGGCTCCGGCAGCGTCAAAGAATACCCTTTGCCCGGTTGCATGGGGATCTTAAGCCCCAGCGGTTTGGACATCGCATCGGACCAAATCCCAGTACTCAAGACAAACTCATCGGCTTGGTAATCTCCGCTGGTGGTTCGAACCGCACGGATGTTTCCTGACTGCTCGTGCCAGCCAAGAACATGTTTGCCGTAAACGAACTTAGCACCGAGCGAACCAACTTTGTCCCTAAGCGATTGCATCAGTTGGGTTGGATTCAAATGGCAGTCCTTCGGATAGTAAACACTTCCGGCAATGCTCATGGTGATATTCGGATCCAGTGCAGCCGTCTCATGTGGATCTAGCACCGAAGCCGGTATACCTAATTGAAGAGCCTTCTGGGCAAGCTGAGCCTCCTCTTGGAGTCCGTGCTGGCTGTTACAGAGCATCAGCAGTCCGCGCGTGGCGAGCGAACAATCGATCCCCTCTTCTTGCCAATTGCAATACATCTCCCGAGATGCCAAATGCAACTCCTTAAGGAGCTGGCTTCCAGCGGCAACTTGATCCGCATTCGTGGCCATGTAAAACCGCGCACCCCACTTCATCAAATCCAAACTGAGCCTGGGCTTGACATAGAAAGGACTCTCGGGATCACGCATCCACCGGAACCCTTGGGAGATCACACCTGGCTGTGCAAGAGGTGCAAAGTGGCTCGGGACAATCATGCCCGAATTGCCAAACGAGCAGTTCTCGATGTGCGGGGCGTTGCGATCCAAGACCGTTACATCGAAACCTCGACGAAGAGCCGCAAGGGCCGACGATAGTCCGATGATCCCGTTTCCAATGATCAACACTCGTTTGGACATACAATGCTTTCCAATCTATTCCTAATTCATCAAAGGTTGTTTAGTCCCAAGCAGCCCGACTTTATTCTAATTCATCTATCCAAAAATTGCCTGCTACAAGATCCCTCATTCCGAAGGTTCTATGGGCAAGGATTCTCGGCCCGATGGATCTCCGGCAAGCCGTCGACGCTGCTGCTCCAAAAACGCCCCGAATCGCCCTTGTTCGATCGCTTCACGAACTTGACTCATGAGGCGTTGGTAAAACGTCAAATTGTGAATCGAAAGCAACGTCGGCCCAAGCATCTCGTCGGCTTGGAACAAATGGCGAATATAAGCCCTGCTGTGCCGACAAGCGATACAAGGACAATCCTCTTCGATTGGCCTGGGATCCTCCGCATGGCATTGATTCCGCATCCTCAATGGCCCATCGGCAGTGAATGCTAAAGCGTTGCGACCGTTGCGAGTCGGCATCACACAATCGAACATGTCGACACCCCGCGCGATCCCTTCTACCAAATCGATCGGACGTCCAACACCCATGAGATACCGGGGCTGATCGGCTGGCAAAATAGGACAAACTACATCGAGCATCCGATACATCTGCTCGGGTGGCTCACCAACACTCAATCCTCCAATCGCATAGCCATCAAAACCGATGCCTTGGAGCCCTTCGGCACTCCGACATCGCAACTCAGGCTCCAATCCCCCTTGGACGATCCCAAACATCGCTTGATCACTTCGCGATCTTGAATCCTGACAACGCTGTGCCCACCTAAGCGACCTTTCCATCGCATCGCGAACCTGCTCGATGCTCGATGGTAACGCCACGACATGATCAAGCACCATGGCGATATCACTGCCGAGTTGTTGCTGAATCCTAACCGAATCCTCAGGCCGCAACTCAACGGTCGAACCATCCAAATGGGATTTAAATGTCGCCCCCTGCTCGGTGACCTTGGTGATCTGACCAAGCGAGAAGATTTGAAAACCACCACTGTCGGTCAGGATCGGACGATCCCAGCCCATGAACCGATGCAACCCGCCAAGCTTGGCAATAAGCTCGCTCCCGGGCCGGAGCGCAAGGTGATAAGTATTCCCTAAAATAATGTCAGCTCCGGTCGATACGATCTGATCGATCGAAAGCCCTTTGACGGTCGCTTGCGTACCTACGGGCATAAATGCCGGCGTTTGAACCTCTCCATGAGCCAGCCTCAAGACCCCTCGTCGCGCCAAGGTCGTCGGATCTTGTGCAATCTTTCGGAACGGGAAACTGGTTGAATAAGCCATTTTGAACAAGTACTGAAAGTTGCCTCGGAGGGAAGTCCGAGGATTTTAGACAAGCAATCCACTTCGCCAACATCGATTCCTCGATTCCAACGAGAGTTTCATCGAGTTTCCGAAGTTGAAATTCCATGACTTCTGACCGACATGTCTAACCGTTTATCGATCCAAACCGACTAGACTACTTGGATATCCTACTTGCAGGCAACAGCTTAGCTGGCTGTTTTGCCCTACCAGGAAATCACCCTCTAAAACCTCGGGGACTTTGATGACACACCGTTCGCATTCCCAATGGGCCCAAGCATTTTTTGCGATGACTTCGATGTTCAACGCCAGGACCGCTTGGTTTTTTTCTGTTTTAGCTCTCTTTTTGGTTCTCGGGTGCGACGCTGGAAAAACGACCAAAGTTGCCACGACTCCGAAAGTCAATGAGTCAGGCCAATCCTTGACCAAGGTTGCGTTGGTCCTGAACTGGTACCCCGAGGCCGAACACGGTGGTTTCTATGCAGCCAAGGTTCATGGAATCTTTGAAAAGTACGGCTTAGACGTCGATATTCAGCCCGGCGGGAAAACGACGATCGTCCCGCAAACTCTGACTTTGGGTCGTGCCCAATTCGGCGTGATCAACGCCGATGACGTCCTGATCTCGCGAAACCAAGAGGCTCCGATCGTGGCACTCATGGCCCCGATCCAACAAGGCCCACGTTGCATCATGGTTCGAGCCGACTCAGGAATTCAATCCTTCGAGGCTCTCAAGAATGTTACGCTCCAAATCGATTCAGGCCGCCCCTATGTGGCGTTCCTCAAAAGCAAAGGTCTTTTGGACGATTCGGTCAAGCTTGCTCCCTACTTCGGCAGCGTCGCGCAGTTGGTAGCCGGACCAGGTTACGCTGCCCAAGGCTACTCGTTCAGCGAACCGTTCATGGCCAAGCAGCAGGGGGTTGAGGTCCATCAGTTGATGATGTCGCAGATTGGTTACAACCCCTATGCCAGTTTATTGGTAAGCACCGAGTCGTATCTCAAAGACCAAAACGAGATTTGCAACAAGATGGTGCTTGCATGCATCGAAGGTTGGCAGAAATACCTGAGCGATCCAAAACAAACCAACGAAGTGATTCTCGCGGCCAACAAACAAGGGCTTACCAAGGAAGCTCTCGAATACGGAGTCGAGGCCCTCAAACCTCTGTGCTACGAAGGCGAAGATACCAGTCGCATCGGCCAGATGAGTCTCCAGCGCTGGACACAGCTCGCCGATACCTTGGTGGATTTGAAGCTTATCGATCGCTCTAAGCTAAACATCCAGGCCTCATTCGTGCCACTGCCAGGTCCTTAGTCGACCCCTTCATCAATATTGACCTAAGAAGTTCTCTGGTACTTTTTCGGCTAAAAGCCAAGGCAGCGCTAGCACCCCAGATCCCTGGTACGTTGCGCGGTCCTTTGCCACCCCAGAGGTTTGCGAAATGATGGACAGGGATAAGCGATGACGGTCCAGGCAATAAGTACCAGGACCGCTTCACGTACCCTACGGTCTTAGGCGCACAGGGCAAGATGCCCTGTGTGCCTTATTGAAAGTTTCTACATCGAATCAGCAGGCAGCCAAGTCCTGGCAGACTTCTGCCAAGCGTTGCCGCGCGGTATGCAAACGTCGCTTGATCGTTCCGACCGGTGCACCGAAGTGTTCGGCCATCTGGATCATGCTTTGCTCTTCGATGTAGTAGGCGACCAAGGTAGCTCGGTCGAGTTCCTTTAACTGCGCCAACTGCTCATGCAATCGCTTGCGAGTTTCTTCACGAACCAAAGTGCTCTCAGCGTCCTGACCCGTTTGAGCCTTCGCTTCCAAGATCTCCTGATCGATGAAAGACAACTTGGCTCGCCGAGTTCCTCGGTTGATCGCCATACGGACCGTGATTTGTCGCAACCATCCTGCGAAAGCTTCTGCTTGGCTCAATTGTCCTAACTTTCTCCAAGCTTGGATGAAGACATCTTGAACCAATTCATCGGCTTCGTCCCGGTCGCTTAACCGACGGTAAGCGACCGCGAAAACTTGCTTTTCGTGCCGTTGAAACAATTCACCGAACGCATCGCGGTCCCCTGCCAATGCAGCGGCGACCAACTGAGCGACGCTCAATACGCTGTAATCGATTTGGCTTATTTGGGCCATGGTCTCATGCTCCGTAATGCAACACCAACTTGCAGTTCTTTCGAACTCAAGCGATCGACTTCCTGAAGACCATGCGACTAGACGTAGGTTGCGTCTAGAGAATGGCCCAAAAAGGGATCAAGTGCCAAGGGTTTGAGGGATTGCTCGAATCTAAGGCCCAACGTTGGGCACCCATTGTTTGGGATCGAAGATTCGTAATTCAAAAAAAGGATGTAACGTCTTTACCGCGAGCGGATCGCCAAGCGATCCGGGCTACTGCCTGTGCTTAACACCTGCTGTATTGGTGTGTGACAGGGTTGGCGACAGGGTTTGCCTGTTCTGCCGAGTGACGTCATCCTTCCCTCCTGCGTCTCGAGATAGGTCATCAGGAGGTTCATGACGTTCCGTGCATTGACGACTGCGGAATCTTGCGCATTGGCAAAAACGCTAATCCATCGCTTGGCACTGGTAACTAAACGCATGACATCCTCCCGCACCTGTTTGGCGCAGCATGAGATGGGTGAAAAAGGTAGGTCGCTCTCCGATGAGCTTCCAACTGCTCCGACACTATCTATAACGTAGAGCGAAGCGGATGTTAGCCGACGAAATCGAAAAAAACAACCAAATTTCCGATGCGATACGGTTTCGGCATCGGGATACATGGCAAGACAACAAAAAAAATCAAAGGTTCGGGGTGTGAGCCGATTTTTTCAAAAAACCTTCAAAGCCCACCCCTTCTCGCAGAAAACTCCCGTTATCCTTCTTTTATTGGTTGTCCAACGATCTACCAAAATGGGGGTTTTTAGACGCGTTCCACCCCCCTACCCTCCGAAGCGAAGACTTTATGCCATTGCAAGAGCCATCGAGCAAATCCACACCCCCTTTGGGACTTCGAACCTGGGCCATTACCCTGCTGGAGATCTGCATTGGATTCTGCGCTGCTGTGGCCTGTGCCGAACTGGCCTTGCCAAGTGCCTTGGCCCAAGCCCCCGTAAGCGATCCGGATCCGAGCATCATTCGAAGGTGGGTTGAGGATCTTGGAGATCGCCAATTCGAGGTTCGCGATCAAGCCACCGCCAAACTCAGTAACCTTTCAAACCAACAACTTGAACTCCTCAAGGAACTCCTGGCTTCGAGCACCGATCCAGAGATCATCGTAAGACTCTCGAGCGTCGTGGCCAAACTCAAGGCAGAGCGGCAAAGTCAGATCGTCCAGGTCTTTTTAAGGGAAACCGACATCGAAAAAGACCATGGCCTGAAAGGTTGGTCAAGTTTTGCCAAGGTAGCCGGTTCAAACCGCACGTCAAAACGTCTCTTCTTGCAACTCTACGATCGCTATCCAATGCTTGTCGAGCAACCGCTCGACGACCCCAAGCAAGCAGCCGAGTTTGGGCTTGGTATCGTCCGTGGCATCCAACAGCAGGAAATGGGCCGCAACGAACCGGACAAAATCGATGGACTCGTGCTTCTTTATTGCAGTTGCATAGCGAGCACCAGCGATGAATACAAAGCCAACCTCGCTGCGATGTCCCTCCGCGTACTTCTTCGTGCACCGTACAACCAAGCCCTCCGAGATCCGCAAGGCAAACGCGCGATCGAAAGCATGGTGGAAATCTGGAGCCAAAACATCGAAGGTAGCTACGAACAAACAATCGCTCTTCAGATCATGCTCGAAGCCAATCTATCAACAGCCAGGTCGTTGGCAATGCGCATGCTCCAAGCACCGGATGCTCGTTCACCGTCAAACGACCAGCAGGATCCAAAGGATTTACTCAAAGCCTTTCAAGTCTTCTTTCGTTTCGGAAAACCCGAAGACATCCCCTTGCTCGAAAAATGGCTCGCCAACAAAGAAGTCTGCGAGGAACTCGTCAGCCTTAACTTTCCTGGCGCTATGCAGCCACCCTTTCCACCCAATGGCCAAGGGCCAAATCAGCCAAACAATCCAGGTAATAATCCAAATGCCCAACGACCGTTGGCCACCGTCGAGCTTCGGGATGTCGCTCTGCTGGCCTGCATGCAGATCGCTGATATCGACTACCGCGATCACTTTCGTTCCCTTCGGCAATCGGTGCTTTGGGGCTACGTTCCAAACTCGATTGCATTGCCTGTCGGCTCGGAAGCCATCCGAGAAGCACGCTTGGAAGCCTGGAAGAAAGCTCGGCCATGAACCCTTACCAATCGGATGATTTCGACGATGAATCATGGCTCCTTCAAGAAGGTCTCGAACCACTTGGGGACGAGCACTTTATGCGTCAGGCCCTGCAACTTGCACGGACGGCCTCTGAGCAAGACGAAGTTCCCGTCGGGGCCATCGTCGTACTGGGTAGCAAAATCATCGCAGGTGCATATAACCAACGCGAACAACTGGCCGATCCGACAGCCCATGCCGAAATGATCGCCATCACCCAAGCAGCCTCCTATCTGAATTCTTGGCGACTGCTCGATTGCACCCTCTACGTGACCTTAGAACCTTGCCCTATGTGCGCAGGGGCGATTCTTCAAAGTCGCATCCCCCGAGTCGTTTTTGGTGCTGTGGATCCCAAAGCCGGTGCAGTCGTCTCGCTGTATCAAATCCTAAGCGACTCGCGCCTGAATCACCGCTGCGAGATCCTCGGTAATGTGCTTGCCCCCGAATGCGGTCGAGTCTTGACGGAGTTCTTCGACCGCAAGCGTAAGCTCGGCAAAAAATGATCCGTCTGATCCGTCTGATCCGTCTGATCCGTCCGATCTGTCCGATCACAAAGCCAACGGAGGGTCGACACCTATCGATCCTCTCAAGCTTTCGAGATACTCGTGCGACGAAATTCGCTTCAGATCGCTTCGAGCTAAATCGAGTCGCTCGATGAGCCCGAGCCGCTCGATCACAGGCAGATGATCTGCCTGAGCGCAGTAACTCTCGATGGCTTGGAGTTTGGCCTTTGCCAGTCGAATATCCACCTGCTGCTTGGCCTTCAATCGAGCCTGGTACCAATCGCTTTGCAAAACCGATTCTCGGTTGAACATGGCTCGAAACTCTGGATCGTGAGCCGTTTTTCCATTCCAAGTTCCATTGGCCATGATTTCCAAAAGTGCTTTCAGGGGCGGACAAGCATCTTCGATACTCCCGTCCTCAAAGTAAACTTTGGCCACTCGCTCTTGGGCTTGGGCAATGTACATCACTCCATCGAGAAATGAGTCGAGGTCTTGCGTTTCAGGACAGAGGATTTTTTCATCGAAGACCTTTAAGGGGTTATCGAAGACTCGGCCAAAGTAACGGCGGACGAAGCGGGATGTGATCCGATAGCCGAGCCGGCTTACGGGAACCAAAACCCCATTGTGCTGGCGGTCTTCTAGTGCTTCGAGCATCCCATCGCGGATCATGGCATGCGGATCGCGCTCCTCTGGACGCAATCGGCACCAAATTTCGGGGACGAACATGCTGATGTCGTGGCCGACTTCGATATCCGGACCGATGTGACCTGCGGCAGTACTAAATCCCCCCAGTCGCGTCAGCACCATACTGACCAAAGTGGCATTCAGATCGTGGATCATCGCCAAGGCATTGAAAGGGCCCTTGGTCAGGGCACCTTCGCTACCAGCACCGGTTGTCGAAGGACTCTTGCCCGTTAGCGAACAGACGTAGTCCATCATCAATTCAGGAAGCTCCTGATAATGGATAGGATTGTAAACGGCCAAGGAACGTATTCCAGCTTGCCGATCAGGCGGATTGTTCCGACGACCAGAGAGAATCGCAGATACCGCGATGGGTACTGGAGCATTCGCCGAGAGACCTCTAAAAAGCTGTATTCCGCGAAACGCAATATAGCGGTCTTCTGGACAGACCAGATCAGGCCGGTCTTGCAAATAACGAGGGTTCTTCGAGGGTTTGCCATCGACCAATCGAGGACTTGCCGAAGAGACCACGTAATCGAAATCGCTTTCGAGGAAGCCTTCGAGCCTCTGGCGCATCGGCGCAGAGTACTGCTCGAGCTCAATGATGTTGGTAGCTTCTTGCTCGACATGCGTTTTGTCCAAAGGTTCAAAGTTGCAAAAGAAGTTCCCTACATCGGCAATGTCTTGCTCGGTCTGCTTATCGAGCCCACGATGAACCGCATCATCGGGACGCTGGAACAAACGGTACTCGCAGTTGGCAACAAACTTGAAACTCTCGGGCCGATTCGTAAAAGGCTCAGGCAGCTCGCGACCCGGCACAACGATGCTTGCGGTGATGTCGTCTTCGAGCTGAATTTTTGCGGCTGCGGCGAAGTCCTGTCGGAGCTTGTACATCCTCCAGCGCCCCGTGATATCTAGACCAACCCTAAGATACATACCGACGAGTTTGCGATTGTCGTACTTGAGCTCATGGCCCGGCTCGCCATTGACAATATCGACCCCAAAGTGGCTTCGCCAATCCCCCTGCCACTCTTCCTTGTAAAATCGCTTGATAATAAAAGCCATCGCATAGATGTGCGAAGGGATCTTTGAAAGCCAAGTGTTGTACTCATCGGTGAATTCTTTCGAAGGTGTCAGGAGTTTGATCACGCTTCCCAATGAGCGACGAGGATCCAGTACCCGTCGACTCTCATGCTCTTTATAGTCGGGTTTCTCCTGAGCATCCGCCCGCCAACGATTCGAATAGTCCTTGCCAAAGATCTCATCGAGCCGATTGAAGTCCGAATCGATATCCGCTACGAAAATCGATCCACCCTGCATGTAGTCGGTCAGCGATTTGCTGATCTCGCTTTTGCCTCCCCCACTGACCGTACAGGGTTTATGGCAAACGGTCCCATCACCCGATGTGCCTATGAGTCGCCAGGATGGCGCACAAGGATGCTTCTCCATCTGAACTTTGTAACCGCTCGGAGAAATATAGATCTTGCCTTGTTCGAGCGGTATGCGTTTTTCGGCACCGTCGTGTTGCCAAACGACGCTCCGCAAGGGAATGCTCGCTCGAGCATCTTCTCGTACGTAAACCAAGTTGGGAAAGTGTTTATCGATCCCATATCCATCGGGATGCCATTGGATAAATTCTGAATAGTCGGCAACCAAATCCGCCATCGTTCGACCGTTGTAACGGCGCGAGTTCCACTGAAATTCATCCCCCAAATTATGCGTGATGAAGGCCAAAGTTCCACCGGCATGCTCCTCTTCGACGTTTCCTAAAAGATTCGCCGAATAGGAAATCTGAGTTTTGACCTCTTTCTTGCAATAACCGTAGTAATTGTCCGCAATGAGCGTGACAATCACCCCTTGAGCTGTCCTGCAAGTCGCCTTGAATGCCATCCCATCGTTGTATTTCTCGGCCGGATCCTTCCAACACATCCCATCGATTCGCTGACGCTCGGTCGCCTGATCGAAAGAAGGTAAGCCAAGTTCTTTCTTGGTCAAAGTTACCAAGTGAGGAGCTAGAATCACACACCCGGTGTGCCCTGTCCAATGCTCGATATCCAATGCCGCATCGTTGTCAGGCAACAAGGGATCGCCGGCATTGCCAAAGATCGATTCAACAAAGTCTAGGTTGCTCACCAAACCTGCGGGTGCAAAGAAGCGAACCTCCATCGTCTGCTCTTGGCAATAGCCCGGCACCTTCGGACGTACCAGTGGCCGAATCAACAACGAAACCCAAGTGCGAACCTGGTTCTTTCTTTCCATCGCAAAGGGCAGGAGCAAGTTCTCGGTGGGTGGATTTACCGCTGCGCGAAACAACTCCATGAAAACCCGCTTGGGAACCGTACGCTTGTCTCCAGCAATAGGCAAACCACCTTCGGCAACATGAAACGTCCCTTGGGTAGTTCTGCGATCGGCCTTGGGATTGTGCAATACACCATTGGCTAGTCGATAAGAGCTGACCATATCGTTTTGGAACAAAGACCCGCCGTCGGGCAGACTCAGTTCTCTGGCCATCCCGTGTTGGCTGAGCGTCAAGGAGTACTTCGGTAACTTGAGCGGTTTGTCTTGTGCAAGATCTCGGAAGTGCTCTTCGAGAAAAGCTTCGATCCTCCGATCGCATGCAGGTTGCATCTGTGCGACCAACCGATGCTTTTCTTCGAGGTTGGCCAAGAGCCCCTCGGGTAATTCCACTTGCTCCATCGCTTCTTGATCATGGAGCAAATCCGTTGCGGCCATTTGCATGTAGATGAATTGACGCAACTGTTGATAGGACTTTTCATCCCGATAGGCCGTTCGCGACCAAGACAACTGCCGCTGCGGATTTCCAAGCAACCAGCCTTGGTCGATCGATGGGTCGTTGAGAAAAGATTTTTTCATCGGAATGTTTCCAGGCTTTATGTTGACTTCATCCTGCGAACAACGCTGCAGGCGTAAATGAGAGGATCAAGTTATCGTAACCGATTTGCATCGCCCTGGGCAAGCATTGGCTCTTTTCGTAATGAGCCTGCCATGCGATGATTCTTAGCGGATCATTCCCCCTCTGTAATATCACTCTAATGCCACTAGCACATCCCTTGTTATGAACCCTCTGAAACTCCGTTCCCAACACTGGTGGGACAACCCAAACAACCCTGGGATGACGGCCCTGTATCTCGAGCGATTCCTCAATTACGGAATGACCCTCGGGGAACTCCAAGCCGGCAGACCGATCATCGGTATTGCTCAGTCGGCCAACGATCTTGCACCTTGCAATCGAGCCCACCTTCAGACCGTTTCGAGATTGTGCGATGGAGTGCGTGACGCAGGTGGCGTTCCGATGGTCTTCCCGATGCATCCGATCCAAGAGTCCGTGCGTCGGCCCACAGCCGCTCTCGATCGAAACCTCGCGTATATCGCCCTTGTGGAAATACTCCATGGTTACCCACTCGACGGCGTTATCTTCACTACCGGTTGCGATAAAACGACCCCAGCGGCAATGATGGCTGCAGTCACAACGAACCTGCCATCGCTGATCTTCAATTGCGGACCGATGCTCAATAGCTACCTCGATGGCGAACTTGCAGGCGCCGGTTCCATCATCTGGGAAGCCAGGCGACGACTCAGCGCTGGGCTGATCGATCAGCAAAAGTTCATGGACCTGCTCTCTGCATCCGCCCCAAGCCCCGGCCACTGCAACGTCATGGGAACAGCCCTTTCGATGAACTGCTTGGCCGAAGCCGTCGGACTGGCTCTACCGGCCACGGCAGCCATTCCAGCACCCTATCGAGAGCGTGCCCAAGCTGCCCATGCGGCTGGCAAACGGATCGTCGAAATGGTGCACGAAGATTTACGGCCCCTGAAAATCCTCAGTCGCGAATCGATGCTCAATGCAATCCGTGTCAATACGGCCCTGGGAGGCTCTACGAATTGCCCCCCCCATTTTATCGCCATCGCTCGACATGCCGGAATCGAACTCAGTACCCAGGATTGGGAAGACCACGGATATCGAGTTCCACTGCTGGTGAATCTCCAACCCGCCGGCACGCAACTTGCCGAAGACTTCCACCGCAGTGGCGGACTACCGACGGTCATGAAGGAACTCCTGCAAGCAGGTATCCTCAATGGATCGCTCATGAGCTGCACGGGCAAGACCATCGCAGAGAATATCGAGAAAGCCCAGAAACCCGACAATGCGATTATTCGCACCATCGAAAATCCGCTCAAAGTCGATGCAGGGTTTTTGGTACTGCGAGGGAACCTCTTCGATGCGGCGCTGATCAAAACCAGCGTCATCAGCCCAGAGTTTCGCAAACAGTACCTCTCAGACCCCGCAGATCCAAACGCGTTTGTGGTTAAAGCCATCGTCTTTGATGGCCCAGAAGACTACCACGATCGAATCAATCAAATCCAAGATCAATGCGATCCAAATACCCTTCTGGTTATCCGCGGTTGCGGCACCTTGGGGTTCCCAGGAAGCGGCGAAGTCGTCAACATGCTCCCACCGGATCGATGGATCCAACAAGGGATCGGCCAATTACCAACCCTGGGCGATGGCCGACAAAGCGGAACCTCAGCAAGCCCCTCGATCCTGAACGCTTCCCCCGAAGCTCTTGCTCTTGGCGGTCTGGCCAAATTGCAAACCGGTGATCTTGTTCGTATCGACCTAAATGCACGACGTGTCGATGCACTGGTCGATCCCAAGGAATGGGAACGACGCGAGAACTTTTCGATCGAGCAAACCCCCGAAACGGCCACGCCCTGGCAATACCTCTACCGCCAAAACGTTGGCCAACTTCATACAGGCGGATGCTTGGACTTTGCTTGCTCCTTTCGCGATGTTTGCAACAAGGTGCCAAGGCACAATCACTAACGATAAGCCCGTTGGGGCTTTCGCTCCGGGAAAACCTCTCGATAATTAGCCCCCAGTAGCTTGCCCATCAAGAGCTAATCCGAATCACACCTAGTCGTTTTATCGAGGGGAAATCATGGCCAAAAAAAGTATTGCAGATGTGGATTGTCGCGGCAAAGTCGTCTTGATGCGGGTCGATTTCAACGTACCCCAAGACGACTCGGGCGCGATTACCGATGATCGCCGCATCCGAATGGCAATCCCCTCGATCCAATCGGTCCTGGACCGAGGTGGGAAACTCATCCTCATGAGCCACCTGGGGCGACCGAAAGGAAAAGGCCCCGAGCCAGAGTTTACCCTCCAACCAACCGCCGTTCGACTCGGCGAACTCCTCGGAAAACCTGTCGCCTTTGCCACCGATACCGTCGGGCCCGATGCACAAGCCAAAGTCGCCGAGCTCCAAGTCGGACAAGTCCTGGTCCTGGAAAACGTCCGGTTCAACCCTGGCGAAAAAGATGGAGAAGCCTCCTACGCCAATACCCTAGCCTCGTTTGCCGATATCTACTGCAACGATGCCTTCGGAACCTGTCACCGCCAAGAAGCATCCATGGTCGCCGTCCCGCTAGCCATGGGAAGCAAACCCAAAGTGGTCGGCTTCCTAGTCGCAAAAGAGATTCAATACCTTAGCGATACGATCGGCAATCCTGCTCGGCCTTTTGTTGCCATCCTCGGAGGTGCAAAAGTCAGCGACAAGATCAACGTTATCAAAAACCTATTGGGTGTCTGCGACTACGTCCTTATCGGCGGTGCAATGGCCTACACCTTCTCGCTAGCTCAAGGTGGCAAAACCGGTAAGAGTCTCGTCGAGCCCGACAAGGTTCCTCTGGCCCAAGAACTTATCGGAGCGGGATCTGGAAAGTTAATCCTCCCGACCGATACCCACTGCGGCGATGCATTCAACAGCAATTGCAACAAGCAAGTCGTCGCTGCCGGTCAGATCCCTGATGGATGGGAAGGCCTAGACATCGGTCCAGCTACCGCTGAGCGCTACGCGCAGATCGTCAAATCCGCAAAGACCGTCGTTTGGAACGGCCCGATGGGAGTCTTCGAGATGCCCCCCTTCGATGAGGGGACCAAGGCGGTGGCTAAAGCCATCGCACAAAGCGATGCCGTAAGCATCATCGGTGGTGGCGACAGCGCCGCTGCGATCGAGCAACTCGGCTTTGCCGACTCGGTGACCCACGTTAGCACCGGTGGAGGCGCCAGCCTCTCAATGCTCGAAGGTGAAAAATTCCGTGCCGTTGAAATCCTCGACGAAGCCTAAGGGTCTACAGATCCAAGCATAGAGCTTCAAGGCTCGATGCATACTTGGGCGCCACCGAATGGGCGATACGATTGGCATAACTTGGATCGAGCAATCCAATACGGTTCCAAGGCTCGATCCATAAACGGACCTGACGACCAAACTCTTCGCCTCGCCAATCACCGCTTGCGACGCGACGGAGCCCTTCGAAAGCCTGATTTGCAACATTCGCAAGTTCGAAATCTTTGCTTTGCAAAAACCCCTTGGGCCACCGTGCAGGGTCGATCGCAAGTTGCTTTTCGAACTCGATGGCGCTGATGAAGTACATGCATGCAAAGGCTACAAAATTCTCAAACAAGGGTTGTCCTAAGTAGCATCCTGCAACGAGCAAGTCCAACCACTGAAGCTCTCTTCGAAGATCCTCGCCGTAGTCTTTCAATGCTCCATAGCAGTCCTGCTTGTTGCTAAGCATGGCTTCGGCAAGTCGAACCACTCCGCTGATCGAATGCGCTATCCCGGTGCTATGGAGCGGATCGATAAAGCCATACGAAACCGGCAAACTTACCCAACCTGGCCCCCATGCCCGAGTGCGACAACGGCTCATGCGATCCACGCAGGCCATGACCGGCTCACTACACGTTGCTGGATGCTTAAGACCAATCGGTGCAACTAGCTTTGCATTCCGCATGAGTCGAGCAAGACTCGGATGGCTTTGTACGGTCTTCCAGAAATGATCTTGGCTGCGAGCAACGCTGGTTGGTTCGACCAAACCTACACTTGTTACCCCGTTATCAAAGCGTAGCATCCACATCCAACCGGTGTCCAAGACGTGATGCTGAGCCGCATCGTCGCCACAAAAAGGATCCAGTGGGATTGCTGCTTGGGTGAATGGTTCGACCCCAACAAAATGACCATAGACAGCCCCGGTCCGTGTCCGCATCCAATGCGAGTCTTCAGGGTTATCGATGCCAATGGAGCTTAATCCTTGATGCCCAGTTGCATCGATCAACCAAGTGGCTTGCACCTGGATATCCGCCCCGGGCGTTTCGTTGGCACTGCGGAGCGAAATACTCCATCGATGTTCGAACGGATCGAACAAAGCTGAGTGAATCTGGGTCGACTCGATGAGTGTGGCCCCTGCCGAGCAAGCTTGGTTTGCAAGGAACTCATCGACCGAACTTCTAAGCCAATGCGTATCGCTCCAAGCATCCTGGGAACTGGCAGCGACCAAGAGCGACTGAGTCTCTAGGCTGCTAGGATCTACTTCCTTGCCATGCGAGTGATGGTAGTAGGAGAACCCTCGCTTCTTTCCGCACACGACATGGGGATAATGCTTCTTCCATTGCCCCCAGCAAGCAAGCGGAGCTAGTTGCTTGAGCCCCCATCGCTCTGCGAGATACGCAAGGAGGAAATCGGCAGTCGGTGTAGAAGATTCACCGACTGCAAAACGTGGATGCCTGGACCGGTCGATCAAAAGGACACTGCGGCCTTGGGAGGCCAAGATCCAGGCAAGTAGACTTCCTGAGAAGCCGCTTCCGGCGATAAGAAAATCGAACCGCCGAATCGGTTGATTAACGCTTGGAGAACTGAGTTCCACGGCGTGCACCGCGAAGACCGTACTTCTTGCGTTCCTTCATACGAGAATCGCGAGTTAGGAACCCGTCGTCTCGAAGGGGCTGAAAGTTTTCTTCTGCGAAGCTGACCAAAGCCCGGGCCAGACCCATGCGGATCGCTCCGGCTTGGCTGATCGGGCCACCACCTGCGACTCGAACAAACACATCGACTTTATCGGTGTGACCAACATGATCGAGCGTCTGGGTGACCAAACGGCGTTCCATGTCGGTTACAAAGTACTCTTCGAAAGCTCGGTCATTGACGGTGATCTTGCCAGATCCAGCTTTGATGCGAACACGGGCCACGGAGGTCTTGCGACGTCCGGTACCTAGGCAATCACCGCTGACTTTGTCTTTCTTTGTGAACATGTTCGCTTCTTTTTAACTGGTATGTGCTACTGAATGACGGTGGTTATAGGTTTTGAACTAATTCGATCCGTCGGCTTGGTAACCAAACGGTGCGGGAATCGGTTGCTGGGCTTGGTGCGGGTGCTCACTGCCGGCGTAAACCTTGAGTTTAGCGAGCATGTGGCGAGCCAGGTTGTTCTTCTTGGGCAACATCCGCTTGACAGCAAGAAGGACCAAGTCGGTTGGCTTTCGCTCGAGCCTTTCACCGTAGCTTTCCATCTTTTGGCGATGGTAACCGTTGTACCATGCATAGTGCCGATGTTCGAGTTTGCGACCCGACATCTTTACCTTCTCGGCATTGATGACCACAACATACTCACCGGTGTCGACGTGAGGAGTGTACTGCGGGCGATGCTTGCCCATGAGCACCATAGCGATTTTGCTTGCCAAGTGTCCAAGGGTGCAATCGGTCGCGTCGACGATAAACCATTTTTGTTCAACCGAACCGGTTTTCGCGACAGTCGTCTTTTGTTGAACGGTTCTTTTTACTTCTTTGGTAGCTTCGGCCATGGCCAGGTTTCGCTTTCAGTGCGGAATCAATCGAACATCCCAGTACCACCAACTCGCCAGCACCACCGAACTATCTAGCTAGCAAGACTTTATGCAAGCTTAAGCGGTGATCGACGCGGGTCGACTCGAATCCTTGGGGCTTGGAATTCTCCAAAAATATAGAGACGCAAATCCGACCAAGGGGGCGAAATTATAGGTTCCCTGGAAAAAACCAGCAAGTGGATTTTTTCCTGAGTTTTCGGTCTATTATCCAAGGCAACCCTGGAGGTTATCGGGCGTTTGGGGGATTCAAACCCAGTTCCTTGGGCCGAATTATAGTGACTATACCGAGTTTGACGAATTGTCAGCTAAGCCACGAACCGATAAAAAGCGGTGTTTCGACGCTCTGGAGAAGTACGATTAACCAATGAATGCAAGCAAAACATCCTTCCCAACCCATCCGAGTACTGAGCCGATGAACATCATTGGTAAGCATCGAGTTCGGGAGTTTACCAAACTCGACCTGAGCCCAATCCATTCGCCTTATACACCGCCGCTAACAACGATGGTGCATTTGCTGCGTTACTGGGCAAACACGTTCCCGAATAAGGTTGCTTTCTATTTGACCGATGGCGAGAGCGACGACGAAACGAAACTGACTTACGCAGAACTGGATCATGCGGCGCGAGCCATTGCGGTTCGCATCCTTGATAAGCATCCGGTCGGATCGCGGGTGCTGATGCTCTATCCACCCGGCACACTCGATTTTATCACCGGCTTTTTCGGATGCCTCTATGCCGGTTGCATCGCCGTACCGGCTTACCCACCGCGGAGAAACCGCAAGGGGGCGCGGATCCAAGGGATCGCCGAGGACTGTCAAGCTGCGTTGGCTTTAACGACCCAAGACTCGGTCAATCAGATCCTGCGTGATGAGAACATGCGGACTGAGACCGAAACGATGGAGCTAATCGGAACCGACGCTGTCGATCGCTCGCTGGCGATTCAGTTCAACGAAGTCCCGATTCTCGACAGCAATCTTGCCGTTCTCCAATACACATCAGGATCCACGGGCCAGCCTAAAGGGGTCATGCTCACCCACGGTAACTTGATTCGCAACTGCGAGATCATCTCGACACTCTTCGGGGAACACCACAGTTCGATCGGATTGTCTTGGTTGCCGACCTATCACGACATGGGGCTCATCGGTGGGATCCTCGCCCCGCTATTCTTCGGTGCCACACTGGTGCTTATGAGTCCCATGACTTTCTTGCAGCGGCCTGTTCGATGGCTTCGAGCCATCAGCAGGTACAAAGCCACCACAAGCGGCGGACCGAATTTCGCTTTCCAACTTTGTGTCGACAAGGTGACCGATGACGAGATGCAAGGCCTAGACCTTAGCTCTTGGCGCGTGGCATTCAATGGGGCCGAGCCGGTGCGGGCTTCGACCATCGAGCAGTTCTCACAGCGATTTGCTCAGGTCGGCTTTAGGAACCAAGCCCATTTGCCCTGCTACGGGATGGCCGAGACGACGTTGATCGTCACCGGTGGGCCGCACGACACGGCTCCTGTTCTGCGGAGCTTCAATGGTCGGCAACTCGATGCACGCTTGGTGGTTCCCGTTGCCGCCGACGATCCGACGGCTCGTAAATTGGTTGGTTGCGGTGTGACGACAGCCAACACCAAGGTCATGATTGTCGACCCAGATACACGCAAGCCGCTTTCGGACAACCAGATCGGAGAGATTTGGGTCGATAGCCCCAGCGTTGGATTGGGCTATTGGGAAAAACCCGAGATCTCCAACGAAGTCTTCCACGCCTCGACCAAAGATGGCGATGGCCCTTATCTCAGAACCGGCGATCTAGGTTTCCTCAGCGAAGGTCAGTTGTACGTCGCAGGTCGCGTCAAGGACTTGATCATCGTCCGGGGTGTGAACCGTTACCCACAAGACATCGAGCAAACCGTCGAGGAGTGCCACGAATCGATTCAATCCTCGGCCGCAGCGGCTTTTGCCGACGACTCTGGTCCCCGCGAACGGCTGATTATCACCGTCGAGGTTCAGCGATCCTTAGAAGACGATTGGAATCCAGTGATTCAATCGATTCGCCGCTCAGTGACTGCCAACCATGAGATCCCTCCCGATGCGGTTGTGCTGGTACGCCATGGATCGCTCCCGAAAACATCCTCGGGCAAAATCCAACGCCATGCATGTCTAAAAGGTTTCCGCGAAGGGACCCTGAGAATCGTCCACCAGTGGCTCAGTTGGGAAGAAGGTCTCTTTGATGGGCCACCGATGATCGCCGCTGCGACCGTCAGCGATCTGAAGGATGGTTTTTCCTCGTCAGGAATTCACCCCAAGAAGACGCGCGATCCAGATCCCGATGTCGTTGAACTCGTCAAGCGAGCCGTACGAAGTGTCGCCCAAGAGCGCGCCAAACTCTTGGACCTAGACACCAACGTGATCGTCGATCTTGGACTCGATAGCCTCGAACGCCTCCAAATCGCACACTTCTTAGAAAACTCCGTCGAAGGCCGTATCCCCGAAGACCTCTTGCAAGAGATCGAGACAATTCGCGAGATCGCAGAAGCCATCGAAGGGACCTTCGGCAAGGACAAGATCCGCGAAGGGGTCAAGATGCTCGAGCCCGATGCGGCTCTCGAGCGAACGATCTCTCCGGAAGACTACCGCTTCGATATGCTCCCTGAGTACAAGCGGCTCAAGCAGACGATGCAGCAAATGGAGATGACCGGGCTGCCCAACCCGTACTTCTCGGTCCATCAAGGCCTGACTCGCGATACAACGCTCGTCGATGGCCAACAACGCATCAGCTTTGCAAGCTACAACTACTTGGGAATGAGTGGCGATCCCGAGGTCACCCAAGCGGTCGTCGAGGCAACCAAGAAATACGGCACGAGCGTCTCGGCCTCCCGGCTGGTCAGCGGCGAGAAAGACATCCACAGGGAACTTGAACAACAAATCGCTAAATGGATCGGCGTCCAAGACTCGATCGTGTTGGTCGGTGGCCACGCGACCAACGAGTCGGTCATCGGCCATTTGGTCGGCCAACAAGACCTGATCCTTCACGATTCGCTATCCCACAATAGCATCATCCAAGGTGCGATCCTCTCAGGAAGTCGTCGGCGTCCATTTGCGCACAACAACTACGAAGCCCTCGATGCGATTTTGCTCGAGCAACGCAAACGCCATCGCCGCGTCCTGGTGATCGTCGAAGGTGTTTACAGCATGGACGGCGACTTCCCAATGTTGCCCAAGTTCATTGAAGTGTGCAAGAAACACCAGTGCTGGCTGATGGTCGACGAAGCCCACTCGATGGGAACGATGGGCAAGACCGGTCGTGGCATCGGCGAGCACTATGGGGTCAATCCCAACGATGTCGATATCTGGATGGGTACGCTGAGCAAATCGTTCGGATCTTGCGGCGGCTATATCGCCGGACGCTCTGAACTGATCGAATACCTCAAGTACACCACACCCGGATTCGTCTTTAGCGTCGGGCTTTCACCTCCAAATACCGCCGCTGCGATCGCATCGATCAACGTGCTGCGCAAGGATCCCTCGAGGGTCACTCGCTTGAAGGAAGCCGCAAGGTTGTTTTTAACCGAAGCCAAAAAGCGAGGGCTCAACACGGGCAACTCCAGCGAGACTCCAGTGATCCCTGTCATCACAGGAAACTCACTTCATGCTCTGCAACTTTCGCGTCGCATGATCGACTCGGGAATCAACGTCCAGCCGATTTTGTATCCGGCCGTCGAAGAATCCGCAGCAAGACTTAGGTTCTTCATCAATTCGACCCACTCGAACCAGCAAATCCTCTTTGCTGTCGACAAGTGTGCCGAGTTCCTCAAGCAGATCGCTCCAGAGTCGTTCCGAACCACCGAGCCAAATTGATAATCGCTCCAGCGTAAGGCCAGCGATGACCAAGCCTCGTCCGAAGATTTCGAAAGCAACGGTTACAAGGCTGGCTTTTTATCTGCGGGAACTCCAGCAGATGCAGCGTTCTTGTGTAGCGAATATTCAGAGCAAGGCGATTGCCGAAAGGCTAGGTCTAAACGACTCCCAAGTCCGCCGCGATATCTCCTGCTTGGGGACCGTTGGCCAGCGCGGTGTCGGCTACCGAGTCCAAGAACTCATCGAGAGCATCCAGCGCGTGCTCGGTACGGATCGAACTTGGAACGTGATCCTCGTGGGGGTTGGAAACCTTGGGCGAGCGCTCAGTGGATACCGAGGATTCGAGCAGCAAGGTTTTCATCTGGTCGGTGCCTTTGACAGCGACTCCAAGAAGATAGGAACCTCGATTGGGAGTTTAGAAATCCAACGGCTCGATGATCTATCGAGCTTTTGTCAGTCCCACCAAATCGACTTGGCTATCCTGGCCGTGCCTGCCGATGCGGCCCAAGGAGTCGTCAGAGAAATCGAAAACGCAGGTATCCCGGGCATCTTGAATTTCGCACCCATCGCAGTGCAAGCGACCTCCAAGCGAACCATCATCCAAGAAGTCGATCTTGCGATCGAACTCCAACGCCTAGCCTTCGGCGTGGTTCCAAAAGCCCAGTGAAGAATCTTTGCGACGTCCGCCGACGGCGGACGCGAGTGGGTTTGGACGGCATTGACCTCATTGGGGTTTGTATCAACGAGGTCAATGACGTCAGAAACTGCCGTCAACAACGTCAAAAATTTCAATGCTGTCCGCTGTCAACACAGTCAATCTTGTCAACACCGTCAATGCCGTCAAAAAACCCGCCGCCGCAAGGCGGCGTTGCCAAGCCCCCTAATCCAATGACGATTTCTCTGATGCCCGCGATGATTTCGGAGAAATCATCGACCATGGGTCCGCCGACGGCGGACGCGAGTGGGTTTGGACGGCATTGACCTCATTGACGGTATTGACGGCATTGACTGCGGACGTTGTTGACCTGATTGACCTCATTGGGGTTTGTGTCAACGTAGTCAATGGCGTCAAACACTACCGTCAACAACGTCAACAATGTCAATGTTGTCCGCAGTCAACACAGTCAATCTTGTCAACACCGTCAATGCCGTCAAAAATCCCGCCGCCGCAAGGCGGCGTTGCCAAGCCCCCTGATCCAATGACGATTGCTCTGATGCCCGCGATGATTTTGGAGAAATCATCGATACTGTTCGCAAGGGCGAACTTTCGTTTAACCCGCAGCCAACGGCGAGGAATTTAACCAAGCCCCCCTCGACGCTCCGTCTGTGCCCAAATCGAAGGAGTGTGGCCGTCGTTCTCGCCAGTCGGCTAACAAGTTGGAACTGCATCACCGCGAGCTTGTCAAGAGACTTTTTTGAGATTGCTCCCGTTCGGAGCAATCCGAAACGAAGCTTATTGGATGTTCTTAGGTCGAACCCCAAACTAAGTGCGTCGGCATGGGTCGATGGATTTGGTTTTTAATCGTTTCGCTTTTTTGGAAAGTCGTAATCCGATGAAGTCTATTATTTCACACGTGTTTTTCGTGGTGGGTTCATTGATCGGCTTGGGCAACTATTCCCAAGCCGCAACGGTCAGTGTGTTTGTTCCTGGATTTGCAAATCCTTATTTGGCTGGGATGCCAAATGGAACCACAGCACCTTTTGGAGATTCGGCCCCAAACCAATCCCCATTGTTGGTTACTGGTTTGAACATCAACCAAGCCTCCTACCTAAGTTTTTCAGCGACTGGCTCGGCTAGCTACAACAGTTCAATTTACTCTGGTCCAGATGGCGGAGCATGGTTTTCCAGGGGTGCAGAAAATGGTATATCAGGTCTTCGTGTTACTGTTTCTGCGCTCATCGGAGTTTTTTTAGATTCCCAACTTCCCACGACGACTACCGCACCAAACGACCTGAATTTTGAGGTTCTAACGAGAGATTTTTTGACTCTTTCGCCCGAACTCAAGCAAGTCTTCTTTATCGGTGATGGGAAAACTAGTTCCTCGGTGAACCAAAAGTTTTACGTACCCAACGGTGCAACTCGGTTGTTTCTCGGAACGGCCGACGGATCTCAATGGGTCAATAACGGCGGTGGATTCACCACAAATATCACTAGCTACACCCAAGCTGCCGTCCCCGAGCCGACCTCGATGGCGATCTTCGGAATCGGTGCCCTAGGCATCGCCTATCGCGCACGGCGCAGAAAGTAAAACTTAACCTCCATCGCCTCGCAAGGCAGCTCACGCCCGATGGCTTGGTGCCAAGCTGCTTGCGACGGTGGATCTTGCTCGATAGCAACTTTTATTGCCTGTCGCTCTTAGGACACGCTGCCCATGCACCGATCCTAAGAGCTCGCGATTCGCAGTCCACTTTTATCAATTTTTTTCTCGCAACGAGTGCATCCTATCCGATAAAATCAGCCCCCCTTCCTTGGACTCTATCCCCCTAACCCCGATTTCCACTCCAGGCCCATTGATGCGAAGCGCCACCTACGAAGTTGCCTCCGATTTGATTTTCCAGTCTGTCGGACTTTGCAGCGGTTGGATTACCGCAACTCCGATCGATCCTGTGGATGGTGCTCTCCATCAAACGATACGCTGGGCGGAGTTTCAATTCGCTTCGATACCAAACCCATCGTTTCGAAAACCCGCAGTCAGCCTTTCGGAAACTCTCCGAACCATTGAGAAGGCACGACAACAAGCCTACTCGCTCTTCGCTAGCGAAGGGATTCATGCTCAGTTCCCAAATCCCACGACGCAGAAAGTCCAAAGAGTACTTGCTCAAAAATGCAAAGACCGATTGGCAAACACCCTTCCCTTGGACTTCATGGAATCAAATACCAAATCTTTATACCTTCTAGAGATACTCAGCAAGACGAATCCAAAAAGGACTCGCTCCATGACAATCAATGACATGTTGCGATTAGCCATCCATACTGGAAGCTCGATCACCGACTTCTGCCCTGATTCCCATGTTTTGATCTCAAACCTCGCCTCCTTCTTGATCCGATTCCATCTCCAACCCGATATTCATGAGCGAAAAGATCACGAAACAAACGAAACCCTTGTCGACGAGACACCGAGGCTTCAGGACACTTGGGATGCGGTAGGCAAGAAGTACCCGAGAGTAAGCCCTAAGGGTTTGGAGCAACTGAATGAAAAACAGCTTCGCCGACACCTTGTCATGTTCCTCTACGGGGTCTTGGTTCTGAAGTATGGGCAAGTGGTTCCGGCCTACCCGATCCGAGCTCAGGACATCCAAGATCGTGTCCGCGCGCTGTTCGATCAAGGCTTAGTTTTTTGGCCACGACGGCTCTCGGACTTACTGAATGAAAGTTGGTCAAACGGGTTCGATAAGGAAGAAACAGTAGATCACTATGCCGAGGACATCGCCTTGCTCGCTCAACGCGTAGGAAAATGCTTGCTCGGACAATACCCATTGGTTTCTGAATTGGTCGGATAGCTCAAACTCCTAGTTGGCAATAGTCATCATGCATTGGGAAGAATACCCGCTAGCGATCAAGGAGGAGATTCTTGCTAATCCTGATTCTCATGATGACTTAATCGGTTCTTTACGAGATTGCGAAATCGATTTGGGAGGGATCGAAATGGACTCGATCCCTGGTTATCTTCTGATCGAACCACTCCATCCGGGGCAATCACTCAACCCCGTATTTTTAGCGATCAGCGATCCGGCAGTGACTCCCAACAAGGATCGACTTGCCGTGTGCATCAAGGTGGTGATAAGCGATGATGCAGGGATGAGCCCAGAGGATTCGCAGATTCAAGATTGCTTGGAAGCAATGACTCAAGAGGCCGCCGTCCTAAAGGGACTTGCGGATATACCAAGACTCCATGGATGCATTCCGAGATATATTCAGGACGGGACGATCGCCGTCGGTCAGGAGCGATTCAAGTTTCTCGTCACGGAATATTTTTTCGGAGTGCGAAACGCTCGTCCAGAGGACTTCAGATCGTTGGCACATGTTCGTGCGTTGCTAGACCTAGTCGGCTACATCCATCAGCAGGGATTTGTTCACGGTGATCTCACGCTGGAAAATCTGTTGGTCACTCGCAGCCACAACCAAACCAGCCAACTCCCTGATCAAAAAGACAGATGGAGAATCATCGATTTCGGAAGTGCGGTACGTCGTCCTAGGTGGCCGATTTTCAGCGAGCCGAAACGCCCGGTCTTTGCCCATCGGCTTGCCGGTGCTTTGGACGAAATCCGCTATGCATGCCCGATAGGTGCCCCCTACGATGTGGCTTGTTTGGCCCTATTGATTCAGGAATCCACGGCATTGCAATTCATTGATACGGGCAACATACCCAATGAGTTGTTGAAAGCCTACTGGGAAAAGGCAATAGATCCACGCCCTGAGTTCCGACCTGCTAGCGCTGACGCATTTCTTCGAGGACTCGAGGGATTGTCCCAACGCAGGATTCCAAGATCTGGCTTGAGACTCTGGCCGTGGTTGCGTGCTGGACTGCGACGCAATCCTAAAACGGTCGCCCTGGCTGCATCAATGACAGCATCGGTTGCATTCGCCGGAACCTATGCAAACTACCAGCGGCAGTTGAACCAAACATCGACGGCCTTGAACAATGAGTTAAGCCAAACAGTCGATTCGTTGATGAAGCGCAATTCGAGCATGGTTCGGAAAATCACTGAATTGGTGGTGATGGATCGTATTGGTGTTCGACAGGGAAACGCTCAAATCGACGCGGTGATCGACGAGAGTCTGGCAACTTGGAGCAACACAAAAATAAGCCCATCGGTTCGCATCACGGCATTGAGGTTGCTGGTGGATGTATCGGACTCATTGATGGAGTTCCAGAAGTCGGACGCTGCGCACGCTTGTTTAACACGCACCTTGGAAGCCCTCGAAAATGCATCGGGCGACATTACCAACACAAATCCACTCGTAACCTTGCTCGAAATTCGAGTCAAAAGCAAATTGGTACGGCTAGCGGTCGAATATCAGCATCCCCTACCCAAAAGCAACTCTGCAGAGAGCGTCGCGCAGGGACTTGTCGAAGACTTTTTGCAGATCGACTTCGATCCATCTAGTGAGTTGTTGCAACGAGAAGTCCTGCGGTGTGCAGAGAACTTACTGCACAACGCGATTTACTTATTCAAAGGTTCTGACTGGCCCCTGGAAGATCCTAAGGTAACACGGCTCGTCTACGAACACGCAATAGAAAACGTCGACTGCACCCTGCAGAGCCTAGCGATTCCCTTGGCAGCGCTCGAATGCCAATACGGTTTCATGATCCACAAGGGATTCCTGAACCCATCTTGGGACCTAGTTCCCCAATACCGATCGTTCGCAAAAACGGTGCAAAAACCTTATTTAGCCGCCCAAGCACGACTCCAGGGTGTTGCTGAAAGCGAATTGAACGATCAGGATTCCGAATTGCTGCGGGAGCTTCGGTCTCGTATACCAAACAATCTTGGGATGTCCTACATGCAAGCATGGGAATTTGACCGAGCTCGAGAAGTCTTGCGAAAAGCTTGGGCGGATCGCAAGAACGAGCTAGATCAAGCGCCTCGCTCGTTGGTTTGGCTCAAGCGATCTGCGAACACGGTTTGGAATCTTGCGGATGCCCATCTCAACGAGATCATGACTACGGACAGTTCTGAAGAGGCTCGCAGGTTGGAACTTCATCGGGCCTCGCTTACCTATCGTTACGAAGCGATCGATTTATGCCGAAGATGGCTCGAGCTTGATCGTAGCAAAGAGTCCGAGACCGGTTACTTAGTCAACGTGCTGCGAGGCTTCTACTTGGAGTTGGACATTGGTAACGTGGAACTTGGTGTTGAGTTATTACAACAAGCCGAAAAATGGGTTAAGTTACAGGATCCGGGACCGTCTCATAGTTTTGGCGATGACATACTACTTGCCGCAGCATTGTTACATGCACGCAATCCGACGAATACGAATTATAGAACGCTATTCGAGAACCGCTTGAGTGCGTTTCGCGAATATTTGCTTGCTCAGCAGGTCCCCGAGGGCCAGGAGTTGCACCCGGTCATTCGCTCAAGAGTCACCGGATTTCTAAGAATGATGCAATCGGACGTGTTTTCAGGATTGGCAAGCGATGTGCGCTGGCAAGGGATCAACGAACTTGCATCTCGGCTTGTGCAGTGAAGGTCCGTGCGTCATCTTGGGTTGATAGGTTTTGTTTTTTTGGTCCTTCAGGTATTTTCGTGGGTAGACGCTCGGCTTTCTCGTACTCAGCGTCGCGGTACTCGTACTCGAAAACGCCTGAATCGATTCAAGTCGATCCATCGGAGATTCAAAAATTTTACGTTCCCAATGGCGCGACACGGTTGTTCCTCGGAACGGCTGATGGATTTGGATGGTTCAATAACGATGGTGGTTTCAACACCGATATCACCGACTACTCCCAAGCCACCGTCCCCGGGCCTTCGCTGTCAATGAGGTCAACCTTGTCAATGCTGTCCGCAGTCAGCAACGTCAGCAATGTCAATCCTGTCCGCCGTCAACACAGTCAATCTTGTCAACACCGTCAATGCCGTCAAAAAACCCGCCGCCGCAAGGCGGCGTTGCAATGCTGACAAAGCAACGTCCGCCGACGGCGGACGCGTGGGGTTTGGACGGCATTGACCTTATTGACGGTGTTGACGGCATTGACTGCGGACCTTATTGACGAGATTGACCAGGTTGACGCAGTGATGTCGCTGATTCCAGAGCCTGCACGAACTTGACATGATCAATACAATTACCACAGTAATTACCGACTGACACTCTTGGATCCCTGACCCAATTTCCCAACCATTTCCAATGGCCCAAACTGAGATCGAGTGTCAAGCTCTTGAGGTGGTCTTTGCCAATCGCGGCAACAAGCAAACGATTCTCGATGGCTTAGACCTCACGGTTCCTGCAGGCCAAATCGTGACGCTCCTTGGTCCAAGCGGTTGTGGGAAAAGCACTTTGCTGCGAGTTGTCGCAGGCTTGACCAAACCCACTTCCGGGTCGCTTTGCATCGAAGGCAAGAGCATCCGAGAAAATCAACACAAACTCGCGTTTGTCTTTCAAGAATCCGCTCTTTTACCTTGGCGCAGCGTCTATCAAAACGTTCGGCTCCCTTGGGAAATTCGAAAAGCCCCTGCGGGTTTCGACCTCGATTCGGCGATCCAAAACGTCCTGGAACTTGTCGGTTTCAAACCCAACGATTGGAACAAGAAACCACACCAACTCTCAGGCGGCATGAAGATGCGAGCCTCGATCGCCCGAGCCTTGATCACCAAGCCCGATATCCTGCTGCTGGATGAACCTTTCGCGGCACTCGATGACATGCTCAGATCCAAACTCAATGACTTACTCCTGAAGATCGTCGAGCAAACCCACACGACCATGCTCTTTGTCACCCACAACATTGCCGAAGCGATCTATTTGAGCCATTCGATTGCGGTATTTAGCCAAGGCAAAATCGGCGAGCGGATCGATGTCGATTTGCCAACCCCTCGACAAGCCTCCGTCAGAAGCTCCCCTGAGTTTGCGGCGATGTACGGTCGCGTTAGCGAGTCGCTTGCAAGGAACGCATCGGCATGAACAAGTCACCCTTGTCGGTTCGTATCGCAGCCCCTATCGGTCTGTTTGTAGTCGTCGCGATCCTTTGGCATCTGATGGTCGATTGGTTCAAAATCCCACCGGTTTTGCTCCCCAAACCCTTGAAGGTTCTCGAAGCGATCTGGGAGCAACGAGCTCAGCTTCTAAGCGGAGCTTGGGTGACCTTCCAAGCGGCCGCGTTGGGGTTAGCCGTAAGCACTTTGATAGGATCGTTCGTGGCGATTCTCTTTAGCCAGTCCTCTTGGATTCGAACCGCTTTGTACCCCTATGTGATCTTCCTTCAGACCGTTCCGATCGTTGCCATCGCACCGCTGCTGATCGTCTGGAGCGGTGCTGAGTTTCGAACCGTGGTGCTTGTTTCGTGCATCATCAGTATTTTTCCGATCATTTCCAACGTCACCAGCGGACTGCTTTCGATCGACCAAAACCACCTGGATTTGTTCCGCATGCAAGGTGCTTCTCGGTGGCAAACCCTCGTGAAACTCAGGATCCCTTCGGCGGTTCGGTCGCTCGTTCAAGGCTTGAGAATAAGCTGCGGACTTTCGGTCATCGGAGCCATTGTTGGTGAGCTTTTCGTAGGAAATTCCGGTACCAGCGATGGACTTGGAGCCATGATGAATGCCATGCAAGCGAACCTCAAAACCGCCCAACTCATCGGTGCCATCATGGCCTGCACCCTGCTGGGAATTGTCCTGTTTCTTGCTATCGAGGCCCTCAATCGCTGGGCATTACGCCGATGGACAATCGACACGGGTTTCGAGTCCGATCGCTAGACGAGCCACCCAAGTCCGGCTCCGATGGGTTATACTCTTGGCAGATTTGGAAGTGGATCTTGCGAAAGATCCCAGCAACACTTTGGTAGAAACCCCAATGACATGACACTAGCCTGGGACCGGCTCATACCTCTACTGCGTTCGCATCAGCGCTTCGTTCTTACTAGCCACATTCGGCCCGATTGCGATGCGATCGGTAGCGAGATCGGGATGGCAGGACTGCTCGAAGGGATGGGCAAAAAGGTCATGATCGTCAATGGCCATCCGACCCCCCCTACCCTTTCGTTTCTGGATCCTAAACAGAACATCCGAGTTCTGGGCGAGAGTATCGATCTTGAAGAAGTCGTAGGCGATTGCTTGATCGTACTCGATACCAGCGCATGGGCTCAGCTTGGCCCGATGGCCGAAGCCCTACGCAGGTTCCCAGGTCGCAAACTCGTCATCGACCATCACGTCGGCGAAGACGATTTAGGAACAGAGTTTTTCAAGGATTCCAGCGCCGAAGCCACCGGGCATCTGGTCACTCTTTGCGCCAAGCAAGCAGGGGTTCCTATCACCAAATCCATGGCCAATGCTCTCTATGCTGCAATCGCCACCGATACAGGCTGGTTCCGATTCGCCTCGACGACCAGCGATACCTACCGAGTAATTGCCGAACTAGTCGACCATGGAGCCTCCCCTTCGACGATCTACGGAGACCTCTACGAACGAGACACCATCGGACGAGTGCGACTGCGAGGCAGAATCTTGGCCCGCGCTACTGTCGAGTGCAACGGCCAACTGGTTCATACCTACGTTCGCAAAGAGGACTTTGTCGAATCCGGAGCTTTGCCCAGCGATACCGAAGATGCGATTAATTTGACCCTCGCTGTCGAAGGAACCAAGGTGGCTGTGATCTTCATCGAGCAGCTCAAAGGTGGCTTCAAAATCAGCTTCCGCTCCCGCTGCCATGTCGATTGCAACGAGCTAGCAAGACAATTTGCTGGCGGTGGACACCGGGCCGCGGCCGGTGCTTTCCTTGACGGGGAACTCGGCGAAGTCCAGTCGCGGGTTCTCCAAGCCGTCCGGGCGGCGATCGCCAAAGACCCCCACGGCTGACCAATCGCAATCCAAGCAACGCTTTGGCCGTTAAATCTTACCTAGTCTCCTTGAATTACCAAGCTTTTGGTTTATTCTCAGGGAACCAATCGGCGGAGAGTTTCGTCGTAGGCTTACGTTCATAGATCGCATGAGCACCATGAGTAAAGGAGCGACCAGGAGATGATCAAAAGGTTGTTGTTGGCGGCACTTGCCGCGTGTTCCGCTGGGATGCTAGGAGGCCAAGTGCTTGCCGGGCATGGCTCCAGCGGTGGATATGGATCCAGTGGCTACTACGTCCGATCGCACGGCTCTTCCGGTGGTTCCTCCGGCGGACACGTCGGGCCGCTTCGTAGAATCCATGACGCAGTTCACACCCACTTGGCCGCCAAGCACGCTCGGCATGCGGCTCGATGGAGTGCTCACCATGGTAGCTCCGGTAGCTCCGGCGGTTACGGTTCAAGCGGCGGCGGATACGGCTCCTCAGGATCGTATCGCGTCAGCAGCTACAGCTACGGCTCCTCAGGTGGTGGTTCTTCTGGCGGAGGTTCCTCCGGTGGCAGCTACTACGGCGGTAGCTACTACGGCAGCGGCTCCTCTGGGGGTGGTTCCTCTGGTGGAAGTTCCGGAGGTTATGGCGTTTCGAGAAGCTATGTTCCTTCTTATGAATACAGTGCTACCGAAAGCGGCTACAGCGTTCCCATCTATTCCAATGAAGGCAGCTATATCCAAGGCCAAACCTTTTCGGCCAGCCGAGCCACTGGTTCCAAGCCTGCTGTATCGGGCACCGAAGTTCAGCTAACCGTCGATGTGCCATTGAATGCCAAAGTATTCGTCAATGGAAATCCGACCAAGGCAACCGGTACCTCGCGGCAATTCGTCAGCAAAGACCTGAGCCCAACGGAAGCTTATCGATTCGAAGTCCAAGCTGTCTACGAAGTCGAAGGCAAAGAAGTTAGCCAAACCAAGACGGTCATCGCCAAAGCAGGTAGCTCCGAGACGGTTCTTTTTGACCCAGCCGCCAGCGACGATCCTGTCGAAACAACGCTGACTCTGAACGTTCCTGAAGGTGCCAAGGTGGTGCTTGCCAATAACACCACCAAGAGCGACGGATCCCTCCGGGTCTACCGCACCAAACAACTCAAGGTTGGGGAAGCTTGGGATGACTACAAAATCCAAGTTACCCACAACGGTTTGACCAAAGAAAAGACCATCCGTCTGATCGGTGGCGACAAGCTCGAAATGAGCTTCAACTTTGCCGATATTCAAGCCAACAAGATCGCATCGGTGGATTAATTCCAAGTCCGAAGCGAATGCGAAGTCCAAACCCCGCCGAGTTTTTATGCTCGGCGGGGTTTTTTTATGACCGTTTGTCCCAAGTTCCATACAAGTCACAAAGGAAATCCTATACACTTATAGTGGTTTCACCTTAGACTACTTTCCGTTGTCAAACCTCTCAGGTTGCTCATTGGAGTTCACTGCCGTGGAAACGCTAAAGCCATCGTCTTCTGACCAAGACCTTTGTAACCGTTTTGGCCGCACCTTCTGGATCGGCCTCGGTGCGGGGCTCGCCCTGGCCACACTCTTGATCGTATCTTTTGTTGCCGGTAGATGGTCAGCCGATGCACCGCAGTCAGATATTTCCGCAAATCACGTGAGCTCAATCCCAAGCGATCGGCTTCACCCTGATTTACCCAAAGAGTGGCTCGGTGCCACCGCAACCCATGGCACAAGCAATATGGCGGTTTGCACCGCCGCTGCAGGCGAGGAGGCTGAAGGCTTTTTCGCCCTAGACTTTTTGACCGGTGATCTCAAAGGTTGGGTCTACTACCCACGCATGCAAGCCTTCGGTGGACTCTTTGCTACCAACGTCGTGCAGTACTTAGGCCCCTCGGGCAAAAACCCCGAATACCTCCTCGTTAGCGGAGCCTCGTTATCTGCCCCAACCGGAGGACAAGTTCGCGCATCGCAATCGCTTCTGTATGTCGTCGATGCCAAGCTCGGTACCTTCGTCGCATTTGCCATTCCTTGGAACCGCTCGATGGAAAACTCCGGGGTGGCACAGATGAATACCTTACTGCCTGTCGGTGGTGACACAATTCGCCCTATGGTGGGACCTGGCCAACGCAAAGCCCCCGCATTGGATCCCAACCAAAAAGCCAACCAAGCCAACCCTAACAACCAACAAAACCCCAATCAACCCAACCCCAACGGACAAATTCCAAACCAAGCCAATCCAAACCAAGCGAATCCTAATCAGGTACCCAACAACCAGAATCGCAAACAACCTTAGTCCGTTAGCAACTTAGATTTTCAAGCCGATGCCAATTAGTGAATGGGTCAGTCGTCGTGTTTTTCAGTTTGTCCATGGCAACAACCTCGTCTACAACACTTGCTGGGAAGATCCCAGGCTCGATCGCCAAGCGCTGAACCTCAGCGCCAAGGATCGTTTGCTGGTCATCAGCTCCGCAGGTTGCAATGCCCTTGACTACCTTCTGGCAGGCGCAGGTCATGTCTATGCCGTAGATATGAACCCCCGCCAAAACGCCTTGCTGGAACTCAAGTCCGCTGCGATACGCAAACTGCAGTACGATCAATTCTTCGATATGTTCGGTCGAGGCCATTTGCCAATGGCCGAATCGATCTATGCTGCCAAACTGCGAGATAAGCTGACTCCTCAGAGCCGCAAGTATTGGGATCGCTGGATCAAGTTCTTCGACCATCCCAAAAAATCGTTCTACTTTCGTGGAACATCGGGTGCCTTTGCCCATATGGTCGGCAACTACGTCGATAAGGTCGCACGCTGCAGAAGCCAGATCAATCAACTGCTCGACGCTCCTGATCTCGAATCACAGCGCCAACTTTACGCCGACCTAAAACCCGCCATCTGGTCGAAAACCCTCCAGTTTGCAATGAACCGAGATACGACCCTGAGCCTCCTAGGGGTGCCCAAGGCCCAGCGGCGGCAAATCGATGACCAGTACCCCGGCGGTATCGTCCAATTTGTCGAAGACTCCATCGATGCGGTTTTTTCAAAACTGCCGATCCAAGACAATTATTTCTGGCGAGTTTACATCACCGGCTCTTACACCCCAGCCTGCTGCCCGGAATACCTCAAGCCGGAGAACTTCGAAAGACTTCGAGACGGACTGCTCGATCAATTGTCCATTCGAACCGATTCGGTCGAAGGTTTCCTCCGAAAACACGATGGCCAAATCTCTCGGTTTGTGCTGTTGGATCATATGGATTGGCTCAGCGACCACTACTTCCCATTCCTTGAGTCCGAGTGGCAAGCGATCTTGGATCGGGCTGCACCGGGCACGAAGATCCTGTGGCGATCGGGGGGATTGCGAACCGATTTCCTCAACGATGTGACAGTCAAGAGAAACGGTAAAACCTATCTCCTACCTGAATTGCTCACTTACCATAACGATCTTGCTACCAAACTCCATCAACTCGATCGAGTTCATACCTACGGAAGCTTTTACATCGCCGATCTTGCCGACGCTTGATCGACACCTACGGAACGTCAGATGATGGAATTACTTATGCAATTACCTAAGGGTTTTCGTTTCGCTGGGGTTAGCGCAGGGATCAAAAGTCGAGCGGGTGCCAAAGACGTTACCCTCATCGTATCGGACACTCCGTGTACGGCCGCAGGTGTCTACACCACCAACTTGATCGTAGCGGCCCCAGTGGTTTTGTCTCGCTCCCGAACACCTTCTGCGAATATTCGCGGGATCGTCG
>Ga0315904_10001186_pt1 | contig 41244 bp, 36 predicted proteins | sample LakEriMetagenome_6_FD_203529 | JGI IMG/M metagenome (GOLD analysis project Ga0315904, IMG submission 203529) | Freshwater fungal communities from buoy surface, Lake Erie, Ohio, United States - Buoy 12 MA120 | ecosystem: Environmental > Aquatic > Freshwater > Lake | place: USA: Lake Erie, Ohio... | reverse complement strand
GGGATCAAGGCGATTGACGAGGCGATACTGATGGAAACCGTGGCAGTGTTGGAGTCCGCGCTGCCGTCGTTGGCAAGGAAAGTGAACGAATCCGCGCCGCTCGCGTTCGCAGCCGGCGTGTAGGTGAGATTCGGGGCCGTGCCGGAAAGCGCGCCCTGTGCGGGGTTGCCGATGATACGGAAAGTCAGCTGATTTCCATCAATGTCGCTAGCCGCCAGAGTGATGGCCCGCGGTGTTCCGGCTGTAGCGTTGAGTGATTGGCTGCTTGCCACCGGCGCGTCGTTGATTGCGTTGATCGTGATGGAAACCACCGCGACGTTGGAATCCGCCGCGCCGTCATTGGCCACAAAGGTGAATGAATCGCCGCCATTCGCATGTGCGTTCGGAGAATAGGTCAGATTCGGCGCGGTGCCGGTCAATCGCCCTTTCAGGGGCTGGCTGAGAATCCGGTAATTGAGCGGCTGGCCGTCGGCATCGGTCGCGGCCAGCGTTACTGCACGGGCGCTGTCCTCGGCTGTCGTCACCGATTGATTGGCCGCCACCGGGACCCGGTTGACGGGTGGTGGGGTGATCGAGTGTTGAATCACTTTCAATTCGGCAACCGCACAGTAACCGCCTCCATCACCGTCGCTCAACGCTCGCAGCTGAATGTAGCGCGCGCTGGTCACGGGGAAGAGCACCTCTTTTTCCGATGAATCGTTGGGAAAAAAGCCGCTCGCCGCCGGGCTTCCCCAGGTCACGCCGTCGGCACTGGTGAGAAATTCGAACTGCGAGATATGGCCGTTGGTCCCACCGTCCTGACGGGGCAGATAGCGGAAACCTTGAATCGATTGGCTGCTGCCCAGATCCAACACAAGCGAATGCGGAGGCGGAGCCGCGCCGCCGCTCCATTGGCTGTGCCAGAACGTGTCGGGATTGCCATCAAAGGCGAATATGGCCCGGCTGTCCTCGCCCGCGGTTTCCTGGCTGCTCGCGGAGACCAACTGCCAGGCGGTATTCGGCACCAATGGCAGCGCCGGCGTGGTCGGAACCAGATGTGACAGCTCGGCCGATGCGTCGCTCTGCATGCCCGCCGTGTTCACCGCTTTGAGTGAAAAGTAGTAAGTCCTTCCCTGCTCCACTCCGTTCAACGTGACGGTAGTGACATTTCCGGTATTGATGGTGCCGTTGTAGTTTCCCGGACTGGTGCCGTAACTCAGCAGGTAGCCCGCGATGTCAGTCTCCGGGTTGGGGTTCCACTTCAGCTTGATGGAGGCGGCCTCCAGCGCCGGGATGATGGCAAACACGCACATCAAGGCGGCGAGTATAAATTTATTCCATGCGGTCGGAATCCGGCGGCGGATTTCCAAAGAATGGCGGGATACAAGGGCGCGTTGCTGCGCGACCTCGCACGGATTGGCCGGTGCGGCCAAGCGGCTGGTGTTCATGGCTGGTTGTAAGGGTGAGCAGTGGAAGCAACTCCTCCCGCCGGGTTCTTGGAAAAAGGGACGTTTCCAAGCGACGGACAACCGTGTGCGGGATCTTGGCGCGGGCCGGCGTTTGACGACCGGTTGACCGCTCCGTTTCGGGACGTATCCCGCCTCGGGTTGCCTGAAATGCGCAAGGGACACGCAAATCAGGTGGAATTTCAGGGCGATTCAAATGACACGAAGGTCCTTTGGATCTATTTGGTGTGGACAGCAGTAGGAGTCTGGATGGGCACCAAAACCCTTGCGGGTCTTGATGTTTTTAGAAATAAGAAATTACGGATGGCCTTACAAGAAGTTTTTTAAATTATTTTTGAACGGTTTACCTTTTTGCATGTCACTCATCGCTTGAGCTTCGAAAGACACGGGCATGATCAGGCCGTCATTTTAAAAAAAACCAAATGCTCAAGACGCTTGAGCTCAAGAGAGGCCCATGTGTCTTTAGCGCATCCGTGCCAGAGAATTCTCCGGAGAATCCAGCTTGAAGCCGGTTCGCGACCCGGCATGCTTGCGGGATGGACACATCCCATCGCCTGATTCCGGTGCCGCAGCCCTGGACGCGGCGCAAGTTCATCGGCTCGATGTCGCTAGCGTTTGCCGCGCCCGGTGTCTTTGCCGGGCAGCTCGCGCTCACGCCAAAACAGATGGAGGGTCCTTTTTATCCTGACAAGCTACCGCTGGATACGGACAACGACCTGCTCATCATCAACGACGGCATCACCCCCGCCGTTGGCGAGGTCACACATCTTTCCGGCCGTCTGCTGGATGCGAAGGGCGATCCGATCCGCAACGCGGTGGTCGAGATCTGGCAGGTGGATGGCCATGGCGTTTATCTCCACAAGGGCAGCAACGACGCTGAAAAAAGGGATGCGAATTTCCAGGGCTTCGGGCGTTTTCTAACGGGATCATCCGGAGAGTATTATTTCCGCACCATCAAACCCGTCGCCTATCCCGGACGCACGCCGCACATCCACTTCGCTGTGAAAATGAGGGGCCGCGACAAGTGGACGACGCAATGTTATATCAAAGGCGACCCTCGGAACGAGATGGACGGAGTGCTGCGCGGAATCAAGGATGTGAAGGCGCGCGATTCCCTGATGGTGGATTTCGCGGCGATCAAGGATTCGAAAGCCGGCGAGCTCGCCGCAAGGTTCGACATCGTGATGGGCTTCACCCCGGCGGATCCGGCGCATTGAACCGGGATCAAGATCCGCTGATTGCGAACCGCCGCCGGAAAATGCGGATTTCAATCCGTGCAAGCTCCGAAAATGCCGGGAGGATTCGGGAAGCAATGGGACATATCCCCCCGGCTGGGAAGCGGGATCAGCGGACGATGATGCCGCGGAAGCGGATATCATTGCCAAATCGCGCGAACTCCGTTTCCGCAAGCTTGAGCGTGTGCGGCATTCCCGCGCCTGCCAGCGCGGGCACAGGCCCGCCGCACAGCAGCGGCGCGTAATAGATGACCACCTCGTCCACCAATCCGGCTTCGAAGAGCGCGGCGGAAAACATTCCGCCCGCCTCGGTCATGACTGTTAGAACGCCCTGCTCAAGAACCAGGCGGCGCAAGGTTTCCGCCGGATCGCGGCCCTTGCGGATGAGGGTTCGGTCGCGCCATTCATCGGTGAAAAGCGGCGCGTCCCGTGGCAGGGATTCCGGATGATCGCTGAAAACCACGCGCCACGGCTGCGGACGGCCGTCAAGCAAGTCCGGCAAGCGGATCGTCAGCGCGGGTTTGTCGCGGCGCACGGTGGCTCCACTGGTGAGGATGGCGTCCACGGTGGCGCGGAGTTTCTGCACATCGGCGCGTGCCGCGACACCGGTGAGCCATTGGCTTTCGCCGGGCGGTCGTGTGAGGCGGCCGTCCAGGCTCATGGCGGTTTTCCAGATCACCCATGGCAGGCCCGTATCGCGGACTTTGAAAAACGGCCGCAGGATTTTTTCCGCTTCATCCCGGCATACGCCGGATGTCACATCGATTCCGGCGATGGTTAGAATGTCATTCGCGCGGCCCGCGTGGGCGGGGTTGCGGTCCACGCAGGCATAAACGACGCGCGCCACTCCGGCATCGATGAGACCCTGCGTGCAGGGCGGCGTGCGACCGTGGGTGGAGCAGGGCTCGAGCGTCACATACACCGTCGATCCGCGCGCGGCATCCGGGCCGTGCTTTTCCATGACGTCCGCGAGAGCCTCTCGCTCGGCGTGCGGCATGCCCGCGGCGCGGTGCCAGCCGCTGCCTAACAGAACTCCGGCCTTCACCACCACCGCGCCCACCGGCGGATTGGGCGCGGTGCGGCCCAGACCCTTGCGAGCCTGCTCCATGGCGAGTTTCATGAAATCCTCGTCTGTCATGACTCATCGATTACCGTAGTCACCGGATCGATGGGCGCGGTGACGGGTTGTGGATTGGCCGGGCTGAGGATTGTTTCGGTTAGATGTTTGTCGATCATGAGGCGCAGGTCGCTGGCGACGACCGTGGCGTTGGTGCCTTTGACGAGTTCCACCCAGAAGTAGAGGGTGAAAACCAGGTTCTTCTCGCCCAACTCGTCGAGCACCGCAAACGGCGCGGGGGTCTTGCACACCAAGCCGTGGCGGCCGGCGGATTCGGTGAGGATTTCCATCACGCTTTGCGGAGACATGCCGCGCGCGACTCCCACCTGGATGCTGCGGCGCATGCGGTAGTTGGAGAGCGTGCGGTTGGTGACGCGTTTTTCGAGAAACAAGGAGTTGGGAATCATGGTTTCCACATCGTCCGCGCTGCGGATGATCGAGGAGCGGGCGTTGACCTCGACGACCGAGCCGACGACGCCCTCCACTTCGATGATGTCGCCGACACGGATCTTGCGCTCGGCCAGCACGATGATGCCGCTGATGAAATTCTTGATGAGCGTCTGCATGCCGAAGCCCAGACCGATGGCCAGCGCGCCGCCGAAGAATGCGAAAACTGTCAGCGGTATCTTGAGGAACGAAAGAGTCGTCAGCGCAAGAGCCACGCCCACCACGATCATCAGCCAGTTCCGCAACATCCTCGCCTGGGTCTCGGAGATACGGCCTCGCGAAACGATCATTCTCTGGAGGCGGTTGGCCAGCCAGGTGGCGATGGCATAACCGATCACGAAGAACAACAGCGCACGCACCAGCATGCCGAGCGTGACGGGGATTTTGCCGGTGATGGTTTCGCCGTCCACTTCGATTTTGTCCTCGTATGACATGATCTCGAGGTTCCAGGTTTTTTGCAGAATATCCCGGCCTTGGCCTGCGATGTTGGTAAGCCTTGCGGGAAACTTGGCATCCTTCTCCACGTCGGTGAAGTCTTTGACCCAGCGGCGTAGGATGGTGTGTTGTGATGTCACCGTCTGATGCACGCGCTGGAGTATGGCTAGCTTCTCGCTGCGCGCGGCACGCTGTTCGTTGAGCAGTTCGAAACGCGGATCGCCTGAAGTAATGCTCGCCGCGCGCGCTTCGATCTTGCTTAGATCCGCGCCACTGGTGGCCATTTCGTTGTCGAGCACGTTGAGCCACGCGCGGCAGCGTTCCGCGAGCGTGCGCAGTCTCTCCAGGGTTTCGGACCGCACCTTGTCATCGGTGGTGGTGAGGATGGCGCGGCGGTCCTGATAGGCTTTGTATCCCATGCTTTCCAACAGGATGAGGCCTTCGAGCGCCTCAATAACCGACTGCAGGGATTCGACACGGCCTTCCGCCACTTCCAGTCGGAAACCGGCGAGTTCATACTCATCCGCGTCGCGCTCTTCGGCAGGTTTGGCAGTTAATGCATCGAGCGCGGCTTGCGCCTTGTCGCGTGCTGAAACGGCGGATTGCAGGCGTTTCGACACAGCTGCGATTTCCTTGGTATAACTCTTGTTGCGTTCCTTGGTGATGGTTTCAACCTTTGCCAGGTCTTCCTTGCTGAACACGGACTCCGGCCTGGCGATGCCGATCTTGCGGTCCACAAGTGATAACTCGATCCTTGCGGCGTTGATGCGTTGTTTGAGAGTTTCCCGGGCGGATTGGTAATAACCGGCGCGTGCCGCGAGCGCGCGGACTTTGCCGCGGGCGGCTTCGAGCCTCCACTTGGCGATGTCGGTCTGGCCCGCCTGCGCGTTCTGCATGGCGGCGCTTGCGGCGTCTTCGGCGGCCTTGAGCTCGCCGATCGTGGCGGCGCGCAGGTTTTCAATATTAGTTAGAGAGGATTCATGCGTGCGGAGCTTGGCGAGGATCACGTCGCGCTCGTTGTGGAGATCATCGAGCAGGAGAATGGAAAACGGCGCGGTTTCGCGGAAGCCGGTCCATGCCGCATCTTCGGCGCGTGCTTTTTCCACGGCCTTGCCGGCTTGATCACCCGTTTCGATTTCCCTGAGCGAGTTGGTGGCAACGTGCAGCATCTGCTCGAGATCGCGGCGGCGCTCTTCGATCTCCGCCGGCGTGACTCCCGGCGGCACCGAGAGGCTGCCGTTTGAAGCGTCCAGCCGCGCGAGCGATTCGCGGGCCTCCTTCTGCCATAGTTCGAGGCGTTTGCGCGCGTCTTCGGGTTTCTCCTCAGGAGCCGGTGCGGCAGCCTCGGCGGGTTTTTTCATCGAGGGAAGCTGGGCCCGCGCGCCGCCCGTGACGACAAACGCACAAGAGACGAGCAAGCCGATGAACTTCACAAATTTCACGGCCGCAGCGTCGCGTCTGCCCTGCGCGGCATCAAGCGGGAATCACCGGGCGCTCTCCCGTTTCCAGAAACCCGCAGACTGCCGGTTGCCAGAGGCCTCCGGATGAGCATGATGGCGCCCATGCCGCTGCGAATTTCCTGCCTGCTCCTTGCCTTCGCGTTGAACCTGCTTGCGGACAACACCGCGCTCGACGCATGGCTGCGGCAGCAAGCCGGCATCAAGACACTGGAAGTCGAGTTCACCCAGGAGCGCAAGCTGCCCGGCTTGAAAAAATCTGTTAGCACGCCCGGCAAACTTTCATTCGCGCGCCCCGGCCGCGTGCGCTGGGAACTCGGCGATCCTCCCGCGACACTCGTGCTCTCCGATGGCACGAACTTCACGCTCATCGATCACAGCAGCAAGACCGCGAGGCGTGTTGCCGCGGATTCGCCGCACGCCGCGCGCTTTGGCATGCTCTCCGGCGATGACTTCCAGAGTCCCGAAAAATTCCACGCCATGTTCGAGGTCGCCGCGCATCGCGTGGAATCCGGCATCCATCAATACACGCTCAAGCCGCTCGACCGCAAAACCCGCGCTCATCTGCCATGGCTGTTCCTCGATATCGATCCGCGGCGCAACGAACTGCGCGCGATGGAACTCGAACTGAAAGACAAGTCGCGCATCCGTTCGGTCTTCCGCCAGCCGCGCTTCAACCACAAGCTGCCGGACTCGCATTTCACCGCGGATCTCAGCGGCCTCATAGTGAAGTGACGCCGCCTTTGCGCTTGCGCCGGGTTTCCCCGCGCTGACACTCGCGCCGTGGAAATCCGCGCCGAAACACCCGCCGACCGTCTCGACGCGTTTCTCGCGGCACGCCTGCCCGAGCTTTCGCGCTCGCGCATCCAGACGCTCATCCGCGAACAATACATCCTCGTCGGCGGAGAACCCGCCAAACCACGCGACTCGGTGAAAACCGGAGATCTCATCACCATCGCTCTTCCCGAGGCAGTGCCGCTCGAAGCCGCGCCGCAGGACATCCCGCTCGATGTGATGTTTGAGGACGATCATCTGTTAGTCCTTAACAAGGCACCCGGCATGGTCGTGCATCCCGCGCCCGGAAACCCGAATGGCACGCTGGTCAACGCGCTGCTGCATCACTGCCTGGGACGTCTCTCCGGCATCGGCGGAGTCGAGCGCCCCGGCATCGTGCACCGCCTCGACAAGGACACCTCCGGCTGCCTCGTCGTCGCCAAATCCGACGCCGCCCACCAATCGCTTGTCACGCAGTTTGCCGAACGCAGCACGATGGAGAAAATCTATCTCGCCGTCACCCACGGCGCGCCCAAGCCAGCCAGCGAAACGATTTTCACACACATCGGACGCCACCCCGTCAACCGCCAGAAGATGGCCGTCGTCAATCCGCCCGGCGGCAAGCCCGCCATCACCGATTACGAAGTGCTCGTAACCGACGCCGCCACTCTAACAGCCCTCGTCCGTTGCCACCTGCACACCGGCCGCACCCACCAGATCCGCGTCCACCTCCATCACAAGGGCACGCCCATCGTCGGCGATCCGATCTATGGCAAACCCGCCAAAAACCCCGTGCTTCCGGAGCGCCTCATGCTGCACGCGTGGAAACTCGCCTTCGATCATCCCGTCACCGGTCAGCGCCATCAGTTTGAGTCGCCTGTTCCGCCGGAGTTCCAACCGTGGGTTGAAGTAGCAGCCGCCCTCCGGCCGGGCCTTTGAATGCTTGTGATCATTCGCCACACATTCGCAGGACCGGCCGGAGGGCGGCCCCGCGAATCAATGATTGCCATGTCATGCCGTCCTGAGACCATCCGGGCGCATGGCCTACACGGCGGACAAGGCGTACGATCTCATCCACTCCGCGCATCAACGCGGGCGGCTGGCGCATGCCTTTCTCATCAGCGGCGCGCACGGCTCCGGCAAGGAACACCTCGCCGCGCGTGTCATCCAGCTTGTTAGCGGTGCAGCGAAAGGCGGCGGCTTTGATTTGTTTGGCGAGCCGGTTGTCGTCGAGACACCCGCGCTCGATGAATTGGAAAACGGCTGGACCCGCATCGTGCGGCCGCGCATGAAATCCCGCCGCATCGGCGTGGAGGAAATCCGCAACCTCGAACAAACATTGCACCTCGCCGCGCCCGGCGGTGCCTGCAAGGCGGGCGTCATCGTCGAGGCCGACCGCATGAACGATCAGGCCGCCAACGCGTTTCTCAAGACCTTGGAAGAGCCGCCCAACAACACCCTGCTGCTGCTTCTAACAGCCAATCCGCAGCGTCTCCTGCCCACCATCCTCTCGCGCTGCGTGCGCATCCCGCTGCTCGGCGGCCATGCCTTGTTGGATAACGGTGGCGCGGAACTCGTCGCCGCGCTCAATCATGCCGCCAGCCGTGGTTTCGGCACGCCGGTGGCCGCGCTGCATCTCAAAGCCACCTTCACCGCCTTCCTCGCGCGCTGCCGCGAGTCCGCCGACGCCGCGGCCAAGGCTGCGGAAAAGGAGGAAATCTCCGCCTATAAAGACGCCACAGACGGCTCATGGCTCAAGGATCGCGAGGTCTTCCACAAAGCCGCCGCCGAAGCCGAATACCTTGATGCGCGCAGCCGCCTCTTCGACGTGCTCATGGCATGGATGGCCGATCTCCTCCGGCTCAAAGTGAAAGCCAGCGGCCTTGATTTCCCGGATTCCGCCCAAACCCTGCGCCGCATCGCCGAGGCCGAACCGGAAACCCGCCTGCTCCAGCGCATGGCCGCGCTCGACTCGCTGCGCCGCACCTTGGAGACCAACGCATCCGAAGGACTCGCCCTCGAAGTCGGCTTCCTCAAAGCCTTCGGCTGACGCGGGATTAAGCGTGTGCATCAAGCATTCATCCACCCTTCTCCGCCTCCAACTTCTTGAGTTGTGCGTAGAGATAATCGGCGCAGGAAACCGGCGGCGCGCCTTTGAGCCGGATCATGTAAGGCTTGCCGGTGGTGGACGAACTGGTTGCCGCCACATCGATGAAATCTTTCGCACTGTGGATTTTCTTCGCATTGGCCTCCCACTTGCCGCGCAGGAACTTGGCGGCGCTTTTGGCGTCGTAGTCCTTGCCGTTGCGGATGAACTTCGCGTCCTGCAATCCGCCGACATGGGTGAGCAGGGCTTCGATCTTCGATTTCTCCGCCGCAGGCAAACCCTCCGCCCGCAGGCCGAGGGCGGAGCAGAAAAAAAGCATAAGGGCGATGATGGGGATGGGTCTTGTGATCATGGAGTTCTCGTCTTCATGCCTGCTGCCTTCGCCAGGCGGGACTGTCTTTTGTCGAAGGTCAGGAACTGCCCGCAACCCGCGACAAGAGCCGCAGCCACATGCAGGATATCGAGGCTGCGGGTGCCGAGTCTTTCGGAGTGCGAGGCGCTGAGCCGCTCCGCTTCAATCATGATATCCGCCAGCAGGGGAGCGGAGTTCGAGAAGACGCCTCCGGCAAGATCGCCAAGCAGCAGATTCAATGAGGCGTCTCGCTGGACTGTCGTGATTTCACCACGGAAAACCCGCAGGCGCAGGGCATTGCGGAATTCAAGTTGGTGGATCCAAGTGAATGCCAACGGCACCGTTTGCCGCTTCATCCATGCGATTGCCCGGCGACTATGGGCGTCCGGAGCATAAAGGGAGCATAGGAAACCGGTGTCCGCGTAGTCCATTATCGTTCGCCACGGCTTTCATCCATCAACTCAGTGCCCGTCGTTTCCAGAATCCGCTCGCCGTAAATCCGGCGCAGCCGCGCCGCGAAATCCGGCATTTCCATCGGCTTGCCCAGCAAAACCGGCGTCAGCATCGCCACGGATTCTTTTCTGCGGAACACCTCCACCGACTCGCCGGCTTCCACCATGGCAAGCACCTTGCCGGTTTCGTGTTTCAACTCGCGGATCGTGGTTCGTTTCATGTGTGACACAATGATGTGGCACATTCCGCCAGTCAATCCGGAATTCCGAAGGCGCGCAGGCAATCAAACCGCGCGATACCATGCTTCGGCGACCTGCGTGCCATTGTGATAGACCAGGTGAAGAACCCTCCTGTGATCCGGTGACGTGGCTTGTGAGGATGCGTGGAGGAGAAGCGGCCTCATGAGAAGGAGATCGCCGACCTGGTTCGTGCAGTTGATGTCACCACAGCGGGCGACGTGATCCATGATTAGTCCGGCGGGGATGATCCCTTGCTTGTGCGTGGTTGGGGATACCCGCAGCGGACCATTTTCGAGGCCGCAGGGATCAAGGGAAAGGCGGACGGCGATCAAGTCCGCAAGCACCGCGGCGGGTGGCCGTGCGAAGGGTGTGCCGTCTTTTTCGCAGGCAAGCGTGTAACCCGGTGCGGATGCTTTTTGAGCGAATGGAAACATCAGATCCTGATGCCATGCCACCTTCCAGTTGGTCTGGGGAGTTTTGTCAAAGGCGATGGCCTGGATGGCGACGGACTCTTTTTCCAACAAGCCGAGCTTGAACAAATGATCGCGCACCAGAATGGCTGTCTCAAGGACGAGCGGATGGTCGAGCAAACAACGGGTGCCAGCGCGTCCCTGTTGGAAAATTCCGCTTCTCAGTTTTTCCAAGATGTCTTCTCCCAGTCCGGAAGAAACATTCAGCCAACCCTGATCGGCAAGCGACATGACAACAGGCGGCTGCTCACGCCATCGCCAGCACCTTCTCGATGATCCGGCGCGGGTTCGGCAGTTGCTCGTTCTCGATGTGCGGCGAGTAGATGGCCGGGGCGTCGATCGAGCAGACGCGCTGGACGGGAGCGTCGAGGTAGTCGAAGGCGTTTTCCATGATGATGGTGGAGACCATCGCTGCGACTCCGCCGAAAGGTTTCGATTCGTCGATCAACACCACGCGGTTGGTTTTCTGGACGGTCTTGATGATGGCGTCCACGTCGAGCGGGCGGATGGAGCGGAGGTCGAGCACTTCGGCGTTGATCCCGTGTTCGCTTTGCAGGGTCTCTGCTGCGGCGAGAGCGTGGATGACCGAGCGGCCGTGGGCGATGAGCGAAATGTCAGTACCCGTGCGCTTGAGATCGGCAACACCAAGCGGGATGACGAAGTCGCCGGCGGCGGGATCGGGAACTTCGCCGGAATTGCCGTAGAGCAGGGTGTTTTCCATCACATAGACCGGATCGTTGTCGCGGATGGCGGCTTTGATGAGGCCCTTGGCATCGGCGGGCGTGGCGGGAGCGCAGACTTTCAAGCCGGGAAACGCCGCGAACAAACCTTCCGGAATGTGCGAGTGGGTGGCTCCGACGTTGGTGCCGCCGTTGGCCGGGCCACGCACGACGATGGGGCAGTGGGCGAGGCCGCCGGACATGTAGCGCACGCAGGCGGCGTTGTTGACGAGTTGGTCGAAGGCGACGGAGTGGAAGGACCAGAACATCAGTTCCATCACCGGGCGCACGCCGAGCATGGAGGCGCCGATGCCCATGCCGATGAAGCCGGCTTCGGAGATGGGAGTATCAACGATGCGCTTGTCGCCCCATTTTTTCCATAGGCCTTCGGTGACCTTGTAGGCACCGTTGTATTGGGCGACCTCCTCGCCCATGATGACGACGTTGGGATCGCGGGCGAGTTCCTCATCGAGGCCTTCGCGGAGGGCTTCACGGTAGGTGAGTGTGCGGGACATGATGGAAAGGTTGCTGGGAATCAGGAGTTGAAGAAATGGCGGCCGATTTTGGAAGCGGGCGTCTGGTTGTCGGTTTCCCAGTAAACGTCGGTGCTGATGTCCGCGATGGTGGGGGCGGGAGATTCCTCGGCGAATTTCACCGATGCGGCGGCTTCCTCCTGCGCGGCCTTGTTGATCGCGGCGGCCTTGTCTTCGGTGAGCACACCCTCGTCGATGAGCTTGCGGCGGAAGACGTTGATCGGATCGTGGTTCTGCTTGTAGTTCTCGATCTCCTCCGGCGTGCGGTATTTCTTGTGGTTGGCGTCGGCAATACTGTGGCCGTAGTAGCGGTAGGTGTCGATCTCAAGCAGGGTGGGCTTGTGCTCCTTGCGGGCGCGCTCCATGGCGATGTTGGTCTTGGCGCGGACTTCGTAGATGTCCGAGCCGTCGATGACGTCCCATTCCATGCCGTAGGCTTCGCCGCGCTGGGCGAGGCAGCCGCCGTAGGCCGACGAGCGTTCCTGCGAGGTGCCCATCGAGTAGCCGTTGTTTTCGATCACATAAACGACGGGGATTTCAAACAGTGAGGCGAGGTTGAGCGATTCATGGAAGGCGCCCTGGTTGACCGCGCCATCGCCGAGATAGCAGAGGCAGCAGCCTTCCCTGCCGAGATACTTGAGACCGTAGGCGAGGCCGAGACCGAGCGGCGTCTGGCCGGCGACGATGCCGTGGCCGCCCCAGAAATTCTTGTCCGGCGCGAAGAAGTGCATCGAGCCTCCCTTGCCCTTGGAGCAGCCGGTTTGCTTGCCATACATTTCCGCCATGCACTCGTTCATGCCCATGCCGACAGCCAGCGCGTGGCCGTGGTCGCGGTAGGCGGTGATGAAATGGTCATGCGGCCCGCGCAGGGAGATCGTGCCGACGGCGACCGCTTCCTGGCCGATGTAAAGATGGAGGAAACCGCCGATTTTGCCGGCTTGGTAGTATTTGAGTCCGGCCTGTTCGAAGCGCCGGATTCGGACCATTTGGGTGAACAGCTCGATTTTCCGCTCGGGCGTGAGCGATTGGTTGATCGGTGAGCTGGCGAAATCGAGTGACGGGGCGCTGGTCATGACGGGAGTGGCAAAATCCGTGGTTTTAGGAAACCGCCGCCGGTTGCTGGTTTGCAGGTCGGCGGCGGCGGAACCGTTGCGAAGCCCGGCCACTGACGCAAGGTTTTTGATGCTCTGGACGGGAGCGCGAAGTGCGCAAACAGGCCGGGGTTGACCGGGTCGCGGCAAACACCTAGGGAACGCGCCTCAAGTTTATGGAACCCACCACAACGGCATACGGCACCTGGAGCGGCGGACGCTTCATGCACTTCGGCGAAACCCTGCCCGAGGACCGCTTCATCGGCTGCATCCAGACGGCCTACGAAGCGGGCATCCGCACTTTCGTCACCTCGGACGTGTATGGCAATGGCAAGGCGGACGAGTTGTTAGGCGTGGCGCTCAAGGGCATCGACCGCGCGAGTTACAGCCTGGTGGGCATGATCGGGCATGATTTCTACGAGGGCCAGCGGCAGGGCGCGCGGGGTTATCCTCGTTTCACCGATCCCGAACTGCGCGGACCGGAAGGCTATGCCGGGTTTGTCCGCATGGCCGCCGCCAAGGAGCTCGAACGCTGCGGCAGCGATCATTTCGACCTGCTGATGCTGCACAATCCCGACGAACTCGGCTACACCAGCGAGGCCGTGTGGAACGCTCTCAAAGGTGCGAAGGACGAGGGCCTCACCAAACAACTCGGCATTGCGCCCGGCCCGGCCAACGGCTTCTCGCTCGACCTCGTCGGCAGCTTCGAGCGCTTCGGCGAAGTGATCGATTGGGCGATGCTCATTCTCAATCCGCTCGAGCCCTGGCCGGTGGGACTCACGCTGCCCGCTTGCGAGAAACACGGCGTGAAAGTGATGACCCGGGTGGTCGATCACGGCGGCGTGTTTCACGGCGACCTCGGCCTGCCCGGCCACGAGTTCAAACCCGGCGACCACCGCACGTATCGCCCGGAAGGCTGGGTCCAACACGGCATGGAGAAAGCCGAACGCATGCGGCCGGTTTTTGAGAAACACGGGCTCACTCTGCTCCAGTTCGCCTCCATCTGGAATCTCAGCCATCCCGCCGTGGAGAGCGTCGTGCCCACCTTCATTCAGGAATCCGGCGAGGGCGCGCGGCCGATCGAAGACAAGATCCGCGAGTTTGCCGCGCTGCCCGACATCCGCCTAACAGCCGACGAGGTGGAAGCCGTCCGTCAAATCGGCGACAACACCGGCTGCATGATGCTCAAGGGCGCGAGCAAACGCCACGCCACCAGCGAGCGCCCGGACGAATGGCCGATGCGCGAGGACCTGCTGGAACTCGCCGGCCGCTACGGCCTCGGCGGCGATTGGTGAGTGGCATGAAATGGTGGCTGGAACAATCTGTTCCAGCCCGTCTTTGGGACAACCTGTCCCAAAGTTCTTCATGGATTCGCGCTTTGAAAGACGTGCAGGAAACGCGTGTGTCATTCCCCTTTTTCCCGCTGTTGATTTCCGAAAATCCATGGTTGGTTCACACGAAATAAAAAACCACCGCCATGAAATCCATCAGACTCACCTCCCTCGCCATGGCCGCCTTCTCCGCGACCGCCACCGCCGACACCACCGCTGTCGCGCAATCCATCAACGCCTTCGGCCTCGATCTGCACCGCGTGCTTGCGGCGGACGGCGGCAACCGCCTTGCCTCGCCGTGGTCGATCCAAAGCGCGCTGGCCATGACCTTCGCCGGAGCCGCCGGCCAAACGAGGGATGAGATGGCGAAAGTCCTGTATTTCCCGGCGGACGAGGCCCCGCTGCATGCCGGCTTCGCGGCACTCGCCGCCGATCTAACAGCGCTCGCCCGCGCCAGCCGCAAGCAGGTGGAGGACCCGGACCGTCGCGGCGGACCCAACACGCCCTTGGAGATCAACACGGCCAACCGCCTCTTCGGCCAGGACGGTTTTCCGTTTGAGAAACCGTTTCTCAAACTCACCAACGATATCTACGGCGCGCCGCTTGAGAAGCTGGATTTCATCAAAGCCCCGGAAGCCGCGCGCCTGCACATCAACCAATGGGTGGAGCAACAAACGAAGGACCGCATCAAGGATCTCATCCCCGCGAACGTGATCGACGAGGAAACCCGGCTCGTGCTGACCAACGCGATTTATATGAAAGCGCCGTGGGCGGAGGAGTTCCATGAAGAAAACGACACGCCGTTTTTCATCAATGGCACGAATGAAGCAAAGGTTCCCGGTTTGGTGAGACAACAGATGTATGGCTACCGGAAAATACCCGGCGGCTCACTGGTGACGGTGCCCTATGCCGGCGGCGGCCTGCAATTCCTGCTGATCATTCCCGAAGCGCGCGACGGACTCGCCGCCTTGGAAAAAACCCTGGATACGCAATTGCTCACCGCCGCCCGCGATCTTCCGCAGCGGGAAATCCAACTGCATTTCCCCAAATTCAAACTCGAACCCGGGCGCGTCATGCTTTCGGAAAACCTGATCGCCATGGGCATGCCGAGCGCCTTCGACAAACCGCAGGGCAGCGCGGATTTCTCGCGCATGGCCCCCCGCAAGCCGGACGATTATCTCGCCATCCGCGAGGTGATCCACAAGGCCTTCATCGCCGTGGACAAATACGGCACCGAAGCCGCGGCGGCCACCGCCGTGGTGATGATGCGCGCCACCTCGATGCCCGTGGAGCAGGAAAAACCGCTCGAAATCCGCGCGGACCGGCCATTCGCATTCGCGATCCAACACGTTTCGAGCGGGGCCTGCCTCTTCCTCGGCCGGGTGGCGGACCCGCGGTGATTTGGCGGATTCAGCGGGCTTGCCATGGCCGGTACGGGCTGCTAGACACCGCGCAACCTTGACCAAATACCCATGACCAACGCCGACGCAATCGCCCCAAATGCCAGCCGCCTGTTGTGGGCGGGTTTCACCGCCATCCTCGCAGCCGGAGTCGGATTCGGCATCCGCGGAGGGATTTTCGCCAACTGGGCGGCCGAGTTTGGATTCACGGGCGCGCAGCTCGGTGCCATCGGCGGAGCGGGTTTCACCAGCTTCTGCTTCGGCATCATGATCGGCGGCGTGGTGGTGGACAAGATCGGCTACGGCAAACTCGTCATCGCCGCCTTTGCGCTCCATGTGCTGTCCGCCTTCATCACCTTCGGCGCCACCAAGGGCATGGACCAGGCGCTCGCCTATCAGTTCCTGTTCTGGGGCATGTTCGCCTTCGGTGCCGCCAACGGCACGCTGGAAGCGGTTGCCAATCCGCTGGTCGCCACGCTCTTCCCGAAAAACCGCAACCACTATCTCAATATCCTGCACGCAAGCTGGCCGCTCGGCATGGTGCTCGGCGGCGTGGTCGGCTGGGTTCTCGGCGGCACGCTCAACTGGGGTTGGAAAGCCCAGCTCTCACTCTATCTCCTGCCCACCCTGGTTTACGGTTTCATGTTCTTCGGTCAGAAGTATCCGAAGTCCGAAGCTTCCGCCAAGGGACTCAAACTCGGTGAAATGCTCAAGGACGTCGGCATCCTCGGCGGCGCCGTGGTTTGCTTCATGCTCTACCTCTTCTTCAAGGGCACGCTCGCCCCGCTGGTGGGAGGCGTCAAAACCGCCACCATCCTCTCCGCTGCGATCTCCATCGGCCTGCTCGCTTGGATCGCCAACCTCACCAAGTTCGCGATGGGCCACTGGCTGCTCACAGCTTTGTTTGTGATCCACGCCATGGTCGGCGCGGTGGAGCTCGGCACCGACGGCTGGATCCAGAACATCACCGGAGCCATCCTCACGCCCAACGAAGGCAAGATCCTCTTCGTCTTCACCTCGCTGATGATGTTCCTGCTGCGCTTCTGCGCACACTTCATTGAAACCAAACTCGGCCTCAAACCCGTCGGCCTTCTCTTCGTCTGCGCCCTGCTCGCCTGTCTCGGCCTCAACCTGGTGAGCGCCGTTTCCTCGTTCGGTCCCGCGTTGGGCGCGCTGCTTGTTTACGCCCTCGGAAAAACCTTCTTCTGGCCCACCATGCTCGCCGTTACTTCAGACCGCTTCCCGCGCACCGGCGCGGTGGCCATGAGCCTGATGGGCGGCATCGGCATGATGTCCGCCGGTTTGATCGGCGGCCCCGGCCTTGGCTATGCCAAGGACCGTTTCGCCGCCGAGGAACTCGCCAAGGCGGACCAAGCCCTCTATCAGGAATGGAAAGGCACCGGCGACAAGAGCAAGTTCCTCGCATTCGAGTCCGTGCAGGCCATCGACCCGACCCGTCTGGAGGAAGCCAAGAAACTCGACAAGGCCGCCCGCAGCGAAGCGCAAGCCAAAGTCGTCGCCGCGGACATTGAAGGCAACCGCCACACGCTCAAGGTGGACTCCTTCATCCCCGCCGCCATGGCAGTAGCCTATCTTTTGCTGCTACTCTATTTCAAAGCCATCGGCGGATACCGTCCGCTCACGGTCGAGGAGAGCAAGTAGGCATCTCTTGTGCGGGGGCCGTTCTCGGAAGACCGGTCCCCGCCATCACGATGATATAACTCACCGCTCAAAACTTCCGCAGCACCGTGTCGATGCGGTAGCGGTCGTCGGTTTCCGGGTGGTCGAGTGTGAAATGCAGGCCGCGCGATTCCTTGCGGCGCAGCGCGCACTCGACGATGAGCGTCGCCACGGAAACGAGGTTGCGGAGTTCGAGGATGTCGGGATTGACGCGGTGGCCCCAGTAAAACTCCCGCACCTCCCGCTTGAGATTGGCAAGCCGCGCGGCGGCGCGGCGCAGGCGGTTGTCGGTGCGCACGATGGATACATAGTCCCACATCAGGCGGCGGATCTCGTCCCAGTTGTGATAGATGACGACCAGTTCGTCCGGCTCGGCCACGTCGCCATGTTCCCACTCGGGGATTTCCGGCGGGTTGGAGGTTTCCTTGTCCGGCGGATAGATGCGCATCATTTCATCCAGCGCGCGGCGGGCGACGACGTTGCCTTCCAACAGGGAATTTGAAGCAAGGCGGTTGGCGCCGTGAAGACCGGTGCAGCCGGCCTCGCCGATTGCGAAGAGTCCGCGGATGGTGGTCTTGCCATTCACATCGGTGAGCACGCCGCCGCACTGGTAATGCGCGGCGGGCACCACCGGGATCGGCTGCTTTTCGCAATCGAGCCCGAACTTGAGCAGCGTCTCGTGGATGTAGGGGAAACGCTCTTTCATGAAGCCCTCCGGCTTGTGCGTGACGTCGAGATAGACACAGGGCGCGCCGCTGCGTTTCAACTCGCGGTCGATGGCGCGCGCCACGATGTCGCGCGGTGCGAGTGATCCGCGCGGGTCGATTTTTTTGGTGAAATCCTCGCCCTTGGCGTTGATCAGCACACCGCCCTCGCCGCGCACGGCCTCGCTCACGAGAAACGATCGCGCCTCCGGTCCGGTCGCGCCGGGATTGTAGAAACAGGTCGGATGAAACTGGATGAACTCCATGTTGGCCACGGACGCGCCGGCACGCCAGCCAAGCGCCACGCCATCGCCGGTGGCGGAGTCCGGGTTGGTGGTATAGAGATAGACTTTTCCACAACCGCCCGCGGCGAGGATCACGCGGTTGGAGCGGAACACGCGGACCTCGCCGGTTGTTTTCTCCAAGACATAAGCGCCGAGCACGCGGTCCTCGGCCACCGCGCCGAGTTTGCCGGTGGTGATGAGATCGATCACGAAATGATCCTCCAGCAACGTGAGATTGGGAGTTTGTGCCGCCGTCTCAATGAGTGCGCGGGCGAGTTCGCGGCCGGTGGTGTCCCTGGCATGCAGGATGCGGCGGTGCGAGTGGCCGCCCTCGCGGCCTAACAGATAATGGCTGTTGTCGCGGTCGAAGGAAACGCCGTAGTCGGTGAGGTCGCGGATGGCGGCCGCGCCCTCGCCGACGATCGTGCGGACCGCCGCCTCCTTGCACAAGCCGGCACCGGCATCGAGCGTGTCCGCCACGTGGCTTTCGAGCGAATCACCGGGATCGCGCTGGTTTTCCTCCAGCACAGAGGCGATGCCGCCCTGCGCCCATGCGGTGTTGGATTGGTAGGCGCCGCCCTTCGTGAGAACGATCACCGATCCGTGGCGGGCCGCGCGCAATGCGAAGGACAGCCCGGCCACGCCGGCACCGATCACCAGGAAATCCGCTGTCATGCGCGGGAAAGATGGACGCTGCCAGAGCGCCGCGAAAGGCAAATCCGCCCTTTCCGCGGCTTGACTGGCCGCGCGCGGGAAAGCATGACCCGCCCATGAGTTTCTTCGTCACGGGAACCGACACCGGCGTTGGAAAAACCCACGTCACCCGGCTCATCCTGGAAGGCCTGCGCGCCTCGGGCATCGATGCCGCGGGTTACAAACCCGTGGCCTGTGGCGACCGCGACGACGCGCGCATCCTCGCCGATGCCTCGGGCGGGCTGCCCATCGACGAAGTGAACCCGGTTTACCTCCAATCCCCGGTGGCACCCTACGTGGCAGGGTTGTTGGAAAACCGCGCGATCGATCCCGCCGAGCTCATCGCCGGCTACCGGCGGCTCGCAGCAGCGCACAAGACCATCGTCGTCGAGGGCGCGGGCGGTTGGGAGGTGCCCGTCGCCGCGGGTTATCGCATCTCGGATCTCGCTGCGGAACTCGGCCTGCCCGTTGTGTTGGTGGCCGCCAACCGCCTCGGCGCGCTCAACCACATCCTGCTCACGCTCGGCGCGATCCGCGCGCGCGGCCTCGTTTGCGCCGGCGTATTCCTCAACCAACTCGTGGACGAACTCGACACCGCGATGATCACCAACAAGGGACTCATCGAGGATCTCACCGGCGTGCCGCTGCTCGAACACCTGATCCACGGCCAGGATTTTCTCGATGAGGAAGTGTTGTCGCGGCTGCCCGTTTGAGCGCCGCCGGATGCGGGCTTGCGGGTGATGCGGGCAGGTGGTTTGCTGCGCGCACGAATGCATTTGCGGCTGTCAGATCAGGAACTCGCGACCTTGGTGGAAATGGTCAGCCTCGCGACGAACGTGGCCTCCTGGAACCAGAAACCGAACGCCACCGAGAAACTCGCGGGTTATGAGGAAATGGAGAGCAAGATCCTCGAAAAAGCCGGCCACTCCGGTCTCGCGGACTGGATCGAGTTCGACGAGGAAAGCCAGCGCTTCCGGGTGAAACAGGATGTCGAGGACCGTTTGTTTTACAGCGAGTGCTACGATGAATTCCGCAACGAAAGTTTCTGGGACGAACTGGCCGTGCGGCTTGCGGACCGCGATCTTGCCCGCGCCATCGGCTTCGAGGCATGGGAGAAACTCAGCGAAGAGGAACGCCGCGCCCGCACCGCAGCTTGGGAAAAACGTTACTGGGAGGAGTTCTCACAACACGGCGTCGAACGCGTCGCCGTCCTCACCCCGCCGGGCGAAGGGTGAGACTTCGAAGTGGCTTCCTCCGGGGAGCCATGGATCGTAACGCGTGCTTCCAAGCACGCGGCGGCTGAAAGCCGCCTCTGCGTTTCATGGCGCTTGGAAAAAACGCCAACCCGAGCTGATAGACGATCACATAATCCAAGGCCGCCACACCCGGCCGGTAGCGGAGGAAATGCGCCGGAGCCGCGCCACGCGCCGGTGTCACCACCGCCATGACTTTCAATGACGGGTCCTCCATCACATGCACGGGCTTGCCGGAAAGCTCTTCGACTTTCCGGATCATCTGTTGGGCGGCGGGGTGCATCGGGTGGTGGTTTTTTAAGAGTGGAATTCCGGGGCGAAAACCTGACAGCTGCTCCGTTGATACGCAAGCACCTCGGGCACGCAATCGGATTGAAAGGGGTTGCATCGCTCTCTGAAAACGTTACCCTCTGCCAAGAATTCAAGGGCAGCTCATTCTTCAGAAAAACACCGCACGCCATGGCCACCAAATCTCTCGCAGCCGGAAAAGTCCACGTGATCTCACGCTCGGGACAATGGGCGGTCACCCGTCAGGGTGCCTCCCGCGCTTCCAAAATTGTGGAATCCCAAGGAGATGCCGTGAATGCGGCCAAACGACTGGCCTCGGGCAAGGCGCAAATCGTCGTACACCGACGCGATGGGACGGTTTCCAAGCGCATCGGAATCAGCCGGGCCGCGACCCGTTAATCCTCGGCCGATGCGCATCCGGTCCCCAGGAGATTCGGTTTTCATCAATTGTCCGTTTGATCCGGACTATGAACCGCTGCTCCGTGTCCTGCTGTTCAGCGTCATCCGCTGTGGCCTGCATCCTCGCATCGCCCGGGAACGACTGGAATCCGCCGAACCTCGCATTTCAAAGCTGGTGGAATTGATTCGAGACACCCGTTGGGGAATCCACGACTTGTCGCGGATCAAGGCCAAGAAGAAGGGCGAATTCTATCGGATGAACATGCCGTTCGAACTCGGGGTGGACATCGGTGCCAAACTCTTCTCCAAAGATCACACCGACAAGAAGGTGCTCATCATTGCGGAGGAACCGTTTCACCATCAGATCGGACTTTCCGACCTCTCGAATTCCGACATTCGCTACCACAAATCAGAGGCGGAGACGCTGGCGCATGAGGTGAGAAATTGGTTTCGCGAATCCGGCCTGACATCGGTCCCGCCCGGGTCCGTCGTCTGGACGGATTTCAATGCCTTCATGAGCGACTTCGAAATCAAGCGCGAAACGGAGGGATACAAGGACGCGGACATCCGCAACATGCCGGTTCCCGAATTCATTGATTTCATCCACCTCTGGGTGGATGAAAACTGTGCCTGATGGCCGCCGCATCGGGTGGATGGACCTTTGGGCATCTCACTCCGGACGTTGGTAATTCCGCATGACGAGAGCCCGGCGCATGCTCGCCATTACCTTCAATTCAGGATTTACCGCCACATGCACCGGTATGCCGGAAAGCTCTTCGACCTTCCGGATCAGATGTTGCGCGGCGGGGTGAAGGGGCATGGGGATTTCAGTTGATCGTTGTAAGATGTCTCCACTGCTGCACACGCCGGTTCAGTTGTTCCGTCTGACCGCCTTCAGTCACGTGTGCGAACCAGACTTCGTCAGCCAGAGCGGCCACGGCTTCGTTGCGGCGGGCGGCGAGTGCGGATGTGATGCGGGATTCTTCGGACGGGAAGATCGAGAGGATCAGCATCCGGTCTGCGGCCAAGGGCGCTTTCCACTCGGGCGGAATGCGTTTTGGCAGGCTGCGGGCGGGGCAGATGATGACGGGCGAAGTGCCGCGGAGCAGAATTCGCAGACATTCCTTCTCCACCGGTGAATGGAACCCGCTGATGACGCAGCGGCCGGTGTCTCGCCAATGCGCGGTCTGGTCATAGGCGCGGAGGATGGCGCTGCCGGGACAACGGGCGGAGCAGAGGAGCGCTGTCTTCGGCAAGTCCAGCAAGCCCGCATTGCCAAGCATGCAGAGTTTGGCGGGCGCTTCCTTTCCCAATCGCTCGCGCAAGCGCGGCGGATAGCGCGGATCGGTGATGGCAAGGGATTCGCTCATTGGTCCTCTTCCCCCGCACCGCGACCAAGGCGGTATTTGATGTCGTAGTTGATAATGAAATCCAGCTCTTCCGGCGTGAAGCCATAGTGACCAGCCAGCACAGTATCGATTTCGTCGAGGATGGGTTTGGAATGCCTTGGAATAATGCATTGCACCTTCAGAACATCGTCCTTAAACCGCATCTCGCGCGTTTCTGAATTTTGCTGTAGGCTTTCAGACAGTGACCGCGCTAACTGCGCAACTTGTGTTCCGGCTTGTTCGACTACCTGCGAAAGTTCGACTGGAATGGATAATACTTCACGGCGGTTCAAATTACGACAGTCACTGAACGTCGACAAGAACCAGCGGAAAAGAGTTGAGTTAAGGGCGCAAAGGGCAGCATCAGCAAGGGGCTTTGTATCAAATTCTAATGTCTTCTGTTCTGATGGGTCACGGCGTCTACCGTGACCGTCGTAAATCTTCGGGACAAAGTCCAAGATGTTGAGGAACGCATGAACTTTGCGCGTGTAGTAGACACGGAAACTGCCCGTATCACGTGTCCAGTACGACAGAGTTTTCTTTTTGCTCCAAAGCTTGTCCAGAATATCGACTTCAAGACTGCCGCCAGCTTTTGCGACGCTACCATTTAGGTAGGATCGGTGTAATTGCGAGTAGCGCAATGTGCCAAAAAGATGTTGGCGTTCGACTGATGACCACTTCCGACAAGTAGTCGTAAATGGTAACGACGGTGCGCAGCCTAATTTTGTAGTAAGTATTATCGTGAGTTGAATATGTTCCAAACCATCAAAGAGCCGCGATGGACGGTCATCGAAATTACTCAACCAGACCGCACCCTGCCTCAAAACGAGTTTCTGTAACGGCTCGAACTTGTCAGTCGACATGGAAGAAAGTGGAACAATAAATCCAAAGCGCCCACTGCGCGTGAGTAAATCGAACGCACGTTCGGAGCAATAAGCGTAGAGGTTGTTGGTTGTCTCGGTGTCGTAGCTAGTAATCCGGTATTGAGAATCGACAGTGCGCTTTTCGACATACGGCGGATTGCCGATGATGACATCGAATCCCCCAGCGTTGAGAATTCCGTAAAACTCGATGAACCAGTGGAACGGTTGATGTGACGCAAGCCATTTTGCGTAGGCGACTTTGTCCTTCACGTTTACACCGTATTCTCCGGCTAAATGTGTGTTGAGCTCGTGCTCCAGTGCCTTGAGCCGTTTCAGCAACTCCTGCTTGTGGGCGGCGGGCACGGTGCCGTCACCTTCGGTTTGCAGTTCGCGGAACTTGTCGAAGGTCTGCTGGATGTCGGCGGCTTTGACGGCGATTTTTTCCAGCGCGTTGTCGAAATCCAGCGTGCTGGTGACGGCGCGCTTCACCTCATCGTATGTCGCGTAGCCCACCAGCGTATTGCCCGCGCGGATGTTGAAGTCGATGTCAGGCAGCGGTTCGATGCCGAGGTTGTCCTTGGCGGGATTTGGATCGACGAGGGAGGCGAGTTTGAGGAAGAGGCGCAGTTTGCAGATCTCCACCGCCTCCTCCATGATGTCCACGGCGTAGAGGTTGTTGAGGGTGATGGATTTGAGGACGAAGTAGCGGCGATTCGGGTGGGCTTCGACGCGGGCAAGAACTTCGGTGAATTTCTTGTGGTAGTTCGGATGGGACTTTTTGCCGTTCTCCCCCCACTCGGCGAGGAAGGCTTCCATTCGATCGAGGCAGGCTTCGTAAAGCGGATCGAGGATGTTAAGCGCGGCGAAGATGAACGCGCCGGAGCCGCCGGTGGGATCGAGGATGGTGATGGAACTGATGGCCTGCCAGAACGCCATCAACAGGTCCGGACCCTCACAGTTTACGATCACGTCCTGCGCGAACTGGCGGAGATCGAGATTGAGGGTGATGAAGTCGTTGATCTCGCGGACCTCACCCGCGGCGAGTTTGATCCGGACCTCCTCATAGCGCTGCCGCCGGGCGACGGTCTCGCGCCAGATTTCGGTGGGAAGGCCGTATTCCGGCGGCGCGGGTTTGTTCCATGGCTTGCGTCGTTCAATGAGGTCCGGCTTCTTCGTATCCAGACCGGCGGCGATTTCCTTCGGCAGTTTCAGGTCGGTCCCATAGCGAACGGCCGGATAGATATAGCGGTCGGGATTTTCGCGGAGCAGATCCCACACCGTGGGACCATCGGTGTTTTCAAAGGCCACCTTGCACTTGGCGCGTGCGGCATCGAACAAAAAGGGAATGACGGTGTTCTTGCCGATGTATTCGGTGATGTCCTCCTTCGTGTAATACGCCCCCATTTGTTTCTGGTTGATGTATTTCTCGAAGATATATCCGAGCACGTCGGGATTGATCTCGTTGTCGGCGCGGAGGGCGCGATCATCGAGATGCCACTGGTAGCGGTCGAAGTAATCGAAGATCGCTTCGAAGGCCTTGTCGGGAATCTGGATGTCCGTGCCGTAGCGTTCGGGTTTTTCGAGTTCATGGACGTCGAAAAGCCCGCCGTTGAGATAGGGGATGTTGCCTAGCAGTTTTTCCAGATCCTTGGCGCGGTCCTTGCGACGCTTGCCGAAACCCTCATGGAAGAGGCGCAGCAGGAAGTAGCGGTAGAAGGAGTAGAACTGGTCCTTGCCCTTTTCTTTTTTGCAGGCATCAAGCCGGTTGCGGAGGTAGTCGCGGTCGCCATCCAGAAAGCCCTTGCGCTGGATGAAATAGACGAACATCAGGCGGTTGAGCATCACGGAGGCATACCACTCGCGGTCGGCCACATCTCCGATGCCATGGATGAATTTGAGGAAGGCTTTGCGATGCGCATCGAAGTCGCGGTAGAAAGCCTTGGTGACGCGTTCGATGTCGAAGGCCGCGCGGGCACGGCCCGCCATGGCGACCGTGGAAAGATCGCCGCGCTCTTCCTCCTCTAACGAGACGTAGAGGGATTCGAGTTTCTGGAGCAGCGCGTCGCCGGGCTGGCCCCGGTGATATTCATGGGTGCGGGCGACGACGGGCTGGCCCTTTTCCCGCCGCACCCACATCCACGACTGGCGTGAGCGGTCGTCGGTGACGAAGATGACGAGATGTTCGAAGCTGGTTTCCGCTAGCTTCCGGTCGAGCTTCAGCCGCGTGGCGTGATCCGGCAGTTTCCCATTCGGGCACTCGCAGGCCCAAGCAGTGAAGCCGCGCTTGTTGGCGATGGCCCGCAATTCGAAGTTCTCGCCGCCGATGGCGAGAGTTAGTTTCTGACGGCTGGGCTCCCAACCGAGTTCCTCGACGAAGAGTTTGGCGAACTCCGCATTCTGCAAAAGCGGGCGGGCCCGGACGATGTGGAAGGTTTCTTGCATGGTCAGTTGTTGCGGATTCCAAGCGAGCAGATGATTTTCGGCTCCCGCGCCTCGGCCTCTTCGATGGGCACGCACAAGCGGTCCTCCTCGTGGAGCGAGAGGACGAGATCGACGAGTTTGTCATCGCCCACCCCGGCGCGGAGTTCGCGGTTAAGCAGATCGCGGGCGGCTTCGGTGAGCGGTGCCTCGTAGATGGCATCGGTGGCGCGATGGAGGATCTTGATGTCGAAGAGCGTGCCCTGGACATTCGAAGCGTAGTCTTTGAGCCGCTCATACACGCGCCGTCTGGCGCTGGCGGGCTTGCCGAGCTGGCCGCCGGTGGTGAAGTGCTCGGTCTGAATCGCGCCGACGGCCTGCCGCACCAAGTCGTGATGGTTTTCCAAACGTGTCAGCGCCGGGGTGTCGGGCTCGCATGCGGCGGCGCGGAGGATTTCGTGCTGGGACTCAGTGACGGTTTTGCCTGTTTCATCCACCCATGCGAGCGCGTCATTGCCGTCGGCGGTGCGCACATACACCATGGCTCCGGCGGCGGGTTTGACTCCGGCGGTGCCACTCGGCCTTGCGGGGACCGCGGAGAGTCCCTTGGTGCTGAAAACCACGTTGGCGAGATCCGGGATCGCCTTGCGCAGGGAGGGATCCGCATCGCCCGCGTTTTTCCAAATCTGATAGGCGAGCGAGGCGAGATCGACCTCGTTGTCTTCAGGATCGTCGAGGATGCCGGATTTCTCGGTGAACAGATCGTGGATGATAGCGTCGTGCTTCTCGTCCTCGAAGAACATCTCATCCGTGCCGACGACTTCGGCGTTTTCCTGCAAGCGCTGGCGGACGCGTGAGCGCAGGCGGATGAGACGTTCCACGCCATCGGCCGGGATGAATGAATAGCAAAGGATTTCCTCCGCCTTCTGACCGATTCGGTCCACGCGACCCGCGCGCTGGATGAGACGGATGATCGCCCAAGGCAGGTCGAAGTTCACGACGATGGCGGAGTCCTGCAGGTTCTGGCCCTCGCTCAAGACATCGGTTGCTATCAGCACGCGGAGTTCATCGGCGGCGGAGACTTTTTCGCGAACCTTGTTGCTCTCCGGGCTGAAACGCTTGGCGAAGGCGGAAGGTTCGTCGGTATCGCCGGAGACGGCCGCGAGACAGGCTATGCCACGCGCCTTCAACTGCGAGCCGAGATAGTTCACCGTGTCCGAGAACTGGGAGAAGATCAGGATCTTCTGCTCCGGATGCGTTTTGGTGATCAGTTTCTCCAGCTCCGCGAGTTTCGCATCCTTGGACGGTAACCAGTTTCCGGCGATTTCGAGCACGGCAAACAGGCGCTGGGCATCCTGGAGGAGATGGGCCGCGAGATCCTCGACAAAGAGATCGCTGCGCAGCCAATCGAAGTTGCGGGCATGATGCTGATGAAGAGTGTCGTATGCGGCGGAGGCGACTTTCTCGAAGTCCTCCAAGCTGGCGGCATTGATCTCGGACAAATCGGGCGTCCGCGTTTCATCATCCCCGAACAAGTTGCTATCCGAGTCGGCATCTTCGTTGCGAGTATCGAACAAAGCCGAGTCCTGGGTACCGATGGGAAGCGGCAGGCCATTCCTGATGGCATGAAGGGCGATGAAGTTGCGCAGGATGTGGCGGCGCAACGACAGCAGGAACGAATGCCCGCTGCTTTCCAGTCGCTTGAAGAGATTGGTGCGGCAGAAACCGATGAGGCGTTTGCCTGCCCGGGACAGATTCCGGATGATCTCCGCTTCCTCCTGAGGATGCGGAACATCGAGTGTCGGCCGGATGTAGTTGGCGAGGCCGTAGCGCGGGAGATGCAGGATGCGGATGGTATCAACGACCGTGCCCGAGTAGAGTCGGGCGAAAGTGTCTTCCGGGTCCTTGTCGCGGATGCGGAAGGTGAGTGCCTTCGGTTTGCGTTTCGGGAAATGAAAGCGCGTGCCGCCCTCCAGCATCAGGAACCGGCGCGCCTTGCGGTCTTTCGCAGCGGCGCATTTGGGACAGTGATCCTGGCTGGGTGTGAGAACGCCGTCGCATTGCGCGCATGGCGAACAGGCGTAGTTTTGCTCCACGAAACTGCGGGTGCGACGGACCATGAAGAGCCGCATCAGTTCGCGCCAATCGTCAGCATGGCCGCTTTTCTCGAATGCCGACAGGCAGTTGACCGGGCACTGGTGCCGCCGGGTAAATTCTTCGACGCGCCCGTCGCAATCATTCCTAAGATAATCCTCGGGACGGATGCCGACGATGTCCTCAGGGTCGAGGAACAGGCGGAGCTGGTTGGCGAGGTCGTTGTAGGCCTTGTTGTAGGGAGTGGCGGAAAGCAGGATGACCTTGCTGCCATTCCGGGAGATGTAATCGCGTATGACGGCCCAACGTCGGCCCTCGCGGTTCCGCAGGTTGTGGCTTTCATCAATGATGACGACGCGGAAGCGGCGCAAGTCGGGCAGAACATTCTGAACTTGCGTGACGGATTCGACCCGCGCGATGAGGCGGAAGCGCTCGGCATAGTCCTGCCACATGCCTTTGAGGTTCTTCGGGCAGATGATGAGCGTTTCCAGTGAATGCGGCGGATCCTGGAAGACACGTGCAAGCGCGGTTGCCATGAGCGTCTTTCCCAAGCCCACGACATCTCCGAGAACAACCCCGCCGCGTTTTTCCAGATGCCGGGCGGCGATGCGGACGGCGGCGGACTGGAACTCCAGCAGCGTGTTCCGCATGTCTAACGGGATCTGGAATTCGGATAGACCGGCCCGCGCCTCTTCAGCGAGGTGGTAGGCCATTTTGACGTAGATCCAGTAAGGCGGTATCGTGCGCTCGCCGGCCCAGCTTTCCTCGATGACCTGAATCAGCTCCTTTGTGATGTCGAGGCACCAGCGGTCGGTCCACCGGTCCTCGAACCATTTCGCGAGCTTTCCGGTAGCATCGTGGTCCAGGACATCGACGTTCAGTTCTCCCTGATGCGACAACCCGGACAGCGTGAGGTTGCTGGAGCCAACGAAGCCCGTGATGGGATTGTTAGGGTCGTTGCGGAAGCAGAGGTAGAGTTTCGCGTGTAGCGTGTGCCGGAGGAAAAGTTTCACCACCACCTTCCCGGACTTGAGTTGCGCAACGAGCCTGCGAAGCGCAGCCTCGTCCGCATCACTGGGTGCGCCGATGGTCAGTTGGTTGCGAAACTCCTCGGCAAGCCGCCGTTTCATTCGGATGACGACCTGATTGCTCAGCTCATCCTCTTTGGGCAGCAAGCTGTAGGCTTCGCGCAGCTCGTCCTGCGGCAGACGCTGCATGCCGACGAGCAGACGGCACTGGTTTCCCTCTCCTCCCTCCCATTGGTCGATCACGCCATCAATGGCCTTCCACCCGCGAAGGTTGAAGTAGCCGACACAGAAGTCCGAGCGATGCCCGATTTCCAGACTCTGGCGAAGCGCCGGTAGCAGGTCGGTGGCAATGTTGTCGAAAATCCGGGGCATCGGCGGCTGTCTCTAGCGATAGACTAGAAAGACAAAAAATATCAGGCAAGCCGGGAAAGGCATCCGTGAGAGGATTTGATTATCAGATCCAGATGAAATTGGCTCACTGACATTATAGACATTGTATCGACAGATCCAACTCCTGCATTCCGCCGCACCCGTCATCTTCTATTTTGGAAAGGTGATTGACTATCAGGACATTCCGCATCGTTTGGCCGCCATTCGCAAAGACCGGCGCTGGCTGGCAAAACAGCTCCGGTTCAGCGAGAACACCATCCGCCAATACCTCGGACCCAAGGGCAAGCGGACCAAGGAACTGATGGAGGAAATCGAGCGCGTGATCGTGCTTGAAGAGGCCCGTCAGCGGGAGAACCAGGCGGACGCGCCGCCGTGGAACGTGCTTTTCCAGACGGCGGATCAGTTCGACCGGGTGGACCGGGCCAGCCGGGCGGTGAAGGCGGAGAGCGTGATCGAGTTCTGCCGCGGAGTGCTGCTCAACCGTGCGGACGAGATTCTGGCGGAGAAATCCCGCGGGGCTTATCCCAAGCTGGTGAAACCGGTGGCGAAGGTGGCGGACAAGTCGAAGAAGGACGGGTGATAGCGCGCGGAGCGGGATGCCCCGCAGACGGACTGGAGCGGGACGCTCGAGCCACGTTTCTGAGAACGGGCCGGTTGTCTCTACTCGATGTCAGAAGTGCCGTTACGCGATGCACGGGTGCTTGTGCACGATGTCAGACACCCCGTTACGCGATGCACGGGTGCCTGTGCGCGATGTCAGACACCCCGTTACGCGATGTTCGGGTGCTTGTGCGCGATGTCAGACACCCCGTTACGCGATGTACAACCATTTGCGCGCGAGGTAACAGAGGATTTGCCCGGTGTCGCGCTTGTGGATCTGGCTACCCAAACGGATTCACGACGCGCACTCCGCCGTATTCCTGGCCGTGCTTCATGTCTTCCGAGTAGATCGTTCCACATCCAAGTTCCGCCGCAGCGGCGATGATGGTGGCATCCCAATGGGATAGCGGATAGCGGCGGCGCAGGATGACTGCGGAAACAACCAACTCATGGGTAACCGGCTGCACTTTGATCATCGCCGCCATCTTCAGAGTGGCGTCGATGTTGGCTTCCGAAATTCCAAGTCGCGGTTTGCGCAGTGCGTTGGCAATGAACTCCTGAAGCACTTGGGCGGAGATTGCGAACGGTTGGTTCAAGATGATGTCCTCCGCCACCTTGCGCTTTTCAGCATCTTCCCTGGCTATCGAACAGGCATAAAGCAGTACATTCGAATCCAGAAACACCTCACCGTTCATAGATCTCCTCCCGTTTCAAGGGAACCATCGGCTCCGTGTTGCTGGCCTGCATGGCCTTGAGCAGGCGCTTGAAGGTCGCCTTGCGCTTTGCCTGTTCGGCTTCGGGCGGCGTTTCGGTGACATGTTTCAGTCCCTCAACGACAAGCTCACGCAGCGTCGTACGCCGTTCTGCGGCGATCACTTTTGCCTTTACCAAAACTTCCTCGGGCAGATCGATCGTGGTCTTCATGCGGCAATAAAACCGTAAATATTGCCGGTTGTCAACGGGCTGGGAGAGGGGTCCACTAATCACTCCCGCATCATATACCCCAGCAGGCTCACCAACCGCTCCCGCATGTGGGCGCGCGGGACGATGGCGTCGATCAAGCCATGTTCCAACATGAACTCCGCCGTCTGGAAACCGGGCGGCAGATTCTGGTGGGTCGTTTCCTTCACCACCCGCGGGCCGGCGAAGCCGATCATGCACTTGGGCTCGGCAAGGTTGATATCGCCGATCGTCGCGAATGATGCGGTCACACCGCCGGTGGTGGGATGCGTCATCACGGAAATGTAGGGCAGTTTCGCTTCCGAAAGGCGGGCAAGCGCGCCGCAGGTTTTGGCCATCTGCATGAGTGAAAGCATGCCTTCCTGCATGCGCGCGCCGGACGAGGCGGAGACGATGATAAGGCCGCGCTTCTCCGCGATGGCCGTCTCAATGGCGCGCGTGATTTTCTCGCCCACCACCGATCCCATCGATCCCGCGAAAAACTTGAAATCCATCACCGCGATCATCGCCTTGTGACCACCGATGTTCAATCGGCCGGAAACCACCGCGTCATCAAGACCGGTCTTCTCGCGCAGGATGGCGGTTTTTTCGGTATATCCCTGGAAACCCAGTGGATTGGCGGAAACAAGGCCCGCATCGGTTTCCTCGAAGCTGTCCGGGTCCGCCAGCATTTGGATGCGCTCGCGCGAATCGATGAGGAAGTGATGCGAACAGTGGGGGCAGACTTGCAGGTTCTGCTGGAGCTCAAGGTTGTGGATCATCGCCCCGCAGTCCGGGCACTTGTTCCAAAGACCCTCCGGCGTGTCTTCACGGCGGTCGTGGCTGCGCAGGCGCGGTTTGCTGAAAATACCCATGGTGTGTGGTGTTGCGGTCGCCACCGTAACGACGGCCCATGGTCACGACAACCCCGATTTGCGGACTCAGGGGATTCCTTTACAGCGCGGTGCATCCGTGTAGAATTCCACCGCTGCACACCCACACCCACCCGAATGTTCCGTCAGTCACGTCCCCCCGACCCTGACCAGGACCTCGTCACGCGCGCCCGCGAGGGAGACACCCGCGCGTTCGACGCCCTGATCCTCAAATACGGCGACAAGCTCTATGGCCTCGTCTATCACATGACCTCCCACAAGGAGGACACCCACGACCTGTTGCAGGAGATCTTCGCCCGAGCCTACCAATCGCTCAAAAGCTTCCGCGGCAACTCGACGTTCTACACCTGGATCTATCAGATCGCGGTGAACCTGACGCTCAATTTCCTCAAGAAAAAGAAGCGCCGCAGCGGTCTGAGCCTCAATGAACTCGACGCCGCCGCCCATCAGGACCCGGCGCTCATCGACAGCACGCACGAGGCCAATCCGGAGCAGCAAACCAATCTCAACGAGCTTCAGGTTAAATTGAACGAAGCCATGCAGAAGCTGTCTGAACCCCACAGAATGGTGGTCACGATGTTTGATGTCCAAGGCATGTCCCACGGGGAAATCGCCAAGGTGCTCAAAACTTCCGAAGGCACGATTCGCTCCCGTCTCCACTACGCCCACCTTCAGCTCCAGTCCGCACTTCAGGACACATGGAACGAAAGATTTTAAAATTTTTGAAATTTCTCTTGCCGGGCGGGGTGATATTTTGTAAATCCTAACTATCAAACGCGGTGAAACCATCGGTCGAACAAATTGAAAGCCTGCTTGCCCTCAAGCGCTACGAGCGCCCCGAGGAGGGTTATTGGCAGGATTTCCTTGGTGAATTCCATCACCGCCAGCGCCAACAGGCGATGGCGAATACCGGAATTTCCGGTCTCTGGAACCGCGTGACGACTTGGTTCGCCGATGTGAAACCTTCGGGTTGGGCATACGGCGCGGGTCTGGCCTATGCCACGGCAATCATCGCCTTGGTCATGGTTCCCCGCGGAACCGATGTGGAAAACGAGCCGGCCACGCCGGTGAACTACCAAGTCGTGCCTCCCGCTGCGGAACCCGTCGAACAGCTGGAGCAACTGGACCTTAGTCCCGAGACTCAAGGCAGTGTCGGCGAGCAGACGTTTTAAGTCCCGGATTTCCGACAAAGGATGGAACATCCGGGATGCCTGCTTTTGAGCCGGCCGACAAAGACGATCGTGTCATTGTTGGCGGTTTGGGTCGCGCTGCTCTCCATGGCGGCGGCGGAATCGGTGTTTGCGGATTTTTCCGCGCTGCCCGGTGGCAAGCCTTGCCGCTCGGAGGTGGTGCCTGCGGATGGAAAATCATTGCTCGTCACGGTGGCGATGCCCGGTGCCAAAGCCTCCGAGCCGGTGTTGCAATCGGCGGGCGGTCGCGTCCAGGCACGGGTGATCGGCCATGATCCGGTTTCGCGACTGGTTTTCTTGCGGACGGAAGGCACCACGACACTTAAACCCGTGGAATGGCTTGGCGACGCGCGCGGAACCGTGGGCGGCACGCTCCATGCAGCAGTGGATGGAAAACCGGTGAAATGCCGCGCGGGCGGATGGGTGAAACAAGTCGGCGGCAAAGTGCTGCCGCTGGCTCTGCTGCAAGTGAGTTTCGACACAGCCGTGCCGCCGCCGGGCACTCCCCTGCTGGATGCCGGAAACCGGGTGGCGGCAGTGGTTTTCCAAAGCGTGGGCGGCAACACCTGTTATGCCATACCCGCCGAGGCGGTGCACCGCGTGCGGCGCGATGTCGGTGAAAGCGGCGGACTCAAGCGCGGCTGGCTCGGCCTCACGCTCGATCCCGCCAGCCGTATCCCGCGGGTGGTTCGCGTGCTGCCGGACTCGCCCGCCTCGAAAGCGGGTGTCCTCACAGGCGATGTGCTGATGGGCGTGGGAAGCCGCGCGGTCGCGGAGTATGCCGATGCGGCCAACGCGTTCTTCTACCTGGTGCCGGGCGAGGCGGTGCAAATCCGTCTGATGCGCGCCTCGCAAGCTTATGAGATGAGCCTCACTCCCGCCGGCCAACCGCGGAATTGAGGGGCGGCGATGATGCTTTGCGCGGACCGGCCGATGCGTTAGACATCCAATCATGTTCGGTATTCTCGGCGTCGCGGTCTTCATTCTGGTGGCATGGGCCATGTCCAGCCAGCGCAAGGCGGTGCGCTGGAGGACGGTGGGAACAGCCTTCGCCATCCAGGCCGGCATCGGCGCGGTGGTTTTCGGCGTGCCATGGGGACGCGACGCGCTCGACTGGTTGAGCACGCGGGTGACCGATGCCATCGGCGCGGGCAAGGCGGGAGTGGATTTCCTCTTCGGCCCCCTGACGGCGGAAGGTGGCAACATCGGCTTCGTCTTCGCGCTTCGAGTGCTGCCGATGATCGTGTTTTTCTCTTCATTGATCGCGGTGCTCTATCATCTCGGCATCATGCAGCATGTGATCCGGATCATCGGCGGCGCGCTGCGGAAACTGTTAGGAACCAGTCCTGCGGAATCGATGTCGGCCGCGGCCAACATCTTCGTGGGCCAGACCGAAGCCCCGCTGGTGGTAAAGCCTTATGTGCCGCGCATGACGCGCTCCGAGCTCTTCGCGGTGATGGTCGGCGGACTCGCCAGCGTGGCGGGATCGGTGCTCGCAGGCTATGCTGCGATGGGTGTCGAAATGAAATATCTTCTGGCAGCCTCGTTCATGGCGGCACCGGGGGGTTTGCTCTATGCCAAGCTGATGCTGCCGGAAACCGAAAAACCGCAGCAGAGCGTGGCGGCATTCGCCGATGACGATGAAAAGCCGGTCAACGTGCTGGATGCCGCGGCACTCGGTGCGGCCACCGGCCTCAAACTCGCACTCAACGTGGGGGCCATGCTGCTGGCTTTCATCGGGCTGATCGCGCTCATGAACCTGATGTTGGGCGGCATCGGCAACTGGTTCGGCATGAAGGATCTCAGCCTGCAATGGATTCTCGGCTGGGTGTTTGCGCCATTCGCATGGCTGGCGGGCATCCCCTTGCCGGAGATCCGCCAAGGAGGCAGCCTGATCGGCCAGAAGCTGGTGCTCAACGAATTCGTCGCCTATGTCGAGTTCACCGGAATTCAAGCCGCGATGACCGAGAAAACCCGCGCCATCTGTTCGGTGGCGCTGTGTGGTTTCGCAAACCTCTCCTCCATCGCCATCCTGCTCGGCGGATTGGGTGGCATGGCTCCCACACGTCGTCGGGAAATCGCCCAACTCGGCCTCAAGGCGGTGGCCGCAGGCACGCTTTCCAATCTCACGAGCGCTGCGATCGTCGGCATGTTCGTGATTTCATGATCCGGGCAAAGCGCCTTTGACGTTCGACACGCGGCGCTCCATCTTCCGCGCGTCATGGCTTTCGCGCGCGAGTTTCGGGAATTGATGCGACGCCCCACCCCGCTGATGCGGCGGATGGAGCGCTTGCTTGACGAACGCAATGGCGGCCCGCTGGAGGCGCTGGCGCGGCAGAGCCAGCAAACCACGCGCCGCCACTTCGGCCGCACAATGCGACTCTTCGCACCGCTCTATCTCTCCAACGAGTGCGTGAACAACTGCTCCTACTGCGGCTTCTCGCGCGATGCGGATATTCTGCGCGTCACACTCGGTGTCGATCAGGTCGTGAGCGAGGCGAGTCATCTCCACTCGCTGGGTTTCCGCAACATCCTGCTGGTCGCCGGCGAGCATCCCAAATTCGTTTCCGACGGCTACCTGCAGGACTGCCTCGACGCGCTCAAGCCTTTCATCCCCACGCTGGCGATCGAGGTCGGGCCGATGGATGACGATCAATATGCCGAGATCGTCGCGCACGGCGCGGAGGGGCTCGTCGTCTATCAGGAAACCTACGACCGCGGAGTCTATCAGACACTGCACACCGCCGGGCCGAAGAAGAATTTCGACTGGCGTCTCGACTGTCCGGAGCGCGCTTATGCCGGTGGTTTCCGCCGCATCGGCATCGGCGCGTTGTTCGGGCTTGCGGCATGGAAACACGAGGCGCTCGCGCTCTGCGCCCACCTCGAATACCTCTACAAACACTGCTGGAAGGCACAACTCACCGTCGCGTTTCCGCGCATGCGGCCCTATGCCGGAAACTACGAATACACGCCCGATCCCGCGCTGTTCCTGCCGGACAGGGATTTTGTTAGATTGATCTGCGCGTTCCGGATTCTTTTCCCTCATGTCGGGATCGTGGTTTCCACGCGCGAGCCCGCGGCGCTGCGCGACTCCATCGCCACGCTGGGCGCCACCCACATGTCCGCCGGCGCGCGCACCGAACCGGGCGGCTACACCGGCGCCGGCTCGGACGATCTTCATCTCACCATCAAAGGCCGGCGCGTGGAGCTTGGACGGAAATCCGGCTGCGAAAAAGCCACCGAGCAGTTCCGCATCCACGACACGCGCGATGCCGCGGAAATCGCCGCCATGCTGCGCGCGAAAAATCTCGATCCGGTATGGAAGGATTGGGACGAGGCGCTGCTCGCGGGCGTGTGAGATGTTATATCTTCGCGTTCTGCCACTCCCGCTCCATCTGATCGAGCGTGGCATCCGCAAGCCCGATGCCTTGTAGTTGCAAGGCCCGTTCCATCACCGCGAACCGCTGTTCGAACTTCGCATTGGCGGCGGCCATCAGCACTTCCGGATCGGTCTTGCGGAAACGCGCGAGGTTCACCACCGAGAACATCAGATCGCCGAGTTCGTCGTGGATGGCCGCATCGTCGCCCGATGCGATGGCAGCTTCGAGTTCGCCTAGTTCCTCGCGGATCTTGTCGAGCACGCCTCCCTCGTCGGGCCAGTCAAAGCCGGTTTTCGAGGCTTTTTTCTGCAGTTTGGCCGCACGCAGCAGCGCCGGCAAACCCCTGCCGACTCCATGGAGATAGGGCTGCTCCCCGTCGCCTTTTTCCGCGCGCTTGATCGCATCCCACTGTTGCAGCACGGCATCGGAAGTGGCGGCATCGCTTTGTGCGAAGACGTGCGGATGGCGTCGCACGAGCTTGTCGGAGATGCCGCGCGCCACGTCATCCAGATTGAAACGTCCGGCCTCCTCCGCCAGCTCGCTGTGGAAAACCACCTGCAACAGAAGATCGCCGAGCTCTTCCTTGAGATGCTCGTGATCGCCGCGCCGGATGGTGTCCACCGTCTCATGCGTTTCTTCTATCAGATTCGGAATGAGCGATTCGTGGGTCTGCTCCGCATCCCAAGGACATCCTCCCGGCGCGCGCAGCCGGTGCATGATCGCCCGCAACCGCGCGATCTGCGCGGCCTGGTCCGGTGAATCCATCATTTCGGCGTCGGTCATCGTTCGGAGTTTTGGTTTTCGGAGGCTTTGCGGAGCACCTCGCGCTCATCGGCGGTGAGACTTTGGAAACCCTCGCGTGATATCTTGTCGAGAATCAGGTCCACGGCATCGTCTCGTTGTTTGAGCACATCGGACCTCGGCCTGAGTTTGGATTCGAAGGGCATGGGCGCGCGCGGCGGACGCGATCCCGCAGCCCTGCCCATCAAGTTCGGGTAACGAACCAGAAAATAACCCAGAACGGCCCCGCCGAGATGGCCCGCCTCGCCGCCTTCGTTGCCGCCGAGACTCAGGACAATCGCACCCGTGGCGATGACCAGCAGCGCGATGGCGAGCTGGCGCATCGAGAGTTCGATGGGCGGAAATAACAACGCCACACGCAGGTCGGGCGCGATGACGGCCACGCCGATGAAGATGCCGTAGATGCCGGCGGAAGCGCCGATCAGTCCGGACTTCAGTCCGTCCGGCAGGATGTTGAGGAATGTCAGCAACGTGAAGAACACCGCGCCGGCCGCGCCGCAGAGCAGATAGAAGATGATGAATTTCCGCGATCCCCACCAGCGTTCCATCCATGGCCCGAAGAAATAGAGTCCGATCATGTTGAACAATAAATGCCCGACGCTGCCATGCAGGAACTGGAAGGTTGCAAACTGCCAGAAGCGGAACTCAAACAACGCCGTCTGTATTGCGAAAGTCCCGATCCGAAGCAACGGATGGCCCGCGAACATGTCGATGAAGAAGACGGCGACATTGCTGATCAGCAGCCATTTCACGACCGGCGTGAGACGCGACATGAAGCCGCCGCCATGTCCGCTCCGCTGGTATTCACGTTCCGCCAAACCCATCCGGACCGTGGCTTAACACGGCACCATCGCATCCGCAAGGGCGACCCCACATGTCATTCATGGCGCGAGGCGGTCCCAGTCTTTCCAGAAGGCGGCGGTTTGACGGGTGTCCGGAATCACTTCCAGCAGCAAGTTGTTGCCAGAGGTTTCAATGGCGTCGAGATCATCGGCTGTGCGCACACGCAGGTGCGCCATGCCCCACAGCGCGGCGAAACCCGATAGATCGGCGCGGTGTGTGTTTTCCAGGCACCCGGCGGCGCGCGGACTCATCGTTTCCAAACGCGGCAAACGCCGGAAAATCCCGCCGCCACCATTGTTGATCACCGCGAGCACGCGGCGCTGATCCGGCAGTTGATCCATCATGAATGGCGCGGCGAGGTCGTAGAGCGCGGTGAGGTCGCCGACCAGCGCCCAGCTATCCGCCGCTTCGGCCGACCACCCGAGCCAGGTGCTCAACTGGCCGTCGATGCCATTCGCCCCGCGGTTGGCCCGCACCCCGGCAACCGGCCGCGACCATTGCGCGAAGAGGTTCCACTCGCGGATCGGCAGGCTGTTGCCGAGAAACACGCCGCCGCCGATGCTCGCGTAGTGCGAGACCGCGCGCACCAGCGCAGGCTCGCTGTCGGGATGCGTTTCTAACAACTCTTCGATCCGCGTCGCGCGGGCCGATGCGCCGGCCAACAAATCCAGCGCGTCATCCGCAGCATCGACATCGCCGAGCGCGCGCAGCACGCGGCCCACCGCGCCGCGGGTGACTTGCGAGGAGCGCGCGAGGCCGGGCAGGCCGTTGCGGCAGACCGACCACACCGCGACATCGGGCAGGGTTTCCAGATCGCGCCAGAAACGTCCGCTCGGCACTTCGCCGAGTCGCAGTATCTTTCCGGGCGGACGTTTTTTCAGGAAGCGGTCGGCATCGTGGACAGCGAGTCCCTCCAAAGCCTCGCGCAGTCCGCTGGTCCCCTCGGCGACGAGCGGCGCGCCGAAGTCGCGGCAGAAATGAAACACTTCTTCTCGTTCGTCCGGCTCCAGCCCGCCGATCATCACCACGAAGCCGAGGTAGTGATCATCGCGCAGCCAGCGCGCAAGACCCGCCACATCGATGCGATCCACAGCCGGAGTGAACGGGCCGGGTTCACTCCATGTGATATCTTCCAGGCCGGGTGTGAATGTTTCATCCAGTTCCACATTGAGATGCAGCGGGCCACGGCCATCCCAGCCGGAAACCGCGCCATCATATGCATGCGGGCCGAAGATGCCCGTCTGGTCGATCGTTTGCGGCGCGCCTGTGCCGCGGAATTCCGCGGGGCGGTCGGCGGTGAGCGCCACCAGCGGCCGGTTTTGATAGAAAGCCTCGATCACCGCTGGCAGCAACTCCGCCGCCGCCGTGCCGCTGGTGGTGACAACCGCGCAGGGCTGGCCGCTGCGTTGCATGCGGCCGAGCGCGAAGAAGCCCGCGCCGCGTTCCTCGAAGTGCCGCCACAAGCGCACGCGGCCAGCGGCCTCCGCGCATGCAAGCGCTTCCAACAAGGCCGCGTTCCTCGCCCCGGCGCACACCACGAACTCCGCGATGCCCGCAGCCAGACAAGCCCGCACCGTTTCCACCGCCTTTTGCCACGCGTTCACCGCGCCGTCCTACGGGATGAATCGCCGCCTGTCCATCCGGGGAAAATTTCCGCCCACCGGATGTCTTGCCCGCGAGCGCCGCACCATCCAAAGTCCGGCCATGTGGACGACCGTTCGTGAATTCGAGGACATCCGTTATCAAACCACGGATGGGGGCAGCATTGCAAAGATCACCATCAACCGCCCGGAGGTGCGCAACGCCTTCCGGCCGAAGACAGTGGTGGAGCTGCTCCAGGCCTTCGACATGGCCCATGAAAACCCGGCCGTCGGCGTGATCATCCTCACCGGCGAGGGCGAAAAAGCTTTCTGCTCCGGCGGCGATCAGAAAGTCCGCGGACACGCCGGATACATCGGCGAGGATGGAGTGCCGCGCCTCAACGTGCTCGATTTGCAGAAAAAAATCCGCTCATTGCCCAAGCCCGTCGTCGCCATGGTCGCGGGCTACGCGATTGGCGGCGGCCATGTCCTGCATGTGGTTTGCGATCTCACCATCGCCGCGGATAACGCGCGCTTCGGCCAGACGGGACCGAAAGTCGGCTCCTTCGATGGCGGCCTCGGTTCCAGCTATCTCGCCCGCATCGTCGGCCAGAAAAAAGCACGCGAGATATGGTATCTCTGCCGCCAATACGACGCGCAACAGGCGCTCGAAATGGGCCTCGTCAACACCGTGGTTCCGCTCGCCGATCTGGAAAGCGAAACACTCAAATGGTGCCGCGAGATGCTCGCCCACTCGCCGCTTGCGCTGCGCTGCCTCAAGTCCGCGCTCAACGCGGATTGCGACGGCCAGATCGGCCTGCTCGATCTGGCGGGCAACGCCACGCTGCTCTACTACATGAGCGAGGAAGGCCGTGAAGGGAAACAAGCCTTCCTCGAAAAACGCCCGCCGGATTTCTCTAAATTTCCGCGCGTGCCTTGATGGGATTTTTGTTAGAATGAATTAAGGGCTTAACCATGGATCACAATGGGAACACAGATTTCAAGAGGCTGTGGAAACCGTGCCTTACTCAAATGAAGCACCGCTCATGGTGCGGAAAAAATCTGAGTAATCTGTGGTTGAAAAGTTCACAATTGGAGCGCGAATTTCATTCCGCACGGGACGCTCATTAATGAATCGTGCGGAATAAATTCCGCGCTCCGTTTCGTTGTTCACGCGCGTGATCTTTTTGCGTGATAGGAGGTGTTGCTTCATCAACGTTCGGGATTCAATACGATGTCCGGCATTTCAAACGGCACTCGGAAAGTCCGCCTTGGCGGCGGCCGATGAGGTAGGATGAGGCAGTGGCTAGCAATACAAAGGGACAGACAAATAATAGAGAATTTCCTTGGCTCGAGCGGTCTGGCTGGCAGAGTGGGGGCATGAGACGCGCGCGCTGGCTGGCAGCTTGGAAGGATTCGGCGACGAAGCCGGCCATTTACCACTGCATTTCGCGCGTCGTGGACCGGCGTTTCGTGCTGGGCGACGCGGAGCGCGAGAAGTTCCGCACGTTCATGCGCATGCAGGAGAATTTCTCGGGCTGCCGGGTGCTCGCCTACTGTGTCATGTCCAACCACTTCCACCTCCTGCTGGAGGTGCCGCCGATGCCGCAGGGCGGGATTGCAGATGACGAACTGTTGAAACGTCTGCGCGCCATTTACACCGAAGCCTTTGTGGCCTTTGTGGCCGGGGAACTGGCGGAGGCGCGGGCAGCGGGACATGCGCGGCGGGTGGAGGAAATCCACGGACGTTTCACCTATCGCATGCACAGCCTCAGTGAGTTCATGAAGACGCTGCTGCAGCGCTACACCCGTTGGTTCAACCGGAAGCACGAGCGCAGCGGCACGCTGTGGGAGGAGCGCTTCAAGAGCGTGATCGTGGAAAGCGGGATCGCGGCACGGACGATGGCGGCCTACATCGATTTGAACCCGGT
>Ga0315904_10001185_pt1 | contig 41247 bp, 47 predicted proteins | sample LakEriMetagenome_6_FD_203529 | JGI IMG/M metagenome (GOLD analysis project Ga0315904, IMG submission 203529) | Freshwater fungal communities from buoy surface, Lake Erie, Ohio, United States - Buoy 12 MA120 | ecosystem: Environmental > Aquatic > Freshwater > Lake | place: USA: Lake Erie, Ohio... | reverse complement strand
TTCTGCGGATTGCTGCGACGATTGACCGCTCAATGCCGCTTGAGTCAGCCAAAATCTTGTTTGCTCGACGCATTGAAGCCGCCCTGCGGCAGGAGGACAAGACATGAGCGACAACATCACGCTGCCCCGCGAGGTGGTGGAGGCTGTGCTGCGAATCGTTGAAAGAAACCGTGACTGGTCTGAAGTGCGTCAGTCTGGTGACTATGCCGCCATCCTCCGCACCGCCCTCGCCGCCGAGCAGCCGAAGACCCCCGCGTGGTGGAGGGACGGACTGGCTGCAACCTTGATGCGCGAAGGTGTGAACAAACACCGTGCCAGAGAGATTGCCGTTGGGTATTGGGAGGCGTATTGCCAGATACCGGGAAACAAGGAGGACGAGACATGACCGACCGAGACAACATCACGCTGCCCCGCGAGGTGGTGCAGGAGGCGGTGAAAGCGTTGGAGTTTGCCGAGCGAAATCACGACGGCGAACAATCTCTCTACACCACGGAAATCGCCGCTCTCCGCAAAGCCCTCGCCGCCGAGCAGCAGGAGCCTGTGGCGGATGAAGAGGCACCACGCCTGTGGGCGTGGATGCGTGAAGGATGGAGCGCAGACTGTGGGCCGTGGTACGAGGTCATTCGCAACGATCAGATGACATGGCGTGACCGCAAAGGATGGACGCCGCTCTACACCGCCCTCGCCGCCGAGCCGACGAAGCCGAGCGATGATGTGGAAGCCCTGCGGCGGGATGCCGAGCGGTACAACTGGCTGCTCAATTGGCTAATCAGAACCGGACTGCTGACCGCGCAGCGTTGCCGAATTGATGCGCCGGAAACCTACGGCGACTGGTACATCCTAAAAAAGCCGTATGTCGTCGACGGAACCGCGCTGGTGGGATATGGCAAGACTGAGGACGCCGCCATCGACGCGGCGATGGGAGACAAGACATGAGCAATGTGCGAGGAGCAATCAAGACCGACCTGCGCGAACTGATTCGCCGCCAACACGCCGACAACGAGCGGCTGCGGGAGGCGTTGGGGAAGTCGCTTACTCATGAACAGATTCTGCGGATTGCTGCGACGATTGACCGCTCAATGCCGCTTGAGTCAGCCAAAATCTTGTTTGCTCGACGCATTGAAGCCGCCCTGCGGCAGGAGGACAAGACATGAGCGACAACATCACGCTGCCGCGAGAGGTGGTGGAACGGGCAAGGAAGGCGCTAAAGCCGCTTGACTACTACATGACGGTCTACGACAGGTATGAAATTGCCGATAGCCTTTTCACCGCCCTCGCCGCCGAGCCGACGAAGCAGGAGCCGGAGAGCAAGACCCCCGCATGGTGGATGGATGGACTGGCGGCAACCTTGATGCGTGAAGGCGTGAACAAGCACCGCGCCAGAGAGATTGCCGTGGGGTATTGGGAAGCGTACTGCCAGATTGCCGCCCCACCCGCCCTCGCCGCCGAGCAGCCGAAGCAGGAGCCGCCGAAGCAAGAAGCACTGTGTTGGTTTTGCCATGGAACAGGCTATCAAAAAAACCCTGTCTACCCTGCCTTGGTTCCATGTCCCAACTGCAAGCCAAAGGAGTATTTCAAATGACCGACCAAATCACGCTGCCGCGCGAGGTGGTGCAGTTTGTGTTGCAGGTGTTGGAGAAGGGCGTAACTTTTAAACCGGGGTGGGCGCCAGAGTGTGAAGATGCCACCGCCACCCTTCACAATTACCTCGCCGCGCCGCGACCGGAGCCGGTGCGCCACCCCGGGTATGTCATCGGCAGTCATTGGTTGGAGACAGCGTACAGCCGCATCTGCGCTGGCGAAGCCGAGGCCGATGTGCTGCGGGACTGCGGGTGGGAGCGGGTGACGGATGCCGAAGCCCTGCGGCGGGATGCCGAGCGGCTGCGGGAGGAGAACGAGGAAATGGAAGTGCTGTTTAAAGCATTGCAGGAGGCATTTGTCCGTGCCAAAGAAGCCGCCCTGCGGCGGGAGGATGAGAAGTGACAGTCCTACTGGCTAACGGCTTTGAAGAAGCCTTTCTGGGTGTCGGCGTTCAGTTCAACAACGAAGTCGCCGTGTATGACTACAACCAATGTTTAACCATCCTTGTGCAGCGCGATGGCATGACCATCGAAGAAGCCGAGGAGTGGATGTCGTTCAATGTGACCGGAGCGTTCATGGGACTCAACACGCCTGTGTTCGTGAGACGGTGTACTATCGATCAGTATCAGCAGGAGGTGGAAGATGACGGTTGAGGATGATGTACTCGACCTGATCCGCTCCCTGCCCAATGAACTGAACGACTTCTCCACCACAACGGAGATGAAGTTCCTGACGGTAGGCAGCGTCCTCTGGGCGTGCCGTGATGAAATCATGTACCTGCGTAGGCGGGTGAAGGAGTTGGAAGATGGCCAAAAGAGTAAAACTAAAAGCAAAGTCCGTTGAAGATTGCGTCCGATATCCAATAGCCGACCCTGTTCGGGAGAAGGCATGGGACAGGTTTATACGGAGTTGGGACGGTAAATCCATGAGACATTCGTTCCCCAAGGATGAACGTGGACTCAGATTCCCGCTCGGCGGGTGTTACTACGAACTGTGGTGCATCGCTTGGGAGTTTGCGTGGGACGCAGGGTGGAGAAAGCGATGGGAAGTAGAGGCTAAGGAAGCCGAGGCGAAGGAAGCCGAGGAGGCAAAAAATGCAAGGTCCGGCAAAGGTAAGAAGGTGCGCTGAGTGCAAGCGGGTGTTCGCCAACCCTGAATCATTTAGGGTCCACCGCATCGTAGGTGGGCGGTGCAGGACAGAGGACGAACTGAAGGCGAAAGGTTACGTAGAAACCCCGAAAGGGTGGATGCACAAGATCAAGTGAGGAGGATGTATGATCTCTGAAGAAACCAAGCGGTATCTGAGGAAGAAAGAATGGAGCATGGGGAACGGGCAATGCTGGGATTGCTATGGACTTGGGCCAGACTGGCAGGGGGACCCCGGACATCACAAAGACTGTGACTTCGCTCGACTGCTGCTAGAACTGGGCATGGATGTTCTGTACAAAAAGGGGAGGGATTGATCCTTGTGCGAGAAGCACAGGATCTTCCTAGATGACTTCGCGTCGAATGCCGCTGCGCTTGAGGCACGGTATGGCATCATCGGATGGAGGGTCGTCTGTGGACATTGTGGTACGGTTCTCGCCGGGGCTGTGAAGGACTCAGGGCAGACTGTATCTGTGCGGTGGACCCACGATGGTTCATCTTGGTTCGGTAAATTTGAGGAGGATGTATGAGTTTCGTGACTTTGGATTTCGAGACCTATTACGACAAGGACTACTCCCTGTCCAAGATGACGACGGAGGAGTACATCCGTGATCCGCGTTTCGAGGTCATCGGTGTAGGGGTCAAGGTAGATGATGGCAAGCCCGAGTGGTTCAGCGGTACGCACGAGGAAACCAAGGCGTTCCTCGACAAGATCGACTGGGCAAACTCAGCGGTCCTGTGCCACAACACGATGTTCGACGGTGCGATACTATCATGGCTGTTTGGTATCAAACCAAAGGCGTGGTTGGATACGCTCTGTATGGCTCGTGCCATCCACGGCGTGGATGCGGGTGGGTCGCTCAAGGCTCTGGCCGAGAGGTACAATCTGGGTGCCAAAGGCACAGAGGTGATCAATGCGCTTGGTAAACGCCGTCTTGATTTTTCTAGCGAAGATCTGGCTCGCTATTCTGATTATTGCCTTAATGACGTACGCCTTACCTATGATCTTTTTGATAGGTTGGATACGACTTTTCCTCGACAAGAACTCCGGGTCATAGACATCACACTCCGGATGTTCATTGAACCTGTTCTAGAACTTAACCTACCGCTTCTTGAAAATCACTTGGAAACGGTTAAAGAAAAAAAGGCGGCTTTGTTGACTGCGGCTGATGCAGACCGTGAAACCTTGATGAGCAACCCCAAGTTTGCTGAGATGCTGATCGGACTTGGAGTTGTACCACCGACAAAGACCAGCCTTACTACCAAGAAAGAGACTTGGGCATTTGCAAAAACCGATGAGGCGTTCAAGGCTCTTCTTGACCATCCAGATCTCCGTGTACAGACCTTGGTCGGAGCGCGACTTGGAACCAAGACTACACTTGAAGAGACACGGACTCAGCGGTTCATCGATATCGCATTGCGTGGAAAGTTGCCGGTACCCATCAAGTACTACGCTGCCCACACAGGCCGTTGGGGCGGTTCAGACTCCATCAATCTTCAGAACTTACCGTCACGCGGGGAGAACGCTGGCAAGTTGAAGGCAACAATCATGCCCCCTGCAGATCATGTACTGATTGACAGCGACTCCAGTCAGATCGAAGCCCGTACGGTAGCGTGGCTGGCAGGGCAAAACGACTTGGTGGATGCTTTTGAGCGCGGAGAAGACGTATACAAGATAATGGCATCTGCTATATACAATAAGCCTATCGAAGATATTTCTAAACAAGAAAGATTTGTTGGAAAGACTACGATTCTTGGAGCAGGTTATGGTATGGGAGCAGCCAAGTTCCAAATGCAATTAAAGACGTTTGGAGTTGATACTGCACTGGAGGAATGCAAGCGCATTGTCGATGTGTACCGCAAGACCTACCCGGCGATCCCCGAGTTGTGGAGGCAGTCACAGCGGTGTCTAGACGCTATCGTGACCGGCAACGCCGCACCCTTTGGGGCCGTGGATGTGGTCCGGTTTGACCCACGGGAGAGCGGGTTCCTCCTGCCCAATGGTCTGTGGCAGCGGTACGACGGACTACGCAAGTTTGAGGATGCGCAGGGCAAGGCACAGTACGAGTACAAGACCCGTGCGGGCATGACCAAGATCTATGGCGGCAAAGTCGTTGAGAACCTCTGCCAAGCCGTTGCCCGTTGCATCATCGCGGCCCAAATGGTTAGGATCGCCAGACGGTATCGTGTTGTGCTGACTGTCCACGACTCCATCGCGGCTATCGCCCCGGTGTCTGAAGCGGAGCAAGCACGGGCCTACGTAGAAGAGTGCATGAGGTGGCGACCGGATTGGGCGCAGACGCTCCCGCTCAACTGCGAAGTTGGTGTAGGAACTAATTACGGAGAGTGTTGATGCCCCCAAAGCCATATACGTGGTCGTACTCCTCGATGGACCTGTTCAAGCAGTGTCCGCACAAGTACTACAGGCTCAGGATCAAGAAGGACATCCACGAGCCGCCGAGTGATGCGATCCGGTATGGGAAGGAGATGCACAAGGCAGCAGAGGACTTCATCTTAGTGGGGACTCCGCTGGCTGAGAAGTTTAAGTTCTTGGAACCCATGCTGGTCACCCTGCAGAACTACAAGGGTACCAAGTACTGTGAGTACAAGATGGGGCTGACCCGTGCGCTGGAACCGTGCGAGTTTTTTGCACCAGATGTGTGGTGGCGGGGTATCGTGGATTACCTGTGTGTAGACGGTGAACTTGCAATCATGGTCGATTATAAGACCGGCAAATCATCCAAGTATGCAGATACCAAGCAGTTGGAGATCATGTCTCTCGCCGTGTTTAAGCACTTTCCGCAAGTAAAGAAAGTGCGGGCCGGACTGATGTTCGTGATCGCAAAGGATTTTGTCAAAGACAAATATGAAGTGCAGAACAGCGACAAGTATTGGCAGCGATGGCTGGTCGATACCGCGCAATTGGAACGTACGCTGGAGGCCGACGTGTGGAACCCACGTCCTAACTTCACGTGCAAAAAGTGGTGTCCTGTGAAGGACTGTGTACACAACGGAGGCTGATATGCCAAGAAACTATCGTCGTGAATACGACAACTACCAAGGTAAGCCAGAACAGATCGCAAACAGGGCAAAGCGCAACGCGGCCCGTGCAGAGATGGTCAAGGCAGGTCGCGCCCGTAAGGGAGATGGTAAAGACGTAGACCATAAGCGCCCTCTGAGCAAAGGAGGAAGCACCGGAAGATCAAACCTACGGGTGGTCAGCGTTAATGCCAATCGGGCGTACAAGCGACAGAAAGATCGCAAGCCTGAGTGATACATACAACTGGAGTGCAATGTGCAGATAATTGATAACAAGGCTCTTCTTATCAAAGTAAGAGAGCCAGAGCGCATCACCAATGCGTTGCGTACAGCCAAAAAGATCAACGATACCCAAGTGCTGGTCAAGTGGGGGCTAGAAGAAGCCCAAGTGCTGAACAATCTGCGGCTGAAAGGCGTACCGTCCCCGATCATGAAGGACTACGTTTGGCCGGGGCTGCAGAAACCGTTCAAGCACCAGTACGAGACCGCAGCGTTTCTGACCCTGAACCGGAGAGCGTTCTGCTTCAACGAACAGGGTACTGGTAAGACCGCATCTGCCATCTGGGCGGCTGACTACTTGATGAACATAGGGGCTATTCGGCGCGTATTGGTGCTGTGCCCCCTGTCCATCATGCAATCCGCATGGGAGAACGACCTGTTCAAGTTTGCTACGCACCGTACTTGTGCCATAGCGCACAGTTACTCCAAGGAAAAGCGTATCAAGGCGGTGGAAGACGGGGCTGAGTTCGTCATCTGCAACTACGACGGGTTGCCTATCGTACGAGATGCAATCGTCAAGGGCGGGTTTGATCTGATCATCATCGATGAGGCTAATGCCTACAAAAATGTCAGCACCAAGCGATGGAAAATGCTGACATCCATCATGTCTCCTTCTACATGGGTGTGGATGATGACCGGCACTCCGGCAGCGCAGGCACCCACCGACGCATATGGTTTGGCTAAGATCGTGAATCCTAACGCCGTACCCAAGTTTTTTGGGGCTTTTAGGGACATGGTACTGACACGAATCACTCAGTTTCGATGGGTGCCGAAGTCGCAGTCCGAACAAGTAGTACACATGGCGCTGCAGCCTGCTATCCGGTTCACAAAGGACGAGTGCCTTGATCTGCCAGAAATGACGTATGTGATGCGTGATATCCCTTTGACCCCGCAGCAAAAGAAGTACTACGAAGAGATCCGCAAGCAGATGTTGACCATCGCTGCAGGTGAAGAGATCACGGCGGTCAATGCGGCTGCAAGCATGAACAAACTGCTGCAACTATCATGCGGCGCGGTCTACTCGGATACTGGTGACGTTGTTGCGTTTGACGCAAAGAACCGTATGACGGCGCTGCTTGAAGTCATCGAGGAGGCAAGCCAGAAGGTCATCGTATTCGTACCGTTCCGCCATGCCATCGACATCATCGTAGAAGAACTTCGTGCAAATAGCATCCCCTGCGAGGCTATCACAGGTTCTGTGTCAGCGTCTAAACGCACAGAGATATTCAACAAATTCCAGCAGCAGAAAGACCCAAGAGTGTTGGTCATTCAGCCGCAGGCTGCAGCACACGGCGTCACGCTTCATGCTGCAAATGTCGTAGTGTGGTGGGGTCCGATCACGTCCATCGAGACGTATCTACAAGCGAATGCACGTGTTCATCGCGCAGGACAGCACCACCCCTGTACGGTCGTACATCTACAGGGCAGCCCAGTTGAAAAGCGTATCTATAAAATGCTGTCCCAGAAGTTGGATGTCCACACCAAGATCATCGATCTCTATCGCAATTTTTTGCAAGAGGTGGCTTGACACTGTTTAGTTTTGCCCCTATAGTAGGGGTTCTGAGAGAGGAGGAGTCTAGAATGTCTGAAATCACTGCTGAGAAACTTACTGCGGTCTACGTCAAAATCCGTGACGCCCGCAGAGAGTTGTCCAAGAAAGATGACGAGTTGAAGGCCCAGTTGGATACGGTGGCCGCGCAGTTGCTTGAGATCTGCAAGGAGCAGGGCGCATCCACTATCCGTACCAATCATGGTACCATCTCTCGTCGCACCAACAAGCGATACTGGACCAACGATTGGGATGCGTTCTTCAAGTTCCTCAAGGAGAACGACGCCTTTTCGCTGATGCAGCACCGCATCCATAACACCAATATGGAACAGTTCCTTGAAGAGAATCCGAATGTAACCCCACCCGGATTGCAGGCGGATATCGAGTCTACTATTGTCATTACGAAACGCTAAGGAGCGCACATGAGCAACGAACTGGCTATCTTGAACACCAATCTGCCGGACTACCTGCGGGCTGGTACTGATCTTGACGAAACCACCAAGGCCCTTATGGGCGGTGGATCCACCAACAAGCGTATCTCCATCAAGGGCAGCGTCTGGCGGCTCATGGTAAACGGTAAGGAGGTCGCTAAGAACGAAGACCGCTTCTTGAATGTGGTCATCGCCAATGCCTCCCCGAAGGTGTCGCGCTCGTTCTACGAGGAGAAGTTCCAAGAGGGCAGCGAGCCGTCCATGCCGGATTGCTGGTCTGCAGACGGTAACACTCCTGACGTGAAGGCCCCCAAGAAGCAGGCTAACCGTTGTGTGGATTGCCCGCAGAACATGGCCGGTTCGGGCGACAACAACACCCGTGCTTGCCGTTTCAGCCAGCGTCTGGCTGTCGTGCTGGCTAACGACGTTGGTGGCGATATCTTCCAGTTGACCTTGCCCGCCAAGTCCATCTTTGGTGAGGGTACTGCTGGCAAGTGGCCGCTTCAGGCGTACGCCAAGATGCTTGGTAGCAAGGGTATCCCCATCACGGCTGTCGTGACCGAGATGCGGTTTGATACGGATAGCGCGACCCCGAAGGTCGTCTTCAAGCCCGTGAAGTTCTTGGATGCCTCTGAACACCAGACTGTTATCACGCAGGGTGCGTCCGAAGCCGCAAAGCGGGCGATCACCATGACCGTTGCTGAGACGGACGGTGCGAAGGTAAAGCCGAAGGTCGAGGAGGTGAAGGAGGCATCGGCGGCACCTGTGGAGGCTGCTGACCCGGAGCCGACCAAGCGCAGTTCCAAGAAGACGGAAGAGGCTGCGCCGAAGGCAGACCTGTCGAAGATCCTGTCTGAATGGGATGACTGATGTCTGCCCGAGGGTATTCCACCCTTTTGGTGCAGAAGATATACGACGCTAACCCGTGCCTGCTGGGTGTTCAACTGGCGAAGATATGCGTCAAGTTGAACATCCCAGTCACGGACGTGGCGGAGTATCTCGATGTCACCCGCCCTACGGTGTACTCATGGTTCATCGGGGAGCGAGAAGTGGCCAATCGCCACGCCGACAGGGTCGAGAAACTCATAGAAAAACTACGCTAAGACTTGAGTGGGCTAGGCTCGCTACCGAAAAGGGCACTGCCGTCTGCCCCTGCCCATTCATTTTTGACGGCCTAGAGGACGGCTATGCTTTCACGTAAGGACTTCCTTGCCCTTGTCTTGCCACCGTTAGGCGAGGGTGAGTCCTATTGCACCGTTGGTATCAAGGAGGATGGAGAGGACAAGGATATCCGCCAGCGTTTTGTACCCAGCATTGAAGGTATAAATGCTCATGCTGAAGAGTTCATCGCAAAGACCTACAACGCATTCTATGGTATGGCCAAGTATGGCCCAGAGGGTCGGCGTACCACCAAGAACGCTGTCTCCCTGAAGTCGTTCTTTGTCGATGTAGATTGTGGTACGGGCAAGCCGTTTGCGGATCTAGCCGAGGGCATGACTGCGCTCAAGGCTTTCTGCAAGGCTACGAACTTGCCGCGTCCAACCATCGTCAAGTCCGGTATGGGTGCCCATGTCTATTGGGTCATGGATACTGCGCTGCCAAGAGAGCAGTGGTCCCTTCATGCGGAGCGGCTCAAAGAGTTGTGCGTCGAGCATGAGTTCAAGGTAGACCCAGCGGTTACCGGAGAAGCCGCCAGAGTGCTTCGCATCCCCGGTACCTACCATGTCAAAGACCCGACCAACCCAATACTGGTAGAGATCCTGCACGTTGGGCAGGTGCTGTCTGTTGAGCAAGTATCCGACTTGCTTGCACCCAGTTTCGAGATACTGTCCAGCGCCAGCGCCGTAAAGCGCGAACTTGATCCGGTTACTGCTGCCCTGATGGGCAACAAGGATGCTTACTTCAAGACGCTGCTGACGAAGTCGTTGGAAGGGAATGGCTGTGCGCAGATCGCCCACATCTATACCGAGCAGGAGAGCATCGAGTACCCGCTATGGTGGGCTGGACTGAGCATCGCCCAACGGTGTCTGGACAGGGACAAGGCCATCCACCTGATGTCCAACAAGCATCCGGGGTACAACCGGGAAGAGACAGAGAAGAAGGCTACCGGCACAGGCGGTCCGCAAACCTGTGCCCAGTTCAAGAAGTTGAACCCCGCTCTTTGTGAGGGATGCCGGTTCAACGGCAAGATCGCTACTCCACTTGCTCTTGCTGAAGTTGTTGTAGAGGCCGACGAATCTCAATCAAAAGTTTCTGTATTTGAGCCAATCACAGAAGAAGTTGTAGAGTACGAGATCCCCAAGTACCCATTCCCGTTCTTCCGTGGGCGGAACGGTGGTATCTACGTAAAAACCAAGAACAAGGATGACGACGAGACAGACGAACTGTTGTATCCGTACGACTTCTATGTAGTCAAGCGAATGGTCGATCCAGACGTCGGTGAGACCTTGCTTCTTCGCCTGCACACCCCCAAGGACGGAGTCCGAGACTTCATCATGCCGCTTACAACAGCGGTATCAAAAGAGAAGTTTATGGCTCTTGTCGCCTCCAAAGGCGTTGCCGTGTTGGGCAAAAAGCAAGACTTGCTAATGCAGTATGTGACTAGATGGAACGATGAACTCATGAAGGACAAAGCAGAGACCGCGCATCGTCAGTTTGGTTGGTTGGATGACGACTCAGGGATGATTGTGGGTGAGCGCGAGATCCGTGCTACCGAGGTGCTATACAGTCCGCCATCGGCTCCCACGCTGCCCGTCATGCCATTTTTCCAGCCAAAGGGTGACTTCCATGTTTGGAAAGATATTGTCAATTACTACAGCAAGCCGGGTATGGAGGCTCGCGCTTTCGCGTTCTTCTTGGGGTTCGGTACCCCGCTTATGAGGTTCACCGCGCTTGACGGGTTCCTCGTCAACCTCGTCAGCCGCGACTCCGGTACGGGCAAGACCACCATCCTCCATGCCATCAACAGCATCTACGGCAGGCCCAAAGAACTGATGCTGGCTCCAAAGGACACCTACAACTTCCGGCTGAACCGGATGGGTGTCATGAAGAACTTTGCGGTGACGATGGACGAGATCACCAATATGGATCCCGAGCAGGTGTCGAATCAGGTCTACGACGTGACCTCTGGAAGAGCCAAGCACAGACTGAAGCAGCATGAGAACGTAGAGCGCAACAACAACACCAAGTTCCAGACTGGCATGGTGTCTTCATCCAATAGGTCGTTGATGGATACTTTGCTGTCCATCAAGGGATTCCCTGATGGAGAACTGAAGCGCATCTTGGAGATCCACATCTCCAACGACCCAAACAACGACGCTACATGGTCCCGCACCCACTTTGAGAGGTTGATGGACAACTATGGACACGCCATCGAACCGTACGCACAGGCAGTCATCGGACAACTACCTGCTGTAAAAGAACTGCTGAACAAGACCCGCGATAGGGTGGATACCGCAGCAAACCTGCGCCCTTCAGAGCGGTACTGGAGCCTGATGGTCTCTCTGGCGGTCACGGGGGGACTCATCTCCAAGAAGTTGGGGCTGCACGACATACCGACCCAACCTGTCTTTGACTTCGGCATCAAACTCATCGAAACCGCACGTGCCAAAAGCCGTGAGTATATGTTTGATGGTGACGAGTTCTTGGGCATCTTCATGCAACGACACTTCCATGAAGTGCTGGTCATCAACGGCAAGGTGGACCGCCGTACTGGGCTTGAAGTTGGCCCGATCCGTGAACCTCGCAACGCGCTGACGATGCGCTATGAGCCTGATACAAAGATGTTGTACGTATCGGTAAGTGCCTACCGCCAAGAATGCAACAAGAGCATGATGAACTTTGAGGAGACTTTGAAACCCTATCTGGCCAACAAGTCGTTGGTTGTTCATTCGGGTGGGGAATATACAAAGCGCAAACGTATGTTTGTTGGCACAACCGCCAGTACCAATGCGGCTACTACCTGTCTTTGGTTTGATACTTCAAAACTAGACTTCTTCAATGAAGAAGTTTTGCTGAAAGAAATCGATGCGACTCTACAATACCCCGATCCTGATCCAGTGGGACAGGTTTAAGCCGGGTTCTTCATTCTTCATACCCTGCATCGACCGCAGGGAAATAGAGCGGTACGTCAAAAAAGAGGCTGAACGTATCAAGGTAGACGTTATATGTAAACAAGTCATAGAGAACGGCGTCTATGGCTTGCGAGTCTGGCGACCGGACTCTAGACTCCCCCCTGCACTCTAGTCTCCTCCTCAAGGAGTTCCCCCGCCTACGGGCGGGGGCTTTTTACTCCTCCTCTTCCTCCTCGTAGCCCAGTTCCTCCATCACAGGCCGCTTGAGTTTCGGAGCCAGCACGACGCCGGACACCGACTGACTCAGCCTGATGTGGTGCCGTGTTACGGCTTCACGGATGGACTCCGAAGTGATCGCCGCACCGGGGTGTTTGGCATTGAATGCCCGCATCTCGGCAAGCAGTTCATTCTTGGCTTCGTCGTCCTTGTTGACGATAGACATCATGATCCGCTTGCGAAGTGCTGTAGCGCGGGTTTTGATCTTACCCTCTCGCGTCTTGAGTTCATCACCTTCAGCGTAGGCATTGGCAAGTTCTGCCGGGGCAAAACCAAGAAACTGCATGAACTGGTTGTATGTGTCTACATCATCGACAACCGGGATACCATCTTTAGTGGTAGCCCCCTCCGTTGCATAGCGGAACGCCTTGATCGGGTTACCGACAACTCGCGGAGCCAGCATATCTAGCCCACGGAGCATCCGCCCTTCGTTGATGTGTTCCATCGCCTTCGGAACGTTGACCATGTAACTGTACATCGGACCGAACAACTGCTCGAAAGCATAGGTCACCGGACCAACTTCAGCCACACGTCGCGGATCATCACGCCAGATCATGTTGTCCCAGCCGCTACGGCTTGCGATGTCTACACCAAGCATAGCGTTGACCGGCCCCTTGAAATTGAAGGTACCGATAGCCTGACGGAGCGCGTTCTTCGGATCGTACGGCTCGTCATCATCACCGAACATACCGTTCAAGATGGCAGCAAACGCCTCGCCCCAGCCAACGAGAGGCATACCCTGTACGCCCGCAAACAGATACGCCATACCGAAGTAGCCGATGAGTTGCTGGCGCGCAGCGTTCCTGACTTCCTTGGGCTGGTCCTTTGCGGCTTCACGGAAGGCTTTGTACAACAGCCACATACGGTTGATGGCAAACCGCTTGAAGGTCAGCGCTAGCCGTGCCAACCCATGCTGCATGATGGCTGCGCTTGCTTTGGGGAATGCTGAACCATAGGCGTCGTACAGTATCCGCTTGGCGTCGTTGTACGCAGCCTCCTCCAGTTCCTTGCCGGTCTTGCCTTCTTTCTTACGGGCTTTTTCTGCCAACTGATACGCAGCCAAGAAAGTCGTTTCACGCTGGTACTTGTCCGATTTCGTGAACACGTAGTTGACCGCGTTATCGACAGCGGCTTTGACCTTCAGGGCCTTGTTTTCAGGGTTTTCAAACTCGGTAAGATCTGCAAGCCGGAACTCACCGACGATGCCGTCGTTTTCAGCACGCTCCAACATCCTCTTCAAATCGTTGGGTAGCCCCCGTTTGTTGAAAAACTGGACATTGGCATTACCCAAAGCGGCAAACGCATTACCTACCCCGTACTTACCCTGCAGGATGCTGTACACCACCATCGGGATATGGGTCGTATCGATGACCGCCGACGAGATGTTGCCGCCCATGAACATCAAGTAACTGAAGTACCCTGCAAAGTCTGCGATGTTGTTCCTGTTGGGCGCGTTGTAGTACTGCAACTGCTTGGTGACCATGTCCTGCAGGTCAGCGATCTCGTCAGCCTTCAACGTAAACTTTTGGAACGAAGCCCGCTTGGCTCCTTGGGACAGCGCTCTTTGGATAGCATTGGCACGCAGTTCAGAAGTGGTGAACCCCTTGATCACAGACTTACCATCCTGATCTTCGTATTCGACCCAGTACTGACCCTGCCCCATGTCGGCTACAAATTTTTCGTAGGCCGCAGTCATCTTCGGCAGGAACTCCATCCGGTTCAGTCTGCGGGCATACTTGGTACCTACCGTGGCGTAGGCACGGAGAACGTCGTTTTCAAAGCCGATGGTACCTTTACGCCGCTGCCGCATCTGAAGAACAGACTTGGTGGGCAGGTACTCCATGTACAGCGAGAACAACTCTCCGATGACTTTTTCATCAACGCGGCTTTTCCGAAGTTGCCCAACGATCTTGCCGTAAAAACTGCTTGGCGGGATGTTGTTCAGCGTCTGCTCGATATCCGAGGTCTCCTTGAAGTCCTTTGCACCGTTACGGGCAAGTTCAGCCTTTGCAGCAGTACGCTCATTGATCGTTTCAAAACTACGGAACACGTGTTCACCATCACGATCCGTATAGGACAGATGGTGTTCACCAGAGCGGAACAACGGAAGATAGACCGGCAGACGCTTGGAAAGGATCTGAGTCTGCAACTTCTGCCACTCAGTCGGTGCCAAGTACTGCTTTAGCGACTCCTCCATCTCGGTCGCGTACTCATGGTAAGCAAGACGCAGATCGCGGTACAACTCCTTGACGTCGTCCGGAAGTGCATCAAACTGCCGCCGAATAGGGTCGGACCAGATGGTCCGGGGTACCCATGTGACCCCCGCACGGCGAAGAACGGGATCGGTACCAGCATTGAGTACCTCGATCTGCTCGGTTGTAGTCTTCATGAACAGGTCGTAGATGCGGTCCTTCTCAGTCGGAGAGAACCGGGACATGATCTTGTTCCACTTCTGCAGGTTCTTGGAGATCAAATCCTGCCTGCGGCGAAGTTTGGCACCATCCTTGTTTTCCAGATCCCACAGTTCATCAAGCGCACCCGTGAACTTACGGTACATATCCGCAAGTTGGTGCAGGCTCTGGAACGAATAGGCTCCCCTACGCAGCCAACGAGGCATATCCTGCATGGCGGCACGCGACCCGTCCTTGATGCGCGTAGTAGGCGCAGGCAGGTTGTTCGGGATGTTGCCGACTTGGCGGATTACGGACCTGCCAGCCTCGCGCTGCTCTCGTGCCGGGGTGGGGGCAAGAGAGAACGAAGCCAGATCAGAGTCCAACGAAGTGGTTGGAGTTCCCTTAAGTTTAGGCACATATACGCCTTCGGAGATCTCCTGCATAACAAACCGCTGTACGGGCAACCCATACTTTTGGAACTCTTGAGAAAGTTCTTTCCAAGTAGGTGCAGTTTCAGGGGCGGTGCTTGACCGCTCTACAAGCAAATCAATCGTCTTATTAGTATTTTTTAGTTCTTTAAGACTCTCAATTATATCAGCATTACGCCGCTCTTTTACACGATCAAATTTGCCGTCTGTAACAGCATCTGGCAGCGACTCTTTGATCCTATCAAGTACTTCTATACCGTCTTTGCCGTAAGCAAAAAGGTATTTATTTATAGCAGATTCATCTACTCCATAACTTGCAAGTTTCTTTTCAAGGGTTTCTTTTTGAGCAAGCCGCTTGTTTACGGTGTCTTCAAGTTGCGACACCGTTTTTTGTGTTTCAGCAGTAGTAGTATCTGTAAGGATAGCGATAGGCTTTGCCTTTTTGCGGGTCAGTCCGTCATTTTGATACTTCTTGCTAATCGGGTCTACATCTTCTTTGCGGAAGACGAGGATCACCGCATCATCATCAAACGCCTGTCCGCTCTCATCAAGGCTTACATTTGTGCCGGGCAAGAGTCCATTATCTACTATGTCTTGGATGTCTTCCTTGTTCCTAACGTTGTGGTATACGTACTTACCCGGCGCAAGATAGTCTTCGACAGTTTTTGTAGAAACTGAGGCCGGACCTTCAAATTTTTCGTTAGTCCAAGCCCCAATTGCGAATGAGGTAGACAGAGGCCCCATAGAATCGAGGAACTCTTTGACGGATTTGGCCGGTACAAACTTGTTGCCGGTAAGCAGTCCAACGAGTTGCCGCAACTTCTTAGCAAGTTCCGAGAAGAACTTGTCTACGACGCTAAGAGGCTTTTCGCTGGTGGTGACCCACTTGGAGGTGTTATCGGCAAACCATTCACCAAAACTTTTCCAATACCCTTCAAGGTTGGCAAGTTGTTTATCCCCGATGATAGCGGTTTGAACTTCGGCAGTTCTCCTGTTCCGAAGCGCTTCAATCATCTCGCGTCCGTCTTTACCTTTGACTTTCTCCAGCCAAGCGCGGAACTCGGCTTCTATAGCCTTTTTGGTTTCAGGAGGGGCATTGTTGTACGCAACCCGCTCGATGATGTGGCCAAGTTCGTGGGAAATGATCTCCAAAGCAAGTTCTTCAGGGAACGTAGAATCTATAGAGATGTAGAAGTCTTTGAGTTTGGGTCCAAAAGGACGGGTACTTCCCATCTCATTAGGATCAATACCAGCAGAAAGAGCCGACCGCCAATTCCCATAGAGATTATACTTTGCTTCGTTTCCACGAAGATCCTTGGAATCAAACAAAAAGACGTTGATCTCTTGCATTCCCATGTCTTTCATGAGATCTGCCAAGAACTCTACGTACTTCTTTTTGACCGAGTCCGAACCTACGACATTGGAGGTTGCATCAGTAAACGGACCATCAGGCTTTCTTTTCGCGTTATCAGCATCTTCTTTTTCAATGCGTTCACGAGCAGCCAGCAGGCGTTTCTTTTCCTCTTCGGTAAAGGCATCACCAGTAAAGTTTTTGATGTCTACCTTGGTACGGCCTTTAGTTTTGTGGATTCCCACATAGACTGGTTGCCCATTCAGAACAGAAACCCCTTGCAACAAGGCTACATGAGCATCTGCATACACTATCTTCCCATTTGTATCTTTTTCAAACGTTGTTGCCCATTCAGGGCGCAAAAGTTTGGCTACCTCCGCGTCAAAAGCAGCAAAGGCGGCATCCTCAAACCTAGTTGAGTCCGGTCCAAAAGTATTTTCTTTTAGAGTCTCACGGATGTTGTCACTTAAAGTGTCTATTGTGTCTTGAAGACTTCCATGCTCGTTAGGAGAGTCGAACGCATTCTGAGCAGAGCGCCTAGCAAAACTTTCAATCTCTTTTTGCTGCTCATTGCGCGCCTTTTCCTGCCGATCAAGTTCAGCAACCTCGGCATCAAGTTCTTCTTGAGTCTTTTCCTTCTTCGGCGCAGCCTCTTCCTTCGGCGCAGCCTCCTTCTTCGGCGCAGCCTCTTCCTTCGGCGCAGCCTCCTTCTTCGGCGCAGCCTCCTTAGGCGCAGCCTCTTTCTTCGGCGCAGCCTCCTTAGCCTCCTTTTTCGGCGGAGCCGGGCGCTTTACAGCCTCTTGCAGGAAAGCAGCAGCCTTCTGGTTTTCCTTCTGGTTGCGGCTTGTAAGCCCATTGACGACAGCCTCATACTCTTCGACAGAGATCCTGCCAGACTCAGCAAGGGCCTTAGCACCCTTCATAAGTTGTTCGACCAACTTGATCCGCTTCTCATCCTTGCGGGTATCGGCCTTTTCCTCCTTTGCACCTTCTTCTTGCTGCTTAAGCCACTTGTCTGCAGCATCGCCCTCCACATACTCGTCAAAGCGTGAGGTAGGCGCTTCCTTCTTGGTAGGCGCAGTCGAAGCAGTCTTTTTGCTTTCCCCGGTCAATTGCCCGATAGCGTCTTTGTCACCAGCAATGACGCGCTGGATCAACCCAAAGTTTGGCGTAGCGCGCTTAAGTTGGGACATTACCGCCTGATACACCTTAAAGTTGATGACATCGTCACCATAGGCATCAGCGGCTTGGGTGCTGAGTCGTGAGATCAGTGCAGTATCGCTTGCTCCCGCTCCTGCAGCAGGTCCTTGAGGAGTTTTGACAGCAGGAACCACTCCACCGGGCTTAGTTCCTTGAGTTCCGGGGACTCCGGGGGCCTGCTTTCGTACAGACACTCCAACGCCTGCTCTACTGCGCTTAGGCTTAGATTCTGGACGAACTCGTACATCGCCTTCTCCTGCAGAAGTGAGTTTCCACTCCTTTTCTTTCGAGTCAAACTGGATCCTGCCTTGGCTCTTGAGCGTATTCAACGCACCAAGGATCTCCACAGGGCGCAACTGGGTTGCAAACTGAAGATTGTCCTTGGTCTTCTTGTCTTCCGAGATACGCATCGCTCGCAGGACACGATCCGTAGGGGGCAGTTGCTCCATAGGGATGCCCGGCAAGTCCATCCCATATTGTTCCTTGGGAACCTCCTGCACATCTTCAACCTGCGGAGTTTCCTGCTGGATCGGTACAGTTGACCCCGGAGGGACAGGTGCAAACTCCGTTTCTCCAAACAAATTTTCGGTAGGCTGACCTACTCGAGTTTCAAGTGGGAGTTGCTGCTGCTCTTCAAACTCAAACTCGACCTGATCGGTAGTTCTACGGGGAGCAGTAGGCGGGGCAAATTCGGCTTTGCGCTCTTCCGGTACCACATCGGCAGCAAGGTATCGCGGAACAAACTGATTGGGCTTGAGATTCCCCTTGGCATCAACCTTCAGTCCAAGTTCTTTGGCCAACGCCCGATAGGGCTTGGAGCGCGGCTTAAAACCAACCGCCCCAAACACGTCCGCAGCAGGTACGTACATCGACGGAGTAGGTTCTTGGGTTTCGCCAAACAGAGGAGGTTCGACCTGAGCCTCACCACCCGTCAACGGCAGTTCTTTCTGCCACGGTTCAAAATCGACATCCTTAGCGGCTTCTTGCCGCGCAAGTTCTTCCTCGTACGCTTTGATGCGCGCCGGGATGTCTGTCAAATACTGATCCTGTGCCTGTGCTTCTGCAGCCTCTTTCTCTTTCTGCTTTTTTGCTTGCATTGCAGCCCCACGGGCTTCTCGCCCCTGCGCGGCTTTTTCTCGCAATGCTGCTGCTACATCAGCCGGAACAGTCTGCCCCGGCACGATCATTCCACGACGATCTACCTGTAAGTTTAGTTGCTTTACGAGAGTCGGATACGGTATTCCTAACCCACCAAGAACTTCACCGACCAGTTTTTCTGCAGGTACAACATCCGGCGCTTGAGTAGTGGCTTCTCCTTGCACTTGTTCTTGAGCAGCCTGTTCTTCTGCTTCTTCTGCAGCACGCTTCCGAGCCGTACGGACTTCGGCGGCTCCACTGACACCGCCCATGAGCGGGCCAAGGATGGCTGCGCCAATCGCAGCCTGTTTGAACTCCCCCCGTGCTTCTTCATCGGTAAGAGATAGCCCAGCCTGCCACCGCTCCAACGCGGTCTGCGCAACTTCTTGCGGGACTTCAAACAACACGCCCTTACCCGCACCTTTGGCGATACCACCAGCAAAGGTCAACGTACCGCTACGAGCGGCATCGGTAAGGACTTCAGCAGCCTCGTCGCTACCTCCGACAAGATTGCGTACCAACGGGAACGCTTCAAACAACGGACGAAGAACACGGAACCCGACTACATCAAGCGCGGTTGAACCCGCAGCGGCAGCGGTGGCTTTGCCAAGACTGAACTCTTCAGGAGTACGCCCTTCAGCAAGGGCACGCTCTTGCTCTTCAGCCTGACGCCGGATGTTTTCGATCTCATACTGGGAGCCAATAGTTGTGGCACCTGCTGCCATACCTGCAAATGGAGTGGCAAGAGACCCTGCTGTAGCAGCGACTGCGGGAGCAACCAAGAAGCCAAGCGATCCACCAAGCAACTGCCTGAACGCCGCCCAGTTCTCGCCTTCACCAAATCCCACGCTACGGAACTTGGACTCACCCGCAGCAAGCAGCGCCTTGCGGTTCTCTTCGGTCGGATTGGCTGCAAACACCGCAGCCTCATCAGCAAGACCAAGGGTCTTAGCAGAAGCAAACAAAGAGTCCCAAAACCCACCAAGCGGCTTTTCTTCCGGCTGCTCTACCGGTTGACCAGCACCATACAACTGCTGGTAGTAGTCATTTTGGGAAGCAGGTTGCGCTCTACCATACTGCGTATCGTAGATATACCGGATAGCATCCTGAGAAGAAGCCCCTTCAGGAGTGTTGACTTTAAACGTCTTTCCATCGGGACCTTTAACGCTATATACCGGCATCACTCCTCCACAAGTGTTGCGCTAAAACCAGAATACGGGTTTTCCATACCACCACTTGCACCAGACAAAGTACCACCAGAAACCATTTCATCTCGCTGCATTCGGATCATTCCCATTTTTGCACGAGCCTGTGCGCGTTCAGTCGAAGATCTAGCCACATCGTTTGCAATATCTTGCTGATCTTTGTAATCCATATCCAACCCGGCTACTTTCATCCTAAGAAGCCCAAGAGTACCAGAACTTGACCCAGAACCGGCCCCCCGTGCTGATGATGCTGCGGCGGCAATTTTTCTTCCCTCAAGGTCAAGGTCCTGCCCACGCACCATAACTGCGAGCCTACGCGCATCCATATCCATCATATCAGCGTGTTTCTTACGCTCAAACAACTCAGTTCTGTACTGCTGATCAATTTGCATAGCAGTCTTAAAGTCGCCTTCTTTACGGGCTTCCTCTGCCTGACGCAATTTGATCATAGCCTCTCGCATGGCACGACGGTTGGCATCCATCTCCTTGTTGAGGCCGCGAAGAGCCTGCGTACCCGAAATGGCACCTTCCGACAAGGCACCCAAGAACGTAGCGCCCGGACGCGAAGCGGCAGCGGCCATCTTGAACCCGGCTTCAGCGAACGCAAGCATCTTGTCCTGACCGAACTGCTTGGTAAGCCTCTCGTTCTCTTCAGACAGGAACGACCTCATCTGCTCATCGGCCTGCCCGATACCCTGTGCTTCACGCCACTTAGCCAATGCCTCTGCCGCAGGCCCCGCTCTCTTGATCAATGCTTCAGGAGACAGGTCTTCGGGTGCAGCAGGAGCCACAGCCTGACCGGGACGCGCAGCAGGAGCCACAGCCTGACCGGAGCGCGCAGCAGGACCCGCAGGACGACGCGGAGGCGTAGCAGGCAGGCCAGCCGGAGCAGCCGGAGCAGCCTGATTATTTGAAGAAGGAGTGGTTGGAGTTTCTTGTCTTTGGAAAAGCCTATACCGTGCAACAAGTTCTTGTACTTCAGGAGACTCCCATGACCCAGTTTGCTTTACAAGATTTTTAATTTGTTCTGCAAGTTTCTTTTGAGTAGGAGAAAGGTTGAGTTGAACCCCACTAGAAGGATCTTGGAGTTGTGCAATACGTTCTCCTGTACGCTCTACGGCTTTTTCAAGCGGAGTAGTGTACAAAAAACTTGTAGGGAGTGCAGATTCCAGAGTGCCTGTAAACGTAGCCAACCCTGTTTTAAATTTGCTTTGTGGGTTTACATCCATGCCCAACTGCGCAAGTCGAGAAGTTTCCTGAACACTTTCAGGATCGCTTCCAGCGGCTTCAAATGCTCCAAGACCTGCACCAGCAACAGCGCCAAGTTTGGCGGCTTTTGTTGCGTACTTACCGACAACACCATCCCCAGAACGAGCCATTAATGCTCGTCCCCACTTAGAAAATGTGGGCATATTCTTGTCAGCCCATTCAAGAAGTCTAGCGCGCTGCTGAGGATTGGCTTCCTGAAACTGCCTATTCCAATTATCCCAGTCAAATAGTTCATCGGTAGCATTTAGGCCGCCATCCGAGAACGCCACGATGCCGCCGCCTGCGAACTGAGCCTGCTCCATGACCGGAGCCGGGAGGCTGGCAACACCCTGCTGCATCATCGCCTGCTGCTGTTCCGCCATGTTCAACTGGTCGCGGATAGTCGGCGGGGTCTGCGGAGCCTGTGCGGGCTGCTGCTTCAGTCGCTGGAACTGATTCATCATGGCGTAGAGGTCCGCCAGAGGAGCCACGCCCTGCGTAGCCATGCTCTTGACGTACTGGATGGCCTGATCAGGCGGCATACCTTTCTGCATGGCCTGCTGAAGCGAAGCCATCATGGCGCGACCCGTACCGCTGACTGGACCGATCATCGACCACCCCCGCTACCAAGGCTACCGAAGAGACTGCCAAGCCCCGCCCCCGCCCCTGCGATCTGAGCGAACAGGTTAGGCGACTGCTGATAGAGTGTACCAGTCTGGCCCGTCGCCGGAATACCCCGCAGGAGGCCCATGCCGAACTCAGCCTGCTTGTACGGGAACTGCTGCTGGTTGATGAAGTCCTGATACCTCTGGTTAAGCATCTCCTGCTCCAGAGCCTGACCCTGAGCGCCCGCACCCAACTGAGCCTGCGTGATGCCCATGCCCTGCTGGTACCGTTGCATCCCAAGCCCGCCAAGCGCACCCGCCGCAGCCAACTGCTGCTGAAGGCCCTGAAGACCGAGGTTGGCCCCGAACTGCCGGGACTGCTCCATCATCTGCTGCGCGGCTTGGTTCTGACCCAGACCCATCTGAAGAGTCTGCAACCCGCTCTGCTGGTTGGCCAACTGAGACTGCAAGTTCTGGCCCGACCCCAACTGCTGGACGCCAAGGAGTGCAGCGAGATTCTGCTGTCCCGTCGTGAGGCCAGCCTGCTGATTCGCTAGAGCCGCTTGTAGCCCCATCTGACCCGTCTGGAGACCCGCAGCCTGATTCAACTGCTGGGCGGTCATGCCCATCTGAGCCGCCTGCTGGGCCGCTGCCTGATTCGCCAATTGCGACTGGAGTCCGGTCTGCGTCCCCAACTGCTGCGTAGAGAGCAACGACGCAAGATTCTGCTGTCCCGTCGTAAGACCTGCCTGCTGATTTGCCATACCCGCCTGCATGGCCGCTGCGCGGTCAGCGCCGAACTGCTGCTGGGCCTGCTGAAACGCGCCCTGACGACCCGTGGCCTCGATGCCCTGCAACTGCCCCTGAAGGTTGCGGTTTGCTTCCGACTGAAGCAGCGCTTCACGAGTACCGCCTCGTCCGCCAACCCGAGCCGCCGCAGCGCCGATCCCCGGCAACTGCCTACGATAGTCTTGGATGGCACCCCGCTTCTGCTGCTCGACCACGTTCTCCATGTACGGAGACATATACTCCGCAGCCTGCGCACCACCGAACCGCTCGGCACCGACACGCTCTGCCGGACCCATCTGGAAGGTACTGACCCCCGGCGCGTTGACACGCTCAAACCCGGACGGCCCTGTGACACGCTCAAAGCCCCCCGGACCGCCGACACGCTCTGCCGGACCCATCTGGAACTGCTGCAACTGCGGAGCCTGCGTACGAAGGAAGTCCAGTCCCATCGACTGATACTGCATTGGCTGGTAGGACATCCCCATCTGTCCGGACATCCGACCCGCAAGGCTTGCCAAACCTGACGCTTCTCCCATTTCGGGAGCGACCTTCATTCCGGCAATGCCTTCCATTCCCTGCTGCTGAAGCGGGCTAAATCCTGCTACGCGCTGCTTGCCATACGGCTGGTACCCCTGCCCAACAAGGCCGGGGCGAAAAGCCCCCGTAGTAGGGTCACGACCGCCAAAGACGCTACCTAGCAACTGACTTGCGTAAGGCTGCGCCCACGACGGGATAGTTGAAGTGATCTGTTCGGTTTGGGTCGGTGTCATAGTCGTGTTCGCTCCTTAAGCAGGCAGTAAGCGGTCGGTCTTCACAGCGGGGGCTTGGTTTGTCTTGCCCGTCCGCGCCTTCCGCACTCGTGCCATCATGTCGTAGAGTTTCTTTGCTCCAGCCTTGGTGGAGCCGTTACCAAGATGCGATACCACATCAGCAGGGATTACGAACTCGCCATCAGCCAACGCAGCACGTTGTACTCCCTTGCCACGGATCACGGCAGGGATGTCATCGGACATACCGTCACCCGGCCCATCAAGCAGTTTACCACCCGCCTGATACTCACCGGGCATACCGCCACCTGCGAAGCCGAAGTTGTAGTCCTCGCCCACGGCACCGCCGTAGTTGAACGCTTTGCCCGTCTTCGGAGTCCGCTTACGCGGACGCGGCTCTTCCTCTTCCTCATCGATGATGCGAGGCATATACGGAGTCGGTTCCGGCTCGCTGAACGGAGTTCTCGGAGGAGGCAAAGACTCTGTAGGCCAAATCTCCTCCCGCTCAGGCGGGGGAGTAATGCTATCCGGAGTCGGAACGACCTTCGGCTGCGGCGGCGGAGCCGGGGGTGCAGGTTCCTCATCGATGATGCGGGGCATATACGGAGTCGGTTCCGGCTCGCTGAACGGAGTCGGCGGGGGCGGAGCAGCGGCTTGAGGCTCGCTGAACGGAGTCGGCATGATGAACTCACGCTCTTCAGGTGCGCTAAACGGAGTTCTGAACTCATCACGTCCGATACCCCGGAAAGCGTCAGGTCGGCCTTGGAAGCCCGCAGGCATCTGACCCTGCATCTGCATATCAGACGGCGGCGTACCTGCGTAAGTAGGCTTCTCGCTCACGATCTTGAACTTCTTGTCGCCCTTGACCTGCGCGTTGCTGATCGGAGCGCCGCGCATAAAGTTGTAGACCATGTCGGTCATCATGAAGTCTTGGATTTTACGGGCATCCTCGTTCTTCGGACCCGGACCCATCTCACTCAGCCACGGCTGTACAACCTTTTCGTAGATGGTGGAAGCATCGGCTCCCTTGTCTACCTTACCTTCCTTGACCGCGTTGTTGATGACCTGCGTCATGTCGTACACGAAGTCTTCGTTGCCCGTTCGACCGTACTTGGCCTGACCGGGGAACTCGTTCTTGTTCGTACGGAAGAAGTTGATGAAGCCCTGCGCAAGTTCTTCAGGCGGCGCTTTACCAAACCCGCGCCCCTGATCGACCGCCTTCCAGTAGTTTTCCAGAGCCTTGTCACCGTACTCCTTGGTGTTGACCATCGAAGAGCCAAGTGCAGCAACAGCAGCAGCAGCAAGACCGATAGGACCCAACGCCGCAAGTCCGCTATACCCCATCAGGCTTGCCGCACCAGTTGCTGCGCCAAACCCACCCAAGGCAGACTGAACTTCATTACCCTTGCGGATACCTTCATAGGCTTGATGTAGGCCAAGCGCGGTCTGAAGGCCGGGGATGATCGCAGCCTTGCCAGTAAGAGGCGCACCTTTCTCAAGGCCGAAAATGCCCGTACTTGTACCGCTAGCCCCGCCCGCACCAGCCGCACCGCCCGCACCCGCACCAGCCGCACCGCCCGCACCAGCCCTAGCAGAGTTAGCAACACTAGAGCCTATAGCATCCCCAACGGTTTCAATTCCTTCAATCAAAACTTGACCAGTTCTACCAGCAGTCGGTAAAAGCATAGCGCCGCCACCCATAACTCCCGCACCGATTGCAGCGGGCATGGATGTGCTAGAAGTTCTGTAGTCCGGACGCGATTCAGGCGCGTTAGGGTCGTTGTTCAATCCTTCTTCATCGATTGTAACTTTTCCAGTCCGACCAGAGGGCGGCACAAGACTAGCCACGCCACTAGCAGCGCTGATAGCAGCGGGAGCAACATTCGTAGCAGGGACTTTTGTTACTTCTACAGGTCTGTTCCCAATCTCAGCACGTTCGTCAGTAGCAAGTTTGTCTTTAATGACGTCAACGCCCTTACCGATTCCTCTGTTGATGAGGTCATTTGCGATGATGCCGCCTACAACACTACCCGCGCCGCCACCGCCGCCACCGCCGCCACCGCCACCGCCACCCGTAGACGGACCGGGAACATACGGCTCATTCGTGCCACCCAGACCCTGACCGCCCGGATAGGCAAAAGTCTCAGGGTTCTTTGCGCGGCGATTTAGGTCTTCGATGTACGCACGAGTCGCTGCAACGTTGGGATCAGCCACAGGATTGGTGAAGTACGGGCTGAACGGAGTCTTAGGAGGCGGGGGTAGCAATACGTTACCGCCCGGATCGCCGTGAGGCGGTTGAATGCTTCGCCGCAAAGTTTCTATGTCCCAAGACGGCATAGTTAAGAAATTTCCGCCCGGATCGCGGTTAGGGTCTACAAAACCGCCATCAGCAAAACGTTCTTCTCCTGTGTACGGATCAACGGGGACGCTATATCCCGAAAACATCTCTCGGCTCTGCGGTGCGCTGAGAGAGGAAGAACTCGGCACCGTGCCAGAAAGCGGGTAAGTGTTGTTGTTGGCAGGGTACTGCTTGGTCTGGTACGGAAGAACGCGGGAAGAATCGACATCGCCGCCATTTGCATAGCCCGGAGCCAACGCGAACGGATCAAACGGCACCAAGCCCTTCGGGGTACGCTTGTAGTACTTACCCGGCAACTGATACGGCTGATCACGCCCCGTACCGTAGAGCGGGTTGAACTCACCGGGGATGTAGACGTAGTCCTCGCCCAGCGCCCCACCAGTCGGGACTTTAGGCGGCTCAGGGGTCATGGCGTTGAGCGCACCCATGAAAGTGAGGTTCTTGGACATATTCTGCATAAACGGAGACTTGAACCCGCCACCCAAGGCTTCACCAAACGCCGTGCGAGACTCAGGCGAAGTGAACAAACTCTTGATGCCGCCCATGACGGAGGGCTGTTGAAGAGTAGGAAGTTTGTTGGTAGCAACTTCTGCGAGAGGGTTGACACTCAATCCCGGAAGAGCCTTACCAGCAAGAGGGTCAGTAAGTTCTTTGATTTTAGACGTTGCCAACTGCGGGGCGCTTGTCGTGCCTCCGACTTGTTCAGCAATTTTAGGAAGTTCCTGAAGTTTTTTCAGTTCCTCAGCCCCGATTGCCGGGGCTTGAGATGCAGCAGCATTCGCAGCAGCCGATGCCGCTCTCAACGACTGGGTGATGTTCGCACCGCTGTATGCGCCAAGGCCCGCTTCAAGACCCTTCTTGAGGTCGCCCTCGATGAGCGCGGTAGCGCCGCCGACCAGCAGTCCCGTACCCAACGTGGCGTTGCCGAACCCGATGGTCTTGGCGAGCGATCCAAGACCGGGGATGCTAGGCACCACCGCGCCGATGATGGTCGGCAGGATCTTCTTGAGGATGTTGGCTTCGTAGAGTCCGGTCTGCGGATTGATGGTCAGACTGCCGCCGTGGGCCAGCGCAAGAGCCTGAAGACCCTTGACCTCTTCGGGGGCCATGTGGACAAGCATGGAGTCACCACGCCGACCACGCGAAGCGAGGGTAGACGCTATTCCAGATTCAGGGGCACGATACATACTACGCTCCTAGGCCAGACATCCAAGTCACCGTCACGATGACTGAAGGAATCTCAGGGATATTGCCAGACGCAGGAGCAGCCAATAGCACTACATCGGTGCTAGGGGACTCCCATGCGATCTCTATATAATCATTCTGTTTGAGGGTCAATAGCCAGTTCCATGCAGCGACTTTCTCGTCGTTGTTGCCGGAAATGATCATCTTGGTAGCCGAATGGGGGAGGTTCTCACCGTTGACGCGGAGCCAGATATAGCAGGTCGCGCTACCGCCTCCCGTCTTGTCCAACTGGGCCGAGAACTGGACGTTGTACACACCTGTCTGCGACACGTAGATCCGGTCACTATCACGCCTGATGGCGAACTGGGTCACCCCGTTCACCTCGTAGACGTTGTTGAACTGCATCAAATTGACCGCGCTAGCCACCGGGTTTGTCTGCGTAGTCGTGTCGTAGAACGACCCATGAGGCAACGGCGAGTTGACCTTGTTCGTCAGCGCGATGAAGAAGAGCCGCAGCACGTTGGCGAACTGGTCGTGGTACCGACCGTCATACTGGTTCGGCGCATTCGGCAAGTTCGGCGGGACGATGTTCAAAGCGGGCATCAGCGTCTCCCATCCGGACGGACATCGATACGCATTGAACCCATCTGCCACGCTACGCCAAGCGCCGTGGACTCGATCCGGAATGCCATCTGCCTACCCCGGATGCGGGTGTAGACCTGCCCGGTGTATTGCTGGATCGGTATGGTCGTCGTGCGGGTCACCGTTGGCATATCGGCAGCGTCATAGTTGGACCCCGAGTTCTGCCGGGGCTTGACCGTCAAGACGACCTGCGGGTTGTTCGCCGTCGAACCGATGAAGTTCACGTCAGGCACGATACGCCAGACATACCCGAAAGTGTGTCCGTCTTGGATGTCGAAGTCCGACGATTCAGCATACGCCTCGATAGCGCGTGGCGTAGCGGTAGACAGATCGTCGTTGCCAAACTCATGCACCACGACCTGATTCGGGATGACAAAAGGTGCAGGTGTGTATGCAGTATGAGACGCTGCCGTGGTTCCGTTGACCCCTCGGATACAGCCTGTCAGAGTGTTACTGTTCTTACCGCTATAGGTGATCTGCTCGGAATCGATGGTGATGGTCCCTGCATTCGGATATGTCGAAGCGTCCGTCAGCGAGATCGTGGCGATGCTGGAGTTGATGTCGGACGACAGATACGACGTCTGGATGCTGAACACCGCAATCGGGTAGTTCCGCTGGGTGTGGTCCGCCCACGCAGTACGCACAAGCGTGCCGTAGTACCACGTCTTTTCCAGATAATTGTAGACCACATAGCGGTCGTTTACGGTGCTTGTAGCAGACGGGTAGCACCACCAGATTTCGTTGAACCCCTCATTGGCACCCGCAACGACCTGACCCATCTGGTCGAAATTGATATCGCTGAAGATGTACTGACGCAGGGTGCAGGGCAGCGTCTCGACGCGGCCTGAATACACGAAGAACTTGTCCCGCCCCATCCAGTAGACGACGTTGTTCACAGTCATCACGGCGTTCTGGGACGAGATGGTCACATCATGGTCAAGCGGATTGAACGACCAGACGAACGGCGGACCGACATACTGCATGGAGAAAAGCGCAGTATCGGTCCAGATGAGGATCTCCTGACGGGTGTTGGTAGCCGTCACGATGTAGGAACCGTGCGAGAGTTTGGTCTCACCGGACTGGTTCGTGGTCTCCGGCACCCACTCGTAGGCGTTGCCCTGATCTGCCCAACGGACGAGAAGCGGGTCGAATGCCGTGTTGAAGTTCGTAGGGTCGTAGGGCGTAGAGCCACAAGCGATGATGAAATCGTTGGTCGGAGAGTCGATGATGACGTTGACCTTGTTCGGGATGTGCTGCCCAGCAAAACTGAAATCGACCGGAGTGTTCGACAAGGATGAAGTGGTGGCGATGGAGATAGGCACCGAAGCGCTGCCGTCCCAAGCCGTGGTGACATACGCTCCTGCGGGGATCCCGGTACCCGTCACGATTGCGCCCGTGTTGATGCCCGAAGTGTCCGATACCGTGAGGGTTGTCACGCCCGAGCCAGCGGTCGCCGTGGTGCCGAACTTGATGGCTGCATTGGCCTTCGCTTCAAGCGTAACAGCCTTGTTCCAGTTACCGACGTCCAGCGTCCAGAAATAGATCTCGCCGCCCCGCTCCGCGAAGATGAGGTCGTCGTTGTAGTTGAACATCGACCAGAGCCGCATATTCACGCCGACACCGGAGACAGAACCCCAGCCGCCAGCACCCCACGGCGGACCGCCCCAACCCACACCAGAACTGTAAAGCGCATTGTCTGCGTTGATGTCGAAGGAGGCGATCACAACTGAGCCACCGCCTGTGGTCGTTGCGTTGGCAGGGGTGGAAGTGTAGATGGTGAAACTGTTCGCGTCAGGTACGGTCTGGATCTCGTACGCACCGTTCAAGGTCAGTCCAGCCACCGCTGTCGCGCCAGAGAAAGTGACATAGGTACCGCGAGTAGCCCCGTGGTTCGACGCGGTGACCGTGACGATCTTGCTGCCATTGGTCGTGGCAAAGGGGGCAGCGCCCAGAGCCAGAGTGCTACCGAGCGGCGTGATGTCGTAGTAGATCCCGCCCATCTCGACGTAGAACTTCTGGTTCGTCCCCATGCCAAGCAGGTTCTGGCCGAGCGTGGTCACCCAGTTCCAGACGTTGCGGCACACACCTTTGAAGGTGCTGCCCTCGGCATTCAGCCCCTGCCAGCCGCCGATCTTCTCAGCAAAACCTGAGCGCCACCGTACCTTGTCGCAGGCGTAGTACCCGCCTTCGTTGGCATACGATGTCGATTCCCGGTTTACACCGGGACGCAACTCAAGTTTTTGAAGGGGCATCCGTCACTCTCCGCCACTCAGGCTTGCCAATACCGCGAGAGAAGTGCGGAGTATCCACCAGACGGACTCCGTTGCCGCCCCATGAGTTCAAGGGATGGAGCGATTCCCAGTACGCCCCGAGGGGGGCGAGAACGCCCTTATCGTAGCACAACTTCCCGTCCTTGAAGAAGTTGAAGTCGATGGCGCGACGGGAGAGATGCAGGCTGTTCATGGTCCGGCTGCGACCCGCCTTGATGTGGATCTGCTGCTGCTCCGGGGTCCGGTAAAGTTCTCCCCCTGTGACGAGGAAGCCCATCTCCCGCGCCTTCTGGATGAGAAGGGCGACATCTTGCAGAAAGTCTGCCTGTTCTTCGACGTTGCTCACTTCATCATCTCCTTGATCTGGTCGGACTTGTCCCGGCTACCCTGCGACGAGCCGAAGTAGTACGAGATGATCTGGGTAGCGATGGCCGACAGGACGCCCAAGATGTAGATGAGAATGTCCTTGCGGGTCGGTTCCACAGGCTGATCATCGAACATCACGATGCCGAACAGACCGAAGGTCATCAGGAGAAGGGACAGCGCGAGAACGGGGGTCACGATCTTGTTGAGCAAGGGGGCTTTCTCAGAAGTGGAGATCTGTACCTCCCGCTCCCGCGCTGAATTCACATCCTTCATGTACAACTCAAGTTCGGCCAAGCCCAACTTGTTCTCTTCGATCTTGAGTCGGAGCAGTTCCTCTTCATGCTCCATCTCTGCGGACTTCAACCGGATGATCTCGTCAGCCGTCATGTCCGGCTTAAGTTCGACACCCAGTTTCTTCTCTACATACCCCTTGCCCTTGGCAAGGACGGCGTTGGCCACCAGCCCCAGCCCATTGGCAAGGAGCGGCTTCAGAAGTTCAAGGACTGCTGCTTGGATCATAGTGAGAATCCTACACTTTGTTCAGGAGGACGGATGGTGTTGTTGAACGGCGGGATGACAACGCTCCAATAAGTATAAGTGCTTGGATTAAGTCCGTTAACAATTAAAATACTTTGCGACCGTGGCTCGGCAGGTGGCGTGGCAAGTTGAAAAGCAGGAATCATAGCCATGATCTACTCCCAAAGAATGGCGAGTCTGTACGTACAAAGATTGTTAACTCCGTCATTTATTGCTCCGTAATAAGTGTCGTCAAGAATAAGATACCTACGTGGAGTTGTGCCTACAATAGTCGTTGTAAAAGTACTTAATGCTGGAGTTTCAGACCTTAATACGCTGCATACTTGCGTCGTAGGATACACTCTTGGGAAAGCCCCCCAATGCGCAAAACATTGAGTATCCGTATCAACAACAGACGAAGTAATGTTCTGCGGTACTACACAAAACTGCCCGTCTACAATAGTGTTGCTAGCGACGTTAGTTTGGAAATTAAGGCAAGCAGCATTTGGAAAGCGTGAATTACCAGAAGTATTAGATACGCCTCCCCAATAAACTACTACACCTACATTGTTCGCGTTTCCGTTAGCATCTGTTGTTTTGGCTATCGCCATTCCAGCCCAAATACCGTCGTTTCTAGCATTTTTCCATCCAAAAAACGCAAAAAATGTAGGTGTTAATACCATGTATGAGAAAAAATTACCCATACTTGGACTGGTACCTCCAGTACCCCAAGTAGTTGCATCAGTTACAGTTGCTCCTGTAAGCGTTCCTGAACCGTTACTTCCTGAACCTACACTTAGCCGCAAAGCAAGCCCTAGTGCCGATACTGAAGTACTACTACACCCATAGTCTATCCTTATAAAAACAGATGAATCTGAAAATCGCCAGATTTCATACCCCGCAAATAAACCCTGACCGGGCGATGTCACAGTAGTCCAGTTGATCTGCCCAGTATCGCTGGTTTGAATAAGACCAATTGATGCAAAACGTGAGGATAAATTGGACCCGTTAGCGCGAAAATCAGCGGTAGTAGTCGCGTTAAGAGATGACGACCAGACAAGAGTAGTCATGATTACTCCCAGAGCATCGCTAATTTGTAGTTAAATATTCCGCTATTATTAAAGGTATTTATGATCGCTCCGGCATTTGATAGATCTAAACCAAGATATGTTCTAGGAGTAGTGCCCACGATAGCGGTACTAAAAGTTGATCCAAAAGAGACTTCGTTTGTTACAACGGTACACACGCCAATTACTGGATATACGCGCGGAGTCGCCATCCAATGAGCAAAACATTGCGTGTCAGAACCTACTAGTGACGATGTAATATTAAAAGGCACCATACAATAAGTACCGACTCTATATGGACTAACATTTGGGGAGTCTTGCAACTGCATCGCAGTATTTGTCGCAAGATTTAAAATCTGATTTGGAGCATATTCTGCAATACCTGACTGGGTATTCCAATACACTATAGCGCCGTTATTTGTAAAAACGCCATTCGCGTCTACAGTTTTGCACACCGAAAAAAATACGTTTGACTTGTCTGGTGCCGCTGAATAATTGCTATAGCCTAAAAACCCAAAGTACCCACCTGTGTGGCACATATAAGAAGTTTTGGGCGTAGTTGCATTACTCAAGGCTCTTGAAAGAGATGCAATAACTGTACTGGTTACTGCGCCAGTCAAAGTGCCGGAACCGTTGCTACCTTGTCCTACTGCAATACGTATAGCAGGAGTAGACTGGTTAGATCCTGAACCGGACCCATATTCCCATCTCATAAAAATAGTAGAGTCTGCAAACCGCCAGATTTCGTACCCGGCAAAATTTCCAGCAGCGGGACGAGTCACCGTAGTCCAATTGATCTGACCAGTATCGCTAGTTTTGATAAGCCCAATCGATGCTAAACGCGAGGACAGATCAGACCCCCACGCCCTAAATGAGGCGTCATCTATACTATTAATTACTTGGTTCCAAACGAGCGTTGTCATGGAATGTCCTGCAACGTGATGTAGATCGTGACTTTGGAGAACACACTTGACGATTGAAGACGGAAAGTCAGCAGATCGCCGGGATTGAACGTAGTAGAAGTCCAGCCCGTAAAGTCGGTACTGAAAAGGTTTGTACCATTCGTGATCGTTGGTTTATTCGTGCCGCAGATACTGTTCAGCGAAGTCGGAATGGTAGGCTTCGCCGCTTTCCACAAGTCGATGACACAGGATCCCTGCGCGGCTTCAGTCAAAATGACGATTGAAGTGATCTGAGATTTGGAAGCGATCTCTACAGTTTGGCTAAGTGGAGCGACGATAGCCCCACCAAGCGTTGTAGCCCAACCTGCTCCGCGAGAAGCGCTGACAGTCTTGCTAACCGCGTTTTTGCTGCCATCAAGCATCAAGAACTGACCTGCCGTCAGCCCAGAAAACGTCGCCGTACCTGAGATGTCCACCGTATCAAGCGTGGTAGGTCCATTGACGTCCAAAGAGTCGGTTGTGACGCCCGCAATGGTGAGGTTCGGGAAGTAGTTGATGGCAGGGACCGCATCCGTCCCGTTGCAAACCAGCAACATCTTTCGCCCGTTGGGGATGGAGACTCCGGTCTGTCCGGAGACCTTGACCGTGACCTGCCCTGCCGAGGTGTTGTTGTAGATGAAGTAGAGTTTCCGGTTCGCCGGGATGACGAGATTGGTGTTCGCCCCGCCTGTCCCGGTCAACTCAATGGTCATGTTGCGGGCTACTGCATTCGACCCGTTGGGCATCGCCAAGACCGTGTCGATCCCCGTAGTAACCGCTTGAGTGACGTATCCCGAGATGGCCTGCTCGATGAGCGTGCCAAGATTCCGATTGGTCGTGTTACCCCACGAACCTGCCTGATCTTCGTTACCGATCAGTTCCAGCGCAAGATTTGATGAATATGTGCTTGCCATCGTCTACTGCCTCACGCTGCAATCTCTGTCCAGTTCGGGTTCTGCGTCGTAGGTATGTCGTTCCAATTCGGGGTCTGCGCCGTACCGATCCCTGTCCAGTTGGCGTTCTGGGTAGTGTTGATGATATCCCAAATGTCCACCCGGCTCACGTAGCCCGTAGCCTGCACACCCAGCGGGATGATGACCACCCCGAGGGACGCACCGACCGTACCGACCTGCCCCGTAGCGGAGACCCCGGTCACTTGGACCAGTACACGCTCGCCTACCTCGACAGTACCGACGTACCCCGTTACCTCCAGTCCGGTGACTTGGATGATGTTCTCGGAGATGACCGTGATGGCCCCGAGCGCCGTAGTACCCACGACCCCGGTAGGCTGGACAACCGTCTCAGCCAGTACTGTGACGGTACCAAGAGCGGTCGTGCCCACAACCCCGGTAGGCTGCACCAGCGCCGCAGCGGCGACCGCTACCGTCCCGACTTCACCTGTAGCCGAGACTCCCGTAGGGGTGACAAGCGCCACTCCGACGACCGTGACCGTGCCTACGGAGCCTGTAGCCGAGACCCCCGCGACCGCGAATACGCAGTCGGTGACAACTGTCTCGTTACCTATGACGCCAGTTGCTGAGACCCCGGTGACAAGGACCGTGACCCCAGCAGCCGCTGAGATATCGAACGCCGAGGTTGAGAACGCCGACGTCGAGAATGACGCCGACGAAAATGCGCTCACGGCGTTCCGCGCCAGAGATCTCCAGACGTGCCATCGCCATACACGGTGGCATTGTTCATCTTGGAGACGTTAACGCTCTCAATAGCCGCAACTACCTCCTCACGGACATCTGTCGGGTCAGCACCGCTGGCCGTGATGTGCAGAACGAAATCACCGAGGGTGTCGGTGTTGCCCGTAGTCAGAGCGATGCTGTACCAGCCATCACCGCGCTCAGTAACGGTTGGGCTGATGGATGCGAACGCCGCGCCGTTCTTCGAGAGCGTGATCGTGAGCGTGGCCCCGGTCTTGCCCGTGATGTGGTCAGACGAGTCCGTCATGAGGACCATCAGATTCCGCGTCGTATTCTGTTTAAGCATAGATCACCTGTTCACAACGCGAGAACGAGAATAGGTATTGCCGCTTGCAGCGGGCGGCGGGTAGTGCAGAAGGACGGCTTCGATGTCGTAGTTGACAAATGTCGAGGTGTTGCCGACAGCCTGCGTACCGGCAGTATTCACAAAAGTGCCAGCGACAAGGCCAAGGCCGTCGCCGGGCTTGATGATGATGCCCTTGCCGGGTTCTGCATCGAACATCATGTCGTCATTGAGGGTGCCGACGCGAACACCGCCCGGAGTCTCGCCTATGGCGCGAAAGTTCTGCGTCATCGTGGCGCGGTTGAAGGTTCCGGCGTCGATCTGCGCTTTGTTCCATCCTTGTATGGCTGTTCCGGCACCACCGTAAAGACTGCCGTGCGTCGTGTAATAGTCGGCCTGCCACTCGCCCGCGATGCGCGGCTGGAAGGAGCCGGACACGATTTGCAGCGCAGACGGGACGCTCTTGCTGGTGTCGGGTCGGATGGGCGTCACCGTGTTGCCACCGAGGGCAATTCCCGCGATACGACAGAGTCGTAACTGTGGAAGCGTAATCGCCTCGCCGTCCATCGGCAGCACCCAGAGTTTCACCGCCAGCGTCACGCCCGAGCCGCTGCCGTTGAAGATGGCGAAAGTTGCTTCGTTTAGTCGGCGGTCTGTCGAAAGGTCGGTCGAGCGGCAGATGTAAGTCGCCCCGGTTGCCGTGTTCGTCACGACGGCAGCAGTCTGCATCGAATGCTGCGTACCGTACTCGTCTTGGAAGATGGCGAGGCCCTGCCCTTCGCGCAGGATGATCGGCTCGACATCCGCATTCTCGCCGCCACGCCAGATGTCAGCATAGTGGGACTTCTGGTGCGTCACCATCGAGCCGCCGTAGGTGCGAGACGAGAACTGCGTGTTCGCCACCGTGCTGGAGTACGCCGGGGCGTCCGCGATGCGCCGGAAGATGTCGCTTGCAGTCACGCTGTCGGGGTCGTTGCGGACCAGTACCTGCGCCGGAAGCGCAGCGTCTGCCGTGTCCATGCGGATGGGCGTTATCGAATCGCCGCCCGACAGCGCGGTGATGCGACGGATGGACATGGCGGCAGAACGACCGACGCCCGCCGTCGTGTTCGACAGCGGCGCAGACGGCGACACCCGCAGCGACACCAACTCGAAATACCGCCGATCATCCGTCGTCTCGTTGTTGAAGATGCCAAGCAAGCCATCTTCCAACGGGCGGACATCGACAGCATCCAACTTGATGTACAGCGTCTCAGCCATCGCTTTGCAACTCCTTCACGACCTCAAAGCGCGAGTACCTGTCTTTTGTCGAACAACTTGGGCAAGTGACGGGGGGCGAAGAGCCGCCTACCCCGCCGTTGAGGTCCTGCTCAACACGGTTTGCCAACTCCTCCGACACCTGCCATTCATGGCCGCAGGTGATATGCCGGAGTGTCGCCATGTATTAAGTCGCCGCGTCGGTGAACTCGATTTCGAGGTCAGCCGTGCCAACCGCAGAGGTACCAGAGTGGAACAACTGGAAGCCCTGCGTAGCGCGGCAGGTGACAGGTTCGACGTTGGTGTCGCCGTAGCCCGCGTTCCAGATCTCCGCAAACGGCACCAGCGTCAGCCAGTTGGCCTGCGTGGTACCTGCAACGATAGGCTCCTCGTTCACGAACAGGAAGCGACGGAAGATATCCGTGCCAGTCGTCGTCTGGTTCGTTCCGCAGGTCGTGTTGGCGTCGAGGTTGCTGCTGTTCGTGTCGTGCTTGACCGGGGTGACCGCAGTACCAGCAGACGCTGCGGTGATTCGACGAACCTGCCCAGTCGTGATGACACCAGTTACCGCAGCGGTGCCGTTGTTGAACCAATACCCGCGATAGACGCGGATGATGCGCGCCGACGAGGTGCCATTGAACACGTTGAGCATATCCTTGCTGGACGCATAGGCGATACCGCCGCCCGTTGCTCTAAATGTCGCTGCCATGTCTTAAACTCCTAGAGTGATGATCTTTCCCGTACCCTGCGTGGTACGGAACACTTCGATTTCGCCGCTGCCGTCCATCTGCGACCCAGCAGCCCATTGCTGGACCTTGCCTTCGTTGAGCGCCTTCACGCTTGCATCGAGATCGTCCCGAGTATCTCCCGGCATCAAACCCAGACGTCGCGCAGCCTGCACCTTGAGCATAAACTCGATGCACTTTTTGACCGCCCACTCGGGCATCGGGGTCTCGGTACGGAGAAGCCACGACCCCAACGTCGGACGCCACTCCATCGCGGGCTGCTTGCGGAGCATCTCAGGCAATCCTGATGATGGCGTTGCTTGCGTCTGCCACCGGAAACTGGATGGTGAAGTTGCCGCCCGAAGACGACTTGTCGCTACCGAACGCCAGCACAGCCACCGCACGGTTCGACTGCGTGCTGTTGTAGATCAGCGCACCGTTCGCCGTGATGGTCGAAGTGGACCAAGTGGTGTCGTTGAAGTCGAGGAACGCCGTCGTACCCGACGAGGTCGGGGCCACCGTGGTCAGGGTGTTACCACCCGCCGAGTAGCCGCCGCCAGTCGCCACTTCGTTGGTCGTGGAGTATGCCGTGGTCGAGGCGTCGAGTGTAGCCGACGAAGTGTAGAGGGCGATCTTGAAGGTGTCCGCTGCCGTGGTACCACGGGTGACGGAAGTGCCGAAGGCGTGGAATCCGTTGAGGATCTCGACCTTGAAAGAGGTCGCCATTGCTTGGGTGATAGGCATCAGAGTTCTCCGATCAAATCTGCGATTTCAGGATACCCGGTCTCACGGAGACGGGCTTGGATGGTCATGCGCTCGTTGCGCTGGGCTTCATTGAGGTAGTGGACAAGCACCTTGCGGATGTTGTCCTTGAATGCGTGGGCCTGCGCGGAGACGAGCGGATGGCTCTTGTCCCCCACATAGATGATCTTGTCGAGGGCGCGGTCTGCGATCTCCTCAGCCGTGAACCCACGGTTCTCGGTCGTAAAGACCTTGACTACACCAAGCCCGCTGATCGATTCGATGCTCATGTGACAGGAGTCCTCACTTGGCCAGAACGGTAAGCATCCTGACGGTTGAGGCCGTCACCCAGACGCTTGAGTTGCGCGATACCCTCTTGGTACTTCGCCTCGTAGTTGTTGATCATGTCCCCCTCGCCTTTCAAGAAGGTATAGGCTTCGCGGAGACATCCGTACAGCAAGACCTGCTCAAAGTTGTCCCCCACCCAAGTATTACCTGCACTTACGATGGACTGTGGGTAGTAGTAATAGTGCAGTTCTACCTGATAGTTCGCATCAGGAGTGGGGCCTAGCAGCATACTGCCGTCATCCCAGATGGCGTAGTACTTCGGCTTCCCCTGCGTGCCCGGAGGGGGGTACGCCGCACGGATGAAGTTCACGTCCTTGTTGAGCAGGTACTCGTACTCGTTGGTCACCGGGGCGATCACCGCAATGGAGAACGTGGACAGCCAGTCATTCGGAAGGGACAAGTACTTCTGCCCCGACGTCATGACACCTGTCACGTTCTTACGGAGCGCAGGGATCTGAACGGAGTTGTAGATCCGCTCTTCTGCGATCTGCACGAAGTTCGGGATATTGGCTACAAAGGCTTGCTCTGTAGATTCGCAATAGTCCTGAATCGCGGTTGAAAGTTGGGTGTAGTTCATTACCAACCAGCAGAGAGTTTACCGCGCCTGTTGAGGTTGATCTGCGAGACGAACTTCTTGCCCTTCGTGGCTGCACCAGCACCACGCATGGTGGAATGCGTGATACCGACGTTGATGTCCTTTTCAGGGTAGCCGTTCTGGCCCGTGGACTCTTTGTTCGGCTTGATCTTGTCGTGCTTCATATCAGCCTCTCCCACGGGGCTTGCTGCGCTGGTTCATCACCCGCGCCATGTTGCGACCGTAGTTCTTCCGGTCAAGCGAGGTCGGACCGCCAGCCTTCATGCCGTGCATCCGCTTCTCGTGACCCTTCACAGCCTTGTCAGCAATCTGCTTCATCTTCATATGTTACTCCTAGTTCGTCACTACGGTGACGGTTCCTACCTGTCCACGGGCTACCAGATCATTGGGCGTCAGACCGTTGTCGTTCGCCCTCGCTCCACCAACGGGTGCCCAGCCCCATTGGATCATTCTACTACCACCTGCCCCGTCGTTACCCGGCGCGAAGTAACTCGTGTCCGGGCGGGGGTTCCTGAGTGCCTGCGGGTCATCCACCGGGTAGAGGCCCAGCGACAACTGCGGATGGTCCTGCTCCCAGCACGCCGAGCAGACCAAGATGTTCACGTTCTTGGTCTTGATGACGAGGGGCTTCAGTTCCCTAAGTTTGTACCTCCAGCCGCATCGGTCGCATTCCGCGATAGCGTGTTTGCCAGAGGCGTACCTGTTGCCCACGGATCACCTCAGAAACGACTGCCGGGGAACGAACCGGACCGGAGCCTTCTCGCGGTCCTCGTCCGAAGCCAGTTGCCAAGCCTCGTCGTACTGCGCCTTGAGCATCTGCATCCGCACTTCAGCGCCGGGGATCTTCATCGACAGGTAATACGCCAGCCCCGCCACCATGCAGGGGAGGAACCGGAAGGGGATGTCCTGCCCGTTCGCACCCGTGCCGGGATCGAACATCCTACGAAGTCGCGTATAGACAAGTGTGTAGGTTGTACTATTGTCGGGTTTCGGCCACACCGTAACCTGCGGATATACCACAGCGTCGTCCGCACCTGTTGCGCCCGTGCGACGATTGATCCAGATCTGGATCGGCCTGCCCGTCGCGTTCTTGTTCGGGATAGACAGGTAGGTGCTGGACGAGATGCGCGAGATGTTGATGTCGATCTGGTTCTGGCCCGTGCCCGTACGGATGACGTGATCCAAGAGGTCCACCGTATCGACCGGGAGGTCGTAGGTGGCGAGTCCCGAAGTCAGAACCTGCGTCCCGCTGTCGAGCGTCCAGAGGTTGATGCCTCGGTTTGACCAGTCCATCAGGAGCAACGCAAGACTACGCCGTGCCGTACGGAAGTCATACCCAGTACGCATCTCAGCCCCGCACCGCTCGAAAGCCTCTTCGATGATGGTGCTGAGGTCGAGGTTGAACTCGGTCGTGGCTGTAGTCTTGTCAACCATTACTTCTTACCCCTTGCCCGCTTGGTGTAGTTCCCGGCCTCGTTGACCTTGGACTCTCCACCCGCCTTGAACGTCTTGATGGGCCTGCCCGTACCGATGACAGGCTGAGAGTCCCCACGCCGCTTGGCACGAGGGACCTTGCTCGGAGCGATTGCACCCATGCCACGCGAGGGTTTCATGCTGCCTTCTCCTCGACCTTCTGCGGTTCGGTCACGCGGACTCGGGCACCCCGGACGTACTTGAACTCGTCCTTCTTAGGTGCCTCCGTCCGCTTCTTGTTCTCGTCATACTGACGAGCCAAGTTCTTCATACAAAGCGACCCTTGGTCTTGCCCTTGGTCTCGCAACCGCCACCACGGACAGAGCCGCCCTTGGCGAACTTCTTAGCGGGTGTCATGCGGTTCTGCCGCTCTTTCTCCATCTGCTGCTTGTTTTTTACAGGAGGACGAGCGGGAGGACGAGCGGGAGGACGAGCGGGAGGACGAGCGGGAGTCTTTTCCGCATCCCTAACAGGCAGGGGTAGGTTGCCCGGAGGTGCAAGATCGTCCATCGGATTATAGTTGGGATCTTCTTCAGGACGAAGTTTACGCTTAGGAGTAGAAGGAATAGTTCCACCTCCAGCAAACTTCTTCATGCGAGGCATACCGCCTTTCATCTTGGGCTTGAACGAGTTTGGCCCAAAACTCTTGACCCGCTTCATTAGACAAACTTCCCGCGAGTCTTACCCTTGCTCTCGATGCCGCCGCCACGGGCGTAGCAAGCACCGCCGCTGCGCATCTTCTTGACGCCCGCCTCGGCCTTTTCGTGCTTGATCATCGACTTGGGAGCGCCCTTCTTCTTCATGAAGGCCAACTCCTTCTTCATCATCGCCTTGGATTCTTTCATGGTCACTTACTCCTGAATTTGCGGCCTTTGTCGGCCTTGAGATATTCCTTGCCTACTTTCTGGGGGACCCCGACACGCTTGGCGGCTTTCGGATTGTTCGCCACCATCGCCATCAGGTTGTGCTGCGCTTTGGACTTACTTGGCACGGTCCTTCCACTTCTTGATGAGGCCCTGCACGGTTGGAGATTCGTAGATACGAAGCCCGGTCCATACGATTGTGAACACCGCTGCGACTGAGGGAAGCACGTCTACCAAGGCTCCTACCACGGTAAGGACTGAAAGGGCATCGCCCACGTTTTTCAGATGCTCTGCTGTTTCGTGTTTCATGTCAGCAGTTCCATGCACGAAGCGACTTGTTGATCCGGCTGTTCGGGTCGTTGGCGGTCTTTGCACTCGTCAATTTCCGCTTCATCCCTTTCATCCGG